>Ga0306866_1000002_pt1 | contig 365960 bp, 448 predicted proteins | sample AntRauTorckE5432_FD_190450 | JGI IMG/M metagenome (GOLD analysis project Ga0306866, IMG submission 190450) | Saline lake microbial communities from Rauer Islands, Antarctica - Metagenome Torckler E5 #432 (v2) (version 2) | ecosystem: Environmental > Aquatic > Non-marine Saline and Alkaline >...
GGTTGGTGGTGGATGCGTCGCCGTCACCGCCAATCTGGACGTCGAAGGCGGCCAACGGGGTCGTCTGGAAGGTGAAGGTCTCGGTGGTGGCGCCATCGGAGATTACGATGGTGTCGCCGTCTACCGGAGCCGCCAGGAGCCACGTCGCTCCGGCCTGCGAGATCGCATCGTTGACGGAATCAAGCTGCTCACAGACGAGCACCAGCTCCTTGAACGTTCGCGCACCCGCAGTCGCCGCGTCGACGTACTGCTTGTTGACCACATCCAGAGGGGCGGTAGGGTCCGGGATGCCTGTGATCGTAGCGGTCCCGTCGAAGGTGACGGGCTGGTCCACTTCACCTTCGGCGTTGTTCTTGACCACGCCGAAGTCTTCGTCAGACTCGGGGAGGATCAGCGTGTCCAGGAAGTTGAGCGCGTCATCCTGGTCGATGTTTACCACGCCATCGTTCAAGATGAGCGTGGAGCTGCCTGCGCCGAACGCGTCGTCGGTCAGCAGGGTGCGAAGATCCTGCGACTCTTGAAGCTCGAAGAGTTCGTCGTTCTCAATGAATGTGTCGCTGCCGCCGCCAAGCGTGATGCAGATTCCGGCATCACGAATGAGTACATCGGCAACTGTGGCTGCGTTGGAAAAGATTGTCAGAGTAGCCATGAGGTGTATCCTAGCTTGGAGAGATGTGCTCGCTCAGGTTGATGCGAGCTGTAGGTTGACCAGTACGTTTCGGAAAGTACTCTTCCCACTCCCACTTATCCTGACCACTTGTGCGGAGAGAGCGTCTCCCACATTGAGCGCGGCCCCTACCGATTGTACGAACTGTGTGGTCCCTGCCAGCAGGGGAACCGAGAACGTGGTCACATTGTTAATCAATACATCAACGGTATAATCCTTGGAATCGACGCGATCTACCGAAATAGAGAGCCCCACGATGCGCATATCAACCGGCGCAACCCATGGAGCAGCGGAAGTGGCCACCTTACCCACGCTCAAGAACTTCGTGCCGTATCCTGGGATGGCCGTGTGGCATCCGAAACTCACGATAGACGGCGCGCCTCCTCCCGTGACCACGCTCTCCAGTGTCGGACCCACGTAGCGGTAGACCGTCACATAGACCGAAGACACTCCAGCGGCTGCCCAGTTGTCGGTGGGCGTCGTGCCTCCCCAGATGAGAAGCCCCGCGAACGCGTGGAAGAACCAATTCGTGGGTCCAAACGCGGTCGTGATCTCGTCAGTTCCGGCAGCGTCGCGGTAGAAGCGAGGGAAGTAGCCTAGCCCGGAGCCGTCAAAAGGTGAGACCCAGTTTCCCAGGACCGTGGAGGAGGGGTCTCCTGGAGCGGCATACAGCCCATACGCGTTGCTATTGGTGCCGGGCACCAGCGTCATCTCACGTAGGGTCTCCTTCGCCACGACAGTAGGGTTGGCGGCCGCGTAGACGTCGGCTTGGGCCTGGGTGGTGGCGAAGTCGGGCTGAATGGCGCGGATGTCACGCCCATACAAGATAGACTTCGCCGCAAACGGTTCCTGGAACCAGTTGCGTAGAGGGCTCGTGTGCGAGGTACCCGTTACAAAGGCCTTGAACGCCGCCTGAGCTTGAATGTCAATTGCCAGGGGCATCTACACTCACTCCACGTCGCGCAGGGCGTCATTGAGGTCATCTCGCAGGCTCTTGATCTCTTGCTCGCTCATGCGCTGGACGAACGTGGAACGCTCGCCCAAGGCGAAGTGTACGTCATACCAGACCACTCCGTGGACCTCGACTCGCTCTACTTTTACGGGCATCTTGACTCCTTACCAGCCGACCATTCGGAGGCTCCGAATTTGAAAGGGATCGCTCAAGCGCATCCCGATGCGTACGCGTACACCGAAGTTGGACCCAGGAGAGGTGAAGTAGGGAAACGCGTTGGAAGAGAGCGTAAAGCCAAACTCCGGGGGGGATGTGGCTTGGTTGGTCTCCGAGGTGTTCGTCAGGCACCCTCTCTCCACGCGAGTTGCACCTACAGGGTCAAACACGGCATTATTGAAAGGGCGGTTCAGGCTGAGCCAGTCACTTTGCCCTCCGTCGACCGGGCTGGCAGATGGATTCGCGAGCATGACCTCCACGAACAGGCGATCATTGGTCAGGTCTTGCTCCGTGAGCACACCTGAGCACAGCTCGATGCGCAAGACGCCTCCGGAGTGAGTTACCGTACCTGAGGAGTTCGAGAGGTGGCGGTAATACCAGCGCACATCTGTAGCGCCTTCATACGCCTCTCCCAGAAGCCCAGTGTAATCCGGCCCACTGGGCGTGAAGCTCGTATAGTCTACCCCAGGATATACAAGCAGACCATCACAGCCAGACCTACAACCGATCACTTGAAGCCCGAACCCGTCGTCGTAGGTCACCAGCGATTCCAGGGAGTCCCAGTTCCCTGCGTCACGGTCACTGGCGAGCGTGAAGTCGTCCGACCTCAGGAGCCTCCGACCCTCTCCTCGGAAGTCTTCAGAGTTCCTCGTGGCGTTCGGGGTCCGGTTGAAGACGAGCACGTCGTTCAACGTGCCGGTGGCGTTCCCCGACGTGTTGAAGGGGTCGCTGATTGACGCCTGTGCGGTGATGTTCTCCGAGCAGGTCCCGTTGCCGGAGAGCGTCAATGTTACGTCCAGGCTCGCGTCGTCGTTGACCGAAGGAGCTGCGCTGGGTGTTGTGATCTCGGCTGCGTTGTAGGCGTAGGTGGTGTTCCCGAACCCCTGAGCCGACGCATTGAGGCGGAAGGGCTGGGCTACGTACGTTTGGTTGAAGGGGTCCGTGTAGTCCACCAGGGCCCGAAGCGTGGTCCCGTTGGTCGCGTGTGGTACTCCAGAGAGATAGAAGTCGACGGTGGATAGAACCTCCAGCGCGGGCGCGCCGGCCACGGGTGGAGTAGGTCCGGCGTCCACGAACACGGGGTCCGTGTAAACGAATGGGTAGGCGTCTCCCGCGACGTCATGGCGCGTCTCGATCCTCGTGATGAGCCCGCCGTCCGTGCCGAGCCCTGGAACCGCCAGGGGGTCGATGGTCGTGGTTACGAAGCCGGCGCGTCGGCCAAAGTCCGAGATGAGCCCGGTGATGCTGATGGTGATGCCTGATCCGGTCTCGGTCTTTTCGGTCCCATCCAGGAGCAGCACGAAGCTCACCGTTTGCTCGACCTCGGCGGCGTCAAGGTACGTGATCTCGACGGTGATGGTCCCCTCCTCAAGCTGCGTGGCCTCCTCAATGTTCACATAGGAGAAGGGCGCGCGCGCCACTTGGTGGAGGTTCTCATCGTCGAGACCTCCGACCCCATACTCACCTTCGGGAGAGCCAATGAAGGCCTGCGCAAAGACGGGCGGGGAGACGGAGGCGTCGTTCTCGCCGTCTGTGGTGTTGTAGTGGGAGAGGAAGGGTAGGAGAAGCTCCGGCTGCTCTTTGCAGCAGTAGATCGTCCACCAGTTTCCCGCGTCGTCGGACTGAAGGCCCAGCGAGTCGAGGTAGCCCGTGATCACCATTGGAGCGAGCGAGCCCTCGATGGATTGGCCGGGCGTGGCTGTGACGATGATGCGGTTGCTGTCTGGGGTGACCTTCTTGATGGTGAACGTCGTGCCTTCGGGGGTGCGGTTCTCCGGGAAGGGTAGCGAGAAGATGTCTGGCAGGTTGACGATCACGTCTCCCAGTGACGTGTCAATCAGGATCAGCTCATCGTCGATCTGAGCTTCATAGAGAGGGACCGGGCCGCCCTCTCCTTCATCAATCGTGAGGTTCTGAACGATGGCGGAATTGAGAAAGCCCGCATCCAGGAATCCTCGAATCGAACCCTGCTGGTAGCTCGTGAGCGTACGGTCAGTCATGAGGATGTCCACGGTCTCTTTGAAGGAGACGTAGACCGCATGTTTCTCGTTGGCTCTCTTGTTTTCTTCTGTGTCGAGGTCGCTCAGGAAGAGGCTGCCGTGGCTCAACCCCGTATGCGTGAGTCGAATGAAGCGTGCGCCCGGCCGGATCGGAGACTTGTGTGCGTTGATGATGCCGGGCATGCGGGTAATGCTCTCAGGAGGTGCTGTGGATGCTCTCGTGAGTCCGCATCACAAGTGAATTACAACTCCCCGCGCGCATCTCTCGCCTCTTTACGCTCGAAGAGAGTGCCAAGGTCTTTTGGGTATCTCTTGCCGTACACGTCGTCGTAGTACATGATCCGAATCGCGTTCAACCCTCTCCGGAAGTCAAAGCCAAAGCTCGCTGCCGTGCCCTTCGAGAGGTCCATCACTCCTCGCCACTTTCCCTCCTGGCTCCGCCGCGTCTTGATGATCCATTCGCCGTCCAACATCGCTCCGTAAGGCCCCCTGTCATTCACACGGCACCACGTCCGCGTCCCGGTCTTCTGCTCTTCAACCAGGACCACCGTGTTCAACGGGATGAAACGGGACGCACATGTTCGCTGGCTCGGGTCAAACACCTCACCCGTGGCGGTGATTCGCCCGTGGAGGCCTCCGTCACCGCTCCCACCTCCATACCAGGAGGAGAGCCCCTCCTCTTGTACGGGGGGCGGCTCAAAGTCGGGCACGACCTCTCCACCTCCTTGTGCCTGGAGGTATAGCGCGAACAGGGCTCCCATCTTGACTAGACTCATCTTAAACTCCTCTACTACCTCGACACGCGCATGGATACCCCAAGGTCGTCCGAGACGCAAAGTCTTTCTTGTCTTTTTCTTGACGGGGGTTCCAACCCTGTGGTAAACCTTTTTACATGGCTTGACGGCCATATGCCGGACCGATCGGGTAGAGAGAGAGAGATACATGACATCAGGTAAGGTGAGCGAGAACGCCAAGGCGTATATCCGTAAGAGCGTGTTGGAGTGTAAGACCTATGCACAGGTTGCCGAAGAGGTCGGGGAGCTGTACGGCATTGAGATCACGAAGCAGGCCGTGAACTACTACGTGGGCAAGATGGAGCTGCGTGATCAGATCAACGCAGCGCGCGAGGCGCAGAAGAAGGCTCAGGAGAGCGAGTGGCGTCAGGGCCTGCGTGCCTACGTAGAGTCTCAGGACGTCAGCACGGTGACGCTGAGGGAGGCCAGCGCGCAGATCGGGGCGCCGCACGACTGGACGCGTGATGCGTTGATGAGTCTGGGGGCGTACGACGACACGACCTTCCGATCACGGATTGACGACGTGGAGCTTATGACCCGGTACATTATCGACGACCTGAGCCTGTCTGAGCTGCACGAGAGCTACTACAATGACGTGTGCATCTCGACGCTGACTCAGACCGTGCGTCAGCTCCTCAAGGAGCACAACGTCGACCCCCGGCCCAAGAGCTGCGCGAACAACGAGCCTCTCAAGGCCTCGTGGCGCCTGGAGACCCTGGAGAAGCTGAAGTCCCAGGGGTGGGCCGTCGCGGAGGTCTGATCACAGGCTACAGGGGTCGGATCACAAGCAGGGGGGCCGAAGAGAGGGGGGTGAGCGTTCAGGCGTTCACCTCTCTCTGTGCGCCAGGAGCCGAATAATCCGTTTGTTCCCGGTGAAGTTGTTGTACCACGTGTCTTCGCCCCTCGTGTTGGGTAGACGACCAACTCCCCAGATACAATCAGCCTTTGATGGCAGGAGACCAAGATGAGTGAGATGAAGAGGATTGCCCAGTGGGCGCAGCGATTGAACCGCAGCCTTGAGATGATGCGTGCGAAGAAGGCCGCGAGCGAGAGCCGAATCAGCTCCAAGGTCCAGGCTCTCCTGCGCATGGCTGGCGAGGGCAAGCTGGACGGCACGGCTCTTCTCTCGGACCTTTCACGTCTTGAGCGTCTGGCCGAGGAGAAGGGAGCCACCCACGCTACGTTGAAGCAGGTCGAGGAGGAGGTGGATCGCATCTACGGCGACCAGTCCAAGAACGACATCTACTACTTCAACCGTCGCAACAAGGGAGCCTCGGAGCTTGAGGACGAGAAGGATAAGGCGGACGACACGTACGGCGACCAGTCCAAGAACGATACGTTCTACACGGGCAAGGCGGCGGCGGCGTTCATGCGCAACCGTGACGACCTCATTCAGCACATCGACCTTCTCCTCAAGCGTACCGATCGTTGGGAGCATGGCGGTGGAGATGCACACAAGTACGCTCGCCACCTTGCAGGACGATTCGAGCTTCTCGGCAAGGAAGAGTATGTGACGGGCATCTACTATGATGTGTACTTCAAGCGAATGGCCAAGCAGCTCAACATGTCGATGCGAGGCTCTTCCGAGGAGATGGACTACGTTCTTGCGGACGTGATCGACCAGCTCGCAAACCTTCGCAATCAGGTCCGACGTCTCAAGAAGGCTTCCAAGGAGCTGGAGGAGATGAAGGCCTTGACCACGTACGAGAACGAGGACGTCGACGCGGAGTGGGACGGCACGATGAATCAGGGGTTCGAGTCGGTACGTAACGCGGGCCTGAGCCCGATCGGCAAGACCATCTACCAGCAGCTCGGCAACAAGGCCGCCGTGATGTTGGGCGGGACGCTCTACGACATCCGCAACGGCCTCGGGATCAAGTGGCCCAACCGTCAGCGCTCCAAGGGCAACTACGTGGAGATCGTCCTCAACGGGAAGGACCTCTACGACATGACCTTCTTCAACGTCTCGATGAAGGGCAAGAAGATGGTCAAGCAGTACAGGGACCTCTTCGCGGAGTCTCTGGCTCCGACCTTCGAGGACCAGACCGGCTGGTACCTGCGCATGTCTTCGGTAGAGGCGGGCGTGATCTCGCCGGAGCTTCTGCGTCAGGCGCTTGAGGAGGATGGCTTTGTGATCGACCCGGCTGACCAGCTCGACCTCAACCAGCCGGGCCCTTACGACTACAACGCGCCTCTGCCCCTGGACGAGGCGCACCCTCTGGGCATCCACGACTGGCCTTCCCAGGAAGACCCTGACCGTCCTATTCAGCACCTCCAGCCGGTGATGTCGAGCAAGAAGGGCAGGTAAGAGTCCGCGTGTTGGGAGTCAAGTAAACCTACACCTACTAAAGAGGAGTCAACGCCATGCGTGACAACGACAACAAGGTATACAAGCGGGGTACGAACCCCAACACGCGGATCGCGATCAGCCAGAAGAACAAGCTGTACTCGGTCGCGCGTGGCAACTCTGCGTTCTCCCAGGTGGGCGTCGTCTCCAGCTTCGGCTTGAGCGAGTCGCGCGCCGTGGATGAGGTTCGTGGCATGGGCTACGGTGATCAGGTTGCCGAGCTGGTCCCCGGCGTCACGGGTGCCATGAGCATCTCGATCAGCCGTACGCTGCTCTACCTCGCCAACATCTATCAGGTCATGGGCTACGCCGGTGGCATTGACGGGCTCGTCCGCTCGCTCAAGCACCACCAGTGGCCTTTCGACCTCAAGCAGGAGCTGGTGCTCAGCCGCATCGCCTCCAACTCGCAGAACAACCCCAAGCTCACCTCTCCCTCCTCGGACGGGACCAACGAGGCGCTCTTGACGTTCTTCGAGGCGTGCTGGATCGAGTCCTACTCCGCCAACTACGCCGCTGACGCTGCGATGATCTCGGAGGACGTGGGCATCAAGGCCACCGACATCATCGACGGCACCTCGACCTACGGCGAGCTTGCCTCCGATCCGGAGTCCACGGGCAACAACCCGTTCAACGAGACCGGCTCGGCTCGCTACCAGTGATCCGGGAATCTTGAGACTCTCTATGGGCGCCGTGCATCTCAGCACGGCGCCTTTCTTTTTGGAGGGTCTATATACCCTGTTGACTCTTAAGCGTCAAGGGGGCTATGCTCAGAAGGCCTACTACGGAGATCAATGTCGATGCAAATGCCTGAGCTTATGGTGCACGAGTTTGAGACCTTTGTGTGGTCTTTAGAGCAGTGGTATGAGCGCCACCCGATGCCGGCTCCCCTGGTAACACGTTGGATTGGCCTCTTCCTGGAGGCATACGAAAGCCGAGACCTCCATGAGTTTGGAGTCTCGGCTGCGTGGGTGGCCCGTGTGCTGTACTCAGACTTGCTTGAGTCTCCGATGCGTAATCAATACGCCAAGTGGGCGCGGCACGCGTCACTCTGTGCTCGGGTAGCGGGGGGTAGGCCCTTGGTCAGTCATGTGCTCCGACACCGCGTCAAGACACCTCCCGAGATGGTGTTGCTTCACTGATCGTCAGAAAAGCGCGCCTCAAGGGCCTCCTGCATTTCCCGCAGATGTGCGCACGCGGTGTCGATCTCAGTCTTGAGCAGGTCATGTGCGATGGCGGTCGCTTCCTCCTGGCTATCGGCTCGGAAATACACATTATCCGATCCAACCAACTGGAAGGAGATCTGATAGATGTGCTCAGACATCCAACGGTAGATGCTGGCCACCAGAGCACCGTCGTAGTACAGGCCGCGAAAGGACTCCAGGTCTCTAGTTACAAGACCCTCCCCCGTCGATCCCATGAGTGCGGGCATGCGGATGAAGACCTCTCCCGCCTCGAAACGGCGGGTCAAGGCGGGCACTCCATTCACCGCCTCTCCGGTAGATTCTGGCAGGTTGTTTAGTGCCTCGGTCAGTTCAGGGCTGATACGTACAGTCACGGCGCTCTCCTTGGTGGTGTTCAGGAGCCGAGAAGGCTGGGGAGGAACTCCGCAGCGTCTTCGTAGCTGGGGAAGATGTGGTCGGCGGCCTGTCGAATGAACGCGTGGTCCATGCAGTGCTCCTCGGTCAGGCCGGCGAGGACAACGAGCGTGTGGGGTTGCTTGTACGCCCACGCGATCTCGAAGGTGGTCCCGAGTGAGCGTGAGGTCGCTCCCGTCACGTCCGCGAACAGGACGTCCGCCTGTGCGACCATCCACTGATCACGACCAAAGATGGAGCGGTCGTTCGAGAGAGGGTCCTCGTAGCCCTTGGCCTTGGCCGTCCCCAGTCCGAGCAGGTGCTCCTTGCCAAGCATCGGATGCAGGACGTCGAATCCCATCTCCTTGAGCTGTGCCGCTCGGTTGTGGAAGTGGATGTATGCTTCGTCGAGGTTGAGTCCCGTGATGGGTCCCGCGACGTAGACGGTCTTGGACATGCTATGCTCCTTGGGTGGTATTGCTCTTGTAGGGTGCGTGCCTGTACCCCGTTTTGGGGCTCATATGACTTGCGAAAGGTACCACGGGTATGACCCTGGAACAACTCAAACGTGTCCTGCTGGCCCTGGGGGTGCAACACCCCAACGTCAAGATCCCTCTAAGGGCGGTCATGGATACGCTCACCCGTGAGGACTTCGACCCCTCCCGGATCGTGGCAGCACGCCGATCACGCGTGGCAGCTTACGAGGCTCTTGACTTCACCCCTCCAAAGGCAGCACAGAACGCAGCCTCAAGGGGTCTGGAGCTGCGCAAGAAGCAGGAAGGGGACAAGGCCGGCCTGACGACGCAGGAGGCAGGAGAGCAGGGTATCGGTTCCGGTGTCCAACGCGCCGCTGACCTCAAGGCCGGCAAGGCGCTGAGCCCGGATACCATTCGCCAGATGCACGGCTTCTTCTCCCGCTTCCAGGCCCTCATCAAGAAGGCTCGGAAGCTGACCAAGGAAGACGACATCCTGGAGTCGAACATGTACGTCTCCGACCTACTCTGGGGAGGCGCGCCTGCTCAGAAGTGGGCCGAGAAGCTCGTCAGTCAAATGGATGCGGAAGACAAGAAGAAAGAGGCAGCTCTCGCACGTCGAGTCGCCACCATCTACCTCAACAGCCACTGAGAGAGCCCCCATGCACGTACGCATCACCCCCAAACTTGAGCGCCAGCTCGTCTATGACGTGTGCGAGGTAGCTCGCCAGGGTCTCCTCGTGACACCCACCAAGGTTCCTAGCGTCCTGCTCAAGAAGTTGGCGGACAAGCTCGTCAAGGAGCTGGAGGTCGAGCTGAGCACGTCCAACGCGTACCGCTTTGCACAGGACCTTCTGGGCTCTTGCCGCGTCGCGCTGTCGGTGGCGGACATCAAGTCTGCGCTCAAGCAGGCGTCGGGTGAGGATAGCCCCTCGGTGGACCGCAAGACCGCCGAGAAGCTCTCCTCGATGCTTGAGAAGGCATGTCAAGCTCTCTCCATGGACCCGGAGCGTGGTGCGGAGCGTGCGAGGCGCGGCGCGTTGAAGCTGCTGGAGCGTGATCTGGCTCTGGAGAGCTGGGCCGCCATGCAGGTCTACGATGCGGTCTTGACGGACTCTTTGATCCTTCTCGACCTCGACACGTCTCAGCTCGGGGGATACCTCTCGTCGTATGCGGGCCCGGTCCACCAAAGGGTCGCCATGCGCTACGCGTGCTCCTCGGACACGATGAACGCGGGCTGCTCGGGGGCGTGCGCGTGTGCGTGTGACGGGTATGCGAATCAGGACGCGTGCGCGTGTGCGTCTGTGACCGCGAGCTTCCCCCGGTCCACGGAGGTCGCGACCCGTCGGCTGCGTGCTATTGACGAAGAGGTCGAGCGCCTGAGCGTGCAGATCGAAGACCGCGAGGACATGGGAGTGTCTGCTCCTCGGATGAGTCGAAAGCGTCGTGAGTTGATTGAAGAGCGTGCGGGGTTGATTCGTCTCCTCGCCAGCTTCGGAGTCCGCATCTCCAAGAAGCACAAGGAGAAGCCCAAGGACGTCAAGCGCTACGTTGAAGAGCACCTGGAACAGGGGATGGACGAGAGCAAGGCGTGGGCGATTGCCTGGAGCCGCTACTGTCGCAAGAGGCCCGGCAGCCCACGGTGCAAGCAGGACGGCTACTTCAAGGGACAGAAGAAAGGGGGGGCCGACGACGCCAAGGATCTTGGCGTGGACCCGTCCGACTACACGCCCGAGCAGAGGGGACAGATCATCATGGAGCGTCCGTGGCTCCACCCCCGCAGACCTGACGGCATGACCTACGTGATGAGGGCCCTGTCGGAGCCTCTCGCGCGTTGGCAGGAGTACGGGAGCGGCAAAGACAAGGTGTTCGCCGCCTACAACGACCTGCACGAGGACCTCAAGAACCTGCTCGACGTCGCCAACCGTAAGGCCATGGGCGCGACCGCCATCGGGTTCCGCAGCTCGGGCAACGGGAAGTTCCCTTCCACCCTCGGCGGCATCTCTCTGCACTCCAACCTGGAGCCGGGTCAGGCTCGACTCGGGCCCAAGTACAACCGCGCGTACCGCGTACAGGCCAAAGATGTCCTGATGCACCCGGACGTTCCCAACTCTCCTCTGGCTCGTGGCTCCTGGAAGTGGGAGCGGGAGATGGTCCTCAAGCCCAACGCCAAGCCCAAGCAGCTCTCGGAATCCGAGACGGTCAAGCTCCTCGAAAAGATCGCCAAGGGAGGGAGGTGATGACTCACAAGACTACACGCATGTCCAAGGCCGGTCAGGTCTTCTTGCACTTCACCAGCCGCAAAGACGCTGGCTTGATCAAGCGGTCTGGCAAGCTGTGGTCGTCGAGCTATGTTGAGGGCGTCTACGCCATCGAAGAGGGGGGCGCCTACATACCCGGAGTCCAACAGGGTTCATTGGGCCGCACGAAGGTCCGCGACACGGCGGTCGTTTTCACGACGCGAGTGCCTCCCAACCAGCGCTACTCGGAGGAGACCATCTGGTATGCGGATTCGATTCCCGTGCGCGTTCTGGAGGTCCTCCCCGTGGACCGAGCCGTATCGAAGTACCTCTACGTGCCGGGGTCAGACTCGAAGCTGTACACGAAGATGGAGGAAGCCGCGCGTAAGCTCCAGGAAGACCCTGCGATCACGCGGAAGGCAAAGTCGCTTCTTGGCGTGGACTGCAAGGTCTTCCTGGACATCCCCGCCGAACTTCGAGGGGGCAAGGTGCGGGTCGTGTTGTATCTGATGATGTCGCCCGGCGCTGACCCAAACATCCCCTCCGAGCGCGACCTTGGACGCATCCTGCAAGAGGCCTTGGAGGCGCAAGGCCTCTCGGTACAGGTCACCCCGGAAGACTTCTCCCTGGAAGATCGTACGGGCCCGGACAGCCTGTATAACGACACGCTCATGACTGCGTTCTTCCTGGTCGAGGAGCCTTCCGGATCACGTAAGGGTACGTCCCACCAGCGCGAGCTTGCTGTACGCGTCGCATCACTGTGGAGCCATCGTGAGCGTCTCGCGGGAGCGCCCGCGCGTGCGCGTCAAGATATGGCCAAGAAGCTCCTGTCGCACCTGCTCCGTAATGCGAACTGGATTCCTTCGGCTTTCAGCGACGGCCTGGAAGCCATCGTGCCCGCTCAACAGCTTCTGAGTCTACCGGAGTGGCCTGCGAACACTCCCGCGCGCCTGCGAGTACAGGTGAGTACGCGTCTCCAGACGTCCTCATACAGCGCCTCAAGGATTCGCCTCAAGGTCCGTGAGGAGCCCACAGAGGAGAACATCTACCTCCTCCTGGGGACTCCGCGTGTGCGGTCCTCTTTGCTCCACGAGCTGGTGCATTACGTGGACGACATGGCGCAGCGTCTCAACCTCTCCAAGGACTACGACTCCTCGAACCGCGACACGTACTTCAACGAGGCCGGCGAAATCAGCGCCTATGTTGGCCAGCTCGCCGGGTCGGTCGGCTCTACGTCCATGCGACGACTGCGCAAGGCCTTGCGTGGGGTCCGCAGCGGCAAGCCTCTCCACACGGTGCTGTGGGAGGTACCGGAGCTGTCAGGTTGGGGCAGCGAATACTTCACCGAGCTGCTCGACGTAAGCAGCATCACCGACAACCCCCTACGAAACGGGGACTACTTCAACAAGCTCGACGTCTCCCATCTCAAGCTCTTGGGCAAGCACCTCAAGCCCAAGGAGCGTCGCACCTTCCTCCGGGACCTGTACCTTTCCCTGGAGCGCATCCGACGTCGTGAGCTGATTCCGGAGGTGGCGAAGTTCCTCAAGAGCCGGCCCGAGGTCCTGGAGGTCGAGGAGGACGAGGAATACTCATGGAAGCCCTCGGGCCCCAAGACCGCCAAGGCGTGGTGGGCGTGGCTCCTCAAGCAGGCTTGAAGATAGTTCTTATAACGACGTGATCGTGAACGCCCCCGGCGCATGGTGCCGGGTTTACGCAGCCTCATCGCTACGACGGACTCCCACATGACACTCTCTCAACGCGTAGCTCGCCTGTATATGGCCGGGATCTATGAGTACACCCACCGCCTCAGGCACCATCGCTATGATGGACCCGATCGCACGTGGGCCGAGCAGCTCCAGCTCCTCATTGATACTCTCTATTTGGCTGTGGAGATGTACGACGACCGCAGCGCAAGGGAGGCAGTAGGTGCGGTCTCCCGAGACCTCCCGGCGCTCTTTGCGCACGCCCAGAACCAGGATGACATCGCCAATGAGGAGGACCTCCTCGTGGCTCTTGATGCGACCACCGCCGCGCTCATGGACGCAGACCGCATTGAACATGAGGTCGTCACCGAGGTAGCCGTCGCACTGGAAGCCGTTCTCAGCTCCGGTGATCTGGACGAGATCCCGTACTCCCTCAACGTGACTCGCATTTACGAGATCCCGTCTCCGAAGGGACTCGACCGTCGCGCAGTCCAGAAGATCGTCCGAGCCTACCGCCTCCAGCGATAAGCCCTGCCAGCTCCGGTCGGTATGGATACGATCACCCACAGCACTTGAGACCTATCATGAGCAACGCACTACTCAAGCCCGGCACTTACGTCCCCGATGAGCACGACGTCTTCGTACAGAAGCGTCGCAAGGCTCTGTTGCAGATGCTGGTCTTTTACGGCATGACCCTGGCGGGCCTGGGTTCGATCGCGTTCGCGGTCTATGGCGCGGAGGACCTCGGGGGAGCCTGGGTTGCCTTCGGCTTCACCATCGTGTGCTTGCTCATCTCAATCTGGGGCACGTACAGCTTCTACACGCGCGCTACCTTTGGTTATCAGATCGTGAGCGGACGAATCCGGATGCTCTTCGAGACGGTCGACTACTACGTCCCGCCTCACATCATGGAGCCCTACCTCCTGGGTATCATGACCATGTTCGATCGGTTCTTCCTGGAGAAGTACGGGAAGCCTACACAAGATGTCGTGGAAGTACGGCTGCTCTTGTTGGGTCGTCGCCCTATCGACCCGATCAAGCGCGGCGACCCGGATAAGTTGGTCGGGACCTCGTACTTCGGCCAATCGACCAGTAACGTGTACGGCCCTTACGCTTTGAACGAGGGAGGCCTCGGATACGAGTTTCGCCTCCAGCTTTGTCACTACATCATCCCCGACACCACTGAGCCCGAGAAGCTCCAGTGGATGCTCGACAATGACCTCTACAACGACTGAAGGATACGACCATGCCCCAGAAACTACACATCAAGATCGCCTCGGTCCCTGGACAGGAGCGTAGCCTCTTTGATCGCGTCGTCCGACTGGCGTACACCACGCCCGAGCTGCGGCCTCAGCTCCTCCCGATGCTCAAGGATGCGGCGCGTTCGATCGGCCTCAACACGCTCAAGGATCTCCACGAGTACCGAGGCACGTTCGCGATCCTGTCGGCGTACCGTCCGATGTCGAAGTCGGACAACAAGGCACGGCACGGCGAGCTGATTCGTGATCTCCAGGTCATGGGGTACCGGAGCTGGTTCGACGCCAAGGGCTACTGGACCCACACCGAGAAGAGCGTGATGGTCCCCCGCATGACCTTTGGACACGCCGTGGAGCTTGGTCGCAAGTACAACCAGGATGCCGTGGTCTACAAGGGCAAGGACGGTCTCGTGGGGATCTATGACCTCCGCACCAACACCGTTCAGGTCGCCGGCCCGAACGTCGACATCTCCTCCGACCCTGCCGATGCCGTCACGAAGTTCCGCAACACGGGCCTCACGTACGAGTTGAGCGAAGCCCACTACCCCTTCAGCGGCCCCATGACTCAGGACAAGCTCCGCTCTATGCAGTGAGCCTTCCGTGGAAGTCCGCTCCCTCCGGGGCGCAGTCACGGAGAGGGACCTCTCCAGCCTTGAAGCAAATCCAGGTCTCTCCCAGAGCCAGCCACAAGGTCCCGTCCGAAGATGCCGCGACCTGCGTGAGTTGAGAGCCTTCCAGACCTCTTCCCCAAATGGGGAGGGGGTCTTTCTCTGTGGTAGGTTCTGAACGTGCTCGGTCAAAGCTCCAACCTTCGCGTCCTACAGGGGCCCACAAATCCAGTCTAACGGGCGGCGCTCCCTTGGCGGACAAGTACAGCGCGGTGCCTCGGTCAAACGGCTCTACGGCGACGCATCGACGTCCCAGGTCCTTTGCCAGCTCCTTGTACGCGTTCCACTCTCCTCCCGAATGGCCGAGGGCGCACCACATCAGGACCTCATGGTGCGCCAGCTCGTTATGGGAGTCCCACCTGAGGTAGCGTCCCTCCACTCCTCGAAGCTTCGCAGCTTCCACGAGCGCCGTGTCGTCTTCCCAGTTGAGGAAGTTAAGCGGTCTACCCGTCTTTGCCCGCTGTCGGTTCAAATCATCCATGACCCACCACCCAGTTCCGGTCGGCCGCACGCACGCGCGACTGTATGCAGCCCTTCGTCCTCTTTTTCAGCGTCTGGAAGACCCCCGCCTCGTGCGGAGTGGCTTCCTCAGGCATGACGAAGAAGCCTCCCGAGATTCCCTCCTTTCGCACCACATCCCGCAGCTCCTTTGCCACGTCGACGCCGTACCGAAGGTCGAGCCCGAAGTTGGGCCCTGAGGACCTCATCAGCAGCGCGCACTTCGGACAGTGCATCGTGTTTCGGTTCTTGAAGGATGGCCCGTACTGCCCGCAGCAGTCGCAGATATCTCCTCCGTACTCCTCCCACCCAAGATGTCGGGCGAGCTTCAGATCCGTGTCTCTATCCATCTCATACTCCTCCGTGAGGGTTAACGTCTCCTGTATACCACAGCACGAGAGAGCCGTAAAAGCTAATCGTTTTATAGTCTGGGAGGGTGTCACGTGGGATATAAGGAGGCAGTAAATGAGCAAGGTACTTACTTTTGATCGCATTCAGGCGGGACTCCAGGCGCTCAAGAAGCTGGGCATCCAGCGCGAGACCTTCACGGTCCTGGGGGTGGAGCTGACGATTGCGACGGTGGACAGCAAGGCCCATCAGGAGATCAACACCTACGTCACCTCCTACATGCAGGCCTATGAGGAGGGAGATGGGGACTCGGCGTACAACTTTGACGCGACCCTGGACTTCTTCCTCGTACGCAAGGTCGAGGTCCTCTCGCACGCCATCCTCAAGATGGGTGATCTGGACTTCGAGGGTGTTGAGTGGGTGGAGACCGGAGACAAGCATCCGGACAACAGCTCGAAGGTTAAGGTCGCCAAGAGCAAGTTCTTGCGCGACCTCTTGATGGGAGTGGACCAGACGGTCGTGGACGTGGCCTACCGCAAGTACGCCGAGCTGATCGAGCTTGCCGAATCGCGCAGCGTCGAAGGTGTCGTGTTCCGTGATCTGGAGGATGAGCTGTCCAAGGCTCGCGCGACCGTCGCCCGTCTGGAAGATGAGTTGGGCAAGGGCAAGGAAGAGGGCAACGACACGGAAGACGGCGAGAAGGTTGAAGAGGTCCTGACCGAGGAGAGCGTGCGTGATCGCATGTTTGGGGTCGTCTCCGAAGAGGAGAGCGTGGCCCTTGGAGACCGTTCGATCCTTTCGGAGCTGGAGGCCGAGCCCGTGACGGTGGAGGAGCCTGTGGAGAGGATTCAGGCCGGCTCGACCACGTTCGTGCGGCTCGACGAGCCTGACGCCCCCCTCTCCGACGAAGAGGAGACCTACCTACGCGCGCAGGAGGAGTTGCACCAGCAGCGCTACGGCGAGCCTCGTCAGCCCCTCAATCAGACCCCTCCCCAGCTACACTCCGGGACGCTCCCGTCTCAGGGTGGGCCCCGTCGAGTCGTGCGCGGGTCGCAAGCGCTTCCCCCCGACTTCGAGATTCACCAGGGTATCCACAGCGATGACACGTGATGAGCAGATTGACTACCCGCTACGAAGACGTGGAGTCGATGCTGTTCCAGGGGTTCGTGAGTACGCGGTGTTCCATCCAGGGGGTCCCGATCGTCCTCAAGACCTTGACGGAGATGGAGGCAAGCCTCGTCCTGCTCCAGGGTGAGGACCTCTCCACGGACTGGCGTACACACACGGCCTACTATCTGGCCTACAGCACGCTCTTCTTCAACAGACAGTTGGTGCTCCCCGTCCGAGATGACTGGCTCCCCGAACTGGCCGACTCGTACCTGGAGTTTTCGGACCGGGTGCTCGTGACGCTGTTGCGCTCGCTCCGCAGGCTCAATCAAAGGTCGACGCAGGCGCTGCTCAAGGTGCAGGCGTACACGTATGGTGCCGCGTCCCGAGAGCGCTGGTTGGGACTCAACGGCACCCCCTTGTGTGATCCGAGGGTCACGGGAATCCGGGGGAGCGAGTACCTGGGGTTGAACTACCACCAGCGGCTGTGGACCTACCTCAACGTTCACGACGACATCAACGAAAACTACATGCTCAACTATGGGCTCGCCAAGTTCCAGGTCTCTCCACACGCGCCCAAGGAGATCCAGAAGATGGACCGGCGTGATGCGACCCGGATCAAAGACCGCCAGAGCAAGAGAGACGCGCTCTTCCACGGTCGCAAAAACCCGCTGGCTGAGGGAGAGAGCGTACGCGTCAGCGCGGAGAGCCCTCAGGAGCTGCTTGAGCAGATGGAGCGGACGATGCGAGGCGAGAAGGACTTCCACGACCTCGTGATCGAAGAGCACAGCAAACGCGTCCGCATGCGTTACCTGGAGCGCGAGGCAGAGAGAAGCCGAATGGCACGTCAGGGACGCGAGCGCGCCTTGCGCTTGAGGGAGCTGGAGGGTTCACAGAAAGAGGTCACGGGCTTGAGCCGAGAAGAGGTCGAGCACATCGTCCACAAGAACCGCGACGAGGACGCTCGGGCACGAGAGAACCCGCTATGGGCTGACCCAAGCGTACGGGCCGAGCAGGAGCGTAATCTCATCCGCTGGGGCTTCGTACAGAACGAGGACATCCCGGAGGACCGCAGGGATTGGTACGACGACATGGGCTACCGCGTTAAGCGCTCGACCTCGGACCTGACCGAAAATCCACTGATGCGAGAGTATTACCAGAAGGAGACGCCTGAGCGTGATCCCGACTGACCCCTGATAAAGAGAGACGAACCCCATGGCCAAAGATATCCAGGAGCTGATTGTATCGGTTGGCCAAAGGGGCATGGCTGACCTTGAGCGCACGTTCAAGAACCTGGACGGGGTGGTCGGCAACTCTTTGGAGGGTCTGTCTCGGTACAACCGCAAGCTCTCGGAGGACTCGTCCGCCGCTGAAACGCAAGTCAAGGCCATCCACAACACCTTGACGACCCTGGAGAGGGGCATCGCGAGCGCGGGCAAGGGCCTCTCGACGACCTTTGACGGGCGGCAGATCGCGCAGTTCGACACCAAGCTGCGTGGGATGCGTCGTCAGCTCGACAAGACCCGTGATGCGTTGGAGGGTGCAGCGCTCTCGGGAGATAAGGCGACCGAACGCGCCATGCGCACCCGCCTGGGTTCGATCCAGAAGACGATCGACGCTGAGGTCTCGGGGTTCAGCAAGCTCTACACGTCTCATCGTGAACAGTTCGAGCAGCTCTCCAAGCTCCAGAAGCGAGGCCTCGGCCAGAACGTGGCGGCGGGTGGTAAGGGTGCCGCGAACCTCATCTCTCAGGTCAGCGGCGGGAACCTCAAGGGCGCAGCGGGTACTCTCGGACAGGCAGGCAAGGTTGGTTTCCAGAGCGCGCAGCGTCGTGCCTTTGCCGGTGCCGCTGGGGGCAGTGCCGGGGCCGCAGGACTCTCCAGTGCGCTCGGGGGGTTGGCCAAGATTGCAGGACCTCTCGCGGCCGTTGCGGCCGTCGTCGGATCACTGGTCAAGGCCTTCCTCGACCTGGACGCCAAGGTCAAAGACGTCAACAAGTCGATGCTCAAGAACGTCCCCTTGACGAGCCTCGCCGCCGATGGCTTCAGCGACATGAACGACAAGATCGCAGACGGTGAGAACGCGCTGGCGGACTTCCGAAACACAGTCTTGACCGACGCCGACTTGCGCATGCTCGGGATGACTCCCGAGATGATGGCATCCACGATGGCGGCCATCGAGGAGCAGGCGGGGGGTCTCAGTCAGCTCCGCCGTGAGGGCTTCTCGGCACGCGACGCGTTGGAGGCCGCCCAGATCGCGGCCCTCAACCTCGGCGTGGACTCCAACGAGACCATGGGTCTGGTGGGGCAGCTCATGGACGTCACCAGCGCGTCGACGGGAGAGGCTCTGTCTTCCTTGAGTCAGATCGTATCCACGGCGCAAGATGCCGGAGTCTCCACGCGCAAGTTCTTCCAGGTCGTCCAGGGCGTCGTGGGTGAGATGGGGCTCTACAACTACCGGCTCGAAGAGACCGCCGCGTTGTTCGGGAAGCTCACCACCATCATGGACTCCAAGTCCGCCGAGTCGTTCGCCACGAGCCTGTCTTCGGCCATCAAGAACGCCTCGGCCACGGACAGGACCCGTACCTCCTTGATCGTGGGCTCGAAGACGATGGGGGAGATGACCGATCGAGCACAGGCGGCGGCAGCCAGTGGCATCAACGAGGACGTCCTCGCCAACGCCATGCGCAAGCTCGGGCTTGGCGCTCAGTTCCAGTCGGGTAACGTCGCAGGTTCGATGGGCGGCTTGAGCGAGAGGCAGCGTCTGGCGGTGATGTCGGCGGTGTCTGATGAGGACCAGGGACAGGGAGAGCGTCTCCGAAAGTTCGAGAACCTGCGTGGCGTCAACCGTAACAACGCCATGGAAGTCCAGGGTGCTATGGGGGACTTCAACCAGTACGACCAGATGGCTACTAAAATCATGGAGCTTGAGAAGTCCCTGTCGATGCCTCTCTCGCAAATGAACTCGGTACTTACGGAGGGTATGGGCACGAACGAAGATCAGCTTCGTATCTTCAAGACCATCCAGGGGGAAGGCAAAGGCGACATGGCCCGGCTTCAGATGCTTCTTGAGAAGGGCGTCGGCGGGTCCGCCTTCTCGGAAGCGGCCAAGGAGATGGGATACATCGTCTCCGAGGAGAACGGCAAGATCCTGGACTCTCAGGGTAACGAGATCAAGTCGTTCAATCAGCTCTTCGCCACGATGGACGATGAGAAGGCCAAGGACCTACAGGAGAAGCAGAAGACCCTTGCCGAGAAGCAGTCGGACCTCCAGCGCACCATGCTCGACACGATCAAGTTTCAGCTCATGGATTTGGTCCAGGGTATTTACACTACGATCCTGGACATTTACGACGCGTTGGTCAATTCAAAGTTCTTCGGGGGCAGCCAGGAGTCTCGTGACCGTTCGGCCATGGTTCGTAAGGAGATGAAGACTCGGGACCAGATCCGAACGATAGATCAGGATCTGGGATTGGCCCGCGAGCAGGGAGATTCAGGACGAGTGCGTGAGCTGGAGGCTCAGAGAGAGGCACTCAAGTCCAGCCTTGATACGCAGCAACGGGCCCGAAGGCATCTCAAGAAGAGCGGCTCTTTGGGCATGGCAGGCGCGACGGCACTTGCGAGCGGAGATCCGGCAACCGGAGGCTTGAGCTACGAATACAGCGGAGGCATGGGTCGCCGCTTTGAAGAAGACGAGTATTCAGGCCTCACGATGGGCGACAGCAAGCTGACCGGTATTGTAACCTCTTCCGGGAAACGAATCACCGGAGAGGATGCGATCAAGGCCTTCGTCGCGGAGCAGGAGAAGAATAAAAAAGCGGCGCAGGGAACAATCGGCTCTCTGATTCAGAGCAAGGTTGATGACGGCGAGGAGCTGTATCCCGAGGACGCCAAGAATCTCGCGGAGAAGACCAACAACTTGCTGGAGAGTAAAGGGATTCTGCTCGCTCCGAAGACCATCAAGGATCTCACAGATGTTATGCTCCAGGCTCAGATCGACAAGCAGGTGGTCAGTGAGATCATGCGCACGACCGGCCGAAGCAAGGCAGACTCCGAGTTCCTGCTTGGCAAGTACAAGAGCGGTGATGAGGCTGCGATTAATCAGGTCGGCAAGGAAGGGAACCTCCAGGGTATCTTCGCCAACTACGGCGTACAGACGGCGCGTGATGCTCGCATCGTAACGGGCGGGATTCCCCTGTTGGACCTCCAGCCGGGAGACATCGTGGTCGACCAGTCCATGCTGGCCAACGCCGTGGCGGGCGGTGCAGGTCAATTCGTCCCCGACCTTCTGCGTTCAGCCGGCAACAAGGCGGGGCCCAGCTCCTCGTCTGACAGCACGCTCAATGCCAACTTCTACATCAACGGAGGCAACCCCGGTGAGATCCGCACCGAGATCATGCGCGTCCTTGAGCAGTGGCAGAACCTCGGAGCGTCGAGAGGCTGATGGCAACCAACTTCACACAGCGTTCGATCCCTTCGGCCTTCTCGGGGCCAAGCGATGCCCGACGCCTTCCTGTGCTCTTTCAGGTGATCTCTCCGGACTTCTCCACGGCGCTGTTGCCCGAGGCGATGGTCCTTCACATCAACCCTACCTCGATGTCGTTGAGCTACTCCAAGGTCATTGAGCGGTTCCAGACACGCGGAGGCTTTCAGGAGCAGCACTTCGGTGAGCAGCTCACGGACATGTCCTGTGAGGTCTCTTCCGGAGCGTTCATCAACGTGGACACCGGCCTCGCGGTGTCGTCGCGTCAGGACACGATCGCCTACGAGAAGTTTCAACACCTCGTGGAGCTGTTCCAGAACAACGGCCTCGTCACCGACCAGAACGGGACCGCACAGTACCGAGGTCGCATCCGGATCACGTTTGACGGCGGGGTCTATGACGGGTCTTTCCGCTCCCTCACGATCAATGAGTCAGCCTCCAACCCGTTCATGTTCACCTGCGATTTCGCCTTCCGGGTGGAGCGTGAGGCTCAATCTCTCCTGATCTAAGGAGGCGCACCATGGCGTCTATTCTTGACGAGCTGGCAGTTCTTACAGGTCAGCAGGCTCTCAACGCTCAGGCGGACGAGGGCCTTGATCCCAGGACTCGTGATGCCCTTGACAGGAACGCTCAAGCGACGCTCTCTCGCTCCTGGCGCAAGACGCGCTCGGTTCTTTCGGAGTACGCGAGCCTGATCTCAGGTCAAGGCTACGAGTTCAACGCCCTGTCGAGCCCGGTGGATGCGGTCGCGCACGCCAAGCCGGCCCTGCTCCCCCTCTTCATTCAGATCATCCCCCCGGACTACTACCCCACGGGCCAGACCCGTACGATCGAGATCTTCTCTCCACAGACCTCCGACACGCAGCTCACGGGATTCGTGGAGCGTATCCGGCAGCGAGGCTTCTCAACGGACCCTCGCAACCCCGTGTTCACTGGTGGGGTAACCGAGGTGGATCGTATCGTATCCACGAGCCCCAACGTCAACCAGACGGTCCAGGTTCCCGAGCTGACGCCCGACGATCAGGTCTCCCAGGTGCGACGTACCAGGGACTTCCTGGCGACCACACAGCAGCGATACCGCGACTTCCAGACGGGCTCCCGCACCGCAGCCCGTGATCTGGAGGAGCGTACGCAGCCGATCGTAGAGGACCGCGCCGAGATTGAGGATACGCCGGGTAAAAATGCAGAGATTCGTCGCGCGCGCAAGGAGAACATCTCCTCGGACCTTGAGTCTTTGCGCCAGCAGGCCCTCAAGCTCCTCGCGTTGCCTCCGGTTCTCATGTACGTCAACCCCAACGCTCTCACCACCTCCAAGGAGTTCATCGTCTCGGATGGCAACCGTACGCGGGAAGGCTATACGGTCGAGTTCTGGGGAGAGCAGCAGAACAAGCTGAGCCTGAGTGGCGAGATCGGAGCCTTCTGGACGCACGGTACCAGCCCGTCCGGGCAGCCCACGGGTGGACTCACTGTTCGTTACCGTAAGGGCTCCTTTGCCTACCAAAACTTCTTGAGCCTCATCCTCGCCTACCGCAACAACGGCTACCTCTACTCCCAGTCCGAGGTCACCCGGATTGCGTCGGTAGGCTCGGTCAACCTCTTCTACGACGGGACGCTCTACACGGGTTCCTTCGACACCCTTTCCATCAACCACAGCGAGGACAAGCCCTTCAGCCTCACGTACCAGATTGGATTTACCGTTCGATACACCCAGAAATTGGGGACCCTCACACGCTAACATGCCCGGAGAATACCCCATGCCTCTATACATCCCTCAGGATCGTGAGTACGTACCCGGAGACGTAATTCTGGCTGTCTTCGCGGAGGTACATGACTCAACGGACATGGATGACGAGGAACGCGAAGAGATTTGCCCGTACGTGCGTCTCGTGCTTGGACGCGTCATTGGAGTCACCCTCGGCGTACTCAAAAGCTCCGGGGGGGACGATGGGATGGAGTTTCGGGCTTACGAATGCACCGAGCAGGCGATACACTACGTCTGGCCCCATTCGTACGGCGGAGAGCAGGTCGAGTTCTGTCCGCGAGGGTCCGAGTTCGAGAGCTACGTCATGCACGAAGACATCCTTGGGTGCGTCCCACACTCGGACGCCCTCAAAAGCTCTTTCCAGGCGGAGCGCTACATGAGGCAGGTGGTCAAGGCGGAGCGCGACGCCCTCCAGGATTGGATGGCGTGGGTGCTGGAGGCGTATTCGGAATGGTGTCTGGGTTTCGCAGACGAGAGCTGGGATGGAGATGACGACCTGGACGAGGACTACTCGATTCAGGCCTTGTTGTCCCGTCAGCGCGCTGCTACCTTCGTTAGGTGAGACCCTCTGGCATTGCATTTTGAGAGGCCCCATGTTCAGGCTCATGGATATCCAACACGCCTGCGAGGGTGATCCGTGCTTCATTTTCCGAGTGATACCTCCCGAGGCGGGTGATGTGTCGAGTACGTGGCGCGTAAGCATACATGCAGGCGTACGAAGGACGAGTCTCGACGCTGACTTCTTCTTGCTGGAGGTTTGTTGGTTCGGTACCGTCTCGCTCTATGCGGGTCAGTGTGGTCTCCCGTCGTTGCAGGGAGGGTCGCACAATCGGCACGTCTTCTCCCCTCAAAGGTCCTTGGTGACGACCCTTCGGGGAGAGGTCGACTTCGAGGACCCACGCATCGTGCGGCTCTTGGTACGCCAAGCACTTGCCTCTTTGGAGGACTACTTTGGAGAGCAGCAGCTACGGCTGATGTCTGCTGACTGAGGAGAATTCATGCCCGTGCTCCACGTTTGAAAGGAACCCATGTCATTCTTCACCAACCGCGCCTCCCGTCTCCATACTGGAGACAGCTACGCAGACTATACGGTGGATTCAAACCAATTCTACGTGTATGTGTGCTTCTACGAGGCTCAAGCCTTTTATCCGTCCCACGATGAAAAAATCCCAGTGCGTTCGATGGTCCTCAAAGCTGCGTACACGTTCAACCTCGCCTCTGGCCTTATCATCTTCGAGAGGCTCAAGCCTGCGCTTGGGACGGTTCACTCCGACGCCAAGGTGATCGGATTTCACGAGGTTCTCGACTTCTCCAACGCACGCGTCCTACGCTCCGTGGCCAAGGAGATCTTCGCACATGTTTGGGAGGACTGCGTGACACAGGTGTGGGGGCAGACGAGCCAAAAAGCTCACGAGGACCTTTGAGATGCCCCTTTTTTACTCTCCAACGTCACATATTGAGCCGGGAAGCTGTGCCTTCGTGTGGCAGATCCATCCAGACGTACCGGTCCTTCAGATCGAGTTTTTACGTCACCTGGAGTTCGATTCTCGGTGGCGCGATTACCGGTTCGAGGGCGGCCCCACCGTCCAGTACAACTTCTCTACCGGGGCGTACCGTTCGAGACCTCCCATTGAGAGGTTGGTGCGGTTTGCCTTCCTGGAGTACGTGTTTCGTCTCGGTGGAGACATGAACTTCAAGGACACGTCTCGGACACGCTACCTCGCCAAGGGGATCGTCGCGGTCCTCGAAGAGCGCGTCCTCGATCTGGCTCTCCAGGCCGTCGGTCAGGAGAATTACGATGGTCCCAATGTTCAATCGTGGGATGTCCACCCTGACCTGCTCTAAGGAGATCCTATGATCCATTGTACGAACCCGGCCAACATCCGCGAAGGCGACCTGATCCTCACCTACTACGTGCTGTCGGTCACGACGGAGAGGGTCGTGTATGTGGTCATGGACGTCCGACGTATCGAGCATGTAGGCTACGACTCTGATATGCGTGAGTGGTACTGGGAGGCGCAGCCCCTGTACAAGACGTGGGTGTACTTCAACACGGGGACCTGCTTTTCGCTGATAGGTAGACACTCCTCCATGGTCTATCCAAGACCAGAAGAGCCTGTCCTTCTTGTTCGAGGGCGTCCTCTGCAAAGCCCACAGCGCATACGCAGCTTCTTCAAAGAGGTGTTCTGGAGCTTGAGAGACGACCTGATCCTGAAAGCTCACGACTGCATCACGCGAGAAAACTTCGAGGACGAAGACGGTGTAGATGACGGAGGGGTGGTGACACGATGCCTGTGATACGAATGGTAGAAGCGTCTCGGGTCAAGACCGGGGATGTGATCCTGCTGGGGGTCTTCCCACCCACCCCGTGGGGAGCTTCGGTTTACGGTGTGGTATATTTCTCAACGATAACTTCGTGGCTGAAAACGGGCCCGAGCTTTCGAGAGGGGCCAATGCGGTGGGGAGGTAGCCTGCTCCATGAAGCACGGCTGACCTTCTGGGCGCGTACCCTGGTGGTTCGGGATTTCAATCTGCCTCGCACAAAAGACTTTTGTGAGATTGACGAGAAGGTCCCAGTGCTCAACGGCGCTCTGCCCCGCTCTCGACGAGAGTTCGTAGAGGTCGGCCGAGCGGTCTACCCTCAGATGGAAGAGGACCTGATTCAAGCCGCCCGTCAATGCAAGTCTTGCAGCTCCTAGAGGTAATCACATGCCCCTGCTTCGGATCACGAACACTTCACGCCTTCGCCAAGGAGACGTCATACCCGACGTCTGCCTTCGCGAGACACGAGAGCTGTCGATTTCGGGCCCAGACCCTGAGCCCACGGTCGGAGTCCATGTCGCCTTCTGGGAGGTCGTGCGGCTCCTCCCGAATGCCGAAGGCCCCATGATCAAGTGGCTCGGCTCTTTCCTCTTTGATCTGCGAACGGGAGGCTGTGAGACGTTTGAGCTACCCCAGGAGCCCGTGGGACCTCTCCCTCCACAGCGATGCTACGTGGTCAACGGGAGCCTCCCCGCTGACCTGCGCCTGCGCCGTAAGATTGCCAACACCCTGTATGAATGTGAACAGGACCGCCTACGCTCTCAGGCATGGCAGTTCTTGGGGTAGCTCAGAGTTGCTCCAGGGATTGCGTGTGGGGGTTGATTCCTGGATGAATGCTGGCGAACTTTGCGATGTTCTGCGAGGTCTCCAGGGCGTCGATCTCGCGGAGCTGACGGTTGCGGATGCGCAGGCCCTGGTAGAAGTCTCGCCACAGCAGATCCGCCCCGCCAGCCTTGTGCATCATGGCCTTGAGGTGTTCCATAACCTCGTCCGCACGACCGATCAGCTCCTGAGCCCGCTTTTGATTTGCCTTCAGGGTCGACAGGGAGACGTTAGTACCTTCTTGGTACACGCGGGCCTTCGTGGAGATTCCGGAATCCCGGAAGATAGACCACGTGTCGTAACTGCCCCCCAGATCGAGGTCGACGGCGCGGGGCTTTTGATGCTGCCACATCAAGAAGGTGATGCGGTTCTGCCCCGCGCCGTCGACCTCGATCTGGAAGTAGTCTCTCGCCCTGTTCCAGCGGTTTCCCAGGATATCATAGGGGTAGACCACCCCCGAGACTTCCCGACCTCCGCGAGAATGTCCCAGAAGGCCTCGTATTGCGATCAGGTGCTTCTCCAGGGCTGCGACGTGGCCCGACCCCTCTCCCAACTGCGTACGCGAGCCTCTACGGCTACGAGGACACTCCCAGAGGTCGGGCTTTGACACGGATCGTTTGATGATCGCTATCTGCCCCGGATCATACCGTCGCTCGATGAGCGAGGGCTTCTCGTACGACAACTTGACGGTAGCCCGGAGGACACATCGGGGTTGCTCCAGGTCGGGCAGAATCCGAACCTCACTCCATTCCCCCTCAAGATTGTACTGTATCACATGCTGGATGAGATGGACCGCCTTCATGTGGTCAGCGGGATAGGGCAAGATGCCTCCTCGCCTCGCACGAAGCTCCACCTCGACAGTGTGGGTCGCAGAGTATTCTCTCTTCATGGGGTCATGGTGTCGGATGTCTATGATAGCGGGTTGGCCCGTCGTATACACTCGCACCGTGGCGGGGCTCGTCAGCGGCATGTCAGCACTCCTCTATCTGAATCTTACTGTATTCAATCTTAGGCGGTCAAAGGTACCTCGCACGGAGGGTCCCTGTCAACGCTCAAGCGGCTTCAGGAGAAGAGGTGGGCCCACTTCTCCTTGAACATCACCCCCGCCCATTCGTCTCCCATGCCCTGAAAGTCCTCCTGCGTTTTGCTCATGCCTACCAGGAACATCGCGCTCGCCTCCAGGGACTCCTCCGAGGCGCTCCTCGCCTCTCCCCAGTAATCTCTCCTCTTGACCATGCCGAACCTCCAACGTATCAACCGTCACACAGTCAACACGTACCACAAAGAAGGTGGCAGGTAAAGAGGACTCTCAGGACGTCTCACTCGGTGGCGAGAGCGATCTGCATGCTTACGTGGTAGCGGAGGAGTCCGGTCAGCGTCTCAAAACCCCCGAAGCTGTGGGAGAGCTTGGAGAGGCGCTTGAGCTGAGCCACGACCTCTCTCAAGAGGGCTACGTACTCGGCCCTGCGGGCGGCATGAGCCGCCAGCTCATCGAGGGACGCTTGAGAGAGACTGGACATCGAGAGGTGGTAGTCGATGAAGCCTTGCGCGAAGGGCTTGAAGCTCTTGCGCATACCGAAGACGACCTCACTCTCGGTGTACGAGATCCTCGCCTCCAGTTCGATCGAGGTAGCGACCGCAGCGGTTCCCCTGAAATCGTAGCGCAGCTCCAGCTTTCGAGTGTCGCTGTTCCGCCCCATCGACGGCGCGAAGATTGCCGCCATGGGGGAGAGGTCTTCGTAGATGTGTCCCCCACGCGGCGGAGTGATGAAGTCACTACCCAGGTTCACCAGCTCCTGAGAGATGTGCTCGACTTCAGCGAGCGTAGCCTTCTCGGTCTCTCCTATGGTGGTGACGATCTCGTCCATGGCCACTGAGATGCTCGCGGCCAACATGCTCGCTTGGTTGGTCTTGCCCTCTCCCTTGGGCAGCTCGGAGGGCTTGGCGTAGTGGATCTTGACATGAAGATCCGCGTGTACCCCGCCATCGTCCTGTAGAAAGAGCTGGTTCACCTTCACCTCAAGAGGCCTCTCGGGGTGGGTGTTCTCGTGAGCAAAGTAACGCTCCCCCACCGCTTTGAGACACGCGACGGCCTCCGACACCAGACAGATGAACTGGTCGTCTTCGGGAACGCGCACCTGGACCTCGAAGCACATGCGTATCGAGTAGTCACGAGCATGCGCATGTTTCGCGCGGAAGTTGGTGGTCGCAAATTCGGTTCGCTCGATCGTCGCGGTCGTCACGGTCGTCACTCCTGTACGGGTGTGTCGTTTTGTCTTACATCCTCTATATACCCCAAGGAGGGGGGGCCGTCAAATAAAGACTTCACCTGATGCCTCGGGAGAGAGGGCTTGACACGTCCGGCCCGTTGAGGTTACCGTAATGAAGTCTGGAGCGGTGAGGAGCGGTGACGGTCTTTGTCACTGGACCCTGAAAGTCTTTGAAAACTGAATACTTACGTGATTTCACCCATGTGACTTCTTGTCGCAGACCCCTCCCCGTGTACGCGGGGATGTCCCGTGCCTACCCTTGTCTACGAACGGGGCGCGGCCCCCCTCCCCGTGTACGCGGGGATGTCCCCCTTCGACGGTCACGACGACCATCGACACCAACCCCCTCCCCGTGTACGCGGGGATGTCCCCTACAACCTGGGCTCGGCTCGCTCCAGGCAAGCCCCCTCCCCGTGTACGCGGGGATGTCCCCACCCACATCACGACCTCGAAGGACTCGTTGGTCCCCTCCCCGTGTACGCGGGGATGTCCCCATGGCGTCTGTCATGGGCAACAGGATGGACTTCCCCTCCCCGTGTACGCGGGGATGTCCCCGGGTACGTGAGCGCCTTGGCGGAACCCTTCCCCGTGTACGCGGGGATGTTCCCCGTGTACGCGGGGATGTTCCCCATTACAGGGCGGCACACCCTAGGTTCATAACCCCTTCCCCGTACACGCGGGGATGTTCCCCAGACACCCCAGATCCACCTTGGCGTCCAGACCCCTTCCCCGTACACGCGGGGATGTTCCCCTCACACCGAACGAGCGAACGCCAATGTGCCCTTCCCCGTACACGCGGGGATGTTCCCACCATGCCTTTTTGGACATGCACTGATTGTCGCTTCCCCGTATACGCGGGGATGTTCCTGTTCCTGTTCCGTCTCGTTCTCCTCTCTATTGCCGTGGCAAAGGAGCCTGATATGAAGATCATGACCTTGAGTGCAGAGTCGCTTCGCGAGTCCATGAGTCCGCGTGATTACTTCAGAGAGACCGGGTGCTTTACGGACACCAAAGACGCCCTGGATCAGGTGCTCAGGGGTGTGAGAGGGCTGACCTCGATGGCCGAAGCCTTCGAGCGTGAGACGCATCAAGAAGCTTGGCGGAGAGGCGACGCCGAACAGCACGTTTCTGCTTTGGTCGTGGAGTCTCAGCGTGTCTACACTGTCGCTCGATTGCTTCAGAGAAGCGTGAGGGCGACTCCCTTGCACTATGGCACCACGCTGCAAGAAGGCGCGCGCGAGGGATGAAGCCTCCTTCAGTCCGGATCGAGCAGGAATTCCAGCTCGTCAAGCAGGGTCGTGGTCTCCTGGAGATCGTCCTGATCCCGTGCGATGCGTGTCTGCTCCACCACATCCAGACCCGTAGCACGTTCGATCTTCTGCGTCAGGCTGACGCCTCCGATGGCGGAGAGGTCCTCGTCCTTCTCCAGACGTACGGCGACCACCTCCGGATCTTGAGCGGCGACTTGCCCCAGAGCGGTGGAGAGATCACGTCTCGCGCGGTCCAGCTTCAGGCGGGTATCTTCGGTCGCAGTGCGCGCCTCCGTGCCGAGCACCGATCCTAGCGTCTCTCCTGCGTCCAGGCGGCGGCGAATGTCCTCACGCCCAAAGATGCCTGTGTTTGCTCGACCCACCGGCTCCAGGTTCACCGTGTCGAGACCTCCAATGACGGGATTGGGAGGGGAGGTCGCGGGCGGGGTACGGTTCTCACCGCGTAGCTCGCGCTCTCGAATCGCACCCTGTTGGACGTCTCGCTCGTAGAGGTTGAGGAGGAAGCGGTTGAGCGCGTCGATGATCCCCGGATCACGGGGAGGGGTCAGGCCTTCCGGTAGCGTATTGACTCCGTTCTGGGCGTTGTCGTCGAGAGCTTCCGCGAAGCGGTTCACTGAATCCTGCTCGTCTTCAATGACGTCCGGGAGCCCAACCGTGTTGACGCGGTTGGAGGCTTCAAGATCATTCGCCTCGTCACCTTGAAGAATGGCGGCCTCCGTGACCATGGGCTGCTCGGGCGTGACCACCATGCCGTCAGGTATCGGGAGCAAGGACTCAGCCCAGATCCCGCGCGCGGTCTCCTCATCTCCGATGTACCCGTCAAGGTTCCAGGGCTTCTTGTTGGGCTTGTACTGTCGGGGGTACTCGGCTTGCCACTGGGCGATCTCGGCTGCGCTGGGGTTGGTCGCCAGGAAGCGGTTGTAGAGCGTCAGGCTTCCAGGACCTGCCTTCCAGAGGATGGCGATCTTGGTGGGATCGTTGCCGTGTCGGCCTTTGTACTTTTCGGCGTAGCGTAGGAAGTGCTCCAGGCTCTGGTCTGGCGCGTTCATGAAGTCGACGTTGGAGGTGTTGGTGCCGTCCCTCTTGTTGAACTCCTTCGCGTTGGTCTTGCCGATCTGAACCAACCCGACAAACTGCGAGGGCTTCCCGTTCTTCTGCGTCCGTCTCGCATCGGCCTTACCCGAAGACTCGGTGTGGATGATCGCGAGCACCAACTCATCGGGATAGGTCGCTTCGGAGTAGCCCAGCTTTTCGCGCGCCGCGCGGATGTTGGGGCGCCAACGGGCCACGTTCGAGTTGTACTTGAAGACGCGACCTCGCGACGACTTTCTCACCGTCTTGTTGTTGACCGTGTACGAGTCCGAAGAGAGTGGGCTGGGCGCAGCGGTCGCCGGCACGGAGGAGGAAGCCCCCTGTGCGTTGGAGAACTGGAGCTGGGCGGAGAGCACGCGCGCGGCGAGCGTGGGGTCGGCCGAGATGTTGGGAGGTGCAAGCTCTGCGAGTCGTCGCCCGTAGTTGTTGGGGTCCAGCTTGAGCGCCTTGCCTCCCAGGTCTGCCTCATAGGCCGTGGCGAGGTTGTCGGAGATCTCATTTTCGGCGTTGGGCGTCGTCCTCCCTGGCTGCCCCAGGTCGTCGGGTGCGAGGTTGAGGAGCAGCTCCACGGCCGTGTTCAAGGGCGTCTGGTCAAAGCGGTAGCCTTGAGGGGTCGCCAGGACACGGCGCCCGTACTCATAGGCTCCGATCACCTCATAGCCTCGCTCATCCGAGACCGGGAACACCACCGCGTTGACCGTGGCGGTCTCGGTGGTTCCTTCTGAGGTGGCCGTGATCTGTAGCTTGGGGTCGGACTCGATGTGAGTCACCGGACCTCGTGAGCGGTTGTTGGCCTCATCGGAGACGTAAGGGGTCTCCCGGTTCGGGTCAATGAGGTAGACGTAGCGGTTGTCTGTCGTGTTGCCAAACTGTGATCGCAGGTCGACCAAGTTACGCAGGCGGCGGTCCGAGTCAGTGGAGTCGTCCTCAAACGTGGGCACCACGTCACCGAACCTCTTGAAGTCCTTTTCGGGGAGGTAGGTCATCACCACGTTGCGGTCACCCAGGGGCCGCCCGTTGGGGTCTGTGGGTCGGGCCCCGATGTTTCTCGGGATGTCACCGGGGAGCGCCAGATCACCGGGCTTGGGCTCGGCCGCCTCGTCACGCCACCGCTCAAAGGCCCCGTAGAACTTCTGTCTGCGCGCGGAGAGGGTCAGGGACGTGGTACAGCGTGATCCATACCCGAAGCTGTGTGAGATGCCCTCCACGTAGTAGTACGCGTCCTTGCCCTCCACATAGACCGGGTACCCCAGGCGAAGCTCGGGTCGAAACGGGATCGTGACCGTGCCGCTGTTGATGCGCGCGTTCTGCTGATCCAGGATGTCGACGAGGTGGTAGAAGAGCGCCTTGGGCCCTCCGTTCTCCTTGGACCCAATGAACTCGGAGCTGAACGCTCCTGGACGCCATCCGTACTTCTGGACGAGCCTGTAGTCGACGTACGTAGCCTTGGTCTGTGCCAGGGAGGAGAGCCCGACCTCGACGTTCTGTGTGTAGCGTCCCGTGGCCTCCACGAAGGTCGCTTCCGGAGGGTTCTCCGAAAAGTTCCAGGAGATCACGTCAACGTCTCGAATCCAACTCACGGGGAAATTCAGCCGGGTGTCCATGTTGAAGAACGGAGGCTTGAAGATGATCTCCCCCGTGACGTCCATGTAGAACTCGTAGTTGATCGCCTCCTTGGTCTGCAAGGCGAGGTTGAGCTTGTTCTCGAACTCACTGTTCTCGATCTCTACCGCACCGAGCTGACTCAGCTTCTGGCTGAAGGGGGCGATGGCGCTCACGTCGAAGAAGTCCTGCTTGAAGGGCTCGTAGTCCTTGAGCTTGGTAGCCTTGGCGGACCCCTTGCGCTGGCGAAGGAAGAAGTCTCGGTTCTCGCCCGAGAGCACGCTCGCGAGCTGGCCACCCTGGAGGACGTTCCCGGAGGGGCCATACATCTTGATGTTCTGCGTGATCCGACCCCACTTGGCGCTCCAGTAGGCCATCATCCTCTTGGTGTCCGCTCCCGAGATCGGCTCGGTACGGGCTTCGCGGTTTGGGACCGACTGATTACGCACGTTCATCGAGTCCCCATACACGTAGCGTGAGAGGCTGTAGATGATGTCGAAGGCGTTCATGCCCGTGAACGTGTGTCCTCGCAGGTTGACCTGTTGGGTCTGGTCCTTCAAGGTCGCCAGATACGACGGGTTGATGTTGATCTGCGAGACCTGCCACCAGTACAGGATGTCCGAACAGCTCAAGCTGACCGTCTGCTCGCCGGCCGAGTAGCTCTCCTGCAAGCTCGTGACGACGCCCCAGAAGATCGGGTAGTACCGTGGCGATCCGCCCACCGAGAAGTGACCCTTGGCGTAGATCTGGACCTCCATCATCGTGGTCAACGTGAGCTGACCCCCCACATAGATGTCACCCAGGTAATGTGCCGGGATGTGCAGGTCAATGGAGGCGCTGCCGGGCACCGAGTTGACCCCCAGGTTGACCGAGATCGTGTTGATCAACGGCTGCAAAGGCACGCGTCGGTTCGGGTTGGCTCCGCTTGGGAGGCTCAGCTCTCCGTTGATGTAGACCAGACAGTCTGGCGCCGTGGTGACGACGGGGCGGCGGTTTGGCTTGTAGGTCCCTTGGTACACGCAGCACTCCTTGACGTGGGGTCCTTCACCCTGCGCACAAAAAGGTTAGGCATGGCGCTTGACACTCACGTTGCAGTTGCAGTATACCTTGAGACGTCAAGTGGGCGCGGTACCACAGAGTAAGAGTTGGTAAAGTAAAACGGCGAACCTCATGCTAACAGGATTCCCCTTATGAATCAAGGAGTTAGGTACACTTCCGAAGGCTTGAACATTTGAAGAGTGTTCCCCGCGCGAGCGGGGAAGTTCCTACCTTCTACTACGACCACACCTTCTGTGGGGGATGAGACCATGAAGATCAAGACACGGATTCAGCGAGACGACAAGCCCACGGTCATCATCCGAATCGTCCGCACGGAAGATGGGACGGTCACGTGGCAGAGCAAGATAGCACGCACGGGTCGAATCATCGGCACCGGTACGTGCGATACGGTCGAAGATGCGCTCCTGGAATCGTCCAAGGGGATGTTCGAGGTCCCTGATTCATGAGCTACTACAAGACCAAAGGTCGCTGCACGCTCCAGGTACAGAAGCACGGCGGCGTGTGGATGGCCGAGGTCGACGTCTCTCAGGAGCATGGTCCGATGGCCGAGCTGTGCTGTGCTCCGGCGACGTCCTACACTCAGGCCGTCAAGATGGCCCACGCGGTGGAGAAGCAAGTAGAGGAGGGCTCACTCTTGCGCCTCCCCGAACAGGCGATTGAAGAGCACTACACCTCTTATCCCAAGCTGTACTATACGCGGTGGTGCGCCCTCTCTTGGATTCTGGGCTATTACGGTATGGATTGGCTCGACGGACAGAAGGTCTCAACCTGCGACCTTCACCCGGACGGGACGCAAGCGCTGGACCTCTACTCCGAAATCTCTGACGAGCTGGAGGGTCTTGAGCGGCGGGCCTTCGCGCCGTTGAAACACGATGAGCCTCTTGAAGACTATCTCTCCAGGTACTACAAGGAGGAACAGTTTCAAGCCTATAAGGCCGAGTCCAAGGCGTTCTTTGAGCGGCCTTACCCCCTCGATGATACCGGCTACGCGGTTCATGACGCACATCTGCGAGACCTCGAAGTCCCTGACAACATCCACCCCAAGTGGTTGGAAGCCGTCCGTGAGCTGCTCATCATCTGCGGCACGAGGTGCACGGAGACCTCGGCTCGGCTGTGGGCCGACGAACAGGGCAAGACACTCGAAGCTCGTTTCCCTACACGCTTCGAGCCCTTGAACCTGGACATGACCTCTCACCCCACTCGGCCCGTGTTTTCGAGCTTCAGCTTGACGCAGAGGAGCGCGGAGAAGACGGCGAAGCTCTTGACCGCCAAAGAGCGTGAGCGTCTCCTTTGTGCCTATCCCAAGAGGTTCTCAGTATGAACGAGTTGACCTACCTTAGAAGCGTTCTTGGAATCCTGGGAGCCTTTATGGCGGCCATGTTCTTCACGAGCTTCCTGATGTTGGCCTTGCCGGCTGAAGAGGACCTGACGGGGTGGCACTTTGTGTTCTACTTCTTCTCCTGGACCTGCATCTTCATTGCGCGTGGTGCACGGGGAGTGGTCCTGTCACATCTGGTCGAGCTGGAAGCGGCCATGAAAGACCAGGGCGTCGATGCACCGGAAGACCTCGTGATGTGAGATTGTCTTTGTTCGCCGTGGTTGAAGAGACCTCAACCGTGGAGTCGTGCTGTGACCAGACGCTATGGAACCCCCCTCCCTCTCGGCCAGAAGCCCCTCAAGACCAAGATGGTGGGAGGCAAGGGCGCGTTGCGCTTCTCGTTGCGCATCGGTGAGATCACGCGGGTAGACTACGAGAGCATGGTCTGTGACATCTCCTGGATACAGGGTCGGTATCCGCCCTCTCTTGATGTCCCCTTGACCTCGGCCTACTGGTCGGCGCGTAGCTTCCTTGGAGTGATGCCAGAAGAGGGCGCGCTCGCTGTATGCGGCTTCAGCGCCGTGCACGAGAGTCAGGGCACCCGTCCCTATGTCCTGGCGTACATCCCCAATGGATACCGAACCGCCCTCGGGTTCCAACCGTTCGGGGTCGCCCCTCGTAATGCTCCCGAACTCAACGCCCCTCTTGACGACATCCAACGTCAGCTCCAGGGTCAGTATGGCCCTACTCGCTACAAGATGCGCAAGCTCTACGGTGGTGACGCCTACATGGCCTCCACGCATGGCGCCGAGCTTCTGGTGAACCGGGACGTCCGGCTCCTGGATGCTTCAGGTGGAGAGCTGTGGCTGCGAGGGGAAGACAGCTCACTGACCACGACCTCCCTGGACCATTACTCGACCACGGCAGCCGGCCGGTCCAGGACGGGTCGCATCTCTCGCGGAGCCCTGACTCTTCCTGCCGACGTCGAGAGTCGCCTCACGCCAGGGACCGAGCTGTTCGAGTACCTCCTGTCAGCCGGACTCGTCTTTGAGGACGGCGCGCTGGCCCCCGACATCAACCGCCTCCCTTATCTGGTGCTGGAGTCCGGGGAGCGTCTGACTCTGATCACGGACAACGGGGTCGACCCTTCCCTCCCATCCTCGCGCGCCTTCACGGAGTCTCGTCACGAGATTCAGGAGTTCGATGCGGGCATCCTGGGACATCCCGATCACTACGGGTTTGACTCGGACCTCCTCGCCCCTTCGCCCAACTACGCCCCCTTCATTGAGCGGGTCCACGGCACCGTCGTGGGCAACGACCCCTACACCCTGCGAGGAAGGGCCCAATATGGCAGCCTCCTGCGTCCCTCGGTGTTCTCCAGCCCCTCAGCCACGACAGGCTCTCCAGGCCTGGAGGCGGTCGCCAACGACGCCGAGGAGACTCAGAAGTCCATGGTCGCTGCCAGCCTCTACCGTATGCGACGCCCTGATGGTCTCGGAGAGCTGTTCTTTGCTCATGACAAGGAAGGCCATGTCTACCTCTCTATCCCCGGCTCGACCTCAAAGCCGGCCAGCCTTGGGGGCAACCGCAGCGTCGAAGCCGACATCAAGGGGTCCATCAAGGCCGTGCTCGGAGCCAACACGAACGATACGCAGTCCCTCGACCTCTTCGCGCGTGGTGGGTTCCTGTGGTCCCTGGGGACCCTCGCGTCGTCGCGACGCTCTCTTGATCTGACAGCTCGGGGAGGCATCAACATCAAGGTCGAGCGGCCCGACGTCAACGGGTACGCGATGCAATCTACCCTCAACGGAGACGTAGGGCTCTCCGCGCGCGGTTCGATGGGCGTGGCCCTGACGGGAGATCTTCTCGAAGACATCCAGGGGTTGCGCGAGACCAACGCGGAAGCGGTGAGCGTGAACGTTGGCGTGGGAGGCAAGACGGAGACGATTCAAGGTGATCGCCAGTCGGTCGTCACAGGCAACGAGCAGCTCAAGATTGGACAGGGGCGTGACGTCACGATCACGGGACCCTCTCCTCAGAGTCCCTACGCAGACCGTCTGGAGATCCTCGCCGGGAGCCGGCTTGAGACCTTCGCAGGACCGGCCACCGACACGATCCAGTACCAGTCCGCCGCCACGAGGTCTATCGAAGCCACGGGGGCCCTCAACGCCACATGGTCCTCGGCCGGCGTGGGCACATACAGCTTCTCCTCCGCGTCAGGCTCGTTCGCCGTCAACGTCGGCACAGGTGCGATCTCGTTGAACGCGGGCGGCGCGGTCTCGATCAACTCGGGAGCTGCGATCACGATGGCGGCCTCCAACATCAACCTCACCGGCTCGGTTGGCCTGGGTACAGGTGCGGCGGCGGTCAACGCGGTCGTGGGCGGCGTCCCCGGTCCAAGCCCCTCCATCGACCCCTTGACGGGTATCCCCGCCACAGGTAACCCTCTCGTGCGTACGGCTTGACTCTAATCCACCTCTTGGGATACACTCTCGGCTATGAACACATCCGAAGTCGAAAAGTTCTGCGAGGACACCAAGGCCTCTGGCTTCTATGTCCACCGACCACACCCGACGATGATCATCGCCGCGCGGAAACAGAAGCTCTTATTTGGGGTGCCCATCCTCTATGGCGCTCGCTTCGCCGTGGTGGTCAACCCGGAAGGCGGATGGCTCATGGAGCATGTCCTCGGTCACCCGAGTGGTGACTTCATGTCTCGGGAGATGGATACCCTGGAGGAAGTTCTCGCGGTCGCGCGTCAGCTCCAGTCCGACTGAACAATATTCTTTTACGGTACGGTCTTCTTGTGGTATAGAGGTCGTACACACCAATATGGAGGTACTCGATGAGTAATGAGAAGAAAGACAACGTGGTGAAGGTGCAGTTCGGAAAGATCGCGTCGCGAGACGACGGCTTCTTCAAGGACCTCATGTCCTTGGAGGCACCCGAGCAGGATTACGACAAGCCGAGCAAGCAGCGGGTCTGCGAGGATTTCCTCGCGAGCGGCATCGTGCATGTGGCGCTGATCATGAGCGCGCCGGGGGTCGTGGTCCCGGAGCACCTGGGAAATACGGGCATCGGCGTCCTGACCTTCTCGTACGCTTACGGGCTGGTCGACTTCGAGGTGGACGGCGAGGGCTTGAGAGCCTCGCTGTTGTTCTCGGGTCGCAAGGTCTTCTGTGACATCCCCTGGAGCGCCGTGGTGAACCTGAGCAGCAAGGATCAAAGGCTCTCCGTGAACTTCGTCGAGGAGTTTCCGAATGTCCTCAACTGAAGCTGAACAGCTCGAAGCCATCTCCTCGGAGATGGCTTCTCTCATCGTTGCGGCGTGCTCCAAGCTCCACACGGAAGCGCACACGCCTCATGGCGTCACCCTGCGGACTCAAGGGGAGCTGACAAGGGCTACCCTTCGCAAGGATGCCTGCAACGCTCCCCACCCCACACCCGCTCAGAAGCTGCTGCGGGCGGCGGAGCTGCTCTACTACCAGACTTGCCAGGAGATCCAGGAGGCCGAGAAACTCGTAGGAGAGACGCCAGAAGCGGTCGAGATGCTGGACGTTCGCTGGGCGCGTCTCTACCAGCTCATGCGAGAGGCGGACAAGGCTCGTGCGGTGGGGGCCGACGCGGTGGCGTTGGAAAACCGAGTCAACGACCTTGGCACATCTTGAGCGTGTAGGAGGGCCTCTCGTCCTCCCCTGTCGCGCCCTCCTCCGCATAGTTCAGGTACCGGGTCAGGGGCCTGAAGTTCACAATCTCCGGCCTGTCGGGGTACGCGTTGAGGATGCAGTCGTCGAGGTGGCCGTTGTAGCGGTCGATTTGTGCAAGGTAGAAATGCCTCGCCTCGTCCTTGAAGTGCGGGAGGACCTCCTCGTAGCGCTCTAGCTGATCACTGTAGCTCGCCTTGGATTTGAGACCGGAGATGCCGTACATGAGGAGGTCTCGTATCTTGTGTGTATGGATTCGGCGTCGCGGAGAGCGTCTCCCTTGAATCACCGCCTTGTACGCAAAGAAGAGGGCGTTGAGGCAGGCGTATTCATTATGCGCCTCCCGAGCTTCCAGGAGGCGTGCAGTGGCCTCCACATTGTGATCCAGGTCCTTGAGGGTCTTGACCCATGTGTATGTGGAGTGGATCTCTTCGATGTGGTGGGAGAAGAGGTAAGAGGGCGTGAACTTGAAGGCGTGTGTTGTCATTCTTCTTCGTCTCTGTTGTAGACTTCGTGGTACCACTCCTCAATGTCGAGGCTGAGCTTGGTCTGTCGGTAATACTCGAATTTACCTCGGGTTTCGGTCTCAAGCCATCCGCACATGCCGAGCAGGTCGCAGATATTTGTCAGCTCCTTGGAGAGCTTTGACACGGGGCCTAACTCCTCAAAGGTAATCTGCGTCAGGATGTGCCCGTAGACCAAGTACATGTGCATCTCGGTATTACGGAGGCGGCGCAGGATATACAGGGGGGTCCAGGTTATAGCAGCTATGCAGCACATCCCTGGAGTCCAGGTATGCCTCATGCTCGCTGATACGCGCTGATACGCGCTGATACTCTCTCTAGCTTCTTTTGGTTCATGCTGCACCTCCAAGGTGTTTATACCTTATAGCCTCTTATTCGGTCAAGCCGCGATTCCTTCTATCAGCCGGGTGACTATGCCTGTGACACCACTACAGCTCGTACCTGCGTTGACCTCTTCCCTGGCGAGCGTGGGGATTCAAGGGGTACGCGCGCCCGCGCTCGCGCAAGCTCTCTCCCAAGGTGTGATCGCCTCTCTGGCCGTCGCGCGGGTCGTGACGGCAGCAACAGGAGTCTCGGGAGTGGGCACCGGCAACGGCCGCATCTTGCTTGACCCCGTGTCGGGTATTGCCACCCTCGCAGCGACTCTCTCTGCCCGTGGACTCAATGGATACTTGACACCGGGATTGGCTCAAGGCATCATCACAGGTATTGCGCTCACGCTCAATACGCAGGCAACCGTGGCGACTGTAACGCCTGGAGTCGCCACGGGAGTGGGTGTGGGCAGTTTGCAAGGTCTCAACCCGGCTACAATGGCTCCGCTATTTTTGGCCGGGTTGGCCAGCACAGGAATCATTGGACCCCAAGCCTCCGCCCTTGCGTCTGCCCTGGGTGAAGGCCTGTCGGTTTGGATGTCAACGGGCGTCGTCACTACCGTCATCACCGGGGTACCCAGCGTACCTCCTATCGCCCTCGTCCTCGCCGGGACGGGTCAAATCTTCTGAGGTACCACATGAGCGATTACACACTACCCCCTACCCATGACTTGAGGTACCCCTTCTTGCGTGAGGATAGTGGTGGGGACTACGCCAAGTACAACAACATCCCCTACATCTGGCCGTTTGGCGGGTATGAGCACTCGTACCCCTACGACACGATGCCCATGCCCCCCTCTACGGCCCCCCCGTTTACGCTCCCTCCCCAGAACATGGCGCCCCCGATCGTGTCCACCTCTCTCGTGGCGCATACGCTCTACGACCTCCGCATCGTGTGGCATGATGCGGAGAGCGCGTACCTGCAATGCGAGTACGCGATGGCCATGCTTGGCGGTGACGATGTGCGACGCGTTCTGCTCGTGCCCATAGCCGAGGTAGGGCTTGTTGATGGGTCGCTAGCCGACCTTACCTTCAGGGCTCAAGACCGTACGTACTGGTTCACGCGTCCCGAGGAGTCCTACCGATATCAGTATGAGATGGACCGTGAGGGTGGAGAGCCGATCAACCTCGCGTTGTTGCTGTACTCGCTCCGAGACGCGTGGGCACAGCAGTGACCGACATGACGCTCGAAGAATTCTTCGCACTCGAAGAGCACGAGGAGTCCTTGAGACCTCCCCTTCGGCTTGGCATCGTGGGCTCACGAGACTGGCCCGAAGAGCGCAAGGAGTTCTTCGTGCGCGAGGTCCTGGCGATGCTCAAGCTCCACCCGAGCATCAACACGATCGTCTCGGGAGGGCAGGCCAAGGGCGTGGACGGCTGGGCAATGCGCATCGCGCGCCACTTTGGCATGAAGCCGGTTGAGCATCTCCCCGCACACTACCTCCCCAAAAACGACCCTCGGTATCTCCCTTATTCTCCTGGCCACTACCACGCGCGCAACGAGAAGATCGCACAGGACAGCGACCTCATCCTCGCGTTCCGACACAAGATGTCAGGAGGCACATCCTCGACGATTCGATACGCTCAGAAGCTCTTGCCTCCTGAGCGTGTGATCATCCATGACTGGCCCCTTCGGGCCGCCACAACGGAGCCTATCAAATGAGCCTCAAGAACATCACCACCGAGACTCACGACCAGCACGTCTTCTCGGACGACCTCAAGCGCGTTGTCGTCCTGGACTTCTACGCCGACTGGTGCGGCCCCTGTAAGGGGATCATGCCTCAGGTCGAGAAGATGGCACAGGACCGCAACGCCTCCTTCTTCAAGGTCGACACGGACAAGGAGAACGAGTTGGCCTCGGAGTACGGCATCAAGAGCCTCCCCACGTTCATCGTGATCCAGGGTGGGGAGGTGGTCGAGTATTGCATCGGCGCCAACCTCGACAAGCTCAACGAGGTCCTTGACGGCCTGGGTGCTTGACATGTGGGTTCCCCTGTCCTTTGGCTTCGTGTTGGGTGCGGTGTTTGCCCTGCTCTGCGTTTGGTCTCGCTATGGCGAACAGCTCCAGGCTGCAACGGCTACCCTGTTGGATAGTAGACAGAGGCGACAGTTACTGTTGGAGTGGGGGCAACTTGAAGTAGGTGACCGGTTCAAGTCCAAAGCGACGTGGCACGAGATCGACCAGATTAAGGTCCGTGAGCGTACCCAGCGTTACGCTGCGCCTCAAGACGATGAGGTCTTCGTCTTGACCACCCAGGGGGAGATGATGCAGCATACCCTCGACAAAGTGTTTGTGGTACAGAGGATTGTGGACCAGCCCATTCAAGGGGCGCTGTCCCATCCTGAGACGCCTCTGGCGCTCTCGCATGAGGACCTCTTTGATAGTGACGCGGAACGTGAGGACCTCACCTCACGCGAGGCGGAGCATGACATCTGGAAATAGACATGACAGGCGACTTCAACGGCTGGGTGCTTCGTAAGCCACGGGTAGCAGCTTCCAACGCCAACACCACCGCTGAACCTGATGTCGTCGTGCGCGAGCAGGATGAGGCCGCGTATCGCGCCTCCTACCTCGACAACGTGAGCGCTACGGGGTCGGAGTACCTCGTCCGTACTGCACAGACCGGTGACCTCGTGGTCCCCTCGTCGATCACCGAGATTGCGAGCCCCTTTGATGGCTCCTTGCCGACCGCGCTCGTCTTCACGTTCAACACGCAGGGTCGCGCCGTCGCTGCGCCCGTGCTCCCCGCAGATGTGACGCCCCTTCCGGACAGCGTGGACACGTCTGCCGGCCTGATCACCTATCTGGTCGCCCCTGGTGTGGCACCCACCGTCACCTTTGTACCTGCACCCCTGTCTGTCGAGTACACCCGCAACGACTCGGGGCGTACGCGCTTTGGATACGATGCGCGCGTGTCCCGTTGGGAGACCCTCCCCGGAGGCTCACCCGAGTCCCTCGGTCTGGTGCCTGAAACCGGCCTCCTCACGCTCCCTCTCGTTGAAGCTGATGCAGCGGGCGCGCCGGCCCCTCCTCGCGTCCTGCTTGGCAATCCGGACCGTCTGTTGGGGACCCTCGTGGACGTCACACAGCTCCTGGGTGAAGACGCGTTCGCGGATTACCGTGATGGCATCCTTGACCCTGCGTCTGGAGAAGGGGCGCTGAACGTGGAGACGGGGGAGCTTCGACTCGCCCCGTCCTTGACGGTAGGATTCGAGGCTCAGGAGGCCTTCTTTACCCGGCGCAACTTCTTCGCCTTTGATGCGTCAACGGGACGCGTCGGGATCATCGGAGAGGACCTCCTCTTGAACCCGTTGCCCCTGGTCGGAGAGGAGCCCCTGCTTCGCGTAGGGTACGGCTCGTATCTAAACGCGTCCGTAGGGGCGGGCTCTCCGGTGGGCAGCGAGCAGGCACGTGTTGATCCGCTCACGGGTCGAGTCAACTTGAGCGCGGCTCTTGAGGCTCAATCAGAGGGCTTAGCTCTCTACTACGATGGGGTTCTTACGGGGACCGCGACGCCTCAGGCTCCTACAGTGCTCGGAGACCTCCTCTCCAACCAATCGGGCCTCTCCAATGTGGACCTCCTGGAGTACGAGCCGGAGGCGCTGGTGCTCTATATCGAACAGACCGGGGAGGCGGTGCGCGAGCTGGAGTTCGTGGCCGACCCGTCGGACTTCACTGAGGCGCGCAACCTCCCTCCCACGAAGGCGCAGGTCGCCCGGTCAGATGGGTCCGTTCGCTTGAGCCAGCGTTTCGTTTCGGCCAACCTCTCGCGTGATCTTGTGGCGGGCTCCACGGACCTCACGCTCGAACGTGGGCTGACGTTTCGGATGGGCCGATCACCCCTTGACCCAACCAACGCAGCCGGGCTCCCGGACGGCCAAGGCGTCTTGCGCCTGGAAGATGAGCTGCTGGGCCCCGTTCGCAGTGGGCCTTCCGCGTTCCTGACTCAGGTGCCCCTGGTCGACGTCGCAGGTTATGCGGCAGACACCTTTTACCGTCTGGGGAGCGGGGCCCAACGGCGCGTACTCGTCCCGGATGAGGAGGTGATCTATGATTTTGATACCCGTCAGCTCCTGTGGGCCCAGCGTCGTACCACCTCACAGACGATCTCTCAGCGCACGTTCTCCGTACGCGTCCCGGATCAGGTCCTGCTCAACCGTAACTACAGCTTCGAGCTGAACCGGGGCAGCGGCTTTGAGGCCCTGGAGGATGGCGTCAACGCCTCCGTGGACTTCGACATTGGGGAGATCCGCTTCACCCAGACGCAGGGTGAGGTTCTGATTGAAGACGTCGCGACCGTGGCGGGACAGGAGTTCACGTTCTTGACCGAGGACCTCTCCGGGGTCGTCATTTCGCTGGTGGACCTTGACCGGCCCCTGCTTCGTACAGGCCTGAACGCCTACACGATCACGGGCATCGCGGGTAGCGTGGTGACCGTGGAGGGGGACGTCCAGGAGAGCGGCTCCGTCGCTGTCGAGATCATCTCCGCGCCCGAGCCCGTGTACGCGTACGCGCTCGCGCAGGTGAACCTCAACCCGGACATCGTGGCGGCGTTCCTGGTCCGCGAGGTGGACAGCTCCGGGACCGTCTACGCTCCGGGGACCACAGGAGAGGTCTATGCGGTCTCGGGCGGAGTCCGTCGTGATGTCGTACGGCTCGCCTCAACCGTTCTCGGAGAGGCACAGGATGCCTTGACGCTTCCTGCGTTTGCACAGGGGGCCGAGGCTGTCTTTGAGATCTACCTTGGGAGTGATCTCCTGGTAGAGGTCGGCGGGACGCCCAACCAGGGTGAGTACCGCATCATGGGCGTGGACTTGGTGCTCTCCTCGGCGGACGTGCTGGCCAACCCCAAAGAGCTGGTTACGCTGGACCCGAGCCTGAGCACGGCGCGCGCGACCGGGGACGTGGAGCTGCTGGTCGCTACCCGCGAGCTGGGGTTCCCTCTTGACCTCGCAGTCGTAGACCTCTACGTACAGGTCGAGGCGCGTATCCAGGACCGCCTCCTCTACTTCTCCCAGCCTTTCGCTGCGGGAGATCGCCTGAGGGCGCGCTACCGTACCGCTGATGAGGTTGAGGTGGAGGAAGAGGTAGGCTTTCGCGTCGTGGAGGATGCCGTGATCGTGAGCGCGACCGAGGCGACCTACGGGGCTGGACGCCTCCTCGACCCGAACCGCGCTCCTATCATACTCGTCAATGGAGCACGCACAGACCTCCCGGTAGATCCGGTGGCGGGCACCATCAACACCAGCTCGGTTCGTACGGGGCGCACGATCAGCGTGAGCTACGCCGCACTCGATGCCAAGGGTGGGGAACAGACCGCGAGCCTTCTCCAGACGCCCGTGTCTCCTGATGTGGTGTTCGCTCCTGGGACCAGCCAGACCTTGCGCGGTGATCAGACCGACGACCTCTTCCTGGGTGCGTTTGTCCAGGCGGGCTCAACGAGCTTCACCGTGGCGAGCGTGCCGACCTATGATGGAACGCAAACCACCTTCGAGGTCGAGCCTTCGCTCCCTCAAGAGGTACGCAATCCGATCACTCTTGTCAGCGGGACGGTGTTTGACTTCGAGGTACTCCCCACGCTTGCCTTTGATGCCCCCGTGCAGGGCTCGACAACCTTGCGCGTCTTCTCAGACGTGACAGGCCTCCTCAAGGCGCAGCGGGTGCTCGTGCTCGACTCGGACGCTTACTACGTCACCGACGTCACCTTCGACGGTGGCCAGACTGTCCTCTCCTTGGCGAGCCCGCTCGCGCGCGCATACAGCTCTCCCCTGGCGTCTCAGTCCGTGTTTACGGTGTATGGCCCCGGTGCTCAGGTCCTGTTGACCGAGAAGACGGGACTCGACGGAGGCCTCGTTGAGGTGATCCGCCGCGCCGCAAATGGAGACCTTACGGTAGTAGATCCCTCGACCTACCTGTTTGAGCCTGCGGGTCGTCTCACTCTGGACCCTACCCTGACGGCTCCGCTGTCTCGGGGAGAGGTGGTCTTCTTGCGGTACACCGCGCTCGATCCGGTAGGCCCCACGACTCTTGGGGGACAGCTCTTCTTGCCTCGCTTCCGTGGGACCTACACGCAACGGGTCAACGCCTCCGAGACCAATGGCTACCTGGGGTCGAACCTGTACGTGAGCGCGACCTTGCGCGCGCCTGACACCTTCTACTTTCGCGTCCTCCCTCTCGCGGAATGGTCCGAGGAGGTCGCTCAAGGCTTGACGACCTCTTCAGGCACGGGCCCCGTGGTCTCTTCGTTCGCGACGACGCCCCTGTCAGATCAAGGTATCCAGACCCTGGTTGGGGAAGGGGGAGACCTCTACGATACCGACCGCGCCGCGCGTCGCTACCTTTCGTTCTACAATGACCTCGTGACCGCCTTCGAGAACGTCCAGGAGGTCCTGGATGGTCGAGTGATCGGAGACCGTGACGGCAAGTTCCGCTTCACCGTCCGTGCAGACTCGACCCCTGGAGGTGAGGACCCGATCACGGGACGCCTGCTTCCCTACTACATCAACCCGGCCAACCCTGGAGTGCGTCCGACGAGCGTTCAGATCGGGGACACGGGAGACCTGACCTTGCAGACCGGGCTCGTCCAGAACAACCTCGACGACATCCTGCTCACCTCCAAGCGCCCCTTCTCCCTGAACATCCTCGGGTTCACGATCGACTACACAGGCACGTTCAAGCGTGCCTGGGAGCCCTCACGCCTCTCGCGTCTCTACCCCGAAGAGTCCACGGTCCAGACGATCACGGTGCCCCCTCTTGGCGGAGGCGGCAGCTACACGTTTGGAGACGATGGCGGGCAGATCCTGGCAGACTCGGGCGTCACGGGGGTCCTGGCGATCAAGGGTATCCGTCCGCGCGGGTCCGCCGCCACGGTTACGAAGGTGACGCCCGGAGATCCGCTCGTGCTGTCTTGCGCGCAGACCTATGACCCGATCACAGGCGACCTCTCCAACGCTCCCTATGACCTCACCACAGGTGACCCCTCGCGCGCGCGCCCGCCGTTTGAAGTAGGTAGCCGGGTCGACATAGGCCGGGTCGTCTTTAGCCGAAACGGTGAGGATGTCACGAGGACCGAGGTGCTCGTGGCTCGGGACTTGGTGGTCGACTCGGTGACCGCTTCAACTCTTGAGCTGGTCGAGGGTGCAGGCACGGCAATCGGTTCGGTAAATACACGAGCGGGAGATACGGTGTACGAGGCTACGCCTCTGGACCTCCCCGGAGTCGCAGACTTGGCATCGCTCGACCCGGCCGACATGCCCTTCTACCGCAACCCACTGGACGTGACCCTGGACGGAGCGACTGGAGAAGTCATTAACCCGACCCTACCCGGATTCTTTGCGACCTTGCTCGGTCAGAAGGTGCCTCCTCCCGGCACTCTGCTCGATCTGACCGTGAGCTACCAGAATACGAACACGTCTCCTCGTCGTCCTCCCGCTCTTGATGGAGGTGCGGCCAATGACGATGGGGACCTCAGCGTCCCGTTCGTCTCTCCAATGCCGGACTCGGAGCTGTCTCGTCTGCCTGCCGAGCTGGCTGCGATCACGACGCTACTCTCCAACACGGAGCCCGGCGTCTACGTGTCCGCGGCGACGCGTCTCTCGGCCACGACCCTCTCGACGTCTCTGGACCTCACTGGCCTTGGAGTGGGAGTCCAGGGGTTCACCCTCCTTGAAGGTTCTCCTGTGGTCTACTCCTCTTCGGAGGTGCCGGGACCCAACGTCTTGACCCTGGCAGCGTTTGAGTATGAGGACCTGACGGCTCCCTTTGAGGTGCCTGACCTCTTCGCGGGTTCTGGTACCGTAGCGGGCGCGGTCCTTACCGACGCGGGCACGGACTTCACCGCGTTCTCGGGAGCGACGATCACCCTCAATATTGACGGCGGAGCCTCTTACCCGGTGAGCGTGCTCTCCAACGGGTCTCTTACGGCTACGGGCGTGATCGCGGAGACGGGCGCGCAAAGCTACACGTTGAGTGCGAGCGGGGTAGGCTCCATCTCCACGGACTTGACCACTCTGGAGGCTCCTGGAGTTGACTTCACCTCGGCGTCCGGGCCCTTCACCGTCGCACGTCCGTTCAATGGCGGCCTCTCTCCCATCACCTTCCTCGTGGGAGAGGGCTCAGACGGATCTCTCGTGCCAGACCTCATCCCTTCAGGCTTCAACGGACCGTTGGCAGTGGGTCCACTGGTGCCGGTAGCCTCAGGGACCGCTCAGGTGTCTGTCACAAACGTGCTCAGTACCCTGGACTCCCTGGCATCTGTGGCTCCAGGAGACACGCTCATCATTGCCTCTTCGTCTCCCAACGCTGGCCGCTACCGGGTGGGTGCAGTAGGCGCGACGACGTTGACCCTGGATGTGGGAGCGGACGCGAGCATCTGGAACACCTTCTTCTGGGACAATGAGGGCGGAGGCATCACTTACCCTGTGGACTACACGGTCGTGCGTCCTCGCCGCTACAGCGTGGAGATGGAAGACTACCGCGAGGAGCTGGCACGTCAGCGGGTGATCTATGAGGACAACGCCAACGCGCCGGCTGACATCATTGGCTTCCTCACGGCGACGTCTTCCAACCCCGCCACGCCCTTGAAAGAGCGGCTGGACGCTCTTGACGCCCTCCTGTTGCCGGCTCCTTTCCTTACGCTTACCGGCGTGGCGGAGACGGGCGCGCAGACCTTGACCGGTGGCGTGGACTTCGTGGTGGAGGGGGTGGAGACGGGAGACCTCGTGCGCGTGGACGCGGGTATCAATCGAGGCTTCTACTTCGTCACTGGAGTCTCCAGCGCAGCGATCACCCTGGACGGCTCGAACCCTTACGTCACCTACACGCTGAGCAACGACGGCGCTACGGACTACACGGTCACCAAGGCGGAGGGGTTCCAGGACCTCACGTACCAGCTCGTGCTCTCGGAGATCTACGGACTTGACCAACGCATCGAGCGTCTGGACGCGGGTATCCGAGGGGTCGACACGGACACGGACGACCTTCTGGGAGTGCTTCCGTACGGTAGCCTGACAGGAGACTACACCGACGACACCCTCACGGCCCACCAGACGCAAGCTCAGGCGAGGTTGGACCGTCTACAGGTGGTTCCCACGCTTGCTCAGGACATCGAAGGCATCTTGAAGGGGTCTGAGGCCCTGTATGATACGCGGTATGCCTGGGTAGACTATCGCGCGAACCTTGAAACAGGTACCCTGCCAAGAATCCGTCGATACCTTGCTACGGTAGACAAAGAGAAGGAGCGACGCTTGAGGGAACTCACTCGCGCCGGTTCAACTTGAATCCAAAGGTAGTTCTGATGGAAGATAGGCGCACCTGGGTAAGCCAGGACATCAAGCGATCACAGACCCTACGTGATCGCCTCAAGGAGATCCGGGAAGGCCTCTCGGATCTCAGGGACCAGCTAAGGCGAACACCTGATGATCGACATGACACTGGAGATGGGGCCGACGCCTCTACGGCAAGACCCCTGGAATGATTATTACGAGCGCCTCGGTGAGCTGGCCTGCAAGCTCGACCTGGACGAAGATGAGGAGGGGGAGTACCGCACCCTCTCAGCGCTTCTGAAGGTACACATGGAGCTGATGGCCGAGAGCGCGGTCCCGGAGACTGGATCAGTCGAAGCCCTGAAGGGCCGGTACGGAGTGTCTTGAATGGCAGATTGGCAGAATCTGGAGGTAGACCTCTCGGGGGTACAGGCGGGGGTTGATGGTACACAGGCGGTCTCGGACGCGGTGAGTGCCGTGGGGCAGATTGCGTCGGCTTTGCTTGGCCTGTTGCGGACCTTCACCGTCCCTTCCTTGCCCAATCCCATCGCCGGCGCAACCATGTTGCTGATCGCACAGCTTGAGGACCTCCTGGAGAGCCTGGGAGATACCGGAGCGTTTGGGCTCTTCCTGTTGCCCACGACTCTGGACGACCTCGCAGACAGCGCTGGTGGGTACGCACGCTTCGAGCAGCGCGTGGTAGCGTCCTTCTACGACACGGCGGACGCCGAGCGTCCTCAGGTGGGCCAAGCAGGTACGCTGGGCGGGCTAGTGATCTACGTCAACGCTCCCAGTCCGGCCGGCATCATCGAGAAGGCCTTGGCCCTGGCGAGGCTCTTTGGCCAGCGTCCGGAGGTGTCTTACCCCTCCCCCATAAGCCTTCGAGCTACCCCCGCGTCAGACCTCGGCGTGGCCATCCCCGGCGTGATCGACATCTACACGCAAGGCATCGACCCGCCCACCACGATCCTGCTGGAGTGGGAGGAGCCCAAGAGCACGCAGAACATCTTCTTCGACCTATTCGCGGCCAACAAGTTCTACATCGAACGCTCCCGATCACGGGAAGGCAAGCGCCTCACCGTGACTCAACCCTCTACCATTCAGATCGACCCTCTCGCGCGTCGCCGTAACGCGCCACCGGAGTATCGCGAGCCCGTGCTCGATGAGAAAGGCGCCGTGACGACCGTGTGGGAGCCCCTCGACCCCTCCAACCCGTTCCTCGACGCAGACGACGCAGACGAGGGAGAAGGCCGCCTCGGAGCCAACTTCCTCGCGGGAACCTACTCGACCGTCTTGCGCGGCCTCACTCCGGGACAGGATGAGGGGTATTACTACCGTATCCGGAGTGTCCCCGAGAACACCGTGTTGGCGAGCCGACCGGTCGAGACGACTGATGCCGGGGGCGTGACCGCACAAGAGATCGCGTATGAGTTGAAGCTGGACGGCAAGCCTTATCAGGGCTCTCCCCCCTCGTCTCCCGTCTATGGATTCATCCCGGAGATCCCCAAACAGACGGGGGGCGCAGCGTTCGACCTCCCCACGGCCCTGCTCAACGTCTACCGCGCCGCGTACCTGCTACGCTTTGACACCACGGTCTTTGACGACAGCTCTCAGCCCTTGACGGGCTCGGGTATCCTCAACCCGATCACGCCACAGACGATCCTTGACCTCCCCCCGGACGACTTCGACTTTGACGGTACGGGCTCAGTCTCGGCGGCGTTCGAGTCGCAGTCTCCAGGTGGCTTTCGATCCACCGAAGACGGCGTGCGGTACTTCTCGGGTGAGTTCTTTCCGGAGGTGTTCTTTGAGCAGGGACCTCCAGGCTACGCAGACTCGAAGCGGAACGTGGCAACGCTGGGGGCGATCACGTCGTCGTCAGCTCTGGAAGATGACCCGTTCGCAGGAGCGCGTGAGCTGTTTGCGGCCAAGCTCGGCCTTACCGTTCGGGAGCGGTATCGCCTGTATGTGGACGAGGTGGCCACAGATAAGATCGAACGGATACTACCCCTCATCGCACGCAACGAGACGCTCCTGGGGGCTATACGGACATCCTACGTTGGATTCGAGGCGGACCTTCTGGAACTCCTCACGGGATTCACGACAGACTTCACGCTGATCGAGCGTGAGGACCTGCGAATCGCCGTGGCGAGCCTGATGGTCCTCTTTGATGGGCAGATTCGCCCCGGTCAGCCTCCCAACTGGAGATCTGTCCGGCTCTTCAAGGACGTTCTGCCTGAGGTTGATCGCGTGGGCGCGGAGCTTCTGGCTGCCATACAGAGCATCGAGCTGGCGACCGCCGACGTGAGCACACGCCTTGACGCGACAGTGGAGGGCTTGCAGAACCGTTTGGCCGCGCTCGACGCGGTAGTAGACGCCCTTGATGAGATCATTTCGTTCCTGGATGCGGTCTCCGGGACGGCGCTCACGGCTTCGATCCTATTCATCCCGCCTCAGACTGGAGGCGCTCCTGCGTTCGTGAACGAGGTCCTCGCGGCACAGGACAAGCCCACGAGCGAGCCCACCGACTACGGCGGAGGTTTCGTGCTCGCAGCCGGAGGGGCGGGTCCTGGGGACGGCGCCGCGCTCTTTGATGCGCTACGGTTCGTCTTCGGCTTCTAGTTTCGGCGTTGGGAAGATGAGAGCGTCTTTCAGGATCTCCTGGATCTCCCGATCGCACCGTCGTATCCGAATCTCCAGCTCTCGGAACTGTATCATGAGCTGCCAGAACTCCGAGAGGTTGCGGTCCTTCACGGCAACAGGCATCCCCGACAGTCGAATCTTCAGGTGTTCCGTGCCTCGCTCGACGAGCAGGCAAGGGGTAAATCTAACAACCTCGGCGCCCCAAACAATGTAACTTTTGCGGGTGTTTATGACCCGGACGCCATATGGCGTCAGGTTCAGGGTGACGCCTTCCCCCAGAAGGTCCTGGAGGCGTCTGAGGGTTTCCGTGTCGCTCATGACTCCGGGAGGTTGTCCAGCTCCTCCTGGAGCAGGTCTCGCGCCCACTGCGGCACCGTCTTGCGGTACGAGTCACCACCCGTAAGCAGGGTCAGCGTGAGGGCGTCTCCCGAAGGCGCCTCACCCTTGCGCACTCCCCAGAAGAGGGCGCTGTAGGCATCGCCACCGGGAGCGCACGCGGTGGGTGCGCCCTTGGCGAGCTTTCGGAGCGCGACGCGGTGTGCTTCAGGGTTCGAGCTGGCATGAAATCCCATGATGTGTTCCTCTTAGCGTTGTGTGTATGTAGGAGAGTCTACGCGTTACGTGGGGCGGACACTTAGCGCTGGACCACGTGCCAGACCCGTGGGCGCGTCTGCTTGTGACTGTAGGTGTTTGTCGAGGTCAGTGAGGACAGGCGGCCCCCAGGGTGCGACACCACTTACCGCTCAAGAGCTTGACGAAGTGGAATTTCTTGGCCCAGCTCTCGTGGTAGTCCAGGCGGGTGGTGCTGCGCGCGTGGTTGAGCGTGTTGAACGTCATGGTCTTGTCTCCGTGTCTGAATGTTCGTGGTGCGGGAAGCTCTCAGCGGTAGCGGATGAAGTTCTCCGCCTCTTCGTGGAAGGACTGCCAGCGCTCCTCCATATGCTCCTCTTCCAGCTCTTTATCGCAGTGGCGGCAGTGGTCTCGCCACTCCTGGAGACAGTGCACCGAGTCTTCCGGGCTCAAGCCCTTGACCGACTCAAGGATCTCTTCCTTGCTCTTGGGTGCCTCGTCCGGGTCGAAGCTGTTGAGCAGCTCAAGGGCGAGCTGCTTGAACTGGAAGCGAAGCTCCTGAATCGAGTTGTCCATGTCGTCGTCTCCTGCGGTGTGTCGTTTCGTCTTACACACCCTATATACCACAAGGAGGGGGGGTCGTAAAAACTATTCGACAGGTTCCACGCGACGGCGGTACTGGACTCCTCGGCGGTACTTCCCCCTTAAAGCCTTCAAGGGTGTGAGATCTTGGATGTGGTTGTAATCCAGGGATATCCATCCCGCCTTCACCATGCTTGCGAGAGGCTCCACGTCGTCGATGTGGTTCCCCCCAAGGTCGAGTTCCACCATCTCTACCATTCCCGCAAGGGGCGATACGTCCTCTATTTTATTGTCCGAGAGCGTCAGGTATTCAAGCTTGGTCAGCCCTGTGATCGGGCGGGAGATCTTCGATGGCATTTCTGTCCAGGGACGGATGCAGCATTCCGACCATCTGCGCGATAGGGGTGAGGTCTTTGATGTTCAGCTCCATCGCCTCCAACTCGACGACGTTCGTGAGGCCATGCAGCCGCGCGAAGTCCTCGGCTTCGTAGAGCGCCAAATCTGTTGTGATCTTGGGGCACAGCTCCTGGAGTTCAAAGGCGCGCTCGACCTTGCTGTGACATAAAACGGGTCTGGAGACCTTGAAGTCGAGTCCCATGACGTAGGGGAGCACCTGATCCGCGTAACGCGTCGGGTCCTCTTCCCTCATGCGGTACAGGATGTGGTACAAGTGCGGTGCCTCCACCGGGTTCCCGGAGTGCAGGAGGCTACGGAGGTCGTGAAAAGCTTCGGCTTGCAGGGTTCGTCTCGCGTCAGGTGTGTGTGGCGGCAAGATGAGCAAGGAAGGCTTCCACCTTGAACGGTGTGAACGTTCCGGGACCGTCCCAGTCGTCCTCAACATGTAGGTCCAAGTGCGGGCGGCCTTTGCATCGGAACGAGTAGCCCTTGTGTCCTGAGTTCGTGCGCTCAATCTCAAGACGCCAGCCCTCCTCTAGCCAGACAGCGATGGCGCCGCCCTCCAAAGATAGTGTCAGCACGTAGGGGTCACCCAGATGTGCTTGGAAGGCGTCCACGTCGCAAAAGAAGGCATCGAGGGCATCCGAAGAGGGCTCGGGCCAGTCTTCCTCATCCTCCCACCGATAGCTCAAGATCGTCATGAGGTCGGACGTGGTGTCCTGCGCTCGTGTTTTATCCCAAAAATCCCAAAACACACGCTCTCCTTGGGTAGTGTAAGGTGGCGAGCGTACCTTGAGATGTGGGAACCTGTCAAGCGGGGTCTACGGGCTGGTCGCACACATCACACTTCTCGGTGTTGTGGGGGCCGGTATCTCCCCACACCACGTTCCCGTGGTTGACGGCACATGCCATACAGCGGAGGTACCCCAGGTTGTCAACGACGCCGACGGCGCCTTGTTTGTAGAGCTTCTCCCGGTCTTCCTTCTCAATGCGCTTTGCGTTCATGGCTCGTCTCCTCTCGTGGCGTGTTGTTCCTTACACACATCATATACCATAGGAAGCCTGGAGCGTAAAAACTATCTCAGTCTTCGAGGCTTCGAATGCCCACGGTCTGGTAGGTCTCAAAGCCCACAACCTCTTCTGGGACATCCCCGCGTGCGCGGGGAACACGCTCCCCTTCGATACAGAGATCTTCTTTCTACCGGGACATCCCCGCGCACGCGGGGAACACGGGTAGAACAAGAAGATGTATGAGAGGGGATCCGGGACATCCCCGCGCACGCGGGGAACACCGGACGAGCATGGGGAGACGTATTCGCCCTACCGGGACATCCCCGCGCACGCGGGGAACACTTGAAGCTGGAAGGATGCACGAGATGTGCGTGCGGGACATCCCCGCGCACGCGGGGAACACACAGGTGTGATCACAAGAGCATGTCGCCTCATCGGGACATCCCCGCGCACGCGGGGAACACGTCAAAGCTGGTCACCTTTGGAGCGTGAACGGCGGGACATCCCCGCGCACGCGGGGAACACCATGACACCGACACACCCGCACTTGGTGCATCCGGGACATCCCCGCGCACGCGGGGAACACTCTTCAAATGTTCAAGCCTTCGGAAGTGTACCTAACCCCCTGTATTCGCTCAGGAATTCTGTTGGCATGGGGTACACCGTTTTACTTTACCAAATCGTACCCTGCGGTACAAGCCTGAATCAGGAGGCCTTCTTGGTGGGGGCGCGGTAGTAGGTGCGCGTCCACTCCATCTGCGTCTGAGAGCCCCAGGTGAGGAGGCTCAGGATGAGGTCGTTGGCGTCGGCACCCTGACCCTCAATGCGTCCGAGGACGTTGCGGAGCTGGCGCCAGTGGCCGTTCAAGGTGCCTCCCGAACACAGGCGCTCGAACGAGCGCTCCTTGATGTCACGAGACTGCGCGAGGACGCGCGCGACGGGGCGGTTGCCCTTGAAGCCGGTGGGCTTGAGGCCCGCGAGCAGGACCGCCAGGAGGAACACGCGCTCCTGCAACTCGGGGGCGTTCTCACCAAGGTTACGCTCCACCACCTTCTCCAGGGCCTTCTCCAGCAGGATGGCGGGGCGCATGTAGCGTACGTCCTGGAGGTTCTTGGCGCGAGAGAGCGCGACGCGGCCGGAGCCCTTGTCGTGGTGGAGGTTGCGCCACCACTTGTGGACCACGGAGAGGATCTCATCCTTGTGGGCGTATACGATGTTGTTCATGGGGTTCTTCTCTCTCTTGGTGGAGGTGCCGCAGAGTTTGAGGAGCTGCTTTTCGAGCCCGGCTCGTTCCCTCACGGCGGATGTGATGGTGCGGGTGTTCATGCGCGATTTGCGAGTGACACGGCCTCCAACGAGGGAGTCGAAGATCGTGAGCGCGGTGGTCGCGAGGAGGCGCTTGTAGGGCGTATAGACCATCTCCTCAAGCTCCTCCCGGTTGGTCGTGAGCTTGACCTTGGCGAGCGCGTCGTATGCAGCCTGTTCGGTGTGTGACCACAGCTCGGAGTTGTTCCGGCCTCCCAGGCAGGCGACCTTCGCGCGGAGCACCTTATCCACCTCGGACGTGAGCTTGACCAGCGCCCCGAAGGTGTCCTCATCACGCAGAGCCTGTGAGCCCTCGAAGATGAAGATGTACTTCTCGAAGAAGCTCACCGTCTTGCCCGCAAACATGTTGAATCCGAAGACACGCAGCGGGGGAAGCCCTCCCCATACCTCATCCCAATGCTCCGCGACCTCATCGTACAGGAAGGCCTTGCGCTTGGTGTGGGTGATGATTGGGGGCGTGTGGAGGGTCTCGGAGTAGGCGTGGGAACCCAGAACGTTCCACGTGCGCCTGTTGGTGACGGTCTGCACAGCGCGGACATCTTTCACATCTTTGGGGGTCCACTTGCCGTTGACGCCCATCGTCTTGAGGTTCTTGAGGGTGGTGGCGTTGTTGGGGAGCTGCCAGACACCCGACATGGGGATGCACTGACGAGACCCCGGCAGACCTTCCCACTTCTCGGACTGCGCTGTGTAGCGCTGCCGGTTGCCCCAGGGCTGCGCATCCACGTAGTCCAGGAGCCCGTCCTCATCCGGCTCCGGCAGGACCCACTCACGCGTGAGGTGCCAGAACGCGGTCAAGGGGTGGTAGTCCAGGTCGTGAGCGCGCCACCCCTCGATCTGACTCTCTTCGACCCAGGGGAACTCGAACTCGGGGACGGTCTCCTGTCCCCACAGAGCGTTGATTTCAGGTTCAGTGAGGATGTTGTTGAGGACCTCCTCGCAGAGGTCGCGGCCGCTGAAGACGTACCACAGGCTGCCGTTGTTTCCGTAGCCGGGTCGCGATGTGCCACGTGAGAACTTGTTCCCCGCGTCCATGCGAAACTCGGCCGCCAGGATGAACGCGATGGCGTCCCCAGGCGTCAGACGCTGCCGGGGATCACGGCCCAAGTCCATGCTGAAGGGGAGCGGCCGCGTGACCTTCTCCGAGTCGAAGTCGAAGCCTGAGGAGGAGGACCCCAGCGCGTGCGTGTTGAAGCGGTAGCGGCCTATCTCAGTGGCGCACGGCAGGTCGGACTTCTTGATCTTTCTGATATCTTCGGTCCACTCGCGCAAGGCGGGCGTGGCCTGGAACGCACGGTACCCCGGCCCGTAGACGTCGAAGAAGTCTTCCTCACTCAGAAAGCGCTTCTTGAAGTCGAGGTTCTCGCCGCGCGTCAGGTGCATCTCGACCCACTCGTCGTCGTCCTTGGGCGCGGCCACCGTCTGGACCAGTGCCTGAATGAAGTGTCGGACGCCCTCATTCATTACGGAGTGGGGGTAGTCGAGCTTGAGGCCGGGTTCCGTGAACTCGTGCGGTCGGATGAGCTTGGACTTTCCCGTGGCGTCCTGAACCCGAATCCAAGCGTCGGTCATGAGATTGAGTGACATGGTGTGTCTCGTAGGTAGAGAGGGGAGGTGGGGAGGCGCGCTCAGAGCGTGTGCATGTGGGCGCTAAACTCGCGCCGCACCTTGTGGGACCCTTGACGGGTCAGATCGTGGGGCACATCACGACGGAAGGTTGACCGTCGGCTACCTTCGAGGCCAAAGTCTTCATCCCAGAACACCTGTCCCGGCACCACGGTTCGGTCAAGGTAGTAGAAGCTACTCGCCACGGCCTCCTCCAGACACTCACGCGGCGTGGTGGACTGTAGGACCCGTGGATTGAGAGGCGCGCTTGGCGGACAGCTCTTGCGGCCAAAGTAGATAGGCCAGTAGGGACGCTGGAGCGCCGCGATGATACCGTCGACGTCCTCGTCGGGTACCTGGAGCAGGACCACCCAGGTCTGGTCCTGGAGGTAGTACCTCTCCGAGGTCAGGGAGTCCGTCTTGGGGCTTTGCGGGTCCAGCTCCTCCTGGCGCGTGGTCACGTAGCCCTTGAAGCAGCGGATGAGGTGGTAGTCTCGAAGCGGCGGGGGGCTCACCGAGGCTCCCTCAAGCTGGAGCTGGACGCACGCCATCTTGATGGTGTTTGCCAGCCTCTGGTGGTGAGCCTGATCGTCACGCTCGATGCCTTGCGCGCACGCGATCATCCCGAGTATGGCCGATTTCGTCGGGCTCTGGTCCGTCGTGCGCAGCGCCGCGCGCGCCGCGTTTCCGAAGCTCATGAGAGGGGCTCGAATGTCGCAGGCGAGTGTTTGCATAGGTACCTCCTTTGTGGTACTCAAAAGATACCACAAGGTTCAAGATGGGGTCAAGTGGTTCGATTCAGAGGGCCACAAGGGCGGCGGCGGGCTTGAGAAGGACAAGGCCGGCCCCGAAGGCCTTGCCCCGACCGATGCCGTTGCGCCACAGGGTCACGAACTTCTCGGGGTCGGTGACCTCGACGCGCGCCTCAAGCTGCACGAAGTCCATCGTAATGGGGTTGCGCCGTCCCACGCCCTGCTCGGAGAACACGGGGGTCAAGGCGGTGACCCTGTGCAGCTTGAAGCCGCCGTCCTCCGAGCGCCTCTCAAGCCACTCGAAGAGGAGGGCGTCGAGGTCGCGAGGCGTCTCCCCATTCGCTTCGCACATGAGCTTCTCGTAGGTCTGGAGACCCAAACGCTTGGAGCGCCCCTTGGGCACGATCCGCTCGTCACGGGTACAGACGGTGGCGTTGACCCATGCTCGGAGGTCGAGGCCGGCACCCATGTGCATCGTGGGCTGCTCGATCGTCTTGGTCAGAAGCTTCACGTAGCCGTGAGGGTCCGAGGGGATCTCCGTGGACTGGATGTAGAAGGAGGAGCCCTTGAAGGGGGTGAACATGAAGGGTCGGTCTTTGCGGTCCTCCACCGGGTCGAAGAGGTCCCAGACGAACTGGTGTGCGGTGTAGATGCCCTCGGACGTGTAGCGGGAGAGCTGCTCGATTCCCTTGGCCGTGAAGGTGGCGCGTGAGATGTAGAGAGGGGTCGAGGTGGGGGGTGTGGTGGTGTTGAACGGGATGTTGACTTGCGTGCTCATTGATAACTCCAAAAATACCCCCGCACGAGGCGGGGAGGTTGAGAGGGGACCCCCGCGTGAGCGGGGAAAGGGGCACTCACTCGGCGGCGGCGGTCTCGGAGGCCTCCACGGCGATACCGAGCGTCTGGTAGATGGCATCCACGATGTCATCCAGGGTCGTACACACCTCGCCGCCCGACTCCAGGGCCGTGAGGTCCTTGGTCGAGGACCACGTGAGGACACGCTCATGGTCGACGCCCACGCGGGTCACGATGCGGTTGTGGTGGTCCTCCAGGCGCGTGAGGGCCATCTGAAGAGGATCGTTGGACTCCACAGGCACCAGGAACGCGTCGGTGTACTGAGTGTTCTGGGTCTCCCCGATGGTCACCATCAGGTAGGGGGACGGGATGCTCGCAGCCATCGTGGACTGGTTACCCGAGGGGCGCACCATCACGAGAGCCTTGACGAAGGCGTGGATGGTCTCACGGAGGAGGTCCTCCTGACCGCTCCCGAAGCGGCGAGCCAGCTCACCGATGTGGAGGCCCACGTAGGCGTAGTTGACGCCCGAGGTGAAGCTCTTGTGGCCCATATGCGAGGCGCCCGTATTGGAGTTGAAGCAGTCCTGAGCCGAGAAGAAGTCGTCCTCCTCGGGCATCACGCCGACGCCGATGGTGTGCGCGAACTGGACGCAGGCCGCTTCATTGTCCTGTGCGAGCTGCGCGACCATGCGGCCGAAGAGGCTCACGTCGACGTTGGGCATCCTCGTGAGGTCCGTGAAGCTCTTCGCGGTCTCAGTCAGGCTCTCGAAGACGACGGAGGGGTCCGTGAAGTCCAGACCCACCAGCGCCTCGAAGCCCAGCGTCAAGACCTCCTGCTCCGCCTGCTTGAGCTTGATGGCCGAGCCGAACATGCGGCCGTCCTTCTTGTCGCTCTTTTTGTTCTTCTTCTTCTTGGTGTCTCCTTCGGACTCGTTCGACTCGTCGTCGAGAGCGTCCTTGGTCGAGTACGGCGTGATGCCTCCCTCGGCGTACAGGGTACCATCCGCGATGAGGCCCTTGAGGAGCGTGAGAAGCGCCGCTTCGGTCTTCTTGGTGAGCTTGGCGCCCTTGAAGCACTGCGTGAAGAAGTTCGGCGTCGTCATCATGTAGGCGAGCAGCGCGGCGGCTCGATACGACCTCTCAGCCTCCTGGCCCGCCTCGACGGCCTTCTCACTCTTGAAGACCAGGAACGATCTCGTGTTGTCGCTCATGACCTTGCGCTGACGGAGCACATCGAAGTGCATGGAGGCACGAATCGCCGCCTTCTCCGCTTGGCTGGAGATGCGGTAGCGCATGGCGTTCCCGAAGAAGGAACTCTTGGGGTTACCCGCGTCATCGCGGTTGATGTTGCTGGGGGGCAGCACACCGAGCATGTGGAACTGGAGCTTTGTTTTCACGTTCATCATGTCTGGACTCTCACTACAGTGGGTAAAAGGACCTTCGAGCTTTCAGAGGCTTCGTGCCTCGACGGAAACGACACTAACTCCGATGTTAGAGCAGTGTCAAGCGGTTTCTTTAACGCTTGACACTGCTGTGCGGTATGAAAAAAAGACCTAGAGGACTTGGAGTCCCAGGATGTGGTCGTAGATGAGGGTGACGGATACCGGGGCGCCCTTGGGGGAGAGCTTGGTCATGTTGACCCTCCACGCGTCGGCGGGTGCGCTGAGGTCGTCCACGGTCACGATCAACACGGAGTCGGTAGAGTGGAACGGGAGCTGCGCCAAAAGTTCGTGCTGCTCCGGGCTCGGGTCGAGCCGCTCTCCGGCCATGTACATGGGGATAGCGATGCCAGAGGCCTTGATGCCTCCGTTGTGGATACGCCGGAGTCGATCGCCGTCAACGAAGTGGACCTCCCAGATGCACGTAGGGATGGCGTCTCGGGTGTGTATGGCCACGTTCTTACCCCACTTGCTGACCGACTCACGGTAGCTGCGGGTGAAGTCGAGAGACCCCAAAACAGCCGATGCTCGCGTCTCCTGGTCACGGGCGGTGGAGGCTTGGTGCGAGCGGGCCAGACCGGCCGGAATCAGTGCGTTGATGTCGTCCAGGATCTCACGCGTATGGGTGGGAAGCTCCCAGGACCTCAAGGCACACATCGCCGCGCTGGCGTACACACGGCCTGCATCCCCATAGACGTAAGATGTCCCCCCATGATGAGGGGAGCCGCTGAGCCATTGAGCGTGTGGAGTCCCGGCCAAGGAGGGCGTGAACAGGCCCATCTCGACGTGCACCTCTTCCCCACTCTCGTGACGCAGGACGCGACCCGAGCGCTGAATCAGGAGGTCGGCCTCGCATACATCGGAGACGCCCCAGTCAAAGCTGACATCCAAAGACTCCTGGAGCACCTGCGTGCATATGACGATGTAGCCCTCACGCTCTTGGGGATCGGCGCCCTTACCGAAGCGACGCAGCACCTCGGCGTCACGTACCTCACGGTGTCCGACCGTGTAGCGAGAGTGCAGCAAGAGCACTCGGTCATACCCTGACAAGGCTTCATAGGCCGCACAGGCGGCGCGCACGGTGTTTCGGAACCACACCACCGCCTCACCTCGGTTGGCTCGCCGGTGCAGCTCTTCCACGATGGGGTCGAGCCCACGCCGATCCTCTTCAAAGACGTTCCAGTGCACGTGCCGGATCTGGTGTGCGTCCACCGAGACCACGTTGATGTGGCCGCTGGAGCTGACGTGCGTGAGCGCGGGCAAGGGGACATCGGGGAGGTCTACAACCTCTCCTCGATACGCGGAGGCGAGCGCGCGGCGTGTCTTGGAGTCGCAGGTGGCGCTCATGGCGATCACGGGCTGTCCCTGTCGCCCGCAGTAGGCGAGCAGGTTACAGAGCAGAGGGAGCATGTGAGCGTCGAAGGCGTGGACCTCATCTATCAGAAGCACGGTACGGGTGAGCGCGCTCAGTCGCATGGGCGCAAAGTATCGCCCGATCGTCGCCAGGAGGGCTTGGTCTATTGTGCAGACATTGATTTGCGAGAACATGCTCTGTCGGGAGGACTTGAGCAGCCACTCGGAGGCGCTAATCAGGCCTCCATTCGAGTTGCGTTGAGCCTTCCACGGCTTGAATTCACTTCGAGTCGAGTGAATGAGCGCCATCGTGACGGGCTCATCAAAGGTTGCCTCCGTCCAGGCGTGCGCACGCCCGTAGAGGCCGTTGGCGGTAGCGCGAGTAGGCAACGCCAACGTCAGCCCTTTGTAGTCGCCATCACGCATCATCTGACGCGCGAGCGCGAGCCCTACCTCCGTCTTACCCGCCCCCGTAGAGGCCTCGATGAGGACAAACCCGTCCGCAGAACTCAAGAGGGTCTCAGCACCTACCTGGAGAGGCCGAGGTTCCCAGGTATCGTCGAGGAGACCGCTCCAGAAGGAGTAGGTGGTAGAGAGGGGCGTGTAGAGGATCTCCACGTCTGTACACGCCCTCTCCGCTTGAGGCTGTGCGATGGTCTCCCAATAAGCTCTCGGGTCCATACGCGCGCCACGCAGCGGGAAGTATTCAGGCGTGGAGCCCAGCCAATCCGAGATCATCCCGACGCCCGCCAGGAGGTAGCTCGCGAAAGGCAGGTCCGGAGGGTTGGAGTAGTCGCCACGCATGGGTCCAAATACGCCCTGGATGATTTCGGAGAGGTACGCAGTCAGGCGCTCGTCGCACCCAGGCACTCCCCACTGGAGCTGAGCCGTACGTGGGGTGGCGCCTTCTCGCTTCTGATGAGGCAAGGCGTAGCCGTGATGGCTCAGCGCGCTATGCAGCAGCGTCGTGATGTGGCGTCGTTCCTGACGCCCAGTACCGCTCTTGAGGTACTCCCGGATCACGTTCCTGCGTTCCCATCCCACCAGATCGTGACGGGCTTCGGTCTCACGCGCACCATCAGGCTGGGGGGTGATATCCAGGAGCGTACAGGCGGGTGCGCTTCGAGCCTGGAAGTTGTCCGTGAGCTTACCGATGTCATGGCAAGCGTAGAGCATGGGGAGGTCATGCCACAGGTCGTACATGCTCACACCCAAGGCCTCCGACAAGGGACGCCACCAACGCTCCTCGTGCCTGAGCAAGTGATTCACGACCGCCGCGACGTCGAGGTTATGATACACCACGCGGTGAATGGCAGTCACGGCCTCTTGTGAGCCGGGAGGCTGGTCTGTCTTGGCCCAACAGTCCCACATACCGATAGGTTTGGTCGTCATGTAGCTCTCAGCTTGGCGAGATGAATGGCGTGCTTGTATTTGGCCGATTCCACGTAGGTGGAGCTTCCCAGGAGCTTCGAGCCTCCTGACGAAGAGAAGAAGCGGGCGAGGTAGGGGGGGTTCTTCTTGTAGGAGGTCTCGGAGCGGTGAATCTCCATACGACCCTCGGGGACCTCACATGTGAAGTAGCGCGTAAGCCCAGCGGGACCGTGAACTTCCCATTGCAGCGTCTTGGAGAGCTTCTCGGCAGCCGTGATTTCCATCAAGCCACCTCTACGGGCGCGCCGCACAGGTGGCAGAACTGCGAGGCGGGGATCAGCTCAGTCCCGCAGTTGTGGCAATACACGGCCTTACGGGGACCCTCCACCTCGAACTCCCCGAGCAGGTCGAGGTACGTATCATCCCTGCATCCCGCCAAGGAGAGTCGAATGCCGGGGAGGAGGTCGTCGTGGTGGTAGTCATGACCCTTGTGCAACAAGGTCGCGTTGTCTGCGTTGGGGGGACCCTGGAGGTCATTGACCCTACGCCCTCCAGGCTTGAAGACCCATAGCCGCACGGGGTACCCTCGATCAAACTCCAGCTCTCCGGTGCGACCTGTTGTGGATGCGACTTCATACTCATGATGTTTCATATCTCAACCTCCTGTGGTCTGTATATACCACAGGAGGTTGAAGCTGTAAAAGGAAAACCCCACGTGTGTGGGGAAGGGGCGCGTAACTGCGGGGGAGGTCGTAGGAGCAGGGGAACATCCCCGCGTGTGCGGGGAAGGGCAACTGTATCAACTCAGCGTCCGGGAGTACGTGGGAACATCCCCGCGTGTGCGGGGAAGGGTTTTTGGGCGATCTTGCCCCTTTGGATGATCGGGGAACATCCCCGCGTGTGCGGGGAAGGGTTGAGCGTGTCGGCGGCGTCGTCGAGGGCGTAGGGGACATCCCCGCGTGTGCGGGGAAGGGGCGCTGACGCGCTCCCCCAAGACCGTGATCGTGGGGACATCCCCGCGTGTGCGGGGAAGGGTCTGTGCCAAGAAGTCACATGCGTTAGATCGCGTAAGTATTCGGTTTTCAAAGACTTCTCAGATCCAGCGCCGTTCGGTGCCACCCTTGAGCGACCTCTCCGAGGTCCTTATGGTAACCTTGGAGAGGGAGACCTGTCAAGCCTCTTTCACAGCCTCGAAGAACACGGGGAGGGGACATCCCCGCGTGTACGGGGAAGAGTCTGTGCCATACGTGTGAACTTGAGCATGGGGAAGTCCTCAAAGAAGAAGTAGGGGTCCACGGATTTTCGAGGGTAGCGAAAAAAGCAGCATTGGTAACCTCTTTTGGCAGGGATACCACAACCACCTCCCCCACGTCAAGGGGGTATTACGTGCTCCAACGTGCGCCGTGGAACGTGTGCTCCACATCTCGTCCAGCCTGATCCGGGAAGACGGGATGCTGGGCAGAGTAGCCCAAGGTCAGGAGCTTGAGGTAGGCCATGTAGCAGGGGTTGAACAGGACCTTGATGTCGAAGTGGTTGAGCCCTGACCCCTTACACTTCTGCTCCAGCGTGGAGATGTAGGGACACGTGATCTCCGTGCTGTCCCAGTTGTATCCTTCCACGAAGGCGGAAGCGGCGGCATCCTCCGCCCACTGTCGAACCTTGGTGAGGGTGTCCAGGGGGCGATCACGAACTCGTCGGTGCTTGATCGCCTCCTCAAACACCAGATCGTATTCACGCTGGAGGTAGTCCTGAAGACGCAACCCCTTCGAGGCGGAGGTACGACGTGGGCGAGCCCCAGCACCAAGAGCTGCTTCACGTGCAAGCGTGAGGGTCTCCTCCTTGGTTCGGTAGCTCGGATCTTCGGCCGTGATCAGGCCCGCCTGGATGGCGGTCGTAATCGCGACGCGGTAATGCGCGGTCTCTGGCTTTGTATCGTAGAACTCGACAGCTTCCAGGACGTCTTGTGCGGTGGGCTTCATTTGAAGGCTCCAGGTTGTAGATAGAGTTAAGGATCGCGCTCTTGTTGCTTGCCTCAGGATTTACTTCCAATGCGTAGGGCGGTACCCGAGCGCGCGTTGCCACCCACGCTCAAGCATGTGAGAGAGGTACCCGCGCGTACATCACCTGCGATGCCCTCCCCTACAGTCACGCTGCCTCCCGCCTTCACCTCTCCCGTCACACTGCCCCTTTCCACGTGTACGGACCCCACATCGCCAGGGAGGGTCACGCGGAACTCTTCATTGTCCGTGACCACCTCTCCATGCACTTCATCATCGACGAGGATTGTGTACCGTACGACGACCTTCACGCCCTTCCGCTCTTCGCGCGTCCCACCTCCAATAGAAATGTGCGCGCCCGAGATGGTAGAGTTGGAGATGTTCCCCGAGATCGTGATGTTCTTGCTCATGTGCCTTTCTCCTGAGTGTGAAACGGGTCAGATAGGATGTACCACAGCACATGAGCGATGGTAAAGCACGAAAAAGCCCCTCCGTGCGGCAGCTCTTCAGCTACGACATGGAGGGGCTTTGAGGGGTCGATCTTCAGACGCTCAGGGAGGCCTTGCCGTAGTACGAGTTGGACATCGCGGACGCCTTCCAGCCCCACTCGTCACGGCAATACTGCAAGAACTGAGACCGCTCCAGAACCACCTCTTCCTTGACAGACATGCTGAACATGTCGATCACCTCCTCGTAGTCCTTGACATGGCTCGTAGGGCACTGACCCTCAAGCCTCTTGAGCTTCCGGGGGAAGGACGTGAGGTCCGAGACATCCATCTCCTCACACGTCTCCTGGAGGTCCTCGCGCCACAGCTTGAGCGCCTCCAGGTAAGTCTTCTCGTGCGTCTCCATGTTAGCTTCGAGTCGCTCCAGCAACTCCTCCGTCTTGACCGTAACCTGCATCTCTCCACCTCTGTACATGCCCATCTTGATATCCTCGATCGCGAGTGAGCGTCGAAGGTAACTCAGACATGCCTCGCCGTCAAGTCGGGGGGTATCTTGAAAGAGGCTTGACACATCCGGCGTGTTGCGGTTACAGTAATGAAGCCTGGAGCGGTGGAGAGCGGTGGAGAGCGGTGGAGAGCGGTGACCTTGTTTGGCACCGAACCTGAGAAGTCTTTGAAAACCGAATACTTACGTCATTCCGCTCATGTGACTTCTTGGCACAGACCTTTCCCCACGCACGTGGGGATGTTCCCATGTAGCAAGACATGTAGTAGGAGGCGCTGGGCCTTTCCCCACGCACGTGGGGATGTTCCCTACAGGAGTTCCTTGGGGGCTATCTGAGGGGGCCTTTCCCCACGCACGTGGGGATGTTCCCGTGGGGCGGTCTGGATGAGGCAGGCATCCTCACCTTTCCCCACGCACGTGGGGATGTTCCGCGTCCGCATCAAGGGCCGCAACCTGGGTGGGCCCTTTCCCCACGCACGTGGGGATGTTCCCTCACCTCGAAGGGTCCCCGCCCCCTCAAAGTCCCTTTCCCCACGCACGTGGGGATGTTCCCTTCCTCCAGGATCTCAGTGTCTTCGGGAACGTCCTTTCCCCACGCACGTGGGGCTGTTCCTGTTCCTGTTCCTGTTCCTGTTCCGCCTTGGCTCCCAGGACCATCGCTCGTGACGAGCCCTTCCCCGTACACGCGGGGGTGTTCCCTCTGTGCTACCGCAGCGTCGACCTTGGCCCCCTTCCCCGCACACGCGGGGATGTCCCGTCCAAAATCGTCCGTGGTCCCCCGTGAGGCCCTCTTCCCCACGCACGTGGGGACTTTGTTCCTCTCCTTATATGCTGTATCCCTGGAGACCCACCACTTTGGAGCAGGCACATGGCTTTTGATTTTCTCGGTACCTTTACGCGACCTCAGCTCGACGCGTTGGATACGTTCGTCCGTGCTCATGCCGTCAACGCGGCTCAGCGGATCACGGCTATCAAAGGGGAGATAGAGCGCCTCGGATGGCTGGAGTACGACTTCAATGAGGAGGGACAACGCGTGGGATACCGCGTCGCTCCGGAAGGCAGCACGCTCCACAGGTACGCGATGGCGTTTGCCTATGAAGGGGGAGACCTCAACGCCTTGCAGATCCGATCACGAGGAGACTGGATCTACCAGATCAAGGGGGAGTGGGACCTTCGAGAGGACGTGGCCTATGCCGGAGGCGTCCCCTCGGAGGGTGAGTACCGGGACAGCGGCGGGCTCTACAATGATCAGGAGCCCGGCACAGAGGTGGAGAGGTTCAAGGAGCTGGTGATCCCGAGCCTGAAGCGCCGGCGCGAAGACTCCGAATACCGCGTCAAGAGGACCGTGGACCGCTCCGACCAGCTCATAGAGGAGTTGATCCTGCTCATCAAGAGGACCACAGGAGCCGAGACCCTGGACGCGTTGCGCATCAACCTGGACTTCATGCTCGCGTCCGGGGACTATCCCTCGGCCACCAGCGACACCTGACCCCCCGGAGACCTAATCCAGATGGAGTATGTTTCCGTCTTTGAGGGCCAACAGGTCAAGACCTGCCAGAAGGGCCTCAATGTCTATGTGCTCAGGGAGAGTCAAGACGAACATCTCTTCAACCTCCTGTAGAAGAGAGTTCTTGGGAAGACGCTTTGTGATTTCGTTCCGCGCTTCGTCCCGCCTTTTGGCGAGCTGGGCCGGAGTCTCCTCTTCAAGGGGGGGTCGGAGGGCGAAGAGATGTCTGCTCAGTGCGGCCTGCGAGTGTGTCAGGGCTGTATCTCTTGATTGTGTTGAGCTACGGCACTGGGCCAGTGTTTGAGGAGCGCCTGAGCGGCCTCCTCGAAGTCCCCCGTAGTATGTAGCTTTTCATCCCAGGATGCAACCGTCCACAGCTTCGTCTCTCGGTTCTGGGTCACCTCAAGCAGGGTCTCCCACTCGCCGCCCAGCTCTTCGTGTTCCCACCAGATGCAGCAGAAGATGGGGTCGTGACAGCGACGCATGGCTTGCACCGACCCATGCGTCGCTTCGTACACGTGGCAGTCCTTTGGGAGCAGCTCCTTGAGGCGTGCGACTTGTTCATCCAGGGTCATCGTACCACCACCTCGCTGTAGGCCTTCTTTTCTTTGGGCGCAGGCATGACCGGCACTCCGATTGTGTACTCTTCGGGAGGGTCTTCGGGAGGGTCTTCGGGAGGGTCTTCGCGGCGTGTCGAAGTCTCAACATGTGGGGGAGAGGGAGGGTTCTCTATTATGGTGAGGGTACGTGTGACCGGCATGAGGCGGTCGTAAGGTCTCGTAAGCGCGAAGAAGGTGAAGACCGTGAGAAGTGCCTCCATATCCCCCTGATAAACCAGGAGAATCACCATCAGGACCTCCGCCACGAACAGCGTAGGCTCCTTGAAAGGCGCCAGGAGAGGCCGCGCTTCCCCCCCTGTCCACCATCCCCACGCATCATACAGGGTGAAACAGACGAGGCTGAGTATGACCAGAGGGGGTCCAGATAGTCGGCGTAGTAGAAGGCGACCGCATACACAGGGCGCAGTAAGAGCGAACACAGTACGCGGGGGGAAGGGAGGGTATAGGTTTTCACAGGACACCTCGTGTGTGGGTCAGGCCTTCTTGATACTGCAAACGGCTCGCGCCCGTCAAGTCAGATCTTCGTGTGAAATAGTTTTTACGACCCACCCCCCTTGTGGTATATGATGTATGTAAGACAACACAGCGCCCCAACGGCGCACCACGACACAGGAGCTTCTCACGTCTGATCTCAACTACATCGCTCTCGGCCCCAAAAAACAGATCCTCAACAAGGGTCGCATCACCGACATCAATGAGTTCATGAAGCGCAAATGGCACCGCGAATGTGAGATCGTGGGTGTCGATGAGGACGGCATCATCATGGGCCACGTCCACGTCAACAGCAAGAGGGCGGGCTTGACCAACCTCACCAAGGTGAAGGGTACGCCCCTCAAGGTCTACCTCGCCCAGAACGGCTACCCGGAGGCGCCCGAGGCGTTCCTCAAGGGCGACTGACCCCACCGGCCCTCCACGTAAGCCTTGACAGCTTCGGCCGTCAAGGCTTACGTACGTGTACACGCTTTGACGACGAGGTATAAAATGAGCGATGAGAAACAGTTTTTCTGGTGCGGTTGGAACGTACCGTTTGCCGCAGCCGAACACGGAGGGGGGGTCTTCCCTTCCAACATGACGGGTTGGTGTACGGGCGAGGGAGGAGATTACGAGACCTGGGTAGGGGCGGTATGGGCTACGGACGCGGGGGCGGCCATGCAAACCGTGTATTCGTACTACGGAGAGGCTGCCAACCTCCTCAGCCCCCGTTGGGATGCAGACCCGAGAGGGACAGTGTTGAAGTTGAGTGACCGCTTCGGTACCACCCCGGAAGAGTTTGAGTGTCTCAAGGGGTGATGGCGGTTATGTCCCTATGCCGAGGGTGCGTAACGCTCTAGCCCCTCACCCTCGGCATTCCCATGACACAAGACCTACGACTCAGGAACATCTGTCCACACCGCGTCGCATGTGAGGCGCTGGCATTGGATGAAGACCGTCGCACGCTGCGTACGGTCATTCCACCCAGCTCCACCTCCGTGGAAGTGTGCGTGAACGGAAAGGCCGTCCCACCTGGAGGCATCCTGACCGCCGTGCAGATCTCAGGCCTCCAGCCGGGACCTTTCACCATCGAAGCCGACGACAACGCTGAGGTCCTCATCTCGGTCAACGGAGGGGCGACACAGAGCGTGACGCTCCCGACCGGAGTAGCCGTGTCTGCGGCTCTTGTGGCGAGCGCGATCAACGATGGTGTGGAGGGGATCTCGGTTGAGTCCGAGCGTGGTCGGATCGTGATCACTCAGGACCTCAAGGGGGAGTCGGCTACGGTCCTTCTTGATGGAGGCAACGCGCACGCGACCCTTGGCTTCCCAGAAACGCGTCTCTATCGTGGCCGCGTGGGCTTTCCAGGATGGCGGCTGGTCCGTGATCCCCTCTCCCCCGTATCCTCGGATCGTGTGGTGTACTTCGACCGCGCGCTCCCCGCCTCGGACGACAGGTTCGAGCTGAGCTACCTCACGCAGCGCTCGCTGTGTCGTCGCTGTGGAGGCCTGGGGATCGAGAACGACTTCCGCTACGGCACTCAGGGTGACGTGATCTTGATCCAGAACGAGAGCTTGCTGCTCCAGGAGGTCGAGAAGATCGTGTTCACCATCCAGGGCTCCAACGTCTTCCACCAGTGGTACGGCACCAGCCTCATCAACCTGATTGGAACCAAGATCTCGGGGCCCAACGGCGGGCAGTTCCTGGAGACACGTCTCGTCTCCGAGATCCAAACAGCCCTTGACAGATACATCAGCATCAAGGCTCGTCAGGCTACCGAGCAGCCGGTCACCACCCGTGAGCAGCTCTCACGTATCGTGTCGATCGAGGTCATACAGGATCGCGTGGACCCTACCATCTTCCGGGTCAAGGTGGCGCTGGAGAACCGGGCCAACCAGCTCGTACGCTTCGAGGACACCCTGTTCGTGCTCGACGCACCGCTGCGCATCAACTGACGCGCTTGAGGAACTCCCCCAAGGGCTCTCCCACGATCCGCTCCCACGCCCGTGCAGCCTGCGTCATGTCGGCAGTATGGCTTTAGAATGTGCTTATAGACTGCGATCTGTGAAAGCCGACGTACCCGTACACGTTTCAGGAGATCACAGTCATGGCCTTGACCCCCACCATTGCTCTAGAGGGCGCCTCGACGTTTGCGGAGCGGCTCGCCGTGGTGACCTCGATACGAGACCAGACGATCGTAGGAGAGCTGGCGGAGGCCGTGGTAGACATTCAGGTTCGGGTCAACGGAGGGGCGTTTCGCTCGGACGCCTCTCTGGTAGCGTTTGATCAGACGGGGTTCACGGTCCCGAATCCATCAGCGCTGCCGGAAGGGTTGAGGCTGGCGTTCGGGCCCAACACGATTGAGATCCGCACGGTCGACGTCACGGGAGCGGTTAGCACTCCCGCCACCGCTCAGATTGAAGTGACGCGCGCCCAAGACCTTGACCTCCTGGTCTCGGCTCCCACCGGTCTGCGTGTCCGCCGTCGCTCCAGCGCTGTGGAGGTCGTATGGGCGGAGAACCTCGAAACGTCCGTGATCGGGTACAACGTCTGGGCCTCGACGGAGGCCGGTGGAGGTTCAGCGGGATACTTCCGACTCAACCCCAACCTCATCACCACGCCCGCCTTCTCCGAGGATGAGCTGGTGGACGTGGAGTCGGCTACGCTGACCTACACCTCCACGGCCGGCTCGCTTCGGATCGCCTTGACCGAGGAGGACTTTGAAGACGTCACCGTGGCGACGGTTGGAAACTTCACCCTGGATACGTCGCTGGCCAGTGACCCCTTGCAGGTGACTACGAACGTCCAGTCGATCCAGACCATCATCTACCTCAACTTCGTGCACGACCGGGAAGACAGCGCCACGCTCAACAACGAGCAGTTCGTGGCGATCCCCAACGATGAGCCTCTCTACTACGTGATCACAGCCCTTGCGCTGGACCCCGTGACCAACCAGCAGGTGGAGAGCGTCTACAGCTCCGAGCTGGTAGGCCTCCCGCTCGTGCTGGATACCTCGTTGACTGAGGTGCGACCCAGGACGCGTGAGGAGATCATCCGTGACTACCTCACGACCCTGGTGACCGAGAACAATCAGATCAGCGGCATCCCCGGCTCGGTCACTCGCGACATCCACATCGAGCCCCCGGCATCCGAGGCCGAGCGTCTGCACTTCGTGGCAGACTTCGTACGTCGCTCAAGGTCCTTTGCGACCCTGGTAGCCATTGACGATCTTGATGGAGATGGCATCACCGACGTGACCAACTCCTACAAGGTAGCTCTCCAGGCTTCCTTGGGTCTGACCGACCTTGCGGATGTCCAGACGCTCATTGACGACTCCTTCGACGCGCTCGCGTCAAACGTGCAGGTGACCCGTGGCGGCCAGACGCAGGCCGTTGGACAGGCCGTGTTCTTCACCCGCAGCGAGCCTACCACAGATCGAGTGGTTGAGGCGGGCACGGTCATTTCGACCCAGGGGACACCTGCCATCACGTTCGAGACGACCGCGCGCGTGGTGCTGCCCTTTGCGGACCGGGAGAGCTACTTCAACCTCTCGACGAACCGCTGGGAGATCGTCTCACCCATCCGTGCCATCAACGCCGGCCTCGCTGGGAACGTCACCTCAGGACAGATTGATACGGTGATCGGCTCAGGTACCAGCCTCCAGGTCGTCAACACGGAGGTCACTCGCTTTGGCCGAGACGAGGAGTCGAACCTGGACCTCGCAGAGCGTGGCATCCTCGCCTTCTCTTCGGTGGACTCGGGTACCGCAGGGGGCTATCTGGCGACCGCGCTCAAGCAGATCGGAGTCTTCCGGGCCCTGGTGGTCAAGTCTGGCGACGACTCCATGGTTCGCGATTGGGACCCCGTGAGGATGAAGCAGATCGGAGGCAAGGTCGACGTGTGGGTTCAGGGGAGCGACCTCAACACAGTCACGGAGCCCTTCGCGCTGACGTTTAGCGTCGCGCGTGGCATTCAGTTCGTGCTCGACTCCAACCCCGCCGACCTCACCTTCATCACCAACGATCCCCGGATCACCCCGACGAGCCCGATCACTGAGGTGCTGGGAAGCACCGCGTCTCAGATCGCACAGGGCTTCGCCTTCCGTAACGCGACCACGGCGCAAGACTTCAACCTCACCGGCGTGGTCATTCTGGACTACAACCGCGTCCGGCTCGACTCAGGGCTCGCCCAACCCGTCCTGGCAGTCAACGACGTGGTGCTCGGGGATGTCCGCTTCCAGTCTGGTGCCTCCTACGAGCCGCGCCGTCAGCCTATCTTCGACGTGGACAGCCTACGCTCGACCACCGACAACGTGGCCTTGACCGAGGACAGCAACTTCCGCTTCATTCAGGACGATGACCCTTTGCTCACGGGGCGCTCTCCTCGCGCACAGGACCGCATCCTGATCACGCCCGTGGGCGGCGTGCCTTCAGGTGCTCAGGTGCAGGTCAACGACGAGAGGCGAGTCCTGGTAGGCCAGAACCCCGTCGCGTTGGCCAACCTGGGAACCAACAGCCTCACGGTACGAGTCTTCGACCTCACACGCACCGTGGAGTACGCCGGGCCGTCTGCGGCCAGCCCCGACTTCTTGCTCGTTGAGGGAGACGAGAGGACCCCTGTGAGGCTCCAACGCGTAGCCAGTGGGCTCATCGGCAACGGTGAAGAGGTCTCGGTCGACTACCTCCATGACGAGAACTTCGAGCTGGTCTATTCGGTCAATGATCTCCCGGCGCGCGTTCAGAGTGCGGTGGACATCCAGTCGCACGTCACCGCTGACGTACTGGTCAAGAGCGCTATCCCTCTTGAGGTCGACCTCGAAATGACCGTACGTCTCCAGGACTCAGCCTCTCAGGCGGTCGTGGACGCAGCCCTGAAGACCCAGATCTCCCAGCTCCTCAACTCCAAGGGGATCGGAGAGGGCATCTACCAGTCCGACGTGGTGCGTGTGGTCGAGAATACGGCTGGCGTGATCTTCGTGGTGGTGCCCTTCGCGCGCATGGCGGCCGCTGACGACGCTCTAATCGTTCGCGAGACCCTGAACACGGCCTCGACCTTCCTGGAGCAGAGAGGGGCAGTGAAGGCGTACCTGCTCACGGACGCGCTGGACTACCCGACCACGGACGGCGGGGGACCGGTAGACAGCGCGCGCGGGATCTTCGTGGACACGCAGGCCCGTACCCTCGTGGACACATACGATGAGCTGTTTGTGAGCGGGACGCGCGCGCTTATCCTCGGCAACCTGGGACGCGCCATTCCAGGGTACTCGGACGACGTGACCTTGACAGCTCAGGGCTTCACGACACCTGAAGAGCGAGACCAGGAGCGATCACGCTTGACCGCCAACAAGGTCCTCGTGAGCTTGCCCGATGGCAGCGTGCCGGATCTCTTCTCGTGGGCGGCGACGTACGTAGTATCTGGCGACTCGGGAGCCACGTCTATCGTCCCCAGCCCGATCAGCTACGTTGAGCTTGGCGACCTCTCCATCACCTACACCAAGTCCACGTAAGGGAGGCCTTCATGGCCAACAGCTTCCAGGGAGGCCGTCAGACACCAACCCCTCTCGTCGAGAGTGGTAAGGGATACGACCGCGCGCTCGCCGCCCGTGGGCGCGCGATCACCAGCGCGCTCATGAACCTCCTCCCTTCAAACTACGAATCGACCGTCATAGGGCCCAACTACACGCTCTTCCTCAAGGCGTTCGGAGTGGAGCTGGCGAGGGTCACCCTCGTGCTGGAGCGGGTAGCCGAGGGGATGAGCTTTGAGCGGGTCCCTTCGGAGTTCCTTTGGGAGACGCTGGGCTACCTCGTCTTCCTGAACGGGCAGATCCCCGACCTGGGATTTGACGATGAGAGCTTCCGCGCGTTCCTGCTCGCGGTCGTCAGGATCTACTTCCAGGGCTCGACCCCTGAGGCCATCGCGGAGGGTATCGCGTTGTTTACAGACGCGACGTTCACGATCCGAGAGCTGTACGAAGAGGCTCAGGACCCCGGTTCCATCTACGACATCTCCGACCAGTTCGGCTTCCTCGTGGACTTCGAGGTCCAGGGGCAGTTCCCCACCAACCCCTTCGAGCTGGATGCAAACACGAGGCTCCTGCTCGAAATCATCCGGCCGGCGCACACGCTCTACCGCCTACGCTTCGTCTTTGGTGAGGACGTGGGGGAGATCATCCGGAACATCACCGACGACCTCTCCTGGGAACTACGCGTCTACCACTACGAGGAGGTTCGCAAATACTGCGAGGGTCTTCTGGGGTTCACCTCTTCCACCGGTGCCGTTGCCTCGCCCAACCTCAACCTGATCACCGACCTCAACCACCTCCTGGAGTCCGTCCACGCTGGAGCCCGGCTTACGGTGTTCTCCGGGCCCAACACGGGCATCTACGAGGTCGTCAGTGTGGTAGGTTCTGCGCTAGACGTCTACCCTCCCTTGCGGGTGCCGCAGACCGACATCGCCTACAAGGTCGAGAGGGATCGTCTGGGGCACAAGAAAGAGATCTCGGTGGTGGGAGAGGTGGGCCGAACGTCCATAGCCCCCTCCAGGCTCGTGGCTGATGCGGGAGGTCCGTACTCCGTCGCGTCTTCAGGCTCAGTGGTCTTGGCACCTGTGATCACAGGCGCAGCCGGGGCGTTGACCTATGCGTGGGACCTGACGGGCGACAACGTGTACGACGACGCCCTCATCGAAACGCCTACCTTCACGGCAGGGGTCGGCCCAGACTCTCAGGTGGTGTCTCTACGCGTCGTGGACGATCTTGGGAGAGAGACCAAGGCCTTCGCTACCATCACCATCCTCCCCTGATGCTCTTGAGGGCGTGGTAGGTCATGTGCCATTTCCAGTCTTCAAACCAGAACTCACGCTCCTTCATCTCCCGGTAGTTGGGGTCGGAGCTGTGGGCGGAGACAGGGCAGAACTCGGAGGTTGGGCAGACAGCGGAGACCGCAGAGCGAACAATTCCGAAGATCTCATGCCAAGCACGGTTTGGGTCGTCCTCACGGGGTAGGTGGGAGGCCCGCCAGCAGGTAGACACGACGTAGTACGTCTTCTCAGCCGGAGGTAAAACCCCACCGGTGTGCCTAGTTATAAGTCGCAGGTCTCCAGGCGATGCCTCTCTTCGGAAGTAGGCTCCAATCGCTTCAAGTCTCCGGATCAGATTTTCCTGATCCGCTTTTTCCAGGCCTCGGACCCAGGGGTCAGACTCCCAGAGGTCGAGCACAATAATCTTCTTGTAAGAGCGGGTGAGTGTTGACTACCAAGACCCCCCTTCGGAGAATCCCCACATGTCCCACGTCAAGCTGGCTCAGCGTGTCGCGTACCTCTACTCCCACCGCCACGCCGCGCAGTTCAAGTATGCGGGGCCTCTCACCGACGTGAGCAAGCTCCGGTACCAAGCGGTGTTCCTGATGGGGCCTGCGGGGTCGGGCAAGTCGTACCTCGTGGACGGCATGTATATGAAGTACATGCCCGGAGCCCCTCCGGAGGGCGTCAAGAGAGAGAACCTGTCCAAATACTTTGAGCGTGATCTTAGCGAGGCCGAGCGAGGCCTCACCAACGTCACCTTTGACAAGGCCGTGGAGTCGCTCCGTTCTCGGGGATTCGAGATTGAGTTGGCCCAAGGAGGAGGAAGCGCGCGTATCCCCTTCCGCCTCTACACCTACGACGAGACGGGAGGTGAGGCCCTGATCGACCCTTCGGACTATGGTAACGCCCTCCCCAAAGACATTTACCAGGAGGTCAAGGAGCTGGAGTCTGTGATCTATCGCGCTCCCAAGCGTGAGCTGCCCTCATACTGGCGTCAGGTGAACCCGGACCTCTACAAGGAGGAGCTTATAGGTTACCGAGAGGGTCAGCCGGGCTTTGTCCATGAGATGTCTTCTCAGATGTCGAAGGGCTACTTCGCGGCCGCTCTTGAGTCCGGAGATCCGATGGTCGTGGACGGTACGGGCACGAACCTGCGCAAGATGACCCGGCAGATCGCGGAGGCGAAGGCCGAGGGATATCAGACCAGCGTGGTCTACGTCTACGTACCTTTGACCATCTCCCTTCTGCGCAACGCAGCCAGGGCGCGCAAGGTAGACCCCTTCGTCGTCTTGAACCAGTGGAAGGCTGTACACAAGAACTACCCCAAGCTCCGTGGCTTCGCAGACAAGGCCAAGCTCATCGACAACTCCAACCCTTCCTACGATGCCAAGCTGTACCAGACCAAGGGGGAGGGTGTAGACCAGTTCATGCGTCAGAAGACCAACATGTCCCTCGCGGAGTTCGTCATGGCCGAGGCGCCACAGGAGCGCTCGGTGCTCAAGAAGTTGGGCGCTCTCTGAGACCTTGACCCGACTACGCAAGAAGAGGCCCTCCTGAATCAAATCAGGAGGGCCTCTTGTTTTTCACGCCCACAGCGGCCGTTTCTTCTCACACATGAAGTCCACGGACAGCCCCTCTCGGACCCTGACCAGCTCCTCCCGGTCAAACACATCATCGACGAAGACGGCCTCCTTCATCTTCTCTTGCAGGGCTTTATCAGCGGACACGAAGGCTCTTACGGCCTCCTCCAGCTCTGCCAGAACGTCGACTCCTCTCTTAACCCGGTCACGTCGGGCTTCCACCTCAACATGACCGGCCAGCTCTTCGACCATACAGGCCACGACCAGCTCGAACATTTTTTCCATTCGGACACCTCTCCGGCAGTCTCTCTGGCCCCCAGGAGTACCTGAGAGGGCGGTCAAGAACTCTCCGCCACCACTCCTATACCACAAGGAGAGTTTGTCGTAAAAACTTACTCAGGTAGACCAAACGACGTCGTACCCCATCACGTAGTAGGAGTAGAACCGAAACACCTCCTTTCTCTTCCCCTGTCGGTAGTGGTCCCCGGCCCACGCATCCGCAGATCGGTCCTGTGGAAAACTCGAATGCTCCAGCAGCTTCGTGCACATCTCAAGCGTCATAAGGTATCCGCGTCCGTTGCTCCAGCCCTTCTCGCAGTCTCTCCAGTAGGTGTGGTCAAACACACCCTCTTCACCCTTGTCCAGCTCTGCCAGGACCTCCCTCAGGATCTGGATGCACTGTTCATGGTCACAGTCCTCCAACAGCGGGTAGCCCAGCGCCTTGCCCATCGAGAGCGCCGAACCTCTATGCACGCTCATACTGCTGATAGGCTCCCTCGCGTCTACAAGGCTGCCCGTCGTCTCAACGTCTACTGATCTCGCCATGTCCTCACCTCTTGAAGTGGTTGTTGCCTTCCTTATACCACAAGAGAGAGAGGCGAGTAAAGAGACTCAGTTCACGATACCGTCGTGCGCGTGATCCATGACCGAAACGCTCCAGAACATGAGCAGCGTGTGGAAGTCCGGGAAGACGGTGACGAACACCGGCTCGGCCTGAGCGTGGACGCTCTGGAGGATACGCGCGCCTGACTTGAAGGGGAGAGGGTCGCTGGGGAGGAGACGAAGCGTGAGCCGGGTGAAGACCTCACGCACTTCAACCTTTTGAAGGGGAACCGTGGTCTCCTCATACAGGACGGTCATGTGGTTGTCCTGGTGGCGCAGCATTGGGACGTGTGGGGTCCCGGCATCTTCGCACGGCTTGAGCAGCATGGAGCGCATGTTCATGTCCGAGACCGCGCTGTTGAGCAGGTTGAGCTTGTTGAGGTACAAGAAGGCCTGCTGGTAACGGTGCACGTGTTGATCAAAGATCTCCATGAAGTCTTCGCTGGAAGCCTCCTGGAAGTTTGGCAGCGTGTGTAGAGGGATCTCCTGGAGCTTGTCCACCTGCTGCGAGTAGTTCTCTCGCCACCGCTCCAGGGTCTGTCTCATCACCGGGTTCTCGTACAGCATCTTCGTCATGGGGGACTCCAGGTCAGGGGGTTACCTGACACAGACCACCAAAACATCACCGTCTTACGCCAGCGCTCGCTTGACAGACGCTCGGACTGCCTTCGCGAACTTCAAGCAGGTCGACTTATCGGGCTGTGTGTACGTCTCGTAAGCCCCGGTCCGGTGAATCCGGATGCTCCACATGAGCATGTTTACGTCGTACGACACGTCAATGGCGTTGAACGTCCTTACATGCCAGGACGTCTCGATCCTGCCGTTGGCGGGGTTGGCCATCGGGCCCGAGATGACCACGAGAGGTCCCTCAGTCATGATGAGGTTCTCGCCTATCGTTGTTGCTTTTCCGTCCATGTTCATATCTCCGTGTCAGTAAAGGGGTTTATTGAAGTCATGGCGCCAAGAAGGAGGTCTCGGGTTGGGGCTCTCCCGTCTCCGAAGGCACGCTCACCAATACTCTGGACGGCCATCGCAGCGCTGTCAAAGCTCCCCCTCGCACGCATGAGGTGTCCAGGCATGCCCAGAACGTGTGAGCCTTGGTCTCATTGAGCCAGTAGTGCCCAAAGGCCACGAACTCGGGCCCTTCCCACGCCTCCCACCACCGGACGCGCTCGCGCTCAGCATTGACGAGACCGTAGATGCACTCTCGCGTCTCCCCCGGATAGGCGTGGACACACAACAGGCTGCCCCCATCCACCTCCAGGACGTGCGGGAGGTCCTTGAGCATACAGACGCCAAAGGCTTCCAGCTCTTCGGGAGTATAGCGCTCCCGGAGCTGTGTGATGGTGCCCTGGAGGCCGTGAGCTATCGTGACCGGGTTGCCCATCATCCAGCGCGCGAGCATGTTGTCGTGGTTGCCCATGACCCACTCGACACGACCCGCCCTCCAGTTGGTGTATACCAAGTCGAAGACGTCCGCGTTGCTCGGGCCTCGGTCACACAGGTCTCCCAGGAAGACGACCTTGCGACCTTTTGGATGACTGATCACGCCCTCTTCCAACACGTACCCCAGCTTCTCCAGGAGCTTGAGCAGCTCCACGTAGCAGCCGTGGACGTCCCCTATGACATCACATTCGACCAGTTCGTGCCTGTTTACTCGCCTCGTCATTCGTATTGTCCTTATACTCGATGCTCTACGTAAGGTTCGTATACCTCAACTTACGTCAACCTGTCAAGGATTCTTCCTCATGTCCAACCAACGTAAGATTGCCCAGCGCGTCGCCCGCCTCGCCGGAGCCCCCCAGGTCCGAACCGCATCCATGGATGCCATCATGGATGGCATCAAGATCGTGCGTCAAGGGCGTGATCGAACCCAGAAGGAGCTGAACAAGCTCTCCGAGAAGGTCCGCCGAGAGATGGAGAAGCTTGGCTTCGAGGTCAAGTCGGTCGCCATCTTCCCGTATAATTCGGGGAGCGATGGTATCCACATCGAAGGGGAGGTGAAGTTCGACTTCGGGCGTGATCAGGAGTTCATGGAGCGTCACGTCCTCAAAGACCTCCTCTACGACCACATCGGCTCAATGAGCGTGGACATGAACCGCAGCGGAAGCGGTTACGTCCTCACCCTCGACTCGAAGTGAGAGCTTCTGACACAGGGGGCACGAGGTCGAGCACTCCTTACCGGGCTGATGATGCGTCAACGCAGGCTTGAGTTCTTTGCGTGGGGTGACCCACAGTTCGAGGTCGATGCTGTTCTCGGACCAGGGCCTCGCATCCAGTATGCGTACCCTCCCGAACGCATACTGCTCCTCCCATAGATCACCCGACAGCCAATGTCCCCACCATCCGATAGTTGGCCCCGCAGGTCGTGACCACAGGGCGGCCTATGTCGCGTGCCGTGATGAACACCATCAATGGCAGCGCCACGAAGACGAGGAGACCGGCCACCAGCTTTTCTATTCGATCGCTTCCGTTCATACCACTCTCCTTGAGTGTTGGTGCCTCAACCCAGGCTGAATCCCAGCTCTTGGGCCTTGGCGTGTTTTTCTACGTTGGCAGCGAAGGAGCGCAAGAAGACAACCTCTCCGTTAAGGCGGAGCTGGTACCGATGGTAACCTCCCGCCCCATACAGGACCGCGACCACCTCATGTTCCATTTCAGGAGGCATCTCATCCTCCTCCCGGAGGAGCGTCTTCCAGGTGCTCGCGACGTCTCGTAACGTCGCTACCTGCATGGTCTCAGGGATAGAGTGGTCGTCAAGGGCCTCCTGGAACCCCAAAGACTGGAGAGACCGCCAACGCGGCCCCTCCAGCTCTTCGAGCTTGTCCAGGAGTTTTGGGTCGTCGATAAAGACGCTCATCAAGGCTCCGTGGGGGCCCCCGTCAAGGGGCCCGGTGAGGTCAGCGGGCGGGGACCGTGAAGACCCCCTGAGGTCCGAGGCCCAGCGTTCCGGGGTAGGCCGCCTGGATGGCCTCCCACGCCGCCCTCTTCTCGGTCTTCGGGACGCTCCAGCGCTTGGAGTCGCCATCGAACTTGCGGCCCTTCACCTTGCGAATGGCGTCTACGAATCCCTCATCGTAGGTCGTGTCGAGGAAGAGACGGTCGCCCTCGACCTCGATTCGGACGTCGGCCAGCTTGCTACCGACCTTGGTGGCCAGCACCGTGTAGCCCATCTGGGTGAGGGCCTTGAGGCACACGATGGCGTCGTCCTGGTGGGTCTTGGCCTTGCGCCACACGGCGAGCGCAATGTTGAGGGCCTTGGCTGCCGACCTGGAGTCGTTGTCCAGGACCGCCTTCATCGTGCGGTCTGCGAGGCCGTCGACCGTGAGGTCCTGGAGGGTCTTGGACACCTCCTTCGCGGTGCGGTCGTCGATGTCGTGGGCATCCTCGTACCCGTACTTGCCCCTGCAAATCGGGCCGATGCCGAACTCGATCGAGGTGGGGTCCGTGAGGGCCCGGCCGCAGCACGAGCAGTGTGTGGGTATGACGTTGTAGATGCGGTAGTCAATGGCCATGGTATTCTCTCCCGTCGTGTTGCGCCGTTGGGGCGCGGTGTGTCTCGCTTCGTCTTACACACTCTATATACCACAAGGGTGGGGGACCGTAAAAACAAATGCACAAATCCCCCATACGATTGGCGTCGCATGGGGGATTCCGGCTAGCCGGACGTGCGCCGTGTGGATTGCAGGATACTACGGCTCTTCCTGGCAAGATCACCCGACCCCGTGAGGGGAGGAAGGTTTCCGGCATACTAATACCGAATTCGGTCTCTTGCTGCGGGCGATACTGGCGCCTCCACCCGCTGGGCTGCTATCTCAAATCGAATAGGTGTAGCTCTCGCTGTCCCATGTGGTGTTAAAGCTGACGACCATTGGGGAGTCTCTTTTGGTACATCCCCAGGGGAGGATCTCCCAACCGTTACCCGAGTAGCCTCCATATCCTCGAAAATCATGGTCTATGATGTACCCCGCTCTCGTTGGGTCCTGGAGGATGGCCCACGCACATCCGGCGCGAAACCACGCACCGGGTGTGAGGGTCTCACCCTTGCGGGTGGGATGTGTACCTTCGGCACACATCCATGTCACGAGGTCACCCAAGGCCACGCTCTTGTGTGTGTGTACCCCTCCAGACTCTCTACTACATAGGCCACCATGTGGTCCCACTCGTCGGTTGGCCGTTTATATTCGGCCAACAGCCAGACCACTCGTGAAATGTTCTCCGGCACGCTACGAGTGTCCTGGAGCGCCTGTCGTAGCGCGCCCCATACGAGCTTCATGTCTTCCATCAGGAAGCCTGCTGTGTGGTCTTGGAGGGGGTGTAGGACTTCTGGAGGACCTTCCACAGCTCCCGGCCCCTCTCCAGGGTCACGATGGTGGAGCCGCGCACTTGACCTCGCGTGTCGAACTTGCGCATCTGCACCAGCTCACCACGCGCCTCGAACTCGACGCGGGGGTACTGCACGTTCACGCCGAGCTTGGCCTTGAACGTGTGGACCGTTCCGCCCTCCGAGTTGAGGTACCCCTCACGTGCGTTCAGCCTCTCCCGCTGCGCCCTGAGGATTTCCCGGCTCTCGTCGAGGGCCTTGTCCACTTCGGGAACCTTCTCCACCGCGTTCGCAATGGCGGCGCCGATTCCGATCATCATCCCTACGTCCTTGCTCCAGCTCTTCGTATCCATCTTATGCTCCCTTGTCGTGGTGTGTCGTTCTATCTTACCTCCTATATACCACAAGGACGTGAGGTCGTAAAAAGAATCTTCAAAGGAGGCGTGCGCGAAGCTCCTCAAGACAGAAGAGACGTCTTTGGGTCACCACTTCGGTCTGCGTAGCGTAGAAGGCCTTCTCCTGGGGCGGCACCTTGAGTACCAGCCGGGACGCGAACGCGTCGTCTGTGTAGCCTTGGGCGTCGAAGCGGATACCGCTGGAGTTGAACGTACCGTCTTCGCGTTGAGTGACGACGCGAAAGCATCCTGCGCCGTCGGCGTAGGTGGCTCCGTCTTCGAGCCGGAAGGATTCATCAGGGTAGAACTGCATGGGGGTTACTCCGTAGAGGCTCTTGAGCGGAGAAGGTAAAGCGCTCTCACGGCCTCTTCATGGGTAGGGTAAGAAACAGGGTCTACGGACGATCCAACATATGTGCGAACCTTCGGCTGCGTGGCAGTTGCAAGGGTAGCATTGAATCCACCCGGACGGGTGGTAGGCCTCGTCCATCGTGACGTCGTAGTGAGGCGCGTCTACGCCCCCGTTAAGGTCCTGGGTCCTCGGTGGGAAACCGGCGAGCTACCAAGGTCCCACATGGCCACGAGCCCTTCCAGAAGGCTTGCGCTTTTACCGGCTGTGTGTTGGAGGATGCCCTCTGGTTCAATCACAGGTACCACGCGGATAGAATGCACATGCGTGCCCAGGAGATCGGTGAGCTTGTCGTGAGTCTCCTCCACTCGGTTGATGTCCCTCACCACGCAGTTGAGACGGCCCTCCTGGCCGCTCACAAAGAGGACACCTCGGAACAGTTTGGGATACGTGACGTAGAACATTTCCATATAGCGCACGCAAGCGTTACGCGAGTCGAACGCGATGAACGTATGTGCTCGGAGATGCTCGGAGATGCTCGTCAGCGCCGGGATACACAGCCTGGAGGACCTTGTAGGCTGGGATGTTGCGTTGGGCGGGCGGCTGAAGTATTCCATGCTCCAAGGGCTTGTGGTCCACATATGCGATTTGGTGGAAGATGTTTGACATGTAAACGCTCCTACTCAAGAAAGGGTGTGGGTTACTTGGAGCGGTACGTGATGCGGCCCCTCGTGAGGTCGTACGGAGACAGCTCGACGGTCACCATATCCCCTGGGAGGATCTTGATGTTGAACTTGCGGATCTTCCCGGACACGTGGCCGATCACCGTATGCCCGTTCTCGATCTCAATGGAGAACTTCGCGTTCCCCAGGGCCTCGATCACCTTGCCCTCTACCTCTACTGCCTCTTCTTTGGCCATGACGCTACGCTCCTCAGTTGGTCGCCGTGAGGAAGTCTCACGGCGGATTGAGAGGGAACTTAGCACAAGAGGTTAGAGGTCGTCAAGAGGTCGGTTAATCTATTGTTCGGGCCTGTGGGTGGTCACGGGCAAGGTACCGGGACGTAGTGAAGGTCAGGCCAAGTCTTTGCGAGGTGAGGCAAGGCCGACGTGGGAAGCCGCTTGATGGCGAGCATATAGTCCCCCACCTCGGAGACGGATTCAGCGCTGTACGTCGAAGCCCATTTGAGAACGTCCCCCAAGAGTCGTGAGTCGCATTGCAAAAGCACATCACAATGTGTGATCTCTCCCGAGAGCAGGACGTCCGCGTCTGCTACGCCCTCCCACAGGTGGGTCTCATCACCGACCTCTCCCCACACCAGATCAACCTCCCAGTCCGGCCAGAAGCGGTTGGTCCAGCCGCGTACAGCGCGCACGACCTCATCGGGGTCGACGGGATCAGGCCACCTCACGAGCGGGTTGCTGAAGGGGTCCTCGACGTGGCTGAATTGGACCCCGCTGTCCAGCTCCTCCTCTCCGAAGTCCCTGGCGATCTCCTCCTGGGAGCGTACGAACTCGTCGGTGATCAGGCTCATCAGGTAGACCTGCCTGGACCCGTAGCGCGTGGAGACCTCGACCTGCACGTCGCAGTAGTGGCGCTCCCCCATGCTGGCGTCCTCACTCCACACGAGGACTCGGCTTGGGCCTGGAGACTTCAGCCACCGCTCCATGCCGGTAGCGAGCACACAGGGCTCATCTCCAGCCCATTTGCGCCACGTGTGCATCGCCCGAAAGGGCACCCTCTTCAATTCACCCATCTCACCCGCCAACGCTCAAGATCACAGGAGGTCCGAGCCGCCTACTTATGATGGTGTGAGTATCAATACCGTATTGACCAGAACCCTCTACCCTCCCCCTGGAGCCTACCGTGATTTTGCAAGATGTGACCGTTGATCCGACCCCTGGAAAGAGCCTGCGCACCCTGGAGGTCGATTCGAGGATGATCCTTCAGCTCTTTGACACGGGAAAGGTCGCCATCCCCGAGGAGCTTCCGGAGGGCCTGGAGCTTTGGCCCAACCAGCCGGTGGTCTTGCGCAGCGGCCAGACGTCGGCTGTTGGTCTGGTGGATTCAAGAGGTCAAAACATCATCCGGGTCAACGAAGAGCTGGAGTTCTTCGGCATCCGGGGGCGAAACAAGGAGCAGCAGGGACTGCTTCACCTCCTGCGTAGCCAGGGCGTACGCGTCATGGTGATCACGGGCCCGGCCGGAACGGGCAAGAGCCTCCTGGTCAGCGCGTGGGCGCTTCACATGCTCTTGAACGAAAAGAAGTGGAGCAAGCTCATGCTCTCCAAGCCGTTGGAGATCACCACGGGCACGAGGTACTGGGGGACGGTCCCAGGCGACGCAGACGACAAGTTCGCCCCCTTCCTGCGCTCGTACATGATGACCTTCGAGAGCCTTGTGGGAGAGAAGGGCATGGAGTACATCCACACGGCCCGTGACAAGGGTGCGATTGAGTTCTTCCCCCTGGAGCTTATGCGTGGCGTGTCCATCCGTAAGGCGCTCGTATGGTACGATGAGGTCCAGAACCTGAACGCCCATGAGATGCAGACGCTGGGATCACGTATCGACGACGTGGGCGGGACCAACCTCATCATCTCCGGCGACATCAAGCAGCGAGACAAGGACATCGACATCCGACAGACCGGCTTGAGCAAGATGGTCAGCTCCAAGGCCTTCCTGAAGTCGCCATTGACTGCACACGTCCACCTCTCTCGAATCGAGCGCGGCGCGGTTGCGCAGCTCTTCCACGACGTCTTCGACCGCTGAATCCTCCCAATACGAGAGAGGCCCCCGATGAGTCAAATCTCATCGGGGGCCTCTTTGCTTCGGGTCGAGCGTCAGTTGACTTGATTGAGGTCGGTTCCTGCCAGGAGCGAAGCCATGCGGTCGCGGTTCTCGGCCGGCACGAAGTCGCCTTCCAGCTCCACGATGCGAGCCGAAGACGCGTACTTCGCGCGGACACCCTCACGACGAACCGGATCGTAGCCGACCCATCCGAGGATGGTGCGGATCTCCTCTTCCATCGTCTGAATGAGCGGCGGCTTGGTCCGCACCACCTCCTCCAGGATCTCGGTCGTGAGCACCTTCTCCTCGGTCATGTAGGCCTTGCGCATGCCGTCACACACCACCTGCTCAATCTCACGGCCCGTCAGGTTGGACGAGGACGCAGCCAGGAGGTTCGTATCCACCGCATCCTTCTTGCCCATGCCATCCCTCCAGTATTTGGAGAGCTGGATGTCGAAGCAGATCTTGCGCGCCTCGACGTCCGGGAGCCCGACGAAATACTTCTCCTCGAAGCGAGAGACCAGCTCGGGCGGAAGAGACGTGATGCCGTTGGCGGTCGCGATGACGAAGATGTCCTCAGCGTGGTCCTGGAACCAGCTCAGGAACGTACCGATGACGCGCGCCGTCGTGCCCGAGTCCGAGAACGACGAGGACTGACTCCCCGCGAGACCCTTCTCAATCTCATCCACGAAGACCACGGCAGGGGCCACCGCTTCGATGTCCTGAAGCGCGCGCCTCATGTTGGCCTCGGAGTCACCCACGCGCGCCGAGAAGAGCGCCGACGGGTCGAAACGTACGAACGAGACGCCCATCTCCTTGGCCAGCGCCTTGGCCATCAGGGACTTGCCGCAGCCGGGGACGCCGATCATCAGGAGGCCACGGGAGTTGGGGACTCCCCACGCACGCCCCTCCGGGGTCCACGCCTCGCGCACTTCCATCAGGCGACCCTTGAGCGCGTCCAGACCGGCTACGTCGTCAAACGTGAGCATCGGGTCGACCAGCTCCAGCAGGTCGGACTTCTCGATGATGGCCCGCCTCTCTTGAACCATGCTGTCGAGGGTGACCTTGTAGTCCGGGGAGGAGATCGTCAGCCGCGTGACGATCTCACGCACTTGGTGTAGCGTCAGACCCCGACACGCCTTCACGAAGTCTTCGCCCACCTCTTCCTCGGCGTCTCGGCCGGCCGGGAGCGTGTAGTCCGGCATGTAGGCCTGGAAGTGACTCTCCAGGCTCGTCAGGTAGCTCTTGAGGTGGGGGTCGCTCGGGTTGCCGTAGTCCAACACCGAGACGTACGGCTCCAGCTTGGGAGGGAGCTTACCCGTGGGACTCACCAGGATCAGCATGCGCCTCATGCTCGTGTTGCGGCCCGAAGAGCACGCGATGTTGAGGATGCGCCGCTGCACCTGCGCATCGTTGAGGTACACGTCCGCGTCCAGCATCAGGTAGAAGAGGTCCGCGCCCTTGTTACCCTGGCGCGTCTCATACACCGTCTGTAGCATTTGCAGCGGGTTGCGCGATGCGGCATCGTCCACCGTGCTCGCGAGCGTGTTCATCTCGTCGAGGTAGCCTCCGGCCGCGCGCGTGCCGAACGAAGGGTTCCAGACCTGTAGCTCATACGGCGGTGAGACGTCCTTACCCTCCCTCTCACGCGCCGCCTCCGCCGCCTTGAGGAACTTGCCATGAAGCTCCTCAACCAGCCTCACCTCATCATTGGTCTTAACCATGAGGACGGGTGTGAGTGAGCGGAGATAATCGAGAAGCGGTGCGGCCATGTTCTTACCCTTTGATTGACTTCTGTACTGGAAACGAATGGTCAGCGACGATACCGTACTACAGCGGAGCGGTCAACGTCAAGTAGTAGACTCAACGGTCTTCCAAGTGTCCATCGGATGCTGGATGAAGTACACCCGGTTGATGGGGACAGGGGTGTTGATGAGGTCGCCTCGGTCGGGGTCGTGCTCGTAGTCTCCAGCAATCACGCTCTTCTCATCCTTGGCGAGCGCGACGTCGTTCACCATTCCGCAGCTCGGGCACGTGCACCGGAGCACCTTGTCACCTGCCAGGGAGAAGTTGCTCCAGATCGGGGCCTTACCCTCCACCACCTCGCAGGAGGCCGCCGTGAACGTCAGCTCCTTGGGGATGCCCATGTCAATGCCCACCGGGAGGTTGTAGTCCGGGTTGATGAAGTAGAAGAGCGGCTCCGTACATGAGCTACTACAGCAGCGCTGCACGTAACACGAGTAGGACTCCTGAGAGTACGAAACCGTGCTCTCGTAGTAGGAGAGGGAGGCGTCCCCCGAATCGAGCCCACGACCCACATACGTGGAGGTCTCCGTATCCTCCGACAACAGGTCATGGTTCTTGAACATCTGGTCAAGTCGTGACATGGCTTCCTTCCTTCAATCTCTCTGTTATTCTAGACCCCGGTGAGGGACTATACCCTAGCCGGCAGGGTAGCGTCAACTCTTTTTGCGACCGGGCAGCTTAAAAGACCCCTCAAACGAAGAGAGGAGGCTCAACCCGTCTCCGGGGGGCCTCCTCTCTCACTCGCTCCTGATTCGGAGACGCTCAGCCGTACATGGGCTTGGTGCTGACATACACGATGTCACCCTGGCTCAGCTTGCCGCCGTAGCCCTCGATGTAGGGGATCTCGTCACCCACGGTGTACGAGTTCTCGATGATGTCGCCGTCCTCGCTGGCGTTCAGGAGGAACGTGTGGTTGGAGTACGCCTGCTTGAGGGGACCCTCGACGAACGCCTTGGCCGAGGTGCAGTCCTCGTCGAAGGAGCACGACTCCGCGTTGGTGTCGATGGTGACGCCCGTGTAGCGGAAGCGCTCCACCTCGGCCCCGTCCATCTTGTAGTCGAGCTGGCCGTTGGTGACCTTGAAGTAGTGGTCCTTGGTGCGCGTGTAGGCGCACTTAAGCTCCTTGAGCGCAGCCTCGACGGCCTCGGGGTTGTTGTACTTGGTCTGGATCGTGATTTTGCGGGACATGTCCTGCTCCTCTATGGATGGATGGATGCACATGCAGCCCGGCTACATGCTCTTGTTCTGTGACTCGCGGTAGACACACCAAGGAGTCAACTATGGTGCCAGGAGGTTTGCTTCCCTGGCAAGGCGTAGAACTCAGCTATCCGAGCCCTGGACGAACGCGGTATCGTGCACCGGAGCACAGTCGCCGTCAGGGATGTCCTCGTCAGACGTGATGGTACCCATGCGATTGGCCGCCACGTAGATCTCTCCGCAAAGGTGCTGGCCTCGTGCGACCACCTGCTGAGTGACCTCTCCGTCCTTGTGAATGACCGTGATGTACTTCATCCCTTGCTTCGTGCTCATAATGTACTCCCGTGATATGTTTTGGCTACAACCCTGCAACCGAGGAAGACCTTACCGCAACCCAATGCAGAAGGTCAAGAGCTATTTGTCGTCAGCCTTCCCCGATTTTCCCAGACGAACGCGGAGCTTTGATCCCCCTCTCTTCGACTTGGAGTCGTCAGCGGGGTCTGTCACCGCCCACGGGTTCGGTTGAATCACCTGGACGTTACCGGCAGGCTGGGGGGACTTGGCGTGTGTCCCCGGTGCCCCTGGGAGAATGATACCGCTCTTTGGAGCTGGGGTGTTGTAGGTCGACGCCGCGCCGAGTCTCTTGGACGCATCCCCTTCTAGTACAGGCGCGCTCGCGGGCGCGGGCTCGTGTGCGCGCTCGCGGGCGGGTGCAGGCTCACGGGCGGGCTCGTGCGCGGGTGTGGGCTCGTGCGCAGGCTCGTGCGCAGGCTCGGGCGCGTGTGCGGGCGAGTCTCCCTTGAGCAGCGACACCGCGCGCTCTAGCTTTTCGGGGGACTCAGTACGCGTGTCCAGCATTCCGTGGTGTACCCGACGGTCCGCAGCAGGTGTGGAGGTGTCGAGTACCGCTGCATCCCCCTCGACCGTGATCGGGGAGAGCGACCAGTCGGACACTTGCGCGACGCTCTGCTTGAAAGACTTGAAATCCTGAGAGGAGAGCGTCGCGAACAGCGGATCATCAGATGCCAGGAAGGTCGGACTGTTGAGGCCCTCAAGCTGGCGCTTCATCCTCCGTGTCCACGAGAGGCCGTGGTACGACGACCGGTGACACTCCGGGTTGAGGCATCGGTTGCAAAAGGCCTGCTCGAATTGTTCGATCGTCGCCTGCACGCCCGTGTCCTGAAGACACTCGCGTACGAAATCACCCTTGGTGTCACTCGACATACCCACACCTCGCATAGTCCTCTTACCCCTCCTACAAGAGGATTAGGGCGTTCGGATCTCGCCTCGGAGCCCCAGGAAGTCTGCGAGCAGTCGGACCGCCTCCGTCTCGACACCCCACCCCACGTCCTCCGAGACGAGCACCTCGCCGTCCCAGCTCTCCAGTCTCAGGGTCTGGTTGGCGATCTCTCGGGTGGCACAGAAGTCCCGGATCTGTCGGAAGACCATGACCGAGTGCATCGAACCTCGCTCGTCCAGGGGGGCCAGCGGATTGCCGTGGAGTCGGTACGTCAAGATGGGACCCCCAAGGTACTTGCTCGTCTTGTTCTGGTAGCTCATGTATGCGTCTCCAAAGTCGCAGATGTCGTCCTTAACGAGGACCTCGGCGCCCGTCTCCTCATCTACCGCGAGGAGACCCCTCGGCAGGACCTCCTCTCCTTGCTCGTTGATATACCACATCCCCGGCTCGAACTCGATGTGGCGCCAGAGGGACTCGGGCACCGGCTCCGGCGCGCGTACGGACGGGTTGTAGGGGTGGAACTCGGACCAGTTATAGCACACGTCAAAAGTCGGCCCAAGCTCAATATCACAGCGCAAGGGCACCGGCCACTTGAGCGCTCGCCCGAGGTCGGTCATCTTCTCGACGATCACCGGCACCAGCTCGTCGAGCTTGTCCTTGCGCATCTCGAAGACAAGCTCATCGTGAATGCAGATCATGAGGCGGCAGTCGTCGAGCTTGTCGTTCGCTTTGAGCCAGTCAAAGATCCTCCACATGCCGTACTTGGTCAGGTCTCCCGTCGCGCTGCCCTGGATGATGCCGTTGACCGCGTTACGCTGCGCCTTGGCCGAGATCCAGGAGTCGTGGTTGTCAATGTCTGGCAGGCGGATGCGACGCCCGACCGCCGTTTTGACTTGCTTGTTTTGTGCGCACTCCTTGTGAATGTCGCTGATCCAGGCTCGCAACTTCGGGAGCCCACTGAGCATCTTCTCCTTGATCTCTGCGCCTTCATCACGGGACACGCCCGTCGCGCGCGCCACCGCTGACCCGCCGCCTCCGTAGAGGACCGAGAAGTTGGCGCCCTTGGAGTTCTGGCGGTACTTCTTGAAGTCAGGCTTGCGCAGGACCTCATCCCCATACACGATCTGGGTCGTGAGCGTGTGCAGGTCACCGATCTTGTCGCTGCCGCACTTGGGACACAGCGCCGGGGGAGTCCCCACCGGCGTGCTGTAGCGCTCATCGTTGAACTCGTGCTTACACGTCGAGCAGCGGAAGAACTCGTTGATCCAACGCGGCTCCCCGGACAGGTTCGCCGCGAGACGAAGCTCGACGCCGCTCTGGTCGATTGCGACGATCACAAACCCAGGGCGCGCCTTGATGGCGGGACGCACTGAGGAGTCCAGGCTCAACATCTTCGTGTTCGGCTTGGCGATGCCCTCCTCGTTCACGAAGGGCTCATCCTCGTACGTACAGGACTCCTGGAAGGGGCAACCCTCACACGACTTGGCGACGCATCGCTCTTCGTTCTTGTACGTATCGAGCACGAAGTGGTTGTCGTAGACGCGCGCCAGGAAGTCCACCCCTCGGAGCTTGTCAAAGCTCTCGTACCAGACGGCATCCGGATTGCCCGGCCCCTTGGGGCGAGAGATGATGAGCTTGGATGCGAACTTGCCCCGGTTGTAGCACGCAGGCGCCGACTGCACGTTGATCCCCGAGTACCCGTGATCCCACTTGCCCTTGGACGCGGCGAAACGTCCCGTATCCACTCGGTGCGGGTTGAAGGAGAAGTGGGTGGATTCATCCTGGAGAACGTGCGACGGGTTGCGCGGCAGCGCGTCATTGCGGTAGCCGTCCGTGTTGGTCTGGAGCGGCCCAAGGTAGGTCGAGTCAACCTTCTGGAGACCGCGATAGGTCCGAATGAGCTTCAAGAAGGGGAAGGTGTCTCCGACCTTCTCGCACAAGGCCTCGATCACATCGTCTGAGGTTTTTACCTGACCGGACTTCTCCGTCCGAACCAGTTCGGCCTTGATGAGCCCCTTGCCGTGGAGGTAGTCCATACCCGCTCCCAGCGTGGCGGGCTTGCTCACGTCGTTCACCGTCATGGGGAACCCAAAGCCGGAGAACCCCTGGGCGATCTGCTCGCACACCTCCTGAGTGTACTCCTGCACCTCGTAACGCACTCGGGAGAGGTAGTCCAGATCAATGTGAGGCCGGTTACGTTCCATCCACCGCGTCGCCGCGACGTTACCCCTCTCCAGACTGTAGACCCCCTTCTGCTCGGCGCGCACGCTCGGAGGCGACCCCTTCTCACAAGGCTCCAGGTCCACGACTCGGAGCTGTTTGGCCCCCTTTACGACCTTGCCGTGCTCATCTCGGGGATACTCCAGCCGAGGCACCGCGTAGTGGGTATCAAACAGCACGTAGAGCTTGTAGGTGCAGATGGCGTCCGCGCCCGCGTACCACAGCGTAGCCATGTCAGACGGGTCCAGCGTGGAGAAGTTGTAGTCCTTCAGGCTCTCGTCGAACAGCTCCGGCAGCTCGATCATCTCCAGGCCGAGGTGGCGGGAGGACAGACTCTTGAGGCCATGTCGCTTGCTGGACGAGTCGTGGAGGTAGCTCAGGATCAACGTGTCCTCGAAATCCTCGATGCCTCCCACCTCGTAACCGGCGCCTTCGAGGATCTCATGGTCAAAGAGCGTGTTGTGGAAGATGCACACGCAGACGTCGAGCAGGCGTTGGATGTGTGGGAAGACGACATCGGGCTCCAGGTTGTGCGACGCTCCTCCCTGGCGATGCCGCACAGGCACGTACACACCTTCGTGGCCATCGTAGCTCATGCAATACCCGACGATCTGGTCGACCGTCTCTCCGGAGGGCCTCCGGCGCGTATCGAGGCCCGTCGTCTCAATGTCCAACGCACACAGCTTCGAGGCGCACGCCCGGTCCACGTAGGCCTTGAGGGCTTCCTCCGTGTCGAGCAGCGTGAACTCGTGATCGTGCATCCACTCCTTGGGCTTGACCTCGACGACTTCGCGTAGCCCGAAGAACTCGTCCAGGCCCATCTGATCACTCATCGCATCTCTCCTTCGTATTTACGTAAGCCAGCGGAACACCCAGATGTCTGAGCGCCACAGCTCCACGATTCGGTTCAAACATACCAACGCATCCTGAGCGCATTCGACCCCCACGTCGTAGCACGGAGGCTGATTCTTATGGTCCGCCACGCACTTGCGCGAGTCCCACGTTGGACACGTCGCGCGGTGTTGGCAGGGGTGGTACGCCTTGGGCAGTCGTCTCAAGCAGTTCTGAGGCGCAAGGGCTCCCGCGTCAATCAGGGGCCGCGCGTAGTTCTGTCTCAAGCTGAGGTAGTCATGATGCCCCAGTTCCGGAATCAGGTCTACCATCTCTTCCAGGCCTCCGGGATCTTTCGCGCTCCGAGCCTCAAGCTCCAGGCGCAACGGCTCCCACTCAGGCTCCCACGTCCCGTCTTCCATCGTCTGAATGCCGTAGACCTTGATGGAGCCCCATCCCGGATGCGCGGCGGTAAATTGTGTCGGCATGTCGAGGTCCTACAGGTTGCGCACGACTTCCCAGACGCGCCCTACGAGCATCTTGGCCTTGTCGGGCGGGAGGGTGTCATGTTCAAGCGCGAAACGCGCCGTGTCGAGGGCATAGTACAGACGATTTGCCCTCTCCATCCCCACAGCCTCGGGCCGGACCTTGACGATGCGCGTCAGAACGCTCTCTACGGTCTCCACAGCCGTCTCAACCGACGCCTTGAGGTTGGACCCGCCCTGAAGCCCTTGAGCGCCTCCAGCGGCCTGTGAGCCCCCAAGGGTCGGTGCCTTCTCTCCCTTGGACGGATCAAAGGAGAAGTCGGCTCTTGGGATGTTCTTGATGTGGAAGGATCGCTCGATGTGTGAGAGCCCCTTTCCAAAAGAGAGGCCTTCTTTGTCCTGGACCCACCTCACGCAGTCTCGGGACTTGTGGCAAGCGAAGCAATAGGTGCCCCCAGAGCCGTTGTCGTTGTCCGGATACATGCGCGCCGAGTAGGAGTTGTCCTGTCCGTCTCCGTGCAGCGGGCACGGGAACTGGAACTCCCGGTCCACCGCTCGAACGTCGATGCCGTAGTGCGCCAGGACGCTGGCCACGGTCAACTGCCGCTTGATGTTGTCCACCCGGAGTCGCATGTACTCCTTGATGGCCGGATCGACTTCTCGGTTGATGGACACCTATCACGCCTCCTCAGACTCGTCGGAAGCGTCCGGCACGTCTTCGAGGCTCATGCGAGACGGCCTGGACGTACGGGCGTGGGTGCGACGCTCGGCCTGCGCCTCTTCTCGCTCGCGTTGAGTGGTCTCCACGCGCGCCGTATCAGCGGCCATGATGTTCTCGATCTCATCGTCGGTGGCCGCGTTGAGCAAGGACGCGTGGTTGCCAAAGTCAACCTCGTTGGCCATGTACCGCGTGTCCCAGTCAATCAGCGCCGTGAACGGCAGGAAGTGAGGGTTGTCTCGATTCTTCAGACAGCCAAACTTCGTACGCCCGCGCGCGCGCAGCTCCGCGTTGAGGTAGGTCGTCGTGATCACGTCCGAGGACCTCTCCGCCTCGTTTGCGTCGGCCAGCGCCTGCGTGCGGTACACGCCATCGCTCTTGTCTGCGTCGAGCTTACCCTGGCGGTTGATCTGGAGCAGCCCCAGGACGCCCACGCGCTCTCCCTGGTTGAACGTCAGGGCCAGCCTCTTGGCATCCCTCAGGATGGAGTTGAGGTCGGTGTAGTAGTTGCCCGAGAACTCGGCCGGCTTCAGGAGCGCGAAGTGGTCGATCACGCACATGTGAATGGGCGTCTGTGCGTGTCGCATCTCCATGGCCTGCTTGAGCTTGGGGATCGTCATGTCCTCGTCCGGGGAGTGCACGTAGACTGACCCGTAGCTGTGGCCCCGGTTCGCTTCGATGTCGTCGATGATGTGGTCGTAGAATGCGATCTGCTCCGCCGTGATCGGATTGCCCGCCTCGTCCTCGCCATCACGGATCACCCGGTACGTGAGCTTGGGCCACCCCTGACCCTGAAACTTCGGGTGGTTGGAGTGCATCACGTACATGATGCGCTGGAGGTGCTCGACCGACATCTCCATTGACAGGTAATAGACGTTGTACTGGAGGAGGAAGGCGGCGCGGTAAATCCAGTTGAGCGCGAACGACGTGTTGTGGGTGATGATGTCGTTGACCACGAAGCTGTGGTGCTCGGGCACGCTCAGATCATAGGTCATTTCCACGCCCTTGGGGGTGATGGACTCGATCTGCTCCCAGGCTACCTCACCCCCCAGATGGCGCTCCAACTCCGGCTTGAGTGTCGTAAATAACGCCAAGGAATCCGCAGTCAAGCCCGCCCTTTTGCGTGCCTGACCGACATAACGCCAGGAACCTGTATCAGTGGCGACTCTATGGTTGTCTTCCAACCCCGCAAGTAGCTCACTGGGGAACACCCGGTCATCCCCACAAGGCAAACGATTCGCCAGTACCTCGAAACGCTCACGCTTCCCCGGCACGACCACCTGAGCACAGAACTGCTGCTTACCCGGCCGGGTAATCACTCGCACGGTGTAGAAAAGGTACGGCTCGTCTTTATAGGTAGTCGCAACAGGGCGCACCGTAGACGGAATGCCCAGACGCAACAGCAAACCCTGGACTCCCACGGCCAACTTCCGGCTCACCGATGTGTAAGTGATGTCGTTGCGACGGCTATCGGAGGTTCGGTCAGGGCGTTCATGATCACCGGTGTGGCAGGACCCGTCAGTAGCCCAGAGAGCGCCCAACAGGAGCGCAATCTGCGTATCGGGGAGACCAAACAGTTCCCCAGGGATGAACTTTTCATGTGAGCCTACCTGCCACAACCCAAGAGACCGCAAACGCGCCGCAAGAGGCGACACCATCTCCGAATTCCCGAGCCCCAAGCTCCGGCTCACTCGCAGGAATGGCGCCCGGTCCGAGGTCTCCTCCCGACACCAATTGAGGGTCTCATAAGTGGCAGGACCCTCCTGGTAACCCAGCACCTCCAAACAAGCGATGAACACGTCTTGCACTTCTGTACAGGTCGCAGTCAAGCCAAACGTTGACTTGCCCAGAGTCCCATCCCCCAGGAGCAAACCGATTGCCTGCACTTCCGCGTCGGAGAAGTCCGTGCGGGGCTGAGGCACTTTCATCACAGACGGTACACCTACCCAAGTACCTTCGGACAGCTCTCCAACTTCACGCCACGAGCCGCCACCCTCCGCAGTCCACAGAGGGTGATTTGCAGTAAGCGTAACGGTACGCCCCGAGGAGGTTCGCACCTCAAAAACCTCGCGCTCCCCATTCTCTACGAGATGCGAGGCCTGCGCCTGTACCAACAACGGCTCGGCGCCTTCGTGTTTGAGGGCCGTGACTACAGGGAGTGCGTTGTGGTTATAGAGGTCTCGCACGCTCTCCAGCTTTTTGGTGTCGTGGTTGAAGACTAACGTATCCCCTGCCATGCACTTCAGCTCTCCGGTTGAGGCGGCGTGGGTCCACATCTCACCCGGCTTGAGTCCTCGGCACACCACGTCAATGTCTTCGAGTCCACACAGACATCCCCAGGTCAGCTTCTCGGCTGCCAGGACTCGGTTCATCTCGTCTCGCGCGAAGTCCGTATCCTCCACGATGTCGGCCTTCGTCCTGGAGCCCGAGCTGTGGCTCATGAGGCGGTCGGAATGCTTCATGAGGTAGAGCATCGCGTCCCGGTATCCCTTCAGGTGCAAGGTCTTGCGTCCCTCCTTCATTGACATCCCGTTGAAGAGGATGTCGTTGGCCGTCTTGAGGGCGATGTGGAGGTCCTGATCACGCTGCCCCTCCACGACGTCATGGACAAGGGCCTCGAAGTCCGCGCCGGTGTACGTGGTAAAGGTGGCCTGGACCTCCTTGAGCCTCTCCGAGGTGACCGCCTCACCCTCACGCTCGTAGTAGTCGTGCAGACTCTGGGGCTTTGGCAGCTCTCCAAACTGCGTGGCGAACCCCTGGATGAAGTCCCAGATGTCCTGGTCTTCTGCGTCTGGGAGGCGGAGGTCTGAACCTGAGAGGGCCGCGTAGTTACGCTTGAGGTCGTCCTGTGGGATCTTACCATCCACGTCGAGGACACTGCGAAGGATCTTGGTGAGGCTCATACTTGACTCGTATTTAACGTATCGTCGGGAAGGAAAGCGTTCAAAGGATGTTCATCGAGAGCTTCTTGCGGCGCGCCTTGGCCGCTGCTCGGGCTTCCTTTGGCGTCTTGGGCTCGTCACTGGTGCCCTTGACGATCGGCGCCACGCCCTTGTAGAGCGAGCGCGCGGGCTGAGTCGCCTCAATGCTCAAGGTCTCGAAATTCTCCGTGAGGTAGTCCGAGGCCTCCGGGCTCCACGCGAAGTGCCCCTCCACGTAGGGCTTGTTGTGTGCCGTCACCACCCAGGTGGGAGCCCCCGCGAACCGGCGAATGCGCAGCGACTCCAGGAGCACCCCCGGCAACGCACGGTTGGAGTAGCTCGTCACTCCCAGGAAGACCACAACCAGCGAGGGGTCCTCTACCAAGTCCCTCAGGCTTGTGAAGGTCACCTGCGTCGACCCGCTGTCCTTGGAGGTCTCCTTGTCCTTGGAGAGCCACGCGTCGAGCATCTGGGAGTCGTTGGTCACGCGGTGGAAGAAGTTTGTCCCCTGGCAGATCAACGCGTGTCGCAGATGCGGCAGGAAGTCCCTGCGGTTGGCCTTGATGAAGAGCGATTGATCCGTTCGGTCCTCAAAGGGCGAGCTTTTGAGAGGCTTCGCGTTGTAGATCTCATCTCCCAGGGAGTGCCTGTAGAGGTAGCGCAGCGTACACACGCACGGACGCTTGAAGTCCTTGGTGGTCCCCATTGAGATGTAGCCCGTCCCCGAGCAGACCTTGCAGTCATTCTCAGAGGCCGTCGGCGTCGCGAAATCCTGAACGCTCTTGCGCTCTTTGCTTGGCTTGTCGCCCTTGGTCGTCTTCGTCGTCATAGGTTGGGCTCGTTCGTGTCGTATGCGGTGATCAGGTGTCGTCGAGTGAGGAGACCATGGCGTCATAGAGCGCCTTGGTCTCCGAGGGGCCAAACACGAAGTCGTCTTCAGCCTCCTCATCGTTGCCAAGGAGGCGCGCCCCCAGCGCTCCCTCGATGTAACCCATCTTCTTGCTCAAGGTGTCGGATACGTGCTTGTCGATCGTCGCTTCGCCAAAGGGGCCCTCCGCGATAAGGTTCACAGCGTACACGGATTGATGAGGGGAGCCAATCCGAATCATCCGACCCACGAGCTGGAGAAGGTCCCCCGCGCTCCAGGGCAGATCAAAGAACACCATGACCCGTGCCTGCTGTAGGTTTATACCCTCAGCCCCGGCCATCGTCAAGAAGATAACCCTGGTGTCGTCAGTCTCCGTAAAGGCGCGTCGGGCTGCGTCGCGCTGGTAGGTGTTCTCTGAGCCGGTGACCCGAACCATCCCTTTCCCATCTTTGCACGCGCGAGGCTCCCAGGCGCGACCCTCCCCAGGCTCAATGCCCAGCTCGTAATCACGCGCCACGAGGAGGTCCTGTAGACGGTCCACCATCTTGCGGAAGCGAGTGAAGACGATCACCTTCTCCTCCGCCAGCTCACCGTCGAGAAGCTCCAACAGGAGGTCCACCTTCGGGCTCGCCCCTTCGTTGCCGATCAAGTAGAGGTCGTCCACGATCTCCTGACAGTAGATCAGCTTGGTGAGGTGGCTGGTCTCCACGGCTGCGTCGTCGGCGTCTGGATCGAACAGGCTCGCCTCGGCCACCATCTCGTGACTCTCGTTGACTGCCAGGAGACCCGCCACTGCGTCCTGGTAGTGTCGCCATTGATCACGACTCATCGAGACCTTGATCTCCTTGGTCGTCAAGACCGGCAGCTCCTTGGCGACCGTGTGCTTGGCTCGGCCAAGGTAGAAGGGGTCGATGCGCCCGCGAAACAGCTTGATGTGATCTCGCGTGTGTCCCACGATCATGGGCACCTTGCGTCCGCCCCCGATAGGTTGCATGCGAGTCACGCAGTAATTGCGCATGAACCCCTTCTCGGAGCTGAAGGTACCGGGCCGAACGACCGAGTAGATGCCGAACCCCTCCATGAGGTTGTTCTTGATCAGCGTCGCCGTGGCTCCGTAGACCCTCCAGGCGTTGTCCGCCAGACGTTTGGTCATGACGTGGGTGTTCGACTTGGGCGACTTCACCGCCGCAACCTCATCGAGCCAAAGGACGTACTGGCGACCTCCCAGGTGTGCCTTGAGCTTTCGGTAGTCGATTCTCAGCCGGGGGTAGTTCGTGATCAGGACGCTTGGGTTGTCGGGGTCCCACGTCGAGAAGAACTCTTCGTAGACCTTCTCTCGCTGCTTGGCCGTACCGTCTACCATGAAGCAGCGAATGCCCGTGGTGAACTTGTCGAACTCCCCAGCCCACTGTCGAATCGCGCTCGTCGTCGTCACGAAGATCGGCACGAGGTTCGGCTCGCGTCCCCACAGGAGACACTGAGCCGCGATGGTCATGAGGCTCTTGCCCAAGCCCGTATCATCCCCGACCACGAAGCGCTTGCGCATGAGCAGGTGGAGGACCATCTGCTTCTGGTAGTGGCGCAGCTCGAAGGGCACGACGCTCCCATCCTTGAGCGTCAAGGTTTCTCTCAAGAACGGTGTGTGGGGTAGCGTGATCTGCTCACACTCGCGGACGCGCTGGAGCTTCTCATAGGTCGAATCTGCCATAACTTCAATCTCACGTATCGGAGGAGGCTTCAGCCCATTACCAGCTCATAGACGTAGTTCAAGAGCGCGCGGCGAGCCTCTCCTGCCGGGGGGTTCTGCATTGCATGCAAAATCTCCCCCTCGGTGACTCCGTGAGCCCGTGCCACGTCTCGCAGCTTCTTGTCGCACAGACGCGTGAACGCAGGCTCCATCTCTCGCGTCAACCACAGGCGGTAGGCCTCAAACGCTTCACGCTTGGGCCCCTCCTGATTCAAAGTACGCCGGCGCTTGATGGCTTCTATGGGACGCTGCTCCGCGCGCACCTTTCGTACGAGCTGGAGCATGTAGTCGTGATCGGGTGCAGTCGTCATGGGGCCAGCTCACGTAGAGAGGGTGGCGGCCTTCGAGCTTGGAAGGCCGGGATGTGCATCTACAGGAGCCACAACGAGATTACCGGGAGTTGCGCCTCACGTGACGCCACACCTCGATCGCCGACTCCCCGAACATCTCACTGGGGGCGGGCACCTCCAGTCGAGTCTCATGGAGAATCCCATCCGAAATGTTGGAGCGGGCTTGCACCTGATGAGAGATGAGCCCGCCCACCTCCTCAACCGTGAGCTGATGCTTGCGCCCATCGTTGTAATAGAACCCCGCCGAGATGAAGTCCTCGACGCACTCATGACTCAAACACTCTCGGATGACGTTGGAGGCGCCGAGGGTAGGCATCACGACGTCCAGCGCGAAGAGCGAGATGATGCGAACCGGCTTCAGGAGGTGGATGACCTCGTGGACCTTCTTCATATCGGTGAAGTCCAGACAGACGGCATCTCCCTTGGGGTGTTGGTCCGTCGGCTTGTAGACACTCGGCTCGCTGACGAGGCTCCGCCCGATCTCACACTGGCCGGCTCCCAGATCCAACACGCACCCACATGCAGGAGGTCCGAGTTGGCGAAAGGCTCGCTGATGACGTGGCTGCGACGCCTTCGCCCACGTGGCATAATCGCTCCAGAACTTGTCGCTCGCATGGGACATCACGGACTCCCTTCGTTACCACCTCTGAAGTTCTATCCGTAAAGGGTAGTCCCTCCCGTACGGGGGCGTCAAGTCAGTTGAAGGAGAGGCTGACTCCGAACACGGAGATGAGGTCTCCAGTGCCGTACTCCACTGCCGCACCTCCCAGGAGGCCGAGATTCTTGGTGAGGTCTACCCCCAGGCTCAGGCCTCCTTGCTTGAGTCCCGAGTGCGCCTGTACGTGAAGCATGCGCCAGTAGAAGGGCTCGAAGGCCAGCACCGGGTCGAACATCTCTCCAAGCTCTCCGCCGAGGTTGCTTGGGAGCCACACGAAGCCTAGCTTGACGCGAAGGCGAAAGCCCCACTCCGGGGCCACCGGGGGCTTCTGTTTGGTGACCGCCACGTTGTTGTCCACGCTGAACTTGAGCTTCCAGCGGCACCACCTCAGCTCCCCCTCCAGCTTGTCGTCGGTCAAGACTTGGCCATCTCGCGTGATCACGACCCGCTGGTCCTTGAACTCCATGTCCAGGTCCCCGGACTGGGCCGAGTCGATCATGCAGTTGTGGTTCTCGGCCACTTCGGACAGCTCGGCCGCCTGCGCGTTCGTCAGACACTTGTACCCAATAGGACACTCCGCAGGCGGCCGCTCCAGGGTGCGCAGCTCTCGCTCCTGAGCGTATACATCCTCCGCGACCAGGACGGTGTTGAGAAGGACCAGGAGGGCGGTCAGGAGGACGTACGAGCGTTGCATGGGCTACCTCACTTGAGCGCGTCCAGAATGTCCTTGGATACGCGTTTGGGACCTTCGACCACGGTGATCTCGACCTTGCCGGGCTTGGTCAGGATCACCGTGTCAACGTCCGTGTCTTTGACTCCAGTTGGAAGGCGCAGCTTCTTGGTGGAAGCCTCCCCTTCTTCGGTCTCGGGGACCGCGACCTCCAGGACGTTACGGTCCCGGAAGGGGTTGCGTCTGCGGTCGACTACGGTAACCTCTCGCTGTACGAATCCTTCGTCGTCAGGCTCGCCCACTTCGATCGGCTCGCCGTCTTTCTGCCGACCCTCAGGCACACGGTTCACCTGCACCTCAAGGCTGGGCACGTCTTCTGCCTCGTCCCGGCCAAAGAGCCACCCCAGTACGCCGCCCACGTTGAACGCATCACCCACCCCGAAGAGGAGGAGGACTACCGCCACGACCACGACCACGAGAGCAATCACGAGTGCCAGAGGGTAGCGCAGCGTATAGTTCCAGACCGTGAGGCCCCACCGCTTGATGCGGCTCCATGCGGTCTCATCACTCATGGTAGTCGTCCGTACGGTCGTCCACGAAGGGAGAGTCCACGAAGGTCACCTTGGGCGGCGAAGGACGGAGGACGTCCTCAGCGCGTGCGAGGCTAAAGGGCATCGTGGAGGCTGAGTCCGCCTGTGGAAGCGAGATCTGAGGTACCAGCGCAGCAGTGGGCGCAGCAGTGGGCGCCGCAGCGGGAGCTGCTGGACCAAAGATGGGCGTGGCCTGTGATCCACGGGCTCCCAGTCGACCTCGCATGATCTCGGCAAGAGGGCCCGAGAGCTTCTTGCCGAAGTTGTAGGCGAAGAGGACGAGCAGGATGTCGAACATCGTGTTCGGCACCGCCTTGGTGGCGGCCCAGAACCAGATGTGGGCTCCAAACACGACCCAGCACATGAGGCGGCCCATGCTCAACTCGTTATTCTCAATGAGGACGGCGCCCCACTTGACGGCTTTGATACGGTCCCACATGGTCAACTCTCCTCAGTATGATAGGGTAAGTGCAGGTGCAAGGTCGTACCCTCTCCAACGGTGCTCTCCGCGTCGATAGTACCACCTGCACTGCGCACAAAGTGATAAACGAAGTACAACCCCAGACCCGAGCCTGTATCCACGTCTCGCGTGGTGAAATACGGAGTGAAGACTTGCTTGAGCGTGTTGGCGTCCATGCCACACCCGTTGTCCGTAAAGCTCAGGACGATGCAGTTCGGGTGGTGGGGCTTGTTACACATGTGCGTAAGGATGCGTATGGACGCCTCCTCTTCCAGGCCCTTGGTGGCACGCATGGCGTTGTCGAACAGGTTGGTCAAGACTTGGGAGAATCGGGGCCCGGACATCTCAATGAGCTTGTCTTGAGCGAGGTCATTCTCCATCGAGAACACCCCCACATAGCGCTTGGTGGGCTCCACGAAGCTCATTGTCTGCACGTAGTTGTTGAGCGCATGTCCCAGATCAAGGAAAGCCCCCTGGGGAGCCGTCAGCTCACGCATGGGAGCGGTCATGTCGTTGAGGATCTGTGACATTCGCAGGAGCGCCGTCCGGGTGCCCTCAAGAGAGGTAGAGAGGTCGACGTCTTCGGACTCCGAGGAGATCTCCAGGAGGTCAAGGTATCCGCGAGCGGTAGCCAGAGGCGTCTTTAGCTCGTGGTTGAGACCGAAGAGCATGATCTGAAGCCTCTCCGCCCACTTGTGCTCCTCCTCTGCCAGGATCACGGCGTGTGTCGCCGCTACCTCGATGAATATGATCAGTGTCGCCCCAAACGCATCATGCCGATAGAAGCGTACGAGATGCTCATCGGAGCGTCCCTTGAGGTAGAGACCTTTAATGAGCATCGGCTGGCGGAACTCCCCCAGGGCAAAGAGGGTGTCCAGGAGGGTATGGCAATCCTCCCGCACAAAGTCGTACAGGGAGCAGTACCCAAGCTCGTCCAGGGTGAGACCTACGTACTCCAGGGCCGGGGGGTTGGCGTGGAGGAGGTCTGCGTTGAAGTCGGTCTGGAAAATGACGGAGACGTTCTCATAGTAGCTGGCGAGACTTGCAACCACCTCCACGCCCTCGGAGAGATGACGATCCTCAGGCGGCCTTCGCCACATGCCTCGCCACTTCTTCCAGAAACGACCGAGCTGCGAAATGGTCTTTCTCATAGATCCGCTCTCCCGTGGCCGAGGCGGCCCGATACTCAGGGCTTTGGGGGTGACACCCGGTCAAGAATATGACCGGGCACGTATGGCCCTCTTCCCGTAGCCAATGGTAAAACTCCACTCCTCCAGTGCCGTTGATGATCAGATCAATGACCACGCAGTCCGGGTCGTTCCCCGCTTCGGAGAGGCTCTCCTTGGCCAGTCTGATGGCGTGCGCCTTCTCAGTGCACACCTCCACGTCGTAACGCAGGGAGAGGATGGACTTGAGCATGCTCGCCATCTCGGTATCGTCTTCGATTACCAGGACCTTCATAAGATCACTTCTCTCTCTGGGGACCCTGCACAGGAAGTGCAGGCTCTTGGTCGTTAGTCTTGCTCTCCACCTTCTGAGTCGCAGCGGCCGTCTGGAGGTCCACCGTCTTCATGAAGTAGGTCGTAAGGCTGCCGACCAGGAGCAGGATGATGGGCCATAACCACTTCATGGTCTTGATGGAGCCGTTGATCTGCTGCAAGGTCGCCGTGTTTGCCATGACGAGCTTGGTGATCTCCTTGCGGTCCTCAATGTCTTGCTCCAGGGTCTGCTCGACCGACTGGAGCTTGAGCGTCATCTGAGACTGGTTCTCGGAGACCTCCTCAAGACCGGACCCGAACGACTCAAAGCGCTTGAAGATCTGATCGTCACGTGTCTTACGGACGGACCTCTCCGCCGTAAGGCGCTCTTCGAGACGTGTGAGCCTCTCCCTTCCCTCTTCATTCATTTGGGGCCCCCTTCGCGTCGCAACAGGGTGCGAGCTTGGTCGGTTTGGTGTCGGATCTCATCCGTCATACCTTCCTTGACTGCCCTCGTCTTCAAGTATACCAAACGACCTTTGGCCCATTCTACTGCGCGAGTACCTCTCAAATCAGTGGCACGGAGCTTCCTTGACATGGGGCCCTCCTTTACGGTACCCCCAAGATGTCAGGGGCAATCCGGGTCGATTCCCGGCGTCAGAGGATCACGAGTATCCGCGACCTCAATATCATCAGGCCGGGGGAGACGTCGCCCTCCCTGAACCAAGGGTCGACCCTCGATTCGGTACCGGTCGACGGCGTTGCTGCCCTCTCCCAGACCTGTCGGGTGGGTCTGTAGTACCAAATCCATAAACTCATTAGTGAGGGCCCCGGACGTGTCAAGCTCCTTGCCCAAACGCAGGCCCGTAGCGATCACGAGCTGAAGCTCGTCACCATAGCTGACCTGCCTCTCACTGGTCGTGACGCTCTGCTTCTGAACACGCACGAGCAGCGCAACCCCCAGGAGGGCTCCGCCGTGCATTGAGAGGTCCTCAGGGCGAGGCGAAGCGAGGTATCCAAGGTCCTTGGAGACGCGTGGGCCCGAGAGCGTCATTGCGCCTCCAGGGTTACGACCACTGGCTACCGTCGCCGTGCCGCCACGGTAGGTGCGGTAGAGCAGGAAGTTCGGGTCGTACCCAGTAAGGGCTGCCGAGCCCGCCGCCGTACCATCCGAGAGCAGCAACGCTCCGTCAAGCCACGTCTTCGAGAGCGCGCGGTCGTAGCGGTAATCACCCGGCACGTCCAGAGATACGCCAGGAGTGAAGAAGCGCTCGGCAGATCGCCCGAGACCCTCTCCGAGGAAGTGTGCGTCCGAAGCGAGGATACCCAGGGGCAACCGCTCGGTAGCTCCCAGCATCTGCGCTCCCACGTAGCGGGCGATGGTCACTCCTCCAGCCGGAGCCGGGTGAGCACGAACCTTGGACGGGATCGGGGCGTCCGCAGCAGACGTGTAGGGGTAGGCGGCCAGCGAAAGGTAGCCCACGTCCGTGTAGCTTCCCGAGACCACCGGGCCCGAGAGCGCCCCGGTTCCCAGCGTCGTGACGAAGGGGAAAGAGGCTACGATCTCCACAACCCCAGGGTTCTCCACGCGCGCTTGAGATGGGTCCTCAAAGGGCTGCCCAAGCTGCGTGATCTGCGTGGGGTTCTCCGAGGTACGCTTGGGCACGTAGTCAAGCAGCTCCACGCTGCCCGTGTCCGTGGTCGAGATGGGCATGGTGCCGTAGATAGCTCCCTGGTAGGGGATACGCGTGGAGACGACCGAGATCTGGTCTCCCGCCTCGGCAGGTCCCGGTACGAAGAGCTGGTAGCTCCTGTCCGCTGTGCCTGCACCTGCCAAGCGATGCACGCGCGTGTAGTCCTGCGTCCAGTCGTCGAAGAAGAAGGCCGCGAACTCGAAGACGAGCGGGCTGTCCACCAGCTCTCCTCCCAGGTAGGACATGTCCAGGACGTCCTCCGGGATCACGAAGGTGTTGTTCTGCGTGATGATGAAGCTGCGGCGCTCTCCGTCCTCGCGCAAGAGGTTGTCACGCCCCACGCCCGAGTCCGTACGGAACGGCGCTGCGGCCGTGTCCGAGAAGTTGGAGACGCCGGGGCTGTCCGTGTAGAAGTCCTCCTGCCTGTAGACGGCGAAGAGGCGCGCGATGCCGTAGTTGGCCGGGATCTCAATACCCCGCACTCCACCCGCATTGTAGTAGCGACACGCGAGCGCGTTGACACCACCAGGGCCTCCGCCCACGCCGGAGAGGTCGGGGTAGGTCCCGAAGTCTCCCAGGGTCAGGTTGAGCGGATCATAGACCGCCACGACCCGCTGCTGAATGAACGGGGCGTTGACCGACTGCGAGCCGGAGAGGAACAGGTGGTTGATGCCGTACGCAGGAGCGGTCGATGTGGCCGTTCCTGCGGCGCGTGAGCGTACGAAGGGCACATCATGGCGTCCCAGTGCCCCTCGAAGCTCGCGAGGCACCAGAAGCGAATCTGAGCCCGGTGTGAGATTGAACAGGCCGGTCACGTCCGAGTAGCTGCGCGCCGAGGGGACCGGCTGTGGGTCCATGCGTGCCGAGATGTTACGCATCGGCTGGTAGATCAGCGTCTTCGAGCCGGGATCAACATAGGCCTCTCCCCATACCGTCTCGGGCGTCTCAGGCTCACGAAGCGAACGCACAGGAGTTTGAGCGTTGCGCAGGTGCGGGTACGACTCGCCGGGGAGCACGTTGGAGCGTCGAATGTTCGCGGTCGGGCTCGCTGCTTGGTTCGCGAACGTGTTCTCGCGCACGAAGAGTGACGGGGTGGCCGCGTCAAGGTCAACGTAGAGGCTGACCTCCGGAGAACGCGCCAGACCCTGGACCGGATGGTAGAGCAGGTCATGCGAGAGGTAGAGGGCCGAGTCGGTCGCGGCCGTACGGCCCGACGCCAGCGCGATGAACAGGCTGTCGTCAGTCTCCGAGCACTGCTCCAGGTAGAGACCCCAGGTACGGTTGGTCGTGCCGCCCGTATCAAAGCCGGGTGCTCCGCCGTCCGGGGTCTGAACCACAAGAGCACCTCCCGCCACGTGCCCTACGACCCGGAACGCGCCGTGGTTGAGGGGACGCGTCGAGGTAGGGTCAGTGCCGGGAGTGAGCAGCAAGAAGGCCCCCGCCTCCAGGATGGCGTCAATGTCTGCGCTAAAGTCCAGGCTCACGTCTACCGTGCCCCCTGCCGGACCTTGAATCGACGTGGCCGAGTTGGCGAACGTGATCGCGGTCGTACCCGAAGACGCGACCGAGAGGCCGTCAAGAGGCGTACCCAGGACCACGAAGTCTGGATCAACGTCGCCGCTGCTGGTCGAGTACGCGTCCCGACGATCAGGGTCCGCGCTATCCGGGTCCGTGTCCCCGTACCATACGCGCACGGGCGCGTGCGTGGTCCCGTCGTACTCGTAGGGATGGACGAATCGGACCTTCTGGTCGTTGACCGACGCGAACGTGTTGCGGTACTGGTCCAGTGCGATGGCGACCACATCACGAGGGTTCCAGTTCTCGGCCGCCGCCGAATCCTGACGGAAGATGTCCACCGTCGGGTTGAAGGGGAGGTCCGAAGAGTTCTGAGTCGACCCGTTCGATCCCAGGACGACCAAGTTGTCCGGCTGGAGCACGCACGCATCCGAGAACACGCGACGGAACCCGTCAGGAGCGTCCCCCTTGATCTGGAAATCAGGAGCGACGGCAGAGCCTCCGAGGTAGTCCACCTGGAAATGGCGCGTCCCCTTCACGCCTGCTGAGGAGCGCTTCCAGGTCGTCTGCATCTCTCCCTTGAGAACGCGGCCGAGGTTGTGCTTGAGGAGCCCGTCAAAGTCGACCGGGCCCATGCCCACGACGTGTCGGAGATCGTGGATGTCGTCGGCCACGACCTGATCGCTGAACAGGCCCAGAGGGTGTCCAGTGACGTGGAGAATCTGTGCTCCGATGGCATGGTTCGTAGCCACGGTCCCACGGTCACCGCGCGTCGCCAGGGTCAGCGTGTTGCCTACATAAGACGTGTAGGCCATGACCTCGCCATCAACCTTGATCAGACCTCCGCCCGAGTTGAACGTCGTAGAGGACGCCACGGTGTCCACGCTCAAGGAGAGGTCAGTGGGTCCAACAGCTCCCGTCAGCGTGATCGTGGGGAGCACGCGCGCCTGAGTACGGTCACTGGCAGAGGGATTACGGTTGACCGCACCCGCCTGTGCCAGGGCTGACCAGTTCGCCGTCGAGCGGCGGAAGACGAAACACAGGGGGATGGCGTAGACGTAGCCGTCCACGGTGCCAAGGAGCCCGTTGCTTCCATCGCCATCACCCGCGCGCCAGAGGCCTGCATCGCCCAGCGTGTCACACTGGTTGGTGAACGTGTAGAGAGCGTTGGCCGAAGCCGTGGGCACGTCCAGCGTGCCTTGAGCTTTGATCTGCGCGTTGAAACCGAAGGGGTTGAGCGTCGGGTTCACGGCAGAGACAACACGCAAGCGGTACTGGATCTGTACGCGCTCCGTGGTCTCAATCCCGATGGCCGGGTCGAGGAAGTCCTGTACGGGGTTGGTGCCTCCGTACTCGACGTTGCCGTAACGCCAGACCGTATCCACGCCGGGCTTTGAGGCCGTGCCTGAGGGAGCGATCTGCGCCTTCCACACCTCCAGGAATACGAAGTTGACGTCTGCGTCGGTGGTCGTGGCCTGAGGAGGCGGGAGCGTGATCGCGTTACGCGTGCCGACGTTCCCTGTCCCGATCACGGGAATCATCCAGCCGTTGACGTGGGCCCAGATGATGTCTCCGTCGTCCCCGGAGGTCTCCTTGCCCAGCCAGAACAGGTTCGAGGCCTGCGTGGACGTCTCGAAGTCGTCTGCGGCTCGGATAGGGTCCCCGATGAACCCGGAGGGGATGTTGGCCTTGATGAGCGCGCGGCGAGCCTCTTCGCTGATCTGAGAGAGCAGGTTCAGCTCCGAATCCAGCGGCGGCCGGTTCTTCTGAAAGACCGGCGAGAGGAAGTTGCGAGCCTGCGCGGTCAACGTGCGGGAGACGCCTTCTCCAAGAAAATCGGTCATGATCGGGTGCTCACTCTAGTGTGTAAGGGCCGTCGCCCCTACCTCAGTAGAGGAGGGCGAGCGACCCGATGTAATAGCGCTGGCCGGGCGTGCTGTTCTCAAAGCGTACTCGGAGCTGATTGCCGGACCCCGCGAGTAGCTCAGGGGTCAGGTGTGTCACCTGAGTATACGTCGCGCCATCATCATTGGATACAAAAACATCAACAAGGTCTGGCTCGACTCGCTGATAGACCACCTCGGAGGTGCGCGTGCCCGTTCGCGTGAGCGTGTACAGATCCCAGTACACCGCGAAGTCCTCGAAGAGGCCGTCCGCCGAGACGTCAATCGTATCCGTCTGCAAGCGTCCGTTCTGCGCCCCTACTGGATCATAAGCCGCCAGGAATGCCCTGTAGACACCAACACCTCCCATGATGTCCGGGTCCGTGAGGTCCCAGACGCCGGCCGTATCCAGCTCATCGAAGAAGATGTTGGTGTAGCGAGGCGCGAGCGCCAGCAACGCCGCGAACTTCTGATCTCTCAGCTCATCGGAGTCAAAAGGGACCACCGACTCGTCGATAGAGAGGTCGTCCGGGACGTCAACCACACGAAAGCCCTGGACAGATACGCCCGTGAGGCGGGAGTAGCTGGCCTTGATTTGAGAGGTCGCGCGGTCAAGCAGGTAGAACGGCATGGCAATCACACCCTGTAGAAAGAGGAGAAGGAACGATCAGGTGATCCAGTGCACGCTGGTCTCGATGAAGATGTCACCGGTAGAAGCGCCCTCGTTGAACTGAGTACCTCCCGAAGCCGGACGCACGAGCACGTTGGCGACCTGGACGTTGTTCGTGAACGCCGCCAGGATCACCGCGTCACTGGTCGGAGAGCTGAAGGGGTACCCCTCCATCTGTCCACCCGTAATGCTCAGGTTCGCGTTCGTCCCGACCCCGGTGTTGTTGGTCTCCACAGCGGCGGTGCCACCTCCAGCTCCACGGAAGTAGCAGCCGGTGATGTTCACGCCGTCCATGAGACCGTCAACGTAGATGCCAGCTCCCACCGTATGCACGATCTGACAGCCCGTGATCACTGCCTGAGGCTCGTCTGCGAATCCTCCGTCCGTAGACTCACGAATCCGGATGGTCGCCGTGGCTCCCGCTACCGCGTTGGTAAGCTGAGTACCCGTGATGCGTACGAACCCGCCCTCAACGTCCACGACCTCTGCGAGACCCGTGGCCCCTCGAAGCTGGCAGTTGCTGATCTGGAGCTGCGAACCGTTGGAATCCTGGAACGCGCGGATACGGCCCTCAATCGTGGAGTTGTCCAGGAACATGCGGCCCGCGTCGAGCGTGATCCGGCAGGACTCGCCCACTCCCGCGATTACGCCTTGAGCGATCTGCTCCTCAGTCAAGCCCGCGACGAACTTGCAGTCCGAGATGCGAAGCACCGTCCGGCTTGACGTGGAGCCACCCGAGATGCTCAGGTTGTTACCCGTACATCCCTGGAGAGTAAGCTCGCAACGATCTCCCAGGAGGAACGCATTGAGCGCGCTGCCTGCAAGCTGGTCGTCAATGAACTCACAGTCCGTGAACGACATGATCGCACCGTCGAGCCCGAAATTGCCGTCCACGATGCTGTTGGAGACGTCGTAGGTGAACTTGCACCCTCGCGCGCGCACACGCAGGGGAGCGATGAGGGTCGAGATGCCCTGCACGATCGAAGATGTTCCTCCATCAATCGTGCAGTCGCTCATGTCCACGTTCATGTTCACGATGCTCGTACCCGCCGCGCCGTCTCCGACGAGCCGGGAGTTGAAGCTGATGAACACGCGCGTGTTGTTCATGGAGAAGCGTCCGTCCGCTCCCGAGAAATCGAACAGGTTGGTCGTGGGCCCCGTATCACTGCCACCCTGGAGCAGCGAGTCACGGATCACCATGCGGTTGTCACCGCTGACCCCAAACGTTACGAGACTTTGAGAGAACACGGAGACGAAGCGCACACGCTCAAAAACAGCCCTCGTATCCACCGAGAGGAACGTCGCGACCTGCTCGGGGACACCCAAGCTTTGCGCGAAGACGTCCAGGTCCCTCAAGGTCACATCGTCACTGCCCGCACCGAAGCTGCGGAAGATGTCAGGTGCCGTAGAGAGCGCCTGCGTGCCGAAGTTGTTCAGGATGAAACGGCCGTTACAGATCTCAACGTTCTGCGCGCCCTCATCGTTTGCGTTCGGGAGGTCGACGCTGCGACCCAGGACGAAGGGCCCAGTGCCCGCACCCCCCGTGTAGTTGGTGATCGTGAGGTCGTGACCTGCGAGGTCGAGCTTGATGTTAGAGGGGATGAAGACCTCATCCTCGCTGGCTCCACTAAGCGTGACGTCTTCCAGGAGACGGATCGTGAAGGCACCCAGCGGGTCCGGGTTGTTGTCCACATCCTCCGGGTTGAGCAGCCCAACATAGGAGCACGCAGCGCGGAGGGTCTTGAACATCCCCTGAGCACCGACAGTCACTGCCGTGGTGTCGAGCACCGCAGACGAGAACCTGCGAAGGTCGTGCAGCTCCGAGACCGCAATAGACGCCCCGTCCCAGTCAACCTGAGCCAGGGGGATGCCCACGTTCGAGCCCCCCTCAAACGTCTCATCGAACGCGCCGTCAGTTGACACGATCGTCTCAACCTCCAAGGTGGTCACGTCAAAGTAGAAGAAGTACGTGCCGGCAGCCTCTCCCGTGAAGTCCAGGCTTGAGGCAACTCCGGTCGCAAACACGGACCCACCGCTGATCGCGAGGAGGGGATGCTTGACCACCACCTCGGTGACGTCTACCTGCGTCGCGGAAGCGAGCGAAGAGACTCCACCAGACACGACGAACTTCGGATACGCGAGGTTGCTCACCTGAGACGCGCCACGCAGGCTCGACTCATAAGGCACAGCGCGACCCGAGAGCGCACCTGAGATGCGCACGTCGGTCACGTCCGTCTCGATACCCTGGCTGGTCGTATCAAAGCTGAGCTGACGCTGGGGTGTGTTGGCGTAGCCCCACTCCTGTACGACCTGGATGGCGTCCACGACCGCGTTTGACGGGAAGCCAAGCGCCACGTGAGCGTTACCAAGACCAAAGTACAGCTCTCCAGTCGCCTGGATGCGTACACGATCTCCGGTCGCGTCTGTGATAGCCTCCGAATCGAAACGCTGAGGCGTCAACCCCAACGCGGTCTCGGCAGCGGTGTAGGCTGCCAGGAGGTCCCCGGCAAGATCTGCGGCCGAGGGCGCAGCTCCCGGTGCGATGGTGAACGAGAAGTCCACGCCGTTGGCCGTGATCTCGATGCCATCGTTGGTATCCAGGACCACGACGGGCCATATGCCATCGTTGGACGAGAGCGTCTGCTTGAGGCCCTCGCTCATACGCACGTCGTACAGGTTCGTACCGGAGAGCGTCGGACGAATCACCGTACCAGCCCTACGAAGCTCCGTATCGGCCAGACCCAGGGCCACGTCCGTGCGAACCGCTCGCGCCGACGTACGGTCACGTGAGAGCGACTCAAGGCGGACTCCCTGACCTCCGGCGAACGTCGAACCTGACTCCACCAGGAGACGCTCCTGTGGGGGCGTGTCATGGTAGATGTCGGCAGCCGACGTGGAGGGCAAAGAGGCCTCCAGACCTCGCTCACCGACCTCCAGACGTACCTTTCGGTGACCACGGAACGCGTTGAGGCTCGGGTCGGTAGAGAAACCCTCGACCCCCTGAGCGACCTTGGGGAGTGTCTGCCCATCAAGTGCGGCAAAGACCGCGAAGAGACGCGGCGCGCCGTCGGCATCCACGTAGTTGTTGGGGTTGAGCTGCCCACCCGCTGCCGGGATCGGCGTAGAGAGACGCAACACGCCCTGAGGCCAGTCGACGAAGATCTGGTCGTCTCCCGCGCCGGCAGGGTCGATGGTCAGGCCTTCCAGATCCGTAATCGGGTTTGAGAGGTCCGCCAGACCTCCCGCCGTGGCGGGATAAAGCGTGAGCCCGTAGCCCGGCGTGCCGGAGGTACCTGAGAAGAGAGCCAGCGACGCAGCAACACCCTGTCCCACCATTTGAGGAGAGATCAGGCTCTTGACGCGGATCGTGTCCAGGATGTCTCCACCCTCGGCCTCGAACACGGAGTCTCCAAAGAACTCGGCGCGAGGGACAAAGGGGGCGCCTGCAAGCTCTCCCACCGTAAAGGCCTTCTGCACGGCGGAGGGCACTCCATCCTGTGCGCGCGGAAGCTCCACGCCAAAGAAGGGAGAGAGCACCACGTCCTCGACGTTGGTACCTCCCGGAGTGAAGGCCACGCTCTCCACGTAGTAGAACGCGCTGTTGTAGACGGCCCAATCACCCGCCGTGAAGGTCTGAGCGTCCGTATGCTCCGCGACCACGTTGAGACGACCCTCGGCCGTGATCGTGGCGGTTGCAGACGAGCTATCCATGGAGACCGAAGAGATCCTCACGGGCCACGAGTTCGGCTTACGTGCGAGGTACACCCGCGAAGCCGTCTCATCGCGGCCCGGCCACGGGAGCAGCTCGACGGGCTGAGCGATCACGACCTGCCAGTACACGTCATTGAGCGTACCCAGGACCGAGCTGTAGATGCGGTCGAGCGTGAGGTCTCCGCCCACGACGTTGGTGATCTCATAGGTGCCGACAACGGCCGACGCACTTGAGATGTTGGCGACGTTGGAGACCACCAGACGCAGGTTGGCCAGACCAAAGGTACCCGTAAGGTAGGTCATGTCTGCCAGATTCGTATTGAACAGGGACGAGCCGTTGTTGAGCGTACCCTCGGTACCCTCTGCGACCACGCGCGCGCCAAACACCTGCACCTGCTGGACCAGACGACGGTGACGCCTTGGTGCCGTGGCCGGTGCGGACTGAGCAAAGAGGGCGTAGTCGTCTACATCCCCCAGGAAGCGCACGTCGGCGCTCGCTCCCAGGAGGTCGCCAAGGTCATGAAGCGCGGGTGCGGGGATAGCTCCCGACATGAGCGGCTCATCACGAACGCTCAATGCGTCGTCTGTGCTCGTCTTGCCTTCAAGGGCCTTGCGAATGATGTCGTCGTTGAGGCTGCTAGACATTTATCCCTCGATCAGTTCAATCTTGTAGAGCGCAAAGTCGCCACCTGTGGCGGCCGTCGAAGCATCTTCGATTCCAACCGCGAAGAAATACGAGTACAAGCCCGTCGCAGCGTTGAGCAGCGGGTACGAACCCATGCGGAGCGTAAAGAGCACCGAATTGGCCGACTCTACCACGTAGTCTACAAGGGCACCACCGAGTTCCACGGACTGACCCACGTTTACGATGTTGGGCCCCGCGAAGAAAGACATCACCACACCAGAGGGTGAGTACGTCTCACGGCCCACGATCAGCAAGTCCTCACTCAAGTCCGCAGCGCCCGCCGTCGGGTTCCCGACCACTCGAAGCTGGAAGTCCCTGGAAGGGGTCAGCATGCCAAAGGCTCGCAGGTAGTTTCGGTTGCCCGAAGCACCTGAATAGTTCGGCTGGGAGTTGCCACCTGGAAGGTTAGGGAGGTGGTTAGTCGTGTAATCCGTGTCCGGGTACGCCAGCTCGCCACCCAGGCCCGTGATCCCCGCAGGAACGGGATGGCCCGAGGAGATGCCTCGAACCTGTAGCTCGGTAGCTCCCAGCGCAGCGGTGGGGTCAAAGGTGGACGAGGTGCCGCGAGGGTCGGGCGCGGAGGCGTTAGCCAGATCAGCTCCCGAGTACCTCGTGACCTCATCCGCGAAGTTCTCCACCTGAGACCTACCCGCTGATGGAACATCTCCCGGCACTTGGTAGCCTGCCGCCGTGTGGACCAGCAACACGTTCGTGTCGGAGTTGGCTTGCGTGTCCTGACGACCAAAGGGGTCCGTCGCCTGGAGAGCTGGAGACCCTGCGAGCACCAGTCCCCCGGCGTCCGGGTTCAGGAACAGGCCCGCAGAAGCGTCGGAGCCCACCAGGATGGGGTTAGGCGAATAGTCGGTGTACGTCGGAGTCTGGACGGCGCCCTCGGTGTACTCAAGCGTGAGAGCCTCCTCAAGGAAGGAGTCCGCGTAGACACCCGTGACTTCGGCATCCCAGGCGAAGTCGTCCACCGGCCCATAGTACGTGACGCCGCTGAGCACGCGCGGAGTCCCCTCTGCCGTGTCGAGTACGTTGTCCGGGGCCAGCGTGTGCGAGTTGATCACAACCGTGGTAGCCGTGTCCGCGTCACGATAGAGCGTCTCGGGGAAGAGCTGGAAGTCCGCGAAGGACTCATAGGGGGCCGCCACCTTGTCCGCGAAGTAATCTGCCGAGGAGCGGTAATGTACCAGCTCCAACGCGCCGAGATCCCCGGAGGAGAGACCGGTATCTACCGAGATCACCACGCGCGCGATCTGGTATCCCGCATAAGCGACCGCAGCCGCATCATACACCGGATCAGGTCCCGCGCCGAGGAAGGCGAAGCTTGCGCGCGTGTATGAGGTGAGCTGTGGGAGCCGGTCTGTCAAGGCGAAGCCAAGAGGGAGGCCGTCTACTGCCGCCTCGGCTCCGGGAATGAGCAGATCGTTTTGACCGACTACACGAGCCGGGACCGCAGAAGCCTCCGGTTCCCCCTCGGTGAAGACGTTTGAGAGGTTGATGGCCTGCACCACCACACCATCCAGCTTGACCGCGAGCACGCCTCGATCTGCCGGGTAGAGGATACCCGAGATCTCAAGCGCGTCCACGTTGATCACGCGGGCAAGGGTCCCTGTGGCGGTACCATCCGGGAAACGCCCAAGGACCGGCTCGGGAGAGTAGGACAGGGTAGACGGGTTGAGCGCGTTCAAGCTCTCATCAAGGCGATTAGGGCGAGGCTGGGGCGCCAGCTCGTTGATCACGTTGAGGTTGGTCTGGACATCTTGCCCCCCAAGGAGGGGAAGCTCGTCCGAACGTACGTTCTCCGCCAGGATGTCGGGCTGAAGGGCCGGGTCACCGGTGGCCGTGAAGTTGAGCGACGAAGCCGTGACCGACCCCTGACCGGCACGACCGGACCCTACGACGATCTGAGTTGGGTCTGTATTACGAGGCATGAGAGGCTCCTATCAGGTCAGGGGGTTGCCCTTGAGGCGGTAGACTGCGGCACAGGTGGTGTTGCTCGTATCAGCAAAGCCTACGCGGTTCTGAGCGCTCGCCTGCACGTAGTCAGCGACCACCACGAGCACAAGAGAGCCTTGACGTGCGAAGTCCGTCTCCTGCTCAATACGGCCGATGAAGGCGATGAACATCTTGTGCTCACTGATCGCAGACAGCGACTGGGCGAGGGCTGCCGGGCGATAAGCCGTCAGGTCCACGCTCGTGTAATGGTCAAGGAACTCGGCGTTCTCGGTGGTGACGTTGATCGGATCTCGGAAGGTGAACGACTCGACCGGGACCAGAGGCACCAGCGTGTTCAGCTCCACAAAGCCCGTCGTCGCGTCGAAGTCATCAATCGAGATGGGCCCCGGCGCGCTAAGCTCGGCCTCCGAATCATACGGAGCGTCCACGTGCACCGGGATCTGAGCCATCGGCGCTTCGTACGGGTAACTCGTCAAAGGAGACCCGGACCCCGTAGTCCCCACGCGCATGCGGGGCGAGATCGCGAGAGGCTTGACCACCAAGTCGTTGTTGGGCGTGACGTTCTGGAGGAACTCGAACTGAATCGTCTGCACCGAATGCGTCAAGTAGTAGAGCGTGATCGGTGTACCGTTGGTCGAGAACGCGCGCGCCGGGAAGAACGTGACATCCACCTCCTCATCCGGATTGGGCAGGACGCCACTAATACCTACCTGACGTCCCGCCGTCCTCGACGCATCCACGACGTAGACCGGACCTCCGCCCGTACCCTGAACCGAGACCACACCATTGGTCGAACCTCCAGCCGCCTCATAGAGGAACTCAGGCAAGATCACCGTGGTCGTGTCGCTGGCGAACACCGTGAGGGTCACGGCGGCGTCCGTCGTATAGGTTGCCGAAACCTCTCGATGCGGGCCGTCCTCATAGTCGACCTGGAGGTAGGGACGAATCGCCGCCTGCCCCGCTGCGTTGTTCGTGAAGACGACCCCAATTGCACCGTTGAAGGCGGTGGGGTCGTGCACCGTAGCCACGAAGTTCGAGGGCACGCCGTCAACGTGTGCGTTAAGCCCAGCTCCCACGGGGTAGAGGACCTCGAAGGTTACCCAAAGGTCTGCCGTCGATGCCACGGTAGGAGGCGCCCCCAGGGTCACCTCGACCGTCTGTGTACCCAGGCCCGTGATCTGCTCGAAGACGTAAGGCTGCGTGCCCGTCGTGGGGCCCGCCTCATTGAGGGTGACCTCCAGGACATCTATGATCACCGTACCGGCCGGCTGCTCATCCGAGAGAGGCTGACCCAGGGTCGAGTTGGCGGTCAGGTCAAGGGCCACCGTATCTCCCGCCGTCCAGGTCCCGCCAGGAGGCGCAAAGACGACCACGTGCTGCTGCGCCACGGGTCGGTCCGAATAGATCGTACGGATACCGTCCGGAGAGCCGAAGGTGTTACCCGAAGACGGGTCCGACGGGATCGCCGTTGAGGGGATGAGGTCGTCAGCCTTGAGAACTTGCGTACCTGCCAGCTCCGAGCCTCCCACGTAGAAGCCCGTGCTCGCAGTGTTCGTGGCCCACGTACGCAGGTTGTGGTCCATCAAGAGGCCCAGTGAGCGTTCTACCTCGTGCCCAAGGTCAAACCCCGTAAACGAGACGCGGTTTCGCATATCCTGGAGGTCACCAAAGACGACCTCATCAGAGTAGCGGCCATCCGGACGGTCTGGGGTCCCCGAGACGATCTGAGAGCCCCCGTTACCATTGCCCGTGAGGTCGAAGGGCTGCGTGTTGAGGCGGTAGACCAGGGTGATGGGGATCGAGTAAACGTAGCCATCGGTCGTGCCGAGAGCGTTTGCCGGGTCACCGTCTCCAGCGCGCCACAGTCCCGCATCACCATCTACCCCGGTGTACGCGAAGGCGGACAGGGCGCCCAGAGGACCCTGTGCAAAGACGTTAGCGTCCGTGTAACCCAGCTTGTTTGCCGTGGAGGAGAGACGCTGTGAGGTGATCCTGTACTGAATCTGGACCCGACGTGTCGTCTCGGTGTTGATCACGGGATCTGTATCAATCAGATCGTCTGTGAGCCACGTCGCAGCCAAGGCCTCAACGTTGCCGTTCGGGTAGACCTGAGTGGCGCTTGGCTTGTTGTCGGTCGAAGGATTGGGAGCGACCACCGCGCGCCATACCTCAAGATACACGAAGTCTACGGCAATGGTGCCCGCTGAAGCAGGAGGAGCTGCCAGCGTGATCACGTTCTCGGAGGCGGTGTCCGTGCCCGTGTACTCCAGGGGGAGGACCCAGCCGTTGACGTGCACCACGGGGCGGTTGATCAGGTGCAGGGTGTTCGACTCGGTGCGGAAGTCAAAGGACGCGTTCGTGTCAGACTCGAAGTCTCCGGTCAAGAACCCCGAGGGGGTCTGCTGGCGGAGTACTTCGCGAGCCTTGTGCGACGCGATGTCCTGGTTGAGAATCAGCTCGCTGTCGAGCACCCCCTTTCCCTTCTGGAAGACCACCACGTCATACCCCGTCCCCTCAGGGTCGAGGAATCGGCTCACGCCTGTGCCATAATCGTTATCAGCCATGTGTCGTCACCCGTGTATCAGGACCATCAGAGGAGGGAATCAAAACGTCAGCCGCCACGTCAGCGTGAGCCGCGCCGTGGCCGGCTTGTTGATCACGGGGAACGTCAGATAGTTGCACAACATATCACTCCCCGTCACGTCGACGGCCGCATCATACGCCCCGTTGGCCGGAAGGATCGGGTTGGTCACGGAGAGGTCCTCGTTTACGTCACCACCAATCAGCCCCATCTCCACGAGCGTACCGACCGCCTCACTTTGAGCGAACGTCGCCGTGAAGTCGATCACGTTGGTAGGGTAGAGAACCGGTGATCCGCCCGAATCTACAAAAGTCGTGGACGAGAAGGTCTTGCGTGACAGCTCCGAGTAGAGGGAGCGCTGCGTGTTCGTCTCGGCGGGAGGGTTCTGGAGATCCCAGCCCACATCTCCCGTGCCAATCGCCAGCGCGTAGATGCCGTGGCGGGGCTCCAGGGGGTTGACCGCCAACCGCGCCAGAAGAAGGCTCAGGTCGAGCGTGACCACGTTGTGCACCTCGAAGGTCTCCACGCGGCCGTCGTCATGCTCCAGGCGAAAGAACACATTTCCACGGATACCCTGCTTACGCTTGCCGAGGTATCGGTCCTCATAAAGAGAGCCGAGCGCGGACCGCGCCGAAGCGACCAGGGCACGGAGCTTGTCTTGGTAGGTGGGCATGGCGACAATGACCTCAAATGTAAGAGACTCGGGGCGGTTACACTCCGAGTCTCTTACAAGTGAATTAGAGAAGCCCCTACGCCGACGGCTCAAGCACCTCCGCGATACATTCGCAAAGGTCGTCACAGAAGACCGGCCCCCCGTCCTGCGGGAACATCCCCACGTGCGTGGGGAAGGGACCTGATGCCCGCGCGTCATGATCTCGGCCACGGGGACATCCCCGCGTGTGCGGGGAAGGGTCGTGTGCCCCCTTCGCGAAGGTCTTTCCGACGGGGACATCCCCGCGTACACGGGGAGGGGCTAGCGGCCTCACCCGCGCCCGTTGAATGGACGGGAACATCCCCGCGTGTGCGGGGAGGGGCTCTAGGATACTATGATACTTCTTTTCAAAGTGGGAACATCCCCGCGTGTGCGGGGAGGGGGTGCCTGCGGCTCCCGCGAGGCTGACGAAGCTGGGGACATCCCCGCGTACACGGGGAGGGGGACGGCTCGACCGGGACAGCCTCCGGGACCGGGGGACATCCCCGCGTACACGGGGAGGGGTCTGTGCCAAGAAGTCACATGAGCGGAATCACGTAAGTATTCGGTTTTCAAAGACTTTCAGAGTCCAGTGCCAAACAAGGTCACCCTTGGGCGACACTCTCGACGTCCTTATGGTAACCTTGAGGGTGGAGGCGTGTCAAGAGAAATCCCAAGCTCACAGCTTCCGAAGAATCGTACGTGAGGTCGCGTCCCCCACGATGGTACAAAGATCAAGCCCGACCCTCCTGAACGACCTCTGGATCTCATCGTCTGTGATGTTTTCAGGGAGCTTCCAGTCCATCTGGTCCCACATCACCTTCGAGATTTGAGCGCCTAGAGGAGTCTCCAGATCCTCTTCGCTACGGATCAGGGCGAGGTCCCCCATGAGCAACTCCAGACCTTCCTTATCGGTCTGATCTCCTGATGCCGTGTACGCGTCGTAGATGCTGGCGGCGGCGCAGTAGATGGGGTCCGTATACGTGGCGTTGGCGTAAACGTAGGACATGTCGTATCTCCTGTAGTGTCGGATTGTCTTGCACACTCTATATACCACAAGCATGGTGGTTCGTAAAAGCCATCACGCGTTGGTAGGTCTTTTGAACCTCCTCCACAAGCCTTCGACAGTAGGCTCTCTCAAGGTCAGCGTCGCTAGCCTCTGGAGGAAGATCCAAGGTCTCGTCGGACCGCAAGGCGGCGAGGAGGAGCTGGCTCGAAGGATTCTGCCTAATGTAGTGCTGGTAGAAGTCTCCAGGGACGTCGTGACTCCTCAGAGCTGCCAAGGCCTTCTTGTAGTTTTCAGAATCGGCCATCCTATACTCCCAGTCGCAAGGGGCTCAGTTACCGGCACGAGCGATGCGCCTATGGGCGAACTCCCAGGTGGGGCGGGTCACCCGAGGCATGAGGTCCTTTGCGGCGGCGAAAAACGCCTCGAAGGCCTCTTGCCCGGAACAGTTCAACTCTATGTCGTGGTCTTCCCACAGCTCTTCGATGATGCTCTCTCCGAACTCAGATTGGGACAGACCCTCGCCGGGGTCGAGTCGCCAGTCCGAGCACATGGCGCGGAGCCCAACGTTGGCACTCCGGTCGCTTCCTCGCACGCCGAATGCGTGCTGTATCTTCTGGATCAATTCGGCTTGGTGGTTCATGAGGTCTCCTCTCGGGTCGGTGTGTTGTCTTACACACTCTATATACCACAAGAGAGGTGGGAGGTAAAAAGAATCTCCCCCCGGACGTTCAGGCCTTGCGCCGCTCCATGGCCAGAACAGCCTCACGGTCGATGCGCTCGGACTGGCGGGCCTTGAGGTAGGCACGAGCGCGGGTCACCACTGCGAGGGTCGGGTGCTTCTTGCACGCGAAGAACAGGACCTCCACGATCACCGGGTCTTCGAGTCGCACGGTGTCGCACGCGTCGAGGACCGTCTTGGAGAGCATGAGCGTCACCAGATCCTCATCCAGGACCTGAGGATCAAGGACCGCGCGAAGGCACAGCATCACCAGCTCACGGGGGTCTCCCAGGGCGAACTGTATCGTCGCCTCCGAGAAGTTCAAGGCGTCGGGCTTGACCATGCTCGACATGACGTCATGCAGGCTATCAGGAGAGAGGGATGCTTTGGCTCGGAGTAGTGCCATGGGTACTTCCTCTTACTTGATTTGGTAGGTCAGGAGTTCTTGACAGCGGCTCGAATCAGCTTGCGCATGCCGACGACGCCCTTGATGCCCTTGCGACCGCGACACGCTGCGAAGAATCGCTCGACATGTACGGACCGGTCCTTCCCCTGCAAGGACGCACAGGCCTCGATCAAGACCTCATTGGTGAAGAGCCCCATGAGCACGGCCTGATCCGCATCCTCATCGCGCATCAAACGCGTCGCCGCCTCCACAAGCTCCAGGGACGTCAGCTCGGGCAACGGTTGAAAGAGGTCAACCGTGCTGGTCAGAGTCTGTAGAGCTGCATGCACCAGCGTGGCCGGAGACAGACCCGTCTTCTGCTGGAGCGAGGAGAGGAGTTGCTGCACCTCTGAGGGCAGCGTGAGAGAGACGAGAGGTTCTTTGGCAGACATGGGCAACTCACGGCTTGAGGGAGGTTCTCAAAGGGTATCTTGCTCGGGCGGTGACCCTGCAAGTGAGACTCCTTATAGAACGCTTTACTCAAGGCCGTCAAGTGCTATTAGGGGAAGTTGACAGGAGTGGTAAAGTCGATGTTGGTGTCCACGCTCGTGATGCTGTTGGCCGTGAAGATCACGGAGTCGGGCTCTCCCACCTGCGCGACGGGAGCATTGAGCGTAGCCTTGAGGTTGTTCAGGAGACTCGATCCGTAGAAGTCCGAGTACACGCTCGCCCCTCCCGTGAGAGCTTCATCCGTCACCGCACCCAGCGCATCCTCTTCGACCACCTCACACTCGACGAGGACGGCCGCGCTCAGGCACAGGAGGTTGGCTCCTGGAGTGTTGAGCACGGTGTCCACGTCATTCAGGTGCAGGATCTGCCCACGATGGCGAAGGTAGTCGTCCTGCTCCGGGATCGTGTAGACGTCCTCGTAGGGGTCCAGGAGGGCGATGTCGCACAGGCTGTCACACGCTGCGGAGAGGAGCCCGGTAGTCCCGAGGACAGACTCGGAGCACAGATCAAGCGATGCCAGGAAGGCGTCCGCGTCCCGTCGAAAGACGACCGTAACGCCATCCTCCGTGATCGCATAATCACCGTTCCCCAGGAGACGGTCCAGCGGGTCGTTGAGCGTGTCGTCAAACTCCTCCGTCGCTGTGAACGTCGCTTGGTGGGTGAGCGCGAACGGAGGCGTCCCCTCTCCCAGGCGGATCACCGGGCGGTTGTTCTTGAGGTACGCCTTGGTGTACGGCTTGCGATGAAAGAGAGTGACCTTGAGCGCGGTCTCCAGGTCCGTCAGCGGAGTCGCGAGCGTGATCTCGTTGGTGTCGCGGTCATAGGTGAACGTATAGCTCGTGAGACCGTCCTGAGAGGTCACTGAGAGGATGCGGTCTGCAAACATGCCGACCTGACCCACCCGCAAGATCTGGGACGTGTAGGGCGTGATCTCGACGATCTCCGGGTCCAGGTCCTCGGTCGGCTCGGGGGAGGTGAGCGTGTTGGACTGGTTGAGGTACGCGTGGGGTAGCGTGCGCTGGTCTTCCCGCTGATTCACGATCTCGTAGCGTACGTAGTCCCACTGAGCCTCCGTGTAGGCCTGCGGGTCAAGCGTGCCGAACTGGATGTAGCCGAAGTCCGTGTCGACCCCCTCGCGGTCCGACCTCAGGGGCAAGTCGAGGTAGGGCACTGAGAGTGCCGGCGTTGCCGATCCTCCCAGGTACACGTCCACCGTCGACGTCGTGTGGACGCGGAGACGGACCTCCAAGAATGAGCCAAAGAACTCCGCGTCCTCCACGTCGTACTGGCTGGCGTCGAGCAGCGAACCGGACCCGGTGAGCAGGCCTACCTGACGAGGCTCGTGTGCCGCCTGATGAGCCACGAAGTAGTCGACCTCAAAGGTGCCTTGGCCGTCCAGGACACCAAAGCGTGCCGAGACGTCTGCCGACCCTGAAGCCGGAGCAACGAGCACGTCAATCAATCCCAGGTACACGCCGTCCACAAAGACCGTGAGGTTATCGCCTGTACGGACCATCTTGACGTTCTGGAGGCCTTCAACCTGCCAGTCATAGGTGAGGCCCACAACAGACCCACCGTCCAGTACAAGCGATCCTGCGCCGTCTACGAGTACGAGCTGAGGTGTGCCGTCGTCGTACGGGGCGAGGTAGATCTCAAACTCACCATCGTCCACGCCGAATCGCAACGGACACAGGCCGTCCACATCGAGCGTGTAGTCCAGAACAGAGAACCTCGTTTGGCATACCCAGTCGGTGATTGAGCCCTTGCCCACCTCTACCGCAGACGCATCCGCGAGCACGCCGTCATGCGTGATCCGCAAGCGATGGTCTAGGTACGACAGCTCGTTGGGATCAAACGTCGAGGTGAAGCCCGCGTCCTCCGGGCTCGTCACTCCGCCGTAGCCGTACAGGAACGCGTCTCCGATGATAGGTGCGTTGTAGCCGTTGAGGTAGCCCCTGGTCGCCAGGGAGATCGGGTTGACCTGCGACCAGAAGCCTTGAGTGAGCTTGGAGAGCGTATCCGCTCCCTGGAACTGCGCTGGGGTGCCTCCGTCGAAGAGGCTCACAACGGCCTCTCGGGTCGCGTCTGCCAGCGTCACCGTGGCAGCCAAGCCGCTCGCCCACGCGCTCACGCGCACGCGGAAGCTCACCTCGTACAGGTTGGATTCCTGGATGAACGGCTCAATGCGTACCCAGTTGTAGCCTCCACCCACAAGAGGTTGCCCGGCAGACTGCGACTGCACCAGTCCTCCTGCCAGCGTCCCCGCCCACCCCTGATTCTGTGAGACATACCAGGGGGGATCGTCCGCCTCCGGAAGCACCGTCATGTCTGTATCAACCGAGACCCGACGTGCGACCTCTCGCCCTTGAGCAGGCAGGACCGAGTATCGAACGAAGTCCCAGCCCGACTCATTGACCGCGCGGCGCGAGAGCGACCCGAAGAAGACTGAGTTCTGACGCAGGAGAGAGAAGATCTCCGGTGCCACGGCCGCGTCGACTTCAGCCACGCGAGCCAGGGCCGGTGCGAAGCCGAATCCAAAGACCTCCAGGTCTCCGGTCGGGCTCTTCGCGGCGCGGTAGGAGGTCAACTGCGTGAAATCCGCTTCCACGAAGAGGTTCACAGGCCCAAGAGAAGGGAAGGCCACATCAACGGTCACGTCGTACCCGTCGACCCCTTCGTCGTCGACGTCGAGGACCGTATAGATCACGCCCTCGCTCCAGATACGCGAGCCCACGATCAAGGGAGGCTCTCCCGTGAAGCGTAGGGACGTGTTGACTCCCAGGGGAGCCTCAACCGTTGCGGTCAAGCCGCTCCAGCTCTCCGCCAGGGTCTCATCCCCGGCTGACGTCAGCACTCCCACCGTACGGAAAGAGCCAGACAGCTCCAGGAAACCGGTCAGGTAGGCCCTCTCGGTGTCTGCCCAGCCCGCTCCGAGCCCCGTAAAGACTCCATCTGCCGTGTAGCTCAAGACACGCGTGCGCCAGTTGAGCGTTGAGGTCTGCTCAAAGGTCAGGTCGAGGACGCGGCGAAAGAGAGAGGCGAGCCCCTGAGAGTTGTCCACTCCTGTAGACACGTCCTCGATGATGTAGAGGCTGTCTGGCGAGGTGAACGCAGGCGCGCCGAGCGTGGGGCCCGTATAGGTGAAACCCTCCGGGTGGTCGTCACCCTCAAAGAACACGGCCGTGGGGAGCGTGTTTCGCTGGAACGGAGGCAAGGAGCCACGAAAAGACGGCTCGTTGAGCACGAGAGACGTGGGATCGTTCAGGACAGCGCTGTACTCATAGTCAAACGCCGTCCACTGGTGACCGATCACCTGCGGCTGGGGTGCTTCGTAGGGCGCCAGGACCGTCTGGAAGGGGAACGGGTGGCCTTGGGCGTTGGAGCCGTACTGGTTGAGCAGGTAGTTCGAGTTGTTGAGCGCTGCGAATGGGATGGTCGGGTTAGAGACGTAGCTGTAGTCGAGCAGGACCACATCCCCCGGATCAAGCAGGTCATCCAGGACGATGATACCGGCCACCGGGTCTACAGCGAAGACCACGACCTCCACGCCATTGACCTGGACAGTCACGTCCTCGATGTCTGCAAGCTCACCGGAGCCGTCCCCCGTCGTCAAGGGGCCAAACTCGGTATAGATCAGCGTCGTCTCGAACGGCGTGATCGGCCCTCGGGAGATCAAGTACCCCGAGGTCGCCACGCTCATGAGGTCAACGTTCGCCCAGACACCACGTGTAGGCAGAGAGGACCCCAGGGGCCCCGCGTTGAAGACCTCAACCGGAATCAGGGCCGCGAGCCCGGAGTCGGTCGCGGAGATCTTGGCCGCCGCCCCTTGCGGATTTGGCCTACGGTGGACCGTAGGGAAACTAAACGTCAAATCACTCACGGCTCACGTACCATCGTGTAAGAGGTCAACTGGTTGTCGGGATTGTAGACCGCCACGATCGTGTAGGTCTCCGAGACGTTGGTATCCGCCAGCACGTCGGCCCTTGAGGGGTACAGTCTCACCGTCGCCCCCGTCAAGTTGTTGCTGCCGTCGTACGTCTGCCCCGTCAAGCTGAAGTTCTCATGGGTGAGTCCCAGGATGCGCGTCGTCGCCTCCGTGATCGCATCCACCTTCCCATCAAGGGCCGTGACGTCACCCTGAAGCGTCGTCACGTCCGTAGTCAGCGTCCCAACGTTCGTAGTCAGCGTGCTGACGTCTGTTGAGATCGCGGCTACGTCCGTTGAGAGCGTCCCCAGGTCCGTACCGGTGTTGGCACTCAAGACCTGCAAGGAGTCTGTGAGCGTATCAAAGCCCGCGCCTTGGATGTCCGTGACCTCCAGCGCGAGAGCATCGACCTTCCCATCGGTCGTGGCGATGTCCAGAAGAGCCGTGTCGACGTTGCCGTCCACGACTGCGAGATCTGAGGTCAGAGTGTCGACCTTGCCGTCCGTGGTCGCAAGGTTCGTGAGGACTGTATCGACCTTGCCGTCCGTAGTCGCAATGTCCGTGAGGACCGTAGCGATGTCCGTGAGGACCGTATCGACCTTACCATCGGTAGTCGCGAGGTCAGTGAGGAGGGTATCAACGTTGGCATCCACGACCGCAAGATCGGTGAGGACCGTATCGACCTTACCATCCGTGGTCGCAACCTGAGCGCTCACGTCGTCCAGGACGTTGGCGGCGATGCTCGCGGAGAGGTTGTACTGGTCGAAGGTGCCCAGAGCCAGAGGGTCCTTGAAGGAGATCACCAGGAGGCCGAGCGTGTCGGTCTCCCCGGCTCCCAGATCCACGGCGTAAATCCCCGGCATGTTGGCCGCGCTCAGCTCCGTGAAGTTGAGACCCGTCAAAGCAAACGCAGCCGGGACGCCTCCGTCCTTGGATACGTAGGCCTCCACGTCTGTGTCGGTGAGCCCCGTTACAGACGTGCCGCCTGCTGCCAGAATGATCACCACAGTCGCGGCGGTGGATTGCTTAAGCTGAAGCATAGAGGCTCCTCAAGAGTTCAGGCGCGGCGGATAGAGTAATCATCGAGTCGGTTGGACACGTCATACACAGCCTCAAGTACGTAGGAGGCGATCGCGTTCGTCTCGTTGGCCACGTCTACAGCGGTGGGATAGGTGCGGATCGTGGCACCGATGAGGTTACCTGAGCCATCATACGCGTGGTCCGTGATCCTAATGTTCTCCTGGCTGAGTCCCAGGATGCGAGTAATGAGGATCTGAATCTCCCCAAGGTCCGTCGAGATCGCCCCAACGTCCGTGGTCAGGGTCCCAACGTCCGTGGTCAGCGTTCCCACATCGGTTGAGATCGTTCCTACCTCCGTGGTCAGCGTCCCCACATCCGTGGAGAGCGTCCCCACGTCTGTTGAGATCGCCGTCACATCACCCTGAACGGCGGTGAGGTCCGTCTGAACCGTCCCCACATCCGTGGAGAGCGTCGAGATCGCCGTGGACTGCGTGTCCGCGCCGTCACTCAGGATCTTGAGCGAGTCTGTCGCCGTGTTGAAGCCCGCACCCTGTATGTCCGTCAAGGCGTCCGTAACGGGGGAAAGATCCACCGCAGCACCTGACGTGACCCGATAGCGCAGGGTCACGGGATCTATCGCCGCCGAGAGTGCGTCAATGCGCAGGATGTAGACGTCACCATCGGACTGTCCCGTGGCCCATAGCACTCCGTTGGCGCCATCAATCGAGTCCAGATCCGCGACGGGAGGTCCTGCCGTGATCGCATCCACTACGCCCGAAGACTGCCACGTCGTGCCGCCATCCTGCGTATACAAGACCACCCCCGCAGCTCCCACGACCCACGCCTGCGTGGTCGACACCGCGATCACCCCGTTGAGGGTAGTCGCCACTCCGGAGGTTTGAGCGCTGAAGCTCGCGCCTCCGTCCACCGTCTTGAAGATCTGCCCGTTCTGCCCCACGACCCAACCCGTCAAGGTACCAGACACGAAGTCCACGTCGGTAAGAATGTCTGTGGTTGGCATGGGGACTGTCGCCCACGACGCACCCGAGTCATCACTGCGAATCGCGAATCCGTCCGTGGTGCCATCGTTACCAACTGCCAGGATGGTCCCGGAGAGCTGAGCATCAATGCCCGTGAAGAACTGGCCGAAGGAACCCAAATCCCCTTCATTGTAGAGCACGACCTGGAGGTTCGCATTCACCGTTCGATCGACGACGACCACGTTACCTCCCGCGACTCCATAGAAGAGCTGCGTAGAGGGCGCGGCCATGTCTCGAATTGACGCGAAGACCGCAAACGAATCCTCCGTGGCGAGATCAAAGTTAGCTCCTGCGTCGTCTGAGAACGAAATGTAAGGCTGGCCCGAGTCCTCCCCGCCTACCAGGAGGAAGTCCGTACCAGGGACACCCTGAACACAACGGTCCGTGAAGTTGACCCCCCCAAGGCTTGTCCAGGCCGTACCGCCATTGATAGTCGAGATAACCTCTCCACCTCCAAAGCCGTTGCCCCTCGCGATGTACGCGACCGTATTGGAGACCGCGTACACGCCATTGCCTGAATCCTCCACGCCCCCAGGATCGGACTGCTGCTCCGCGTTCGTGATCGCCAGACCTCCAGCTCGAAGATCAAGCACGAGGTCTCCCGCGACGTTCGTATCCCCCACGCCCAAGGTGACGGAGTACCAACCGGGAAGCGCCGCGTCGTCCAGCTCCGTCAACGTCGTGTTGACCGTGTTGACCGCCGAAGCCCCCGCCTTGAACAGAAGGCTCGTGAGGGCGGACCCGCTTACGCCCGTGTTCGGCTCCCCGTCTCGGGAGAGGTAGAGCGTAGACACGTGCTCAGTCTCAATATCCAGGACGTACCCAGGACGCTGACGAGACAGCTCCGCTCGGAGCGTGCCGATCACCGTATCAAGGGCGCTTGCCGGCTCCAGCTCCACCCACAACCTCGCCGCGTCGAAGTCTGCCGCCTGCTTACCCAGCTCCAGCCTGTCACCTGTGTTCGCTTGCGGCAAGAAGACCGCCGAGTCTGCCACGTACGTGTCCTGAATCGTCAGGCCAATCGCGGCCGCCTCAGGAGGTACGCTAAAGGTCGCGCCCGCGTCATTGGTGTAAATGAGCGTACCCGACTCGCCCACCACATACGCCTCAGTCGCGCTGACCATGTGCACGCCGGTCAAGGCCTGAACCGTGCCCGTGTTGGCCGTCACGTCCGTCCAGTTGTCTCCAGTATCGGTCGTGTAGATCACCGTTCCGTTGTCGCCCACCGCGAATCCCGAACCCGAACCCGGAAACAGATGCACGGCTCGAAGGCCGTCAACAGCCGGGAGGACTGAGGGTGCAACCAGAGCGAACCCTCCCGTAGCGCGCCGGACATACGCTGCGCCGCCGCCCGTCTCCCCAACCAGCACGATCGAGTTGGAGGTAGGCACGTCCACGTCATAGACCTCAATACCCACGTGCGTCGAGCTGGCGGACAAGATCGGGGAGAAGAACGCCCCCTGATAGAGAATCCCATCGCCCCCGGCAGTCTGGCCGATCACGAAGAAGGCCGTACCTCCCGGCTGAACCGCACAACGCCGCGTCGTCGTGAGGGTCGCGGGAGCAAAGAAATCAACAGCCTCCGTCCAGGTCTCCCCGCCGTCTTCCGTGTAGTACGCAAATCCCAGGTCGCCGTTTGACTCCCACGCCGCGACCACGATGCGGTCCGGATCTTCTACGTCACCAGCTACACCAGAAGGCCTCTTCGTGAAGCCGCCACCCGATCGAAACTCGATGTTGGTGAAGGTATCCCCACGGTCCGACGAGAAGGCCACCTGATCCGTATCAAAGAAGTCCGTCACCCAGACGTCCACGGCATTGCGCGTACGGGAAGCCGCCCACACCGACGTTGCCGAGGTCAACGAGTAGCCAAGGTCCACCAGATCACGTGGGATCGGGTTCAGTGGCCGCACCTGCGTCACGACCGTTCCCGGCTCCTGCGTGAAGGCATCCCCCAGGGTCACCGTGTAGAGACCCTGACCCACCTCAGTGAGCGAGTCGAACACCGTGTTGACCGCCGACGTGCCGTTGATTACGACGTCCGTTGACACGGAGGCCCCCGTAAGGCCCGTCACAGCCGTCCCATCTCTTACCAGGGGTACGAGCAAGGTCAGCTCGCTGCCGACCGTCTCCGAGCGAGTATAGAGGCTCTCACCCCCTGCGACGGATGCCCCGATCTGAAGCGTTTGCGTGTACTGCGCCACACCGGAAGCGCCAACCTCCGTGATCACAAAGGTGAACTCCCCTCGCGTGTCGAACTCCAGAGCGGTAAACGCCACCTCATACACGCCGGGCATGTTGGTCGCGTCCAGCTCCGCGAAGTTGTCGGAGGTGAGCGTCTTTTCAACGGGCGAGCCCGCGTCTTTGCGGTAATAGAGGGCAACGTCTGCGGCCACCAATCCCGTCAAGGGGGCGCCCGCCGCGTCGACGAGTAGCATGGACACCGTGTCAGCGGAGTTGAGCGCGCGCATAGATGCGTTCCTCGTGGGGGGTGCAGAAAGAGGACCCGGAGGTCCTCACTCGCTTTCCCCCCGCTATAAGTGGATTCTCACCCCCAGCACACCGACTCCCAACCCTCCTTCTGGGCGCGGGCCACGTAATCTCGAATCTCGGAGACTCGACCGTGGAGGTAGCCCGCAGGCCGGAGCTGGCGAAGGACCGAAGCACCCCGCACGATCTCGCTCACGCCGTCCGAGCGGACCTCTACGCGGCGAGGACCCATCTCAACCGAACCCTGTATGGCCGGGTCCTGCTCACGGCTCAGAAACCGCATGCACGCTCTCCGGACGCGGGGGTAATCCTCCGGGCCCCAGGACCCGCCGTACTCGCTCGGCTCTCCGAGGCACTGGAGCAACTCCAGTGCGTTGGAGTTGGACATCTGGATGTCCTCCTGAAACTCGATGCGGTCGACGCCGCTGCCGTCGCAGTGGCGGCAGGAAGGCCTGTCGCAACACTCGAACTCCTCAATCTTAACCGGCGCATCGTTGGAAAAAAAGCTGATGGACATGAGGTGCCTCGTGATCTGGTGCGCCGTTTCGGCGCGGTGTGTCGTTGTCTGTCTCGTCTCTCACCTCTCATGTACCACAAGGGGTGGAGAGCGTAAAAAGAATCTCAGAAAGGCCGCAAAAAAGATCACGCAAGAACGAAGCGACCCCCTCCCCGCAATGGGTGAGGGGGTCGGTGAGTCAGCTCAAGAGAGGCTCAGGAGAAGTGGGTTCCGAGGACCTCAGGGTTGATGCGGACCCCGTTCGAGCCCTTACCCTTCAGGCTCTCATCGGCTCGGCACTCGCGGCACCAGCTCTGGAGGTAGGTCTTGCCCCGAGCCTTGTAGAACCGGAGTCCGAAGGTCTCCTTGATCCCCTGGAGACCTTGAGCCTCCAGTCCACAGCAAGGGCAAGCGTGGACGATGTTCTCCCAGGGCTGGAGCCTTCCGACGAGACCCCTGTGGTCTCCGCGCGTCACCTCCGGCCAGCGGCTCACCAGGAGGTCGTAGAGGCTGCTCACCGCCTCCTCAGGGATCTCAGGGTTGGCGTGGGTCCAGCAGGCGATGAAATCTTTGCGGAGGTTGAGGCTCTTGGCGTTCTTGAGGCTCTTGGCGGCGGCGTTCTGGACTTTCATGACTTCCTCTCTTTCGTGTTGCGCCGTGATCCGGCGCCGTGTCTCTCTTGTCTCTCACCTCTCATGTACCACAAGGAGTGGGGAGCGTAAAAAGAATCTCAGAAAGGCCGCCGAAATCTCAAACGTGGGGGTCCTGCTTGATGACCGCGCCGCTGAAGCCCAGGCCCGAGTAACGGATAGCCTTGATGCTATCACCCTTGGTGGCCCATCCACGCTGGCCGTTGCCCCGCTTCTGACGTCGGGTCCAGCACTGAGCGGGGATGTCCTCAAGAGCGACGCCCTCCTCCAGGGCCTGACGCGCCGATCGGAGGTCCGCAACCCAGATCTTCTTCTGCGAGTCTACCTTGGTGATGATCGCTCCGTAGGAGTCCCCCTGGACGTAGCGGGAAATCTCCCGACCCGCCTTCAGGATCGGGACGATCCTGATGTCCCTCAGCGCCAGGAAGTTGGAGCCGACCGCTTCTGCCAGCTCCTGGAAGCCAACGTGCTTCCAGGAGCTGCTCATCCAGTCGAAGAGGACCGAGAACTCCGCCGTTCGGTGGTCCATCCCCTCTTTCTCAGCCAGGATGCGGCCAAACTCTTCAACGGCTATCTTTTGAAGGTCTCGGCTCTCAAGTTTTACCAGGAGGCCTCTGAAGGCGAAGTTCTCCCGGTCACCGGACCGGACGTCTGCGAGGAAGCTGCGCATCTCACCGTAATTCGACATTGTTCTCTCCTGTATCGTGGTGCGCCGTTGGGGCGTGGTGCGCCGTGATCCGGCGCCGTAGTGTGTTGCTCTCTCTTACACACTCTATATACCACAAGGGGTAGGGGTCGTAAAAACTATCTCAGAATAGTTACAGAACCGGGAAAGCACCTACAAAAAAACCTCCTCGCAGGTGAGCGAGGAGGTCGGGAGTGTTGAAGGAGAGGGCCGTCAGCGTGCGTGGTTCACGTTGACGTAGAAGTTAACGTGGAAGTAGTCGCTCGCCATGTCCGAGCCGTCGAAGTTGTAGGCCTTGGCGATCGCCTCCAAGGCGGCATCCACCGCTTTGCGCTGGTCGGAGTAGACACTCTCGACCCGGTACATGGCCTTCTCCATATCGGACGCCTCGCGGCGCAGCTCGTAGGCGTACTCCTTGACCTCGATGCTGAGGCTCTGACCCCCTGAGTAGCGCTTGATGCGCACGCTCGCCTTGATCTTGGGGAGGTCCCCCGCCTTGACGGCGGCCTTGATGTCCTGGCGGACCTTCTTGGCGATCTCGGAAATGTCAAGGCCCTGCTCGTACTTGGAACCGTAAGCGACGGAGTAATCAGGAGCGTGCATCGTATCCTCTCTTTTCGTGTTGCCCCGTATCGGGGCGGTGTGTCGTTCTGTCTCTCACCTCTCATGTACCACAAGGGGTGGAGAGCGTAAAAACTATCTGAGTTCGTCACGAAAAAAAAAAGACCCCAGACGCACGAAACATCCACACTTCTCAACAAGTGTGGATGTTTCGTGATGTCGAAGGGGTATCAGGAGCGGGGGGTCGGACGCGGCCGCGCGAGGAGCCTCTCCATCACAGCATCGTTCTGAGCGGCCCGACATTGCGCCTCAACGCCCTGGAGGCCCCAGACTCGACCCAGGACCATGAGAGCCTCACACCACTCCTGAGGCGTCTCAGGAGCGCGACCACGGCCCTTCTCGAAGGCCACCCGCACCTGACGGTTTAGCCGGGGAGAGCCGACCCACTCCAACCGGGCGAGTAGACCCGCCTGAACCTTGTAGTAGGCCCGAGCCTCCGCGTCGTCGGCGGGCGCGGTGTAGTCGAGCTTGGCGAGCTGTGCGTCGTAATCCATGTCCTGAGCCTTGCCGTTAGGTAATGAAGGTGACTACCTTCCATATACCACAACGCTGGCTAGACGTAAAAAGAAAGATCAGGTAGGCAGAAGCTCGCGGCGCACAAGATCCTCTTCCTCATCCAGCGTCATGACGAATGCAAGGTAATCCTTGTACTGGGCGTCTGTGATCTCATAGCTACGAGTAGACCCACCCACGCCGATCACGTGCAGATGGTGTGACGGACTCCCAGGGACGTAGGTGACCACCACCCCCTTGGGAATGAGCACGAGGGTGGAGTGCGTGTCGCTCTCGACGAGCGTGATCACGATCACCTCCTCTCCCACGTTCTCCCAGACAGGGTGATCAAAGTTGGGCACTTGCGCCCATTGCAACGTGTTCAAAGCTCAACCTCCTTCCAACTGGCGGTACGGCGTGGAGGGGTCTCAGGCTCCTCACAGGGACGAGCCCAGATGAAGTACGGACCAAAGCCCGTGACTACGCTCTCACGATCATTCACAAGCACAAGATCCCCCACTACAAGGTCTGTGTTCGTGACGCGCTTCCAGTTCTCGGGAGTGTCAAGGTGGTCGAAGAGCATGGATTCTCCTTTCGGATTGGGTAAATTCACACCTACTCTATACCACACGACGGGCTCCTCGTAAGAAGTTCGCCGTCTTTTATCCGAGACATGGCCCAACCGCCCTTCGGCGCGCGCACGACCTGGAAGCGGTACGGCGTGTCCGGGAACGCAAGCTCAACCCCCTCGTCGAGGTCCCGGATGTGGATGTACAGATCGCCTGCCGCGTTGAACCACCGGCGCGTCTGGTCCCACCTTGGGTGAATCCGATCGTACTCCTTGAGGTTGCCTTCTTCGAGGAGCTGCTCCGGCTCTTCCATGATCGCGTACCACGGCCGGGAGTAGCGCACAGGGGGCGGGTACGGAAAGGGCTCCTTGCCCGACCGTAGACGCCTCAAGAGTGCCGAGTGTTGTGCGTCGGTCACCAGACGTCCAACGGTGTTCGGATACTTGCCCTCAGGCCCACCGGGTCGGCAGGCCTCAAAACGGACCCGAAGCCACGTCAAGACGTGCTCGACCTCTTGCCCCTCGTAAGGGCTGAAGAGGTCGCGCAAGAAAGCCTCACGTCTCGCCGGCGTCTCGGGGATGGCCGTGTGGCTGCCGACCTCATCCCGTATCTGACTGTAGTTCAAAGGAACCTTCATCTAATCCTCCGGGACGTCTAAAGACCTCAAGTGTTCCACAGCCTCCGCCCTCTTGGCAAGCAGGTACTCATCCTTGAGCTGCTGGGTTCTCTTCTCCTGGCGAGACCACGCGTCGACATACTCGAAGTCCTGATCACTTACAGCCGGAAGCGCCTCGAACCGAGGGGACGCCTCAAGACCGGCGAGACGTTCTCCAAATCGCGCTGAGAAGGTCTCGAACAACTCACGCGCTTCCTGGCGCATGACCGCCTTGTGGCCACACGTGGAAGCCAAATACAGCGCCTCATGGGCCAGAAGAAGCCAGTCGTCTTGTATGTCTTCGGGGATCAACTGAATGCTCCCACGAAGACTGCGCAAGGGGAGCGGCTGCCCTTCTCCGAGAGACCCTCGATCTGCTTCCAAGCGCTCCGCTGCCCAACGCCCAGCCTCCCGACGGGCTCGGCTATGAGCTACGATCTCTTCGCCCACCATAAAAGGCTCCAGCTCCTCCCAGGTCCCAGGTAGAGCGTTCTGTTGATACAAGGCTTCGCATACGAGGTCGATCTCCTGAAGCAGAGCCTCAGCAGCAGAAGGCTCCGATTCCCCGCCTCCAACATCCGGAAGGTCCGACCAGTGCAAGTCAGGCCACGTCACGATCTGACCATCCAGCCACGCGTATCCCGTACCCGAGCTAAAGAAACAGTCAGACAGAACGCTCCAGCGGGTGTGGTACAGATCACCATACTCGCGGTAGCACCACTCAAAGAGGCGCTCTACAGTGCTGTCGTACAACCCCTGCTGGTGTTCCCGGACGAAACGTCTCCCCTTGGCCAAGGCGACCTCTTTCGTGGGAGACATGCGACATGCTGCCTGGACATGGGAGCCCTGACGTGGGATCTGCTCGATATACGAGGACATCCAATTGACACCCTGAGGGTAATCAATACGAATGCAACACTGCCACGCCTCACCAAACATCCAGCACGCGACCTCATATCGGCCCTGCGTGAATTCTTCCCGCTCCTCACTCATCTCATTATCCCGAGCTTGGCATAGGCCTTGAGGGCGCGTTGAAGGCCGTCGGCTCGGTTGGCCGTGCCGGGCTTGGACGTGTGCACCTCCATACCCCTCATGCAAATTGCGTAGAACGGAAGGCCCGACCAGGGGCTCTTGGACTCCTGGAGCAACTCACACCTCCAGACCTCCGCGCCATCATCGAGATCTCGAATCTTGACCGCTTTGAGGTCCTCGCGCTGGTCGATACGCGACTCTATCTTGTCTGCCATGTTCAGCTCTCCTCGGTAGGGTCTACCTCCCTCAAGGATACAGCGCGTTGGGCCCGGAGGTCAAGCACCCTGCGGTGCTCTGCCTGGAGCTGCTCGAACGCAGACCCCACCTCCTCTGACTTGGATTTGCGACGTTGGTATTCCCCCTCACGACGCGCCTTTTCAACCTCCACGTCTTCTACGGCGCGGTCGATGGGCTTGAGCCGAGTGGCTTGGGCCGGATTACTGCACGCATGCAGCGCCACGCAAAGCTCCCCAAGGAGTCTTCGATGGTGCGGCGAGACCTCCAGCTCTTTGGTTCCCAGGACGTTCAAGAGCATGTGGACGTAGTTGAGCGCCTCGTCGCCCCGGATGTAGACACCCGACCAGTCCTCTCCAAAGCGAATCGCTCCCGTCTCCGCGCGCCACAGCGTGTCGTCACTCATTGGACGGACTCGTAAGGAGGTCGAGCGAGGCCGCATCACGCTCTCGACGCTGCTGCTCCTGATAAGTCTTGGACAGCCTCATCCAAACCCAGGCCGGGGTGCGTGTGGCCACTTCGATACGACTGGCGACCTCTTGAGTAAAAGGCTGCGCATCCGCCAGAAGCTCGCGCAGATACGCCAGATCAATCTTGGTCAGATCGGCCAGTGTCTCTTCTGCGGTACCGGAGGACTCCAGCCATATCCGAAGAGCCTCTCCAGGGGAGGTGAAGCCTCCCGGCGTGTAACTCCGCGACTCGTCACGATCTTCGTGCTGTACGAACCCATTGGAGCTAATCTTCTTGGTCATGTCCGTCTCCTGATTCGGCCACGTCTTCACGTGTCCACATCCACTGCAACTGATAGAACCCGCCGTCGCTTTCGCGGCGCTCCGCTTCTGGCTCAACCCACGCGTCGGCGTGCTCTCGAACCTCGATCTCCAGGCCGGGAGCGTTGCGGTAGAACCAGGAGAACATCTCATGGCGCGTTGTCGTATCCGCCATCTCCAGACGTACCCCGTAGAGGGTCTCTCGGAGGCTCCTCAAAGGAGTACCATCCGGCACCACGACCGTCAAGATGAGTTCAGGTTCTCCATCCTCCGGGCCCACCTGGAAGGTTCGACGTATACCGAGAGCCAGGGAGCCAAAGGCGGCGAAAATGCGACGCGCGGCTTCAAGGTCCAGGCCTCCAAACCCTTCCTCAGCCCATCTGAGGTGCGCGTGCGAGGTCTGTGCTTTGAGGACCGCGAGGGCTCCCAGATCTACCGCGTAGCTCTTGCCCCCAGACTCGATGATCCAGAACTGATTGGTCGCCTCATCGTAGGTCCACGTCAGCTCCGGATTCAACTCGACATCACGCACAGAAAACCTCCCTTCAAGCAGCTCCTGCCGTCGAGGCGGCCCCGTGAGGGCGTGAGCCCTGGCGACACGGCGGCGCTTATAGACGTCAGCACAGGACAACAAAAAGATGAGCCCCACCCACACGATACCGAGTAGATAGAGGCCCATCATGACAACACCCTACGAATCAGCGCTCCAGGGAGTCGTTGACCTGCGGAAGAAACTTCGTGTGCAGGTCGCGCTCCACAAGGAGCCGCAAGACGTCCGCCGCACAGGAGATCACGGCATAGATGTCCTTGGTTTCGAGCTGCGGCATCTCGTACAGGATCTGGTCGACAGTCCACCCGCTCGACAGCAAAGAGAGCAAGAACTCCACGCTTATGCGAGTTCCTCGAACCGTCGGTCGCCCTCCCATGACTGCTTCGTTTGATACAATACGTGTCCGCCAGTCTATCACGGTACACCTCGGAGGCAAGAGTGAGCACGGCTCCTCCAGGTCTCCCATAACCCCCAGCTTGTATCCTCACTCTGACCCGCCCGCACGCGTACGCGCATCACCAGAACACGACGTACAGCTAGAATACCGTCGGCGGGTCTCCACTCGCACGAAATCCGACACGAGCAGCCCCAAGTTCAGGCTCCCAAAGACCACGGTAGCTGCCTGCGAGACGAAGGCGTCCTTGGTGTACACGTAGCTGGCTGACGTCGTACGACGTCCAAGAACACGCCGACGCAAAGACGAGCGCTTGAGCGTGTACCTCAAACGCTGACGCATCCATGCCGAAAGCGTAACCCCCCCCTTGCGCTCTTCCCACCTACTCATCGTCAGTCTCCGAGGGGGCATGTTCGGCACACCGTCGACTGAACCAGCTACCCTCATAGACACCCTCGGCGCCCATCTTACCACAGACCTGACAGGTGACGTGACTCACACGCTCCGCAAGGTCCACGTAGTGGTCTACCTTGTTAGGCCCATTCATGGTGTAGAACCGCAGCTCGCCCCACTTCTCCTTGACCTGCATGACCACGAAGCCCTCGAAGGGATCGGTGGGGTACTGCGCAAAGTAGCGCTCAATCCACTCGCAGTCTGCAAGCTCTCCCACGGTGGTGACCCCTTGTTTGACGAAGAGATCGTCGCGGATGTCACACACCTCCGGCCACCTCTTGGCAGCGTGCGAGATCTGATCCAGCAAGGCCTCCACGAGAGGCTCCCAGCCCTCGGGGACGCTGAAGTCAAACGCATCTTTGAGAAAGGCATGTTTTGCGAACATGCGCTCCCACCACTTCTTCTCTTCTGAACTGTCACTCATGGTCAAACTCCAGGGTGGGGGACATCCCCGCTCGCGCGGGGAACACCGCAGGTAGTGGGCCTCGTCGCAGATGATGACCGGAACATCCCCGCTCGCGCGGGGAACACTCTTCAAATGTTCAGTATACCTAACTCCTTGATTCATAAGAGGAATCCTGTTGGCATAGGGTGCGTCGGTTTACTTTACCAAATCGTACCCTGTGGTACAAGCTCCCAAGAGCGACTAAGCGGACCTTACTACAAGCTCTCTCCGGCTGTCAAGAGGTTTGCAGCTCTTTCCACATGCGGTACATGTGGGCGCGGATGCGGTCATAAGAGTCCGTGTCGCCTTTTTGAGCGATGCCGCGACCCTGGAGCGTGAGGAACACCTCTCCAAAAGCCTCATGGGGACATCCCCGCGTACACGGGGAAGGGGTCCAGGTCAGGCACACGGGCCGTACGGGAGTGGGGACATCCCCGCGTACACGGGGAAGGGTGCTACTAGACTCCGGGGTGCATGGCGGTGCGCAGGGGACATCCCCGCGTACACGGGGAAGGGTCTGTGCCAAGAAGTCACAGGGTAGGGAACACGTAAGTATTCGGTTTTCAAAGACTTTCAGGGTTCAGTGTCAAAGAGCGTCACCCTTGGGCGACCTCTCCGACGTCCTTATGGTAACCACACCTAAGAGGGCCTGTCAAGCGCCGCGCAACGGTCGAAACGTCAAGTTGATGCGAGGCTCAGAGACACGGGCACGCTTGGGGAGGCTGTGCTCCCACTCGCGCTGAGTCCCCGCAGGCATGACGAGAAGGCTGCCGTCCGTGAGCGCGAAGGAGAGCTTCTCCTTGTGGTCCACCTTGCGGCGCATCTTGAAGTCTCGGGCAGCTCCAAACGACAGGGAGGCGATCACCGGGTCATCCCCGAACAGCGGCTCATCGTCCGCGTGCCAGCCAATGCGGTCCGAGCCGTCCCGGTAGAGGTTGGCCAGCATCGTGGGGAGCTTGCAACCCACATGAGCCTCGACCTTCTCCTGGAGCGACTTGAGGAGAGCAGAAGGAAGCTCCCGAGCCCCCCACTGTAGGTTGGAGTACGTGTAAGAGACCGGACCGTACCACGCAGTCAAGCGAGGCTGTGGGTGCTCTTTGCCGTAGACCACAATCATGCGCTGTTCAAAGGCGAGCAGACTGCGCAGCTCCTCGAAATCCATCTCCACGAACTGCTCTATCAATTCCATCACGGTGCTCCAGGGCAAAGGGTGATGAGCTACCCTAGCCCGAAGAGAGCGTAAAGTCAACCGGCAGACAGCACCAAGCGCCAGATCGTCCACGCACACAGGAGGTGGTACGTGTTGTCGACGATGATCACGGACCACGGCCCCATGTTGTCACGGAACCCCGTCTGACCTGCCTTACCCATCCAGGCGGCGGCGAGACGGTAGCGGTCGACCGGGTAGTGCGTGGCCCAAATGGCAGCGTAGGCCCACCACGGCCAGACATCCCCCATGACCCAGGTGAAGCAGACAAACATCAACGTATAGAGCGTCACATGCACCAGACACGCTGCCGTGCCCTCCCAGGTACGTGCGCTCTTGTTCTGCGCCATCCAGTCGTTCTGGTAGACGTAATCACCCACGAGGTGAACCAGAATAAGAGTACCCATATCCATTACCGAACCTTCGCTTTGGAGGTCTCAAGCACGTACAGCGCCTGAAACAGTGATGTCCCGCCCGCTGTCTCTGGCCCACCCAGAGGACCGGGGTATACCACGTCACCACTCTTCGCGTCCAACACAGCGAAGAAATTCTTCCACTGGATGGGAGATACGGGACCCGGCTTCTTGGGAGTTCCCCACTCGCAACGGTAATACGGGGTTCCATCCTGGAGGGTGCCTGCACGCGAGGCTGTGAAGCCGTCGTCGCGATGGAAGGTAAAGGGGTAGACCATCTAACTCTCGCAAGGTATGAGGTATGGGCGCTCGGGAGGCTTACTTCCCGCTCTTGGGCATGGTCACCTTGATCGTCCACACCGGAGGCTTGCCGTTACGATAGGGACATCCCCGCGCGTGCGGGGAAGGGCCGGGCGCATCGACAATGCTACCACACCCTGAAAGGGGCGTCAAGTCCCTCACTCCACGGGTCCCAGGATCTCCTGGACGGTACCGAAGTTGGTGACGAGGAAGCGCACGGGGGCTCCTACCGTGTACCGTTGGAACTCCCCGTAGTCAACGGTGAGGGTCTGCGAGTACGGCGTATCACCCTCCTGGAACCCCAGAGTAAGCTCATAACGCGCCGTGCGGCGTTCGCGCTCCAGCGGCCCCAGTGACCCCTTGGGCCAGCGAGCCGGTCTCTTGGTTCCTGCGGAGTTATGACGGTCGGAGTCGATCCAGCGTTGCGTGGCGTAGCTGCACCACTGCTGCGGGATGGAGCGCTCGCAGATCTTGTCCACGGTATCGGAGCTGTGAATGGCCACCTGCTTCGAGCGCGTACACGTGTCAGGCACGCTGTCATAGACCGTACGCGAGCAGGTTGAAGAGACACTACGGGAGCAGTATCTGGGGGAGCAGGAGCGCGACGCGCTGCCCTTGCTCGTGCGGGACGTAGAGCACGTCTCGCCGCACTGATAGGACTCCGACTTGGAGCATGAATAGCTCTCCTGTCGAGACACCTTCTTGGTGCACGAGTAGCTCTCCGTCTCCGTCCTCATGTGCGTACACGACACCTGCTTGGTCCCACACACGTAGTCCTGGTAATGGTGGTGCTTCATGCGACAGGACTGCACGCGAACTCCCGCGCGCGCGCCTGAGCCGTTGACGGGCTTGACCTCTCTCCGCTCGCTCAGACTCATCTGCCAGTCTTCGTCGACTACAGGCGTCCACCGCTGCTCCTGGATCACCCTCTCCCAATGCAGCGACTCCACCTCTCCCGTGACCTCATGGGTCTGGAAGCCCCAAACGGTCGTACCCAGGACAAGCCCGAGGACACTGATCGCAGCCCCGCCGCCCTTCTGCTTCGGGCTCATGGATGAAAGGCGGGCCAGCTTGGGGACCTTTGGCGGGGAGTCCTCGGACGGCATACCCGACGTATCCTCGGAGGCCTTCTTGACAGGCTCTTCCTCCTCCAGGAACGCGTTCTCGGAGATCACCGAGCTGGGAAGGTCCTCGTCGCTCCATTTTGGGCGCGCGACATGACCCTGTGACTGCATCTCTTCTTTGAACGCCGAACGGCCCTTGTTGGCCGCTTCGAGCTGGTCCTCGTGCTTCGCGTCCGCGTCAAAGGAGAGGCCGTGTGCTGCACGCATACCCGCGAAGGCGCCGAACTGCTCCACGAGGTCCGCTGCGACACCCTGTTCGCCGTCCATGTAGGCCTGGAATGTACGGTAGTCGAGAGCCTCACGAAGCTGCTCATCCGAAGCACCGCGAGGCGCTGCGCAGTGGTGACACTCCGTCTCATCCCCGTAGTTGTCCCCCGTGCAGTTCGTACAGAACCAGCTCGCGCCAACGTCTGCGAACCGTGCCGTGTCTTCTTGGGTCCACGCGCGCTCTTCATGACCATGACTGGCCCACGACTCGTCATCGCCAGGGAGATACGCCCCATCAAACTCTTCAAAGGTCCGGGCATGCGCGCACTCGGGGCATGTGCGATGGCGAGGACTACACGGGATACCCACATGTCCGCAATCCGAACAGTCCCACATCAACCAGTAGTCACTCATAGCTCTACTCCTATTCTTCAAGGGGCCTCAGCTCTCCTCAACGATCTCCAGGAGCCGCGAGACCACCATGTCTTGGTTAGCCTGGAGCCACTCGACGACCGCCTCATGGTTACGGTCCAGGCTCGGCAGATCGTTACTCACACGGCGCGCGTTGACCGCGTACTCCATCTCATATGTGAGGTCAGTGAGAGCGGAACCCTCCAGAGTTCCGTCGAGCTTCGTGGCAGCGTTGAGATCCTCCAGGGTCTCCAACGCCGTGTCCCAAAAGCAGTGGTAGAAGTGGTCCGTGTTCGAGAAAAGAGCCTGCATCGCGTCGTACATGTTTTATACCTCTGTTCGGTGTGTCTGTGTTGTCTTACACACATCATATAACACAAGGAGTAGGGGGTCGTAAAAAGAAAGTTACCACGCGGCTTCCTCATGTGAGAGGACGATCTCCCACACCACGGACACATCCACACACCCAGGTACGAGCCTCCAACCCCCTGTGATCTGCTCCACGATGCCTTCCTCCTCAAAGACCTCCAGACAACACACCTGACCGTACAGCTCCGTGACGTCGAAGCACCACGCCAAACGAAAGGCCGCCAAAGCGTAGGGGACCCACACGGCACAATCAACGATCCCAGCCGTCAAGAGGTCGCGTACGCCGGTCCCCACGAGGATATGCCCGTCGTCGGTCTCCCAGGGGCCGTGATCGAGGTAGTGATCTCGGATGTTCTGTTTGATTTGTGCGTCGACCTCCAGCCCCTCGCGAGGCTGGGGAGGCAAGCGCTCGTAGCTATGGGAGAGCACGAAGACCGGCAAGAGCTGGGCGATGGGGTCCTGACGCGTGTTCAGAGCGGGGGGTCGACATCCCCTCGCCAGGATATGCTCGGTGAGGGTGGGAGCATTGAGCCTGTACCACTCCTTTCCGCCTTGAGCGCTCCACGGGTCCAGGAGCTTGTGCATGCGCTGCTCTTGCTCGAAGCTACCCGGCCAGCTCCCCACCAAGTGAAGACGCTCCACGTTCGAGCCTTGCATCTCAAGGCGCCGGTGCTCCCCCGAGCGACGCGTGTACCCGACCTTGTAGCCGTCGGTGGTCCCCGCTCTCAACAGATATATCATGACACCGTTCGCTGCGTGTGATCTGGTAACAGACCACGATAACCCCCGCACCGTACCGTGTCAAAGGTCTCAGCGGTAGAGCTTGAGCTTCCCGGTGATAGGGTCAAGGTCCTCCGCGTACTCCGGACCTATCGCCAAGGCCGTCGTCTGCGCGCCCGCAAAGATCGTCCGACCCTCATCGACCACGAGAGCGGTACGCAGGCCTGCCTCCTGTGCGGCAGCGTACAGCGCGAGCATCTCCGACTCGCTGTCAACTCCCAACACGATCTTGACGTGAGAGCCCTTGCTCCACGCGAGGTCGAGCGGTCTCATCTTCAGCGTCAGGTCTCCAGGTCCCGATGTGAGGGCCTCGCCCATGAACGCCTTGAGGCTGGCATGAGCAGCCTGCGCCGCTGCCTTGCCTGCGGGCATCTTGAGGTCGGTCCGTAGAATGATCACTTGCTTGGGCTCTCTCATCTCCATCACCTTGGTCTGTAGGGGGTTGAGCTGTAGGAGGTAGCGTTCTGCCTCCCGCGTATGCGTACACACGGTGGCTACGATCTTGGCCGGACGAAGCAGCGAAGCGTAAGCCATACCGTCAGCCGGATCAGTCGTCTCCTCCCAGGAGGACTCCAACTCCACCGCGTAGACGCCCGAGCCCACCCAGACACCACTCTCCGTCAAGAGCACCGCCCCGCCTGAGCGAATATAGAAGGACAGCACATCATAGAGAGTCTTCCAGACGGTCCCCTCCACGTCCTTGTAGATCGAGACGTCTCTCCACTTCTCGTAGGTCTGGAGGTTCCCGACCGTGTATGCGCGCGTGCCGGGGAGAGTCGGCACATCTTTGGACCAGCTCATGATTCACCCTTCGTCGACGCCCAGACGCCCCGACCCACCTTGGAGGCCTCACCCTCTTTCTCCAGCTCTCGGAGGATTCGACTCACGGAGCTGGAGACGTTCTTGTAGAGGGTGGCGTAGTGGGGTGCCTCCTTGGCCAGCTTCAAGGGCTTGACCTCTCCAGCCTCCAGGCTCGCGCGCACCCACGCACGCGTGAGCTTGTAGTGGGTGCAGTACGTATGGGCCCCGCTTGGATAACCCGCGAGCTGGTCACGGTTCTGCTCACACAACAAGAGCTTGTGCCGGTTGCGATGCTTCTTGGCATCGTCCAGACGCTCCGCTGCAACATGCTCCACGAAGTCCTTCGTCTCCGTGTCAAAGCTCATGAGGCCGTGCTTACTCCAGCGTCCGCCCTTGAACGCCGCCACCCACTTGGCCACGGTCGCTTCTCGCGGGGTAGCCATCGTGAACCCCCACACCTCATCGGCCACGTGGTAGATGTCGAGCTTCCACACCTGGCGTCTAAGCGTCTTATCTGACCCACGCTTCATCTCGATCGCCACCACGTACTCGGGAGCGTCACAGGGCCCCGTATGCCCCACGTGGTCCACGAAGATTGATTTGCCAAACATCGCAACCTCCCCGTGCACGCATAACCCGCGCGCACGCAGGTGCGCGACCACGTACGGGGACAGCTCCAGCTCTGTTTTGGGACTCTCTTTACTCATGGCGACCCTCCAAGGTACTTATATCACGTGTAAGGTGGACAGGGACAGCCTAAAGGAGACCCCACCATGTACCGCCGCACTTACGCATTCGCCGCTCTCCTCCTCCTCACGCTCACAGGATCGACCGCAGCCTCCGTGATCCCTCGTACCTTCGACCCCTTCGGCTGGCTGCGTCTGCAACCCGTCCAGGTCATCGAGCTACCCGAAGAGTTCATCCCCGCGAACCTCACGCCACGCTACTCCGACGTCTACCTCGAATACTGCGCGCTGCCTGCCGACTCCGAAGCCTCTTATGTGCTCACGCACACAGGAGACCTCATCCAGGGTGATCCGGACTCGTGCCCGCATGAACTCACCCCTGAAGTCATCTTCGGACCTCAGTGACATACGACCGGATCACTGCCTTTAGGGTTGGGGCAGAACGTCTGCGCGAGCACGGGCTCCGGAGAGTATGAATCAAACCGAACGTGAAGCATCGCGCGCTCCGCCGCCGAGCGTGATCCGTACTCTCCAAAGGCCAGATGGAAGATCTCGCCGCGCTTGAAGACGCGTGCTCCCGAGAGCATCGTCAGGCCCTCGCGCGTGGGTGCGCGCATGAGAATGAGGATCCACCATGCCGTAGCATAGTCGTCAACGGCCCTGGATTGAGCTGCAAGCGTCTTGGGCTTCCCGGACGGAGCGGTAGCCGCGCGAGCCACTTGAACCGCTCTCGCGGAATATTCGGGGGCCTCCTCGCCTCGATCTGCTCCAGGGTCCTCAGCCCGGTCCCCGGATGGGAGAGGAGGAGCCGACATCATGGGAGCATACTCAAAGATCTCGTGATCCAGAACATCCCCGTAGCTGTCCGCCTCAAGCGCAGCCACCTCGCTTTGCTTGGCAGACTTCGCTCGTTCGATCACCCAGGCGGCTTCGTCCGGGTAGAGGACCGTGAGCATGGTCACCGCATAGGTCACCCGCGCCGGGTCTTCATCGAGCAAGGGGGGGATGTAGGCCTTGAAGTCCGCGTTGCGGTCCGCCATGCGCGCGTTGTCGAACTCCTGTCTCTTCAGCTCGGCTTGCCGCTCCGCCTTGATCGTCTCCTGCTGCACCGCGTAAACGTGGGCCGCGTAGCTCGTGACCAAAGGTAGCAGCATGGACAGGACACCCACGAGAGCTGTCTTTGCCCGACTCCAGCCTGTTGTACTCTCCGCCATCGTGATCCTCGTCTCGTATTGGTAGTACCCATACACGAGAACAAAACATCATCGCGTCCACAACCGCTCAAGCAACGCCGCCATGTCCGCATCGTTCATACTCCCCTCACCTGGACCCCTCTCACCCGGTAGAGCCCAATCTCTTGTAGGGTCACCCGGCATAGAGCCGTACATCTGGGCCAGCGCGTCCGCCACGACATTCACAGAAGACGGTGTAAGTGAAGGATCACGACTCCTGCGTTGTGCAGGGGCATCCCGTCCGGTAGAGGCATCGTCATCTTGCAGGAGCCTTCGATCCAAGGCCTGGAAATGGGAAAGCCAATGTGCTGATACGACCGCCCCAAAGAGCGCCCAATCGGCCTGCTCCAGAGCCCACCTCATCTGACCACCGGAGCGACGTAGCCCGAGGATACCGTTGGCACGCTCAAGGGTGGTGCACATTCTGAGTAAGGGGTCTCGTAGGAGAGGGTTCAACCCCCTCAATGGCTCAAGCTCAATACACTCCAGGCCCCCCATCAACGCCATCACCTGTTGGGGCAGAGACGGGTGGCGTTGTACGAAGCGCATAGCCACCAAGGCATTAGACTGTTGCAGCATGCTCAGCTCTCCAAAGACTCTTTGACGAAGGAGACGACCCTATTCACACCCAAGCTATGCAGCTCCTGGACCGAGACATCCGAAGACAGCTCCTCGATCTTCGGCATACCCGACCAGCGCTCGGACGCCGCCGCTACTGCCGCGCGTCCGCTCTCCCACCAGCGAGCCTCCGACTCAGCCTCTCCTGTGGCCACGGTGACGCGTTCGTAGTCAGCCCGGAGGCCCAGCACCAGATCATACGAAGGAGGCACGCCGTTGTCGTAGCGGGTCATGCTTGCGTGCATATCATCGGAAGCCACGCTCAGCAGAAGCGGCAAGGGAGACGGGTAGAGCAGGACGCTTGGCCCCACTCGTAGATCCGCCGTCTCCCTGGCGATACGATCTAACATGGCCTGGAGCTTCCACGTATGGACCGCCCGGATCTGGTCATCCTCCAGGATCGTGTCCTGGTCCCACAGGTCTCTCCCTCCATAGATACCCATATCACGCTGCGACAGCACGTGCAGCGCAGACGGGACCACCAAGGGGTTACAGCCAATGGAACGCAGATGCGATGCCAAGCCCTCCGTGAACTTGGGTATCCGAGACCCCGGAGCGCCCCACAAGGCAATGGAGACCACTGACGGCTTCGTGGCGCGCGAATGCGCCTCATATTCGACCAGATTATCTCGCAGGATCGAGAACGTCTTCGCACCCGATACCCGCTCGCCGTCTACAAAGGGGGCGAGATCCCAGTAGGGTACGAGAGAATCGCAACCGCGTACATTCGTCTCACCTCTGTGGACGACTACATACAGGGAGCCCTCCTCGTACTTGCGAACAGGGTTCAAGAGGATGAACGACCGCAACAGCCGTAAGATTAGCCCTGGAGCCGGGTTCAAGAGTCGATGTGTCATTCGTCTTCCCGAGGTAATACGATGCCCAAGAGATGGGGAGGTGCGTTTAGCGCCCTGGCGATGCGCTCCGCCGTGTAGGCCACGTTAGACGAGGTGGCCCGCCTCCAGCCTTGAGTGTCGCGCAGCTCCCGCGTCTGTGTGCGTAGTTGAAGGTTCAGAGTAGCGCCCCAAAACAGGCCCCGCAGGGACGGGCTGTGGTCGCTGCTCAAGTGTGCTCATCACGCTCGGACTCACCACCAAGGTAGACGGTGCATAATCCCCACTCAAAGACCTACGCGCCTCAAATAGGGCGTCAAGGACAGACCCTCGCCGTGCCGGGGCCACCGGTGGGTACGTAGGTACGAACGTAGCGGGGGATATCTCCGCGCGCATGCGCGCGATCCTCCCCATTAGCGACGGGAGCGTCGGTGGAGTACCAAACTCCCCGGTAAAGGGAGAGCGGCCACTATACGAGGTGGAAGCATACACCTCCCACTCCCGAGGCATTGAGTTTGTGAGCAAAGAACCGTAGAAGGCCCAATCGGCACGTGAGCTTGGCCAAAACTCACGGCCCGTATCGTCAGAGCACCACGCCATTTCGAGGGTACGCGTTGCCGTTAAACGGGAAGGAGGCTACCGTCCCGCTGACTTTGCGCCTCTTGCGACCTCGTACCTCCTTCAAGTAGGGCTCGATGAGGCGCTGATTCTCGTGCGCAAACTTCATAGCCTTGAGCGCTGGGTGTCGGATCAACATGAGAGGGCTCCTTGAGAGGTATAGTCACGATGGGACTCGAACCCATACACGGGGATTTAGAATCCCCTGCTCTAACCCGTTGAGCTACACGACTGGAATGGAGAGGTAGGCACGTACTTGGTTTTTGCCGGACCAAAGCAGGCTCTTGGTTAGAAGACCCTGTACCCCCTCTCCATGCCGGGTACTATGCCACACCCCATGCGTAGGGGTCAAGACAAATAGGCACCCTCGGGACCACAAAGATCCAGGCGATCGCCAATGAGACCTCGCACGCGCGCACGCTCGTCCGCATCCATGCGCGCCCACTGAGCCGCCACCTGCTCCCGGACCTCGGCAGGAACCTTATCCTTTGGAGAGGGTACCCACTCACGCAGGTACTGAATCATCTGGGCTGCGCGGTCCATGTCTGACGGCCGCCAGACGCACACACGCTCTCGCTCCTCCGTCACCGCCTTGACGGACTTGAAGGCCTCCTCAGAGTCGACGTCATTGTCCAGGTAGTCCTCCCAGCAGGCGCTGTTGAGGGCATTGAACGCAAGGTCCTGCTCTCCCTTCAGGTCGAGCACGAAGGCTTCGTACTCCTTGTGGTAGATCGCGTCTTCTTCTTTCCAGGTGAAGCTGCCGTCTTCCTGCCAGGACCCCTCAGTCGGGTCCAACCCTGACTCGAAGATCACGGGCCACGGAACGTTGAGAGGCTCGCTGACGTCATACATCCGCACCTGATAGGGACACCCCCAGTAGCAGCCCTCCATGACCAGGAACTGCTTGCACGGCGACAGTTGCATCAACGCAATGCAGAACCCATGTCCGTCATTGGCCGCCTCGGAGAGGAAGTCGACCTGTTCGCCGTCGCTCAGGCGCACCACCGTATACCCCTGGTAGTCAAACCCACAGATCAAGTAGTCCTCGCCGTCCTCCGCGCCCACGAGGAACTCGTAAGGAAAAGACCCGAAGTTGCGGTCGACCCGCGCCACCTCGTCATCTCCCCGATACACAATCCCACGAGAGTAGCCCCACGCCTCCTTTTCCGGATTATTCAGGTTGCCGATCACGAGTTGGTAGGTCTCGCAAGGGCTCATCCGGGGTGTGTCCCGCACCGTGAAATCCCAGTCGGACATGTCAGGGCGGTCGTAGGCTTCGGTCGTCGTCTCAGCACTCATTGTCTTCTCCAGTATTAAAGGCGAAGGGCCCACGCATCCAATGATGCGCGAGCCCTTCAGGTTGTTCACGTGTTGTACGTGTCTCGCCGCTGCCGGCTCTCCTCGGCGTACTCCTCCGTGGAGCGATACTGCCGGCGCGTCCGTCGCTTGGAGGCGCGCTGGCGCCTCTCCTCCTTACGAATCTCGAAGGTGGTCCGCTCGTAGGCTTTCGCCGTTGCCTCCCACTCCTCCCACGCCAGCTCGTAGCGCTCGCGCTCGGCCGCCATCACGCCCTTCGTCGTCGAGTACGGGAGACCCTGCACGTAGGAGACGACACGCGGGCCATGCTCCATCACGAGGGCCCTCACCTTGGAGAGGTCGCCCGAGAACCGATAGCGGGAGTTGCCCACCATCCTCTCGAAGCTCACGCCACGCATGAAGCCATACGCCAGCAACAGGTTTCTCAGCTTGCCCCCGTACGGACCCGCACCCGCACCGCACCGGCGACGGTACATCTTCTGGCACGCCTCCGTCTCCAGGAGGTTCCAACGCAAGGCGTCGATGGTGGTGTTGTAGTAGCGGCACTTGTGAGGACGCAGGCCCTTGGTGTTGGCGAAGGGGTTGACCTCCTCGATTGCGGGGATCTCAAGGCTCGGGGTCATTGGCTCGATAGTCATCGTCATCTCTCTTTGTTTGATCGGCCACAGCACAGCGAAGGGTGAGAGGTCACGTCCGCTATGGTGGAGGTCGAGAGGAGAGCGCCAAGGGCAAGCCACGGGTCACATGCAAGCACACGTAGTCATCCATCCCGTCGGGATCACCCAGGGGGCGGATCGCCACGGCGGTCACCGCGTCGCCGTAATACGGCTCACGGAAGACAGTGTGTGAGATGTGATGGGCTTGGAGCTTGGCGACGAGACTCACGAGGTGGTCTTCATCGCGGGCCGCCAGCATGACGATTCGGTTGGACACTGCGCGCCACGTAGCTACCCCATCCGAGGAGTCTAACGTGTGCTCAATGGCCGCATGAAGCGACTGAGCGGCCTGTTGCCCGGCAGATAGGTCTGCTCGGGTGACGACATAGAATTTAGCGTTCTACGACATGTCTTAAGGCTCCAGTAGATCGAGGCACCCAGTGCGCCTCGGGTTCGTTAGAAAGAGAATGGACACATCGCGACCTTGTGTCAAGGTCTTTTCGCAGTCAAGCGATACGCTCGACCTCGAACTCATCGGAAGCCCCACCACCAACGGTCACTCGATCGCCCGGTTTTTCCAGGCTCTCCAAGCTCTTGACATCGAAGTCGTCGTTGCTGGTGACCAGCTCGTTGACCGAGCCGGTCCAGATCAGGGTTCCGCTGTCGTAGAGATTCACATCGTAGTCCAACATGGTCACGCTCCTTGTGCGTTAGGTTGCACGAGGTATGTACCACAAGGAGATTAGGCTGTAAAAGAAAACTACGAAGTGGACGATGCGAGGATCGAACTCGCTACCTCCGCTGTGCAAAAGCGGCGCTCTCCCAGATGAGCTAATCGCCCGGAAACGGGAGGGGGGTTGCAAACGAGCCTCCGTAGAGGGCATCGCCTGCAACCCCGATATGAGCTGTACGAACAAGGGACTGGAAACGGAAGTTTAGCGTGCTACCCATACACTACCCCCCGAAGGGGGCCGGGACTCGAACCCGGTCTGCCTCATTAACAGTGAGATAACCGTTTGCCATTCAGATCGTACAGAACATCACCCGTAAGGGTTGTGCGGTCAAGAGGTTAGAAGTGCTTATATATCAGATGCCTCTACCAGTTGGGCTACGTCGCTATAGGCGCGACGGCGGGGCTCGAACCCGCAACACTCCGATTCCGTTAAAGCTCTTCAAGCAGACCGCACATACGGACCGAGGGAGTCGAACCCTCGCGTTTAGACCTCGCCAGGAGTTTTTTAGTACCTTGGGGTCGCCCGTATCTCGTCTTTCCGAGATGTCACCGCAAGAATTTTGGTCTGAGTACCTACCAACCTTGCGGAATCCGTAGGTACCCCCCAGCGTCTGGTCTTGCTGGACCTCTCCAGGAGGTGCGAGGAACTCCCTGAGCATCCCGTCTCCCAACAACAATGGCAAGAGGGTTCCTCATCCTGGAGGGTGGTGTTTGAAGCTGGGTCAAGTTTGCGTAGCCAGGGTGCAAGCCACGTCTCTCAACGGGGCAAGTTTTGGATAACCCGAGCTACATCAGACCCAGCTTCAAGCTGGTCCGGCCGGAGCCGGTAGAAAGCTTCCCGGTCAAGGTAGCGTAGGAGGGTATCCCCCAGCCCAACCCAGACCCACTCTCGCAGGTAGGGCTCGACATGGGGGTTTCCAGTAACCCTGCCTACATCAGACCGGAAAGAGGTGTCGCAGATGCGGTGTGGTCGCGAAGGGAACGGAAGGGAAGGGACCATCCCCATGTGCGTGGGGAATCGATCGAGTTACCATCTCTCCCACCCGCTAGAAGCCCCCTCGGTGAAGCCCGAGACCTCCCTCCGGGTATGAACCGGAGGGTGTGCTGATTACACCAGAGGCACCGTGTCACCTCAAGGGTAACTTCGGCAGGACCTCTCCACGCACTTTGCAGTGCCTACCTTTGCTGATATCCGCGACAGGTAGTAATCCAGTGCTCCGTTCTGGACTTGCACCAGACCTTCCCGCAGACCTCTCCACCAAAGAAGAGAGATGAGGGGCGTGCCTCTAAAGGTACTCGGCGCTTCATCGGAGGATCTAAAGACCCGTCCATTTCCGTCGCCTCGTACGCCAACACTTTCGGAACAGAACGTTCGATCAAGAGAGCGACGAGGAAGATTTTTGCGGTAATCCTCGTCAGCAGATCGAACGTAGTAGGGTCGGTGGGGATTGAACCCACGACCATCTCGGTGTAAACGAGGCGCTCTCCCACTGAGCTACGACCCTAAGAGTCTTTCGAGCAAAGAATGTGCAGTTGCCGGGGGGTATCGTTTGGGGATAACCCAGCGTTCGCGGGCAGCTCGGAAGACAGCAGGACGCCGGGGAATCGAACCCCGATACTCGGATTTGGAAACCAAGCGGATCAGCCATTACCTCAACGTCCCATCCGGAGTGGAGCTGGGTGCCCTGAGGGTCCCAGCTCCACTCCGTATGCAGTGTGCCTCCTCCTGAGGGGGGAAGCCACACCGCGTGATGTGTTCATTCTCTTTACTTGTCAAAGACTCTGGGTCTGCGTCGGGCTTCCCCGTGCTGACGTCTTCCTTTATAGGGGAGGCCCTGGGAGGCTGTCAAGCACATTCTGCAAGAGCGGACCAGAAAAGCGACTGGCGAGACTCGAACTCGCTATCTCCTCGTTGGAAGCGAGGTGCCCTGCCGGTTGAGCTACAGTCGCGTTGTGTCCCGGCCTGGACGGGAAGCACAACTGAGGAAGAGGTTCGAGCTATTCCAGGAAGGACCTCGAAGAAGGTCAGGAGACCCTTCGGAACGGCACGTGAGCGGTATTGCACGCCGCTTCAACGTTGGCAATGAAGTCCGACCGTTGCTTGTTCTCCGTTCCGTTTCCGCGTCTCGGATACTCCAGGGGGCCGTTCAAGAGATACTTCGCGTTCTTGCGGCACGCGTAGTGGTTGTACGCCGCCCACAGGCCCGCGTACTTCTTCGACCGGTCCGACGTGCGACGGGAGAGGAGAGCCAGACGGCCGGGGTTCGCAGGAGGATTCTGAAGCTCCAACCGGAGTGCGTACTTGAGAGCCTCAAACGAGAAGTTGTCGTGGCCGCGCACGTGCACGTACGCGTAGACGCCCCCGCGATTACAAAAGAAGGACTGCAAGATGTCCCGCCCCTCTTCCAGGATCTCCTCAATCTCGCTGAAGATGGTGAGGATCTCCTCCTCGCTGCGGCGAGGAGGTCCGAAACCGGTCTTCGCATGACTGGTCTCGTAGCCGGAGATGTCCAACGCCGTCATGTACGTCACCCACGTAGGGGCCCCCTCGAAGTACCCCAGCTCTTCGCGAAGCTCCGGAGTGTAGAGGGCCAAGAGACGTTGCGCATTCTTACGCCTCTCCGGATCGCCGCCCACCATCCCTGCCTCGTACGCAATGAAGTCCATAGTGGTCCAGACAGAGCCCGTCTCGTTGAGAATTCGCAGCGACTCGACGGGGTTTTGACCCGTCTCCAGGAAGGAGACGTACGCGTCCAGAGGCTCTCCCCGCTCCTCCAGGACCTGGAGCCTCGCATGGATGCGATGCTGGCCGTCGATCACCACGAAGGGAGCGTCGGGGTTGGGGTCCCCCTTGTAGTCCACGAGGGTGTCCTCAGGGGACAAGCCCTGCGGGTAGGGCTTCACGCACACTGACGCGGGGACCGACGCCGACAGATCACACGTCTTCATCTTGGCGGTCAGGTTGTTGACAAGCTTCTCGTCAAGGTCCCGATTGTGTGAGGAGAACCCAAGGAGCATCGGGTCGGTGATCCGATAAGAGACCTTGTAGGGCTCCAGATCCGGGTGAGCCACCTGTGCGGGCGACACCGTAGGCGTGATCACCGTCGAAGGAATCACTCCAGACTTGACCTTGGCCGAAGGCTTGGCGTTTTGGGCGAGCTTGGCGGACTTGGCGAGCTTGGACTCCGGACCGAGTAGCGCATCAAGGGCGAGCTGCGTGCGGCTGCCCGAAGAGTCGGACGTAGAAGACGACATAGGAACTCCTGTACTAGTTCACGTGAGCGACGACTCTACCACACACAGAGTGAACGGGTCAAGCATATCAGACCTCAGATCACGTAAGGTGTGCCGACACTGCGAAGATGTCATTACCGAAGCGGTCGACGAGCTGACGGGTGAAGGCCTCCAGCTCCATCCGAACACCTCGAAGGGTCGCCTGAGAAGGGGAGGGGAAAGGAACCTGGAGGTGGATGTGGATATGGGGCATGAGGAGAACATCATCCCACTCGAACTCCGTGACGTAGGGTAGCCCACGCTCCAGGAAGTCCGACACGTGACAGAACGCGCGCAGCGTCTGCTCCAGCTCCAACAGCGTGATCGTGGTCTCCCAGTACACCGGAGTCGTCGAGTGCTCATCCAGGTGACAGGAGGCTCGACGATCCGAGACCGGAGCGACCGCTGCGGGGAGGTCCATGTACGGCGTGTAAAAGGGAACCGGGAGGAGAGCTGTAACCGCTTCTGGGAGGTCTTCGTAATCATCGGAGGGCATATCAAGGCCGGGGCTTTAAGGGAGCCCCTCGCCTCCGTCAGGAGCCTGGAGCACTTTGTCCGCGTGTTTAACGATGTCCTGCCGTACTGAAGAAGGAACTGCCACATTCTCACGCTGCCACAGGCGTAACCGCTGAGCAGGGGTCAAAGAGTCCTCGAAGCCTTGAGGGGTAGCCAACACCGACATCATGGCGTCGAGCTGACGCGCAAAGCGGCCGTGCTCTGCGCTAAGGTCTTCCAACGTCGCGGCGCCGAAGAGATCCTTGAGGGCCTCCTCGTGTGTCTGTGACATGCGCGCGCGCCATTGAAGGTACAGGGTCTCAAACTGCGTAGTCATCCTCAACTCCAGCTACTCAAGTACATCAGGGCATCGAAGGGTCGCCCAGATTGGAGGCCCATGGTAGCAGAAGCCCCCGGTTGAGAAACACAAAGACTTCTCCGGGATCTCCCAGGTACCGCTTCCCGTACCCCGCAGGCACATCCGGGAACTGTCGGAGCGTCCGACGGTCGTAGTTGATGTAAGTCCCATAGTCTTCAGAAGGCAACAAGATCGAGCGCGGCACACGACGTGACAGGTACGTCCCGTCAATGGGGAACGGTTCCGACGTCGAAGGCGAGATGGAGTCGGAAAAGCCCGGATAGAGCGACTCGTAGTAGGGCGTAGGGTAATCATCCGAAAACAGCACCTGAAAATGCCGGTTCGAGTTGACCATACCCGAGGTGCTGCTTCCGGGGTCAAACCCATACACACCCTCGGTTGCCCATGTGAAGCGAGGATCAACCGGGACCCTGGAGCTGTCGAACATCTGAGAGGAGAAGCCCCACATCGCAGGGATCAGGTTGGTCAGTGACGTCACGTAGAAGAGCAGCTCAGGGTAGTCGTCATTCTCGATGAGGTAGAGCGAAAACGTCAAGCCTGCATTGGATGTGTTGTAGTTGTCGATCGTCTTGACGTGCGTGGAGAGCGTGGGCCAAAACGACGCGTCGCTGTATGGCAAGTCTCCCGTGACAAATGCCGCCGTGAAGCCTCCCCCACGCGCGTAGCTGAAGCCTAGCGCGCCATCCGCCACGTTATCATTGGTCGTACGTCGTGAGATCTCCACCTGCTCGGTGTAGCTGATGCTCTCCCCGTTCGGGCAGCTCACGAGGACCTCATGCGTCCCATTCGTACACACGAAGTACGACCTCTCAGTCGTACCTGAACCATACGACTGGAGCGCGCCTACGGACCATGTAGTGAGGTTGGTGGCGAAGAAGTTCTGCATGAACGTCCCCTCGCCGTTGGTCGTACCCGAGGCACCATACGGATCACGAGCTATGGTGTAGCCAACGCGAGGCATCAGGGCATACCGGTAGGGTCAGGGTAGGGGAAGGAGGGGTTACCCGGCACGTAGGCCATGCACAGGTCTGCGTGGAACTTGATGAGGCTGCCTCCATCGAACTGCGTGAGCTGCTGACGCCCCGAGGCACCCATGACACGTACGACATCCGGGTCAATGTACCCCTTGTAAAAGGTGCCAGTGCTCAAGACACATACATCCCAGGGGTAGCGGCCATCCCCAAACGGAACGTTGTCCGGGTTGAACCCACCCGCCTCAAACTGATCCTCCAGCAAGACTTGAACGCCTCCATCATCAAAGACCCAGTGGGAATCCGCTACGATAGAGCCCCCACTAGCGCTGTCCAACATGTACACGAACGTTCCAGACGTTTGTGTATCCGTGCTGCGGTACGGGATCACTATTTCACCCAGGAACCAACACCCTCGAATCGTCATCGACGACGCAAAGCCGTGGTACAGGGCCACGAAGGGCTTATCCGGGTCGAACACGAACACTGCGCGTGTCCCTGTTGTCGAATACGCCGTCATCCCATCCGACGCACGAGAGGCGAGGCCATACAACGTGCCTGCGGGCATGAACGTCTCAATCGACGTGTACGGGCTAATCGCAGGGGCATCAAAGTCCCCGCCTACCAGAGCGCCGCTCGCATCCAGGCCCGTGCCGTAACCCCCCGAAGGTGCGTAGTGCATGGCAAACTGACCATCATCGCCAAAGCTTACGCCGCCGCGAACGTCCTGGAAGAAGGTGCCGCGTTGCGCAGACGTAACCTGATCAAACTCGGCCGGGAAGAAGGAACCCTGAGAACCGCTCCAGAAGAAGATCCACTCGGGACCCAACTTGGCCGACGGCGCGCCGCCATCCATGAGGGCCACGACGAATGCGTAACCTTCAATAGTCGAGAGACCGGGCCACTTGAAGATGTCCGAGACCTGCCACGTCGTCTGGAGGCTGTCAGGGTCCAGAGCCGCACGGAACGCATCACGGATGCGAGTGACCTCCGCATCCGCGCGCACCTTGGTCTGGTAGCGAAGGTAGGGGTCCCAGATTCCGATGTCTACAAAGCTGCGTGCCATGTCGCCTCCAAGCTAGTCCAATACACTTAGAAGCGCTACAAGCCGATTATCAGACGATCTGCGTCACGCGCAGCTCATCCGTGAGTTCGGTCGGATTGGACGTCAGCGTCCCCTTTGGAGTCATCCGCACCGGCTCATACCGTTCCAGTAGGTCGAGTGCGAGGGCCGATCGAGGATGTGCCGCGTAGGTCTCAGGAAGCACATCCAGCGCGATGGTAGCGGTCGTATTGAAGGAGGAAGCCAGGGTCACCGTGTTGGTGACCGTGATCGGACCCTCCGGGGAGTTGTCCGCCGTGAACGACAAGACCGGGTTGGCCGTATCCTGGACCAGGAACGTCGCCTCCCCATTGCTCAGCGTCTTGGAGTTGTCGAGCACGGTGAACGTGCCGTCCGAGTTCGCATCAAAGAGAATGCCGAGGTCGGTACTCGTTAGAGTGACCACGGTAGTGCTGTCATCGGAAATGAAGCTCCCTGAAGCATCAAGGGCGCGCACCAGGACCTCGAAGGTGCTACCCACCTGAATGGTCGAGGGGACCAGAATCTCAAAGCTGTCAATCATGTGAGCTGCTCCTGTACATCACGCCCCTACCGTAAGGAGGCTGCGAATCTCCGCCACGTCATCAAAGCCATACTCCGCACCCGCGTTGTAGAACACCCCCTCCATCGCACCGATGTGGTAGAGGGCGCCGTTGGTCAGCTTGCCAAACTCTGCGATCTGGGCATGAACGCCTGCATCGGCTGCGATCGTGCCCGTGGTGCCTACTTGCACACCGTTGAGGTACATTCGCATGTCCACACCGTCGCCAATGACGACGACATCGAGAGCGTCTCCCAGGGTGTATGAGCCATTGAAGCTCACAAAGTCGCATCTGTGCGTGATCCCACCCCCCCCATTCCAGGTCACAAACGACATGCTGGAGCCACCCGCATAGATGAACAGGTTGACCCCTCGACCGCTCGATGCGCGCGTGTGGAGGATGCTCATGTCGATAGTGAAGACGGGGCTGTCGTACGCATCAATGCGCCCCCTCCAACCAAACGCGAAGATGCCTGTTTGGGTCATCGCCTGGAAGGTGCTGGTGTCTCCCCCACGGAAGAAGTTGGTTTGAGTGGCGGCGTTGTCCATCTCGACGAGGTTGGCTAGATTTTGCGGCCGGTTAGCGCCCTGAGCCGTCAGCGTAAGACCCGAAGCCGTTTGCGTATCCCAGGTGTCGACATCCGTACCGGTCCCCGTGATCCCCACGTCGGAACGAACAAGCACGTCCGACGTGGGGAAGATGATGATAGGGGCATCACCGGACACCAAAACACCCTCGGAGGTAACAAAGACGACTCCCTGGCGCAGCAGCTCATCGCGCGCGAGGCCCTCGAACTTCGGATGCACTGCCAGGGTCTCCGGCGTGCTGTCCAGATAGAGGATGTCTCCGCCTGAGACGCGCTGGATCACACGTGACTCGTTGGAGGGGACACCTCCCGGACCCTCTGCCACGAGCGTGAGGTCTCCGGAGGTCAGATCACGGACCCGAATCACGAACTGACCGCCTGTCAATGTCTTGACGTCATCTGCCATCTCAAACCTCTCCGAAGGTGCCGTCGCCGTCGCTGTCGAACTCAACATCCTGATCCGACGACATCAGCACCTGCGTGGTCGAGTCCGTCGTGACCAGCTTCCCCGTCACATCGCGCGCGCGCACACGAAGGTCAAAGTCTCCGCCCGAAACGATCCCATTGGGAGCCGTGATCTCGTACTCCGTGACCGGACCCAGAGCCTCCAGGTAATGGGCGAGAACGTCCGTGACCAGGAGAGCCCGATCGTAGACTGCAAAGTCCGAGACGATGCCTTGCATGCCCCTACCCAGATCCCACGTCGTAGGAAGCAACGCAGCTCCCCCCGAGTACGGCGTAGAAGCCTCCTGAGAGCCGTCAATGTAGATCCGCATCCAGCTACCGTCGTAAGTCAGGACGAGGTGGTAGGGCTCGCCTACCTCCCGGCCCGAGACCTGGAGCGACTTGGTGCCCCCCGTCGTGGTCAGGGTCCACGAGTACGTCCCATCCTCCAGGAGCTGTATCTCGTCTCCCAGAATGGCAGAAGCGCCCGGCGCTCGAACGTTGACCCACATCTCGATCGTCAGGGGGCCCGTGATGAGATTCCGGTACGCCAGCGTGGGAAGCGACACGTAACCCGAGTCCACGCGCGCAGCGTTCTCCAAATCCTTGGCGAGGTAGCCCAACGTATCCCTTGGGACTCCGTTGATGTAGCTGCCATGTGCCTGGAGTGGTCGGACGTCGTACGCGCGCGCGCCTGAGGCCTCATTGAGGGGGTAGTAGGCCAGCGGCTCATCCCCAAACACCAACGCAGGGTAGAACTGGCCGAAGATGCTCACGCTGGCCTGAGACGTATCCCGGTTGCCGAACGTATCCTCAATGGTGAAGTCGAACGTGGCGACTCCAAGGAACCCCGTGGCAGGTGTGAACAGGATCGTGTTGTTGATGCCGGTACCAATCAAGCTCGTGTTGCCCTCCACGCCCACGCTGTCCACGCTCACGATCTTGAGCGGATCACCCTCAGGGTCTGAGGCCAATGCGATAGGGTTGAGGACCGCCGCCTGCTGGAAGATCACAGGCTGGAAGATCGGCAAGGCCACCGGAGCTTGGTTGGCCTCAATAGTCACCGTGATCGTCGCCGTATCCGTGAGCCCAAACTCGTCCGTGATCTCATAGTCGAACGAGTCCACGAACGGGGTCGCCAACAGGGGATGCACGTAGGAGATGAAGTCGTCGTACACACTCCCCACGTTACCGCCCACGTTGATCGACACGGTGCCGCCCTGAGCGCTTACAGGATCAGCGTTCGACACGAAGAACAGGTCGCCGTCCGGGTCGAAGTCGTTGGAGCGAGGGTCTACGTTGAGCACCTCACCCTCAGCTACCGTGACGCTCAAGTCCGAGGCCACTGGTGCTTGGTTCGCGCCAACCTGGACCGTCACCTGAGCCGACTCAATCTGTCCGTAGGAGTCACGCGTCGTACACGTCACGACATACGTACCCACCCCAGGGAACTGGAAGCTACCGGAGCGTGCCGTAGACGTCCCCGCCCCACCGAAATCCCAGAAGTAGGTGTAGCTCTTGTCAAAGCCCGTGGCTCCCGTCACCGACGCGCTGAAGGTGATCACCTCCGTAACAGGCAAGGACAGCGGAGAGACCGAGATGTTGAGCGTGTAGCTGATCACCACCTGGACCGTACGGACCGTCGAGTTACCGAACGTGTCCGAGATCGTATAGGTGTAGCTGTCCAGACCCACGAAGCCGGGGTTTGGAGTGTAGAGAAGGCGATCGTCGCTCAGGTCTCCAGGGGTACCCCCCTCCACGCGCGTCACCACACCCGCTGAAGGCTGCGTGAAGCCCGTCAAGGTGATCACCTCACCCTCAGGGTCCGTGGCAGTCGCCAGGGGATCTACCTCACGCGGCGTGTCCAGAGGAGCCGATACGCGGAAGTTGACCGCTGACGGCGAGAAGTTGTTGACCCTCACACTAACCGCACCCACATCCGTGCGGGTCCCATCATCCAACGTATAGGTGAAGCTGGTCGTACCTGCGAAGCCCGCAGGAGCCGTATACGTGATCGTGTCATCCACGTTGAGCACCGCCGCGCCTTCCCCAACAGGGGGCTGCGTGATCGCGCTCACCGAGAGCGGGTCCGGGAACGGGGTCGTATCGTTCCCCAGGACGCCAAACGTCACTGAACCTTCAAATGGACACACGGCCGAGTCCGAGATCGCCTCGAACTGGATCACCTTGACCGTGATGATGATCGTCCCGTCTCCAAGCAGCCCATCCTCGTCCTGGACTTGGTAGACAAACGTATCGGTACCCAGGAAGCCCGGAGCCGGCGTGTACTGGACTTGATTGCCTACCACGACGGCTGACCCACCTTCGGGCGTGGGCGTCTGCACATCGACCACAGTGAGCGTCTGAGAGGGCGGGTCCGGACGGTCATTGGACTGAGGGGAGAAGGTAACAGTCGTATCCGGCGAAATGGTCCTACGGTCCGTGGCAGTCTGGATTGGCTTCTTGGCCGCCACGGAGACCGTCACCACCGCTTGCGAGAGGGCGCCAGAGCCGTTGGTGATCTCGTAGGTGAACGTGTCGTCCGCGTCCTGGAAAGTGTCATCAGGCGTATAGAGGAACGATGCCGACTCTCCGCTGCCTTGAAGCGCCACGGTACCATTGGCAGGCTGCGTGAATGAGTTGATGGACCCCAGGCCACCCGGAGGAAACGAATCGTTCGACAGGACGTTCAACGTCCTCGGCTGTCTGTAACCCGTGCCGAAGAAGTCACTGAAGGCGTTGAGGTCCGGGACCGGATCGACGTTGATCGTGGGGAACGCGCGCGAGCGGTTTGCCTGTCCATCGGTGACGAAACCCACCGGCGAATACACGCCCGTCTCCAGGTACTGGACGACCGTGGTGTTGGACGCCTGAGGTCCAACAGAGGGCGTGAACCCGTCCGGACTGAACGAGTACGTCAAGGGGTCCTCGTCCGGATCGGTCGCGGAGAGCACGAACGTCACCGACTCCCCCTCAAAAATGTTGACCGTCCCCGAGTTGAACCCATTCGCCGTGGAAGACGAGATCACCGGAGCGGAGTTGGCGTCGTTGTTAAAATCGGTACGCTGGCCCGCGTCGATGTCGATCCCATCTCCGTAGAGTGCGACCTCATCAATCACCCCGTCGAAGCGCTGGCCGTTGTTGTAGGCACCGATCTGGACGTTCTCCGTCCCAAGAGCCGGCGCGGGCACGTTGGCCACCAAGTCTCCGCGTACGCCGTTGAGGAACACTGCGTTGGTCGTGCCGTCCCAGTTCGCCAAGATGTAGACGAACTCACCCGGCGAGATCACCGAAGGGCTCGTCGCGATCTTGGCCGACGCAGAGTCGTTGTACCAAAACTTGATCCGGCCGTCCGGGAGAAGAGAGAGCTGGAAATTGTTCGTGCCCACATTAGTGCCGCGAGACACGAGGACCTCCTCGGAGGCCGGCAAGGCGTCTACCTTGATCCAGCAGTCCACCGCAAACTGCGTGAACGCTTGGTTCAACGCTGCGTTGGAGGTCACCGTGATGAAGCCATCCACCCCGTCCAGCTCGATGGCCGTATCACGCGCGTCGCGCGTCAGCGGGCTAGCCACCCCCCGAGTGATCCCGGTAGAAGTGAGCGTCCCATTGGTCCCATTGGTCGACGTATCAAACGCAGTCAGCCCTGCCGACTCCTGGAACCTCAGGTACATCAAAGGGTTCTGCCGCAACACAAACGAAGCGTAGTTGAGCCCACCCGGCACGAGCCGGTTGAAGTCAAAGATCAGGTTTGGGTTGAGGTTGTTGAAATCTGCCATGAGACCCGCCGCGAGAGTGCTTGAACACTCCCGCTATAGACAGACTACCAAAGGCCCGCGACCAGCGCACCAACAGAGGCCACCACGAAGGCCATGCCTCCGACACGGTAGATCCACGGGCTCGTCCCCGAAGCCTCCGCCGCCTTGCGCAGATCCGTCTTGGGGTGCAGGCCCAGCGAGTTGGTGAACATGTCCACGACGCCTCCCCCCCACAGCACCACCCACGCCAGAAGGACCCAGCCACCCCAACCCCACCACGCAGCCAAAGGCATCAGCGTTAGGGCTACCAAGCTCGGAAGACGTGGTGCCATCGAGATCCAGAACTCCTCTCGGGGCTCCGGAGACCTCACCATGTAGTAGGAGACGCTCGCCCAACGGATGCCTCCCTCGTAGCGGCGAGGCCATGGGTTGATCGTGTAGCGCAGAACGCCGACCAGACGGTCCGCCATCCACACGTGGGAATGCTCATGAAGCTGCACCCAGATCACATGAGTCAGAGGGATGAGGTAGAGCAGGTGCAGGTAGGTCCAGGGGGACATGAGACGCCTCGCGTGTCAGGTAGTGTGGACCACCTGACATACAAGGACGATATCCACATCAGAGACGGCAGACCTGCCACTCCCGCGAGGAGGCCTCGAAGATGTCCTGAACGAAACCGGAAGGCTTGACGCTCCAGTCAGGATCACTCTCGGACCAGCACAGGCCTCCCAGGCCACACCCCACCGGGACCGTAACGTAGTAGTCGTAAGCCACGTAACCCTCCAGCTCTCGCACCACCTTCTCCACCGCGTCGTAGTCGGCATAGGCGTGCCCTGGCATGGTCCGACGGCCGTAGTCGAGCTGCGTGATTGCGTTGACCACCGACAGCTCGGGCGACATGTGCACGATCTGGTGTGTCCCGAGAATGAGCGGCCGGGGTACCGTAGCACAGTGCCGGAGGTACGCGTGAAACGCAGCCGGCCACCGCTGCTTAACCACGCGCGCGACGCCCGCGCCCATGACCCCCCGAGAGTTGCAGCCGTGTAGGAAGAGGACGCGCCCGTTGAGGCCTTCCAGGAAGGCGAAGGCGTCTGTCTTGTCGTGCATCGTGACGGACATCAGCCGTACCTCACTTGAGCTGCTTGAGGCGCTTCACCAGGGACCCGTAAGACCCCCAAAGCTCCCTGGACGCGACGTAGAAATCGGTCTCGAAGCCCCGAACGTGGTCGTAGCGACGTTCCCGCTCCCACTTGGGTTGAGTGCCGGCCGGCAGCACCATCACACTGTGGGTGACCTGACTGACGCATATCACTCCCACGGGGCGAGGCTCCTTTGCATCCCACCCGCTGACCGTATCCACGAACACGTCGTCGTAAGGGAAGTCTGCGGGAGACTTGAACTTGACACGACGAGACTTGACCTCAAAGACCAGCTCTCGTCCGGACCCCACCTCCACCACCACGTCCGAATCCTGGAGGTACTGGTGCGCCTGAGAGACGTGATCTCGAAGAGTCTGCTTGGGGCACGAGGCCTTGAGACCGTCTCGTGTGAGCAAGCCCACCACGTAACGCTCCCACTTGTGGCCCTCAGCACACTCGCGCAAGAACAACGCGTCGTTCTGGAACCAGTCCGTGGTCATGACGCCTCCGAAGGCTCCTCGATACCCAGAAGTTCTCCTTCGCGAACAAGGAAGAACTCCTGACCTTCCGACTTCACCACGGTCGCGCTACGCGGACGGAAGAGGACGCGATCACCAACACGTACGCGAAGGGGGATACACTCCATCTGACGAGGACCGCCCACCAAGTGACCGTTGTGTTCGATCGACGGACCGTCCACCGCGCGGTCGGTACGGTAGCCTTCCCCCACCGCGACCACATTCGAGTACCGAGCCTCGTTGGGGTCGTCTGTGGTGGAAAGGACGAGCCCCGAAGCGGTCGTCTTGGGGGCCTCTTCTTTACGGAGGAGGATCAGGTCATACAGAGGTCGAAAAGCCATAGCGGTATCCTTTTGATGATTGCACCGGGATTGTAACACCAAGAAGCGCGAACAGTAAATCTCAATTTAGCGACGCACTCCGAAGCTCAACCTCCGAGTCGCACAGCGTCGCCGTACCGCTGTGGTCAAACCTCACCGTCGGAAAGACGGCCCCATCCGCATACCGATCAACCGACACCACCCAGCCCTCATCGCCAGCGCGACAGTGAACCCACCCAGGCTCTCCGGGAACCGCCTCCAGGAGAGACTCTCGGTCCCCCTCTACCAGGGTCTGCGTTGCCGCCACTCGCTGTCCTACTTTCCAACACATACTCTCTCCGCTATACGACCTCAACTCACGTCGAGTCCGGTTTGGTTTCAATTGAACTGAACGTGTAGGCCCGCACTACCCGAGACCCCATAGGCCTTGGCGAAGGGCTGCCACACCGTCTTTATCCAGGTCTCGACATTCGGGAAGTGAACCTGGGGATTGTACGGACTCACCTTGAAGGGCTTATGACCCAGGCAGAGATAGTTAACATTCTCCCTGTCATTCTGGAGTAGGACGAGATGTATCCCCGGATGGGCCTCGGGGTCAATCTCAGCATCGCTCCACTGAAGCTCTTGCCACACCTCCAATCTCATGAGTCACTGAACGCAAGAAGCCTACCTCAATGGGGAGGCAGGCGTCAAGCGAAAGCGTGCTGAAACTGCAAGTCAGTCGATGTCGGCTTCTTTGAGCAAGGGGAGGAGGTCCGCGCGAAGTTCCGGCTTGGTGTACGCCAACTTCACCAGGGCGGCCCGCAGATTGCTCTCAGAGGCACGCACGAAGCGTCGGTTGAGGTCACGCATCTGCGCAATCGAGGGGTCCTTGATGTAGTAAAGCTTGCCCTTGCCGTCCCTGAAGTACAGGTTCTCTTCACCCTGCTCCTGATAGCGAAAGGGGCCACGCATACGGTCCAGCTCCGAAGGGTCCTCAATGGCCTCAGGCCGCGCGTCTCGCTCCACGAAGAGCCTTCGCAGGATGCGCATCTGAGCATCCGAAGGCTCCTTGATGAAGTAACGCTGACCGCTGCGGTCGGTGAAGTAGGTGTTCTCTTCACCCTGACTCTCAATCCGGAAAGGCTTCCAGGACATGTCCAGCTCAGAGGGGTCTTCGATTTGGATCAGTTTGCTACGCGGCATGAGAGCACCTCTATCTTGGATGTGTTGACGGGTTACATGGGGGGGCCCTATATCAACGTATTATCATCCCTCGAACGAAAGACGCCTACCCCAAAGATGAGGTAGGCGTCCAGGGCGACTGACGGGACTTGAACCCGCGACTTCCGGTGTCACAGACTGGCGCTCTAACCAACTGAGCTACAGCCGCCATGATCTCCCCCGAGGGAGAGAGGTAAGAGTGGGAGTCGAACCCACTGCGACTCGTGTTGCAGACGAGCGCCCCGCCACCAGGGCCTTCTTACCGAACATCACCACCGGGACTCGAACTCGGATCTACACTGGAGGACGACGGCGACATCACGAACCCCAACCGCTGCCGGTTGAGAGGCTATTCCACGTCAGGAGTATTTACCCTCGTCAACCTCTGTGGTACAAAGAAGCTTCAACCAAACTCTAAAGCAGAGCGGACATGGGCCAATATTACCGACCAGTCATCCTGAATGCTGACGATGAGGTTACCGCCTGGGTGCGGTGCTACGACTACCAGAACGGCGCCAAGCTCATGGAGCATAGCTACCTCGGCAACAACTTCGTGATGGCCGTGGACATGCTCCTGCTAGAGAACGCTCAACGTCTCGTCTGGGCGGGCGACTACGCCGAGGAAGACTACTACCTGCGGTGCACTGAAGAGTCTAAGAAGACACCTCTCGCAGGCGCGCGGCAGCCCCCTTACGTTATCAACCAGGACAAGAAGACGTACTTCAACCGCGATGAGGTCCGAAAAGACCTGGAAGGACACGTGCTGGACCCGCTCCCCCTGCTCACTGCTCTGGGGAACGGGAGAGGGGGCAGAGACTACCGAGGCGCCGATACCGAGGACGTGGGCATCTGGGCAGGTGACCGCATTCGAGTGAGCTTCACCAAGCCCTCCGAGGAGTACGCGCGGGATTATTTCTTCTTCGCTATGTGAGAAGCGCGCTCTTGAGCTTGAGCCGGTCCGCGTACCACAGGACACGGACGTCTCCGATCACGCTCTCCAGCCTATGAGACTTGCAGTGCTCAGGTAACCCTACCTGAGCCCGCGTGATCGAGTGACGCTCAGAGTCTGAAAGCCGATAGAGGCCTCCCGAAGTCTCACCCTGAGCTGCGAGGGCGTCCCGAACATACGAGAGCCTTGAGAGCACCAGATCCTCAAGAGAGGTAAACGCACATTCGAGCTGCGGCCCGTGCGGACCTTCCCTACGCAACACCCAGACCTTCACTCCAGACCTCCGCCCTCATGCCACCGACCACACCGCACGCATATTTGATAGTACCGTACAGGGTGACGTGAGCCCGAACGTACAAGCGGCCTCATGCCAAAGGGCACCCACCAATGGAAGCCCAGACGACATCTCCAGGGTACCTTCGTCACGATGAATTTCCTCGCGCAGCCAAGTCCGCCTGCATTTGAGCGTGCTCAACGCGAACCTTCTGGACCGCTTCAGGCACATCGGTGGGGGGCACCTCACCGGGTGCATTCGGCAACAGGTACCACTGAGTGGCGTCATCCTGGGGAACCGAAGAGAACCCCCAAAACGATCCATGTCCGTCAGGCACGGCAGGGACATACCACCCCAAGCTTCCCCCTTCCTCCAGAGGAACACTCGAAGGCAAGAGATCACGCCCTACCTCATCATGCACGCACGCAACGCACCTGAGCATGTCATCTACCAAAAACACGGCGGACTTTCGGTAGAGCTTACAGTCACATGCTCCACATAGACCGCACCGATACGGGTATTCACTCACTGTCAGTCTCCTCTAGATGCTTTTGAACTTCTGCCAACGTGGACGGAGCACGGCCCGTGTCCTCCATGTTGATCTCGTCAAGAGACGTCACCGTGCTCCCCAGGAGACGAGCGATCTCTTCCCACGTCACGGTGTGACCCTCGACCAGGAGGCGCCCGGTGTCGCCATCATAGACCGCCTCCCAATCGCCACTCTCCGCACACACGCGCACGAGGTTCATAGGACCCCCTCTTGGTTACGGGTATAGGCCCCGTGTGCGAAGTACGAGGCCACCAGCAGCACGAGGCTACAAGGAATCAGCAGAATCAAACCTGCGGTGACCTCATCAATGAAGTAGTCAAGGCGGTGAAACGTTACAGCCTTGGATACCTCACCTGCACCCGAAAAGACCTGCTGGATATAGCCCACGGCGCGAACGCACACAGGTTATTGAGGAAAGGTTGCCCACGACGTGGGGGCTCAAAACCGCGAATCATACACCACCCTCGGACTGGACAGACTCCCACAGCGCCACACTTAGCACCGCAGGAGCTGCCATGCCCATGTAACATACCATAGACATCGCACCCCCGACAAGCGAGATGCCCATGGAGACGACATCTGAATACGGCCGAGGGAGGGGGCGCGATACACGCTCCGAGATGTGACCCGCCACCGTGCTTACGAGCTGACTCGGAAGGGGCGCCACGTGTGTCAAGGGGACATCCCCGCGTGTGCGGGGAGGGGTTGACCGAGCACTGCTTCAGGTTGTCGATGTGGGGGACATCCCCGCGTACACGGGGAGGGGAAAACTTCTCCTGGGGGGTCTCTGCGGGCGCGGGGGACATCCCCGCGTGTGCGGGGAGGGGTTCCATCACTGCGCAGGAGCCGATGGCGGCGACGGGACATCCCCGCGTGTGCGGGGAGGGGTGCGCGACACAAGTCGTACATAAGCTCATTGCGGGGACATCCCCGCGTGTGCGGGGAGGGGTGACTCCGAGACCTCCGAGAGTGAGTCGCCGAGGGGACATCCCCGCGTGTGCGGGGAGGGGAAGCACGTCCGCGTCGGGCTGGTCAAAGCCAAGGGGACATCCCCGCGTGTGCGGGGAGGGGCCCGTCGTCTGGACCGCCGCTGACCTTATGGAGGGGACATCCCCGCGTGTGCGGGGAGGGGAACTCATGGCGAGATGGTCTCCCAGGTCATACGGGGACATCCCCGCGTGTGCGGGGAGGGGTCTGTGCCAAGAAGTCACATGCGTTAGATCGCGTAAGTATTCGGTTTTCAAAGACTTTCAGGGTTCAGTGTCAAAGAGCGTCACTCTTGGGCGACCCTCTTGACGTCCTTACGGTAACCTTGGTGAGGGAGACATGTCAAGCTGTATTTGACACGACGGTATCCAGTACGCTATTAACAGGGCACACCGTAACCAAGAGGCACCCCTATGAGCACACGTGAAGGTCTCCGAGCCAAGCTCTCCACACTCCCCCTGAAGCTCAAGCCCTACGCAGAGGTTGACCTCGAACGGGACTGCAAGCTCATGACGGGCTCCGGCTGGATGTTCGAGATGATGTCTCGCATGGAGAACGCGATGTGGGGGAGGTGGGGCTACTGGCTCAACGCATGGGCGACCATGCAGCCTCCGACCGAGGCCATCCCTCAGATCGAATTCGAGAACGCGCCCAACCCCTTCGTGCTCAAGATGCTCGACCACACCCTTGAGTGCTGCACCCAGGGACGCATCCACCGCTACCGCGCCATGGAGTGGCTGGTGGACTGGATCAGGTGGTCACTGGGAGGGCTCAAGGACAAGCCCGAGAACCCGGTCCCGGAGATCCCGAGCGACGTGATCGCCTATCAGGTGTTCCAGCTCGACCCCATGGTCCTCTACCCCTACGACTACTTCGGGCACTGGTACGCGGAAGCCGGGCACGGGAAGAATGGAGCTGCGTTTTACCCTACCCCAATGGGCCTCACCAACCTCATGGAGCGTATCCTCTACGGAAATGACCCCCTCCCCACATCCTCCTCCGCATGTGACCCCGCCGTGGGCACAGGAAGGACCCTCCTGGCGGCCAGCAACAGCTCCTTACGCCTCTACGGTCAGGACATCGACGCGCGCGTCCTCGCCTGTCTGGAGGTCAATTTCGCGCTCTACGCCCCGTGGGGCTATCGACCTCTGCCAGACGCCGTGTGGACCGCTCACTCCTCCTCGAAAATGACCTCCTCTCCATAGAGCCGCACATTGGACACCGAGAGGCTCATGGAACCACGTGAGGGGTAGAGCGTTACCGGAGGACCCTCCAACGACGCGATGAGGGGGAGGTTGTCCGGGAACGGTACCTCCGGCGTCTCCAGCACACCCACCTCACGAGCGGCGAGCAGTCTCAAACCCTCCAACCTCTTCTGATCGTCGCTCATACCACTGCTCCAGGAAAGCGGGGACAGGCTCTTCGACCATCCCGAGTTCTACCAAGTATAGACGCAGGGCCTCGTGGGCCTCGTGCGTCCAAGGCGTAAACAAGAGGCCCTCGCCGCCGCCCTCTACCCAAGGCATGTCTACAAACGCATCCACACCGAACACGTCTTCAATGCGATCCAAGAGCTGGTCATCCCGGCACGTCTCGTCACCATCCCACAGCTCAGGAGCTACGAGCGTGAAGAGCGTCCCCGACGGGCGAAGCTCCAGCACCACGAATCGCCACGTTCCCGGACCGGTTTGATCACACATACACATCTCCAAAAAAGCGGAGGGGGAGTCGAACCCCCGGCGCCGCACTCCGCTAAGACACTACTCAAAGAGGGATGGACGCTGCCAGGATCAAGCACCTTTATGTGCGTCTCCATACACTTCCTGGTAAAGCCCCAGGAGCTGCCGCGCCCCGTGGAGGACCACCGGATAGAAGAGCACGGCGAGGCTGATCACGACACCCGCACGCATGAACTGGAAAAGCTCCACATCCCTTACGGTGCCCGCCCACGTATACAGCCCGTGTGTCATCCAGTCGGCTCCGAGCTGTCGTGCAGGTTCTCGAAGATGAAGCCCGCCTCAAGGAAACGCGCCTTGACCTCCGACCACCCCGAGCCCGTCACCTCAAAGAGACTCTCCTGGCATTGCCCCTGGAGACCCAAACGCGCGTAACGCGCACCCAGCTCCTCTCGAATCTCCGCGTTCGTATCCCAATCAGGGTAGGGACCATCCGCACGATCTCGAAGAGCCTGTGAACAGATGTACACCAGAACCAAACCCTCCTCATCCTCATACCCGTCGTCAGAGAACGTGAAGTACCACGTCCCCTCAACAGTAGTCGGCAAGACCAGAAGGCTTTGAGCCTCTCTCAGAACCGCTTTGGCCTGCTTCAAGGTGAGTCCCGCCTTCTCCGGGTCCAGCTCGTGCGCTACGAGGAGCGTCAAGTCTCTCAGGACCTCTTCTCGCGTCTTCATCAGGAGGTATCTCGCTGCCGCACGTGAATGCTACATGCCACCAAGAAGATCGTGGCGTGAATCCAGCACCTCATGTTGAAGTCTTCGAGGGACTCCGCTTCCAGAGCCGCGAGCTGTTTCGCGAAGCTCTTTGACTTGAGTAGCACTGCACGGGAGACCCGCCGCTTTCCAATCACATAACTCATACTCTACTCCCTCTTCTCGGCTCACGAGAGCCAGTTATTAACGTCCGCCTCGAACTCCGGGTACTCCTTGAGCACCGCGTCAAGGGTGCGACCCGTCCCGGTGACCTCCACCAGGACGTCAGCCCCATGTTCGGTGAAGAGCACCTCCAGGATATCCCGACCCGTTGCCAGGGCGGTCTGGACAGGCTCCGCGTACACCTCGCGCATGGCTCCGAGGACCCACTCGCGGCACGAGTGTCGAAGCTCCTCTTCGCGTTCCGCACAGTCCTCAGAACTCGCGATCGCGTGGCGCTCATCGTACTCGCTGTAACCGTATCCCATGACCAGCTCCGTGTGTGTCTGTGTTGTCTTACACACCCTATATACCACAAGGGGGGGCCGTAAAAACTCATTCAGATTTTCGAGAGCAGTCCATGCGCCGAGTGGGGCTCGAACCCACAACACGGGGATTTAGAATCCCCTGCTCTAACCCGTTGAGCTATCGGCGCTAAAACCTCGCAGAAGACTCCGGTTGTACGGCCGGAGTCCTCCTGTAGCCCTTATTAGGAGCGTCGTGTCAGGCAGCGGTATCACCCGCGTTCCGTCACCGAGGTGCTTGCCTTGAGTCAGTGTTTCCAGAAGCTGTGTGCTCCGCAGAACTGTCCGGTTATACGGCCGGAGTTCTTTGTAACCCTTACTAGGGGCGTCGTGCTAGACAGCGGTTTCATCCGCGTTCCGGCACCGGAGCTGCTCTGTCCTCACTGACTGAAGACACCCCCTATATACCACAAGAAAGAGACCCTGTAAAACTACTTCTCACTCTTCTTCCGAGGAGTCGTGTTCGGGACGGGCGGCGGAAAACGCGTTCAGGAAACGCTCCCGTCGCGCCGCACCCTCGGAGGGCTTCCCGAGCTGAGCTTGGAGGTACGGGATAATAGCCGAAGAGGCGGCGGGACGGCCTGACCCCCTTGAGAGTGCCTCCAGGATTTGATTGCTGCGCGAGGTACGCCCCACGGAGCCGTTATCTTCATTCGACACGGGGACCTCCACGTTCATCCAAGGCATCACGGCCCTTCTGAGTAAGGGTCATCGTCGGGCCGCTCAACTTCACCTGCTCCCAGGTCGCCAACTCGCCTATGGCATAGCTCAAGGGCTTGAGATCCGGGGCGGCCACGCGAGCCTGAGCCGAATCCATCACAAGCACGTGCCAACGCTCCCCCGTCTTGTCTACGAGACGACACAAGCTCTTCGCATCCAGGGCTCCGTGTATCCACAGGAGCGACAAGATCGTGAGATGCACATCTTCCAGGGGATAGGTCACCACACTCAGATCACCCTCTCCCGCAGGGTCACTTGGATCACGAGGGGGAGGCGGCTCAAACTCCGTGAGAGCGCCCTCCTGGGATGTAAGACCCCATTTACGACGCAACGACACCCGCGTGTCCCGTATCAGGCGGCCTATTCGCACCGTCTTGACGTACTTCCAGCAGGTGATGCTCCAGATGAGCACAAGCAACACGAACACGCTCACGAGAGCATACGATACCCACAGAGCGGACGATTCCCACCCCATCACAAACCTCCAGTCACGTCAAAGGAGCGTGCCCGTTGTACGAACTGCGCGGCATCAAAGTGCATCCACGGAACATCCCCGCGTGTGCGGGGAAGGGTCTGTGCCAAGAAGTCACATGAGCGGAATCACGTAAGTACTCAGTTTTCAAAGACTTCTCAGGTTCAGCGCCGTTCGGTGTCACCCTTGGGCGACCCTCTTGACGTCCGTATGGTAACCCTGAGGAGGGAAACCTGTCAACATGAGCAAGCTTCGCTTCCGCCAATTGCTTCAAATGCGCATCCCTCAACCCGAACCTCCTGTCACAGTGTGAGTCCGAAGAGAGAGGATACCTCGAAGTCACACACCTGTCAAGCTCTGGGACCGGGACTTGAACCCGGAAAGATTGGTTAACAGCCAATTATGATACCATTTCATCATCCCAGAAGACGATCACGTTACCGCGACCGACAGGGTGTCGGGAAGGAGTCGAACCTTCATACCTCCGAAGAGGAACTGGGCCACACGGAGGCGAGCCTGCCAATGCTCAACCGGACGCCCAAATGCGCCGGGTAGGAGTCGAACCTACAGGTCTCCGAAGAGAACCCTCGCTACAACCAGCCGAGCTTACCAATGCTCAACCGACACGCAATGCGTTGGGCAGGACTCGAACCTGCACGCCCGAAGGACCGGGGCTACAACCCGGCGAGCCAGCCAATTGCTCAACCAACGCAGATCACGAGCCTCACACGCTCGCGACAATGACCTCTCACGGAATCGAACCGTGACCCGCAGGGGGAGACACCCCCACGTAGGTGAGGAAAAGTCTGCGACAAGAAGTCATTGCACGTGTGTAATCGAGAGACGTAGTGCTCTCATTCCCAAAAGATTACTCCTCTCCGTCGTCCATATACACATCATCAGGCCCGCGAGCATTCAACAGGAGCAACTGAGCACCCAGGACGTCCAGCGCGCCGTAGAGCGACGACGCGGCGCCGTGAGCGTCCTCCAGACATGCTTGGTAGCACGGCTCACCATCTCGCATCTCGACAGACAACAAAACGTCCTCTCTCGCCGTACGTAGTACCGAAGGGGGGAGCACCGTCGAGGAGGGGCCCTTGAAGCCCATGAGCAGGACCCCAGCGCTCTTTGCGTGGCGCTTGAAGCCGTTGTAGCGCTGAATCAGTTCCCGATGCGAGGATTCGCGTTCAGGGTACTCGACCGCGTGGGTACGAGTAGGGCCGACGTAGCTGAAGCGAGGGCCTTCATAGCCGTACTCCGGCTTGTCCACGTGCTCCAGGAACATCTCAACAGGACGTGCCCACAACTCCCCAGAACGATCAGGCCGATGGTACACGGCTACAGGAGAGTCGCCTTCCGAATGCCTAGCGACCCCTACCAGAAAGTAGAGGTCACCCTTGAAGTGGCGGTAGTAACCGGGCACCGGTTCAGTAGTCATCTAGATGCCTTGGTCAGGTACGCCATGATATCAGTCAGCGTGCCGAAGTTGTCCAACGTGTCCGACTCCAGGATCTCCCCCTCTTGGGTGACCTTCATCTCCACGCACCCCCAAGGGTTCTTTGCCGTGGGTGGGTACGACCTCAACACGATGGCGAGGTTGCCCCGCACCAGAAGCTCCTCACGAGGCTTACCGGGAGCGTTAAGGTCTCGCCACATCTTCAAAGGCTCCGAGACTCCCCACTCTGCGAAGTCCACCGACTTGGCCTTCGAGGTGACGTACCGATCACTGTCGTTCTCGTGACCCCAGGGTCCCAGATTCGGCATCGCCATGATCTGGAACATAGAAGCGAGTGCTGCCACGACCTCATCCAGGGAGACCATGAACAGGCCTTCGCTCTCCGCGTACTCAGCATCCTCGCTCAATGCGAAGACGTTGTAGTCCCCGTAAGGGACGCAGGGTGAGACCAGAACAGGACACTCCATGTCCCGAAGGACGGCCTGAAGGTTCTCGGAGGGGATGTCCTCCGAAATGGCGACGTGGCCGAGGAGCTTCGCGTTGGGGGCCCAGTTGTTCATCATGATCGCGCTCCGTCAGAAGGGGTGTGTCGTTTCGTCTCTCACCTCTCATATACCACAACAGGTATGGGGCGTAAAAAAAGACTTACCAGCGCACGTCCTGGATGATGTACGTGATCCACACCTGACGCTCTCCGTTACGAGCATCAAGACCCACAACGGTATGACACCACGGGTTCTCCTTCGGATCTGCCGAGATACCCTCCCAGGTGACCACGGGGTTGGCGAAGCTGCCCCCAAACCCAGGCGCTGCTATGATTTGGTTGAGCATTGTACGGACCTCAACCGGATCGTGAGCGGCAACCACACCCTCCCACACGTCCCCAGACAACTGACACTCTGCGAATCGACGCAGGGGGTCACTGTGCGGAGTGTACTCGGCCTCCCAAACCTCCGCCGTAATGGCCTCGAAAGCGTCATGCGAGAAGATGTAGAGGTGGAAGATCTCCACACCATCCTCATGATACAGGTACTCGACCGGCTCAACTGAATTCGTTGGTGCAGAACTCATATCCATCCTCAGTGAGGTATCCGTACGTGCGCAGAACGGCTAGGTGAGGTCGAAGCTCTTGCTTCATCTCCACCAGGGCCCAGAAGCGTTCCAGGGACACCTCGCGTCCGTACTCGTCGACTACCCTCTCATGTCGATTGAGGAGGGCGCGAACGCTGTCCACGGTCTCAAGCCCAGTGTGGCTCCGGAACAGAAATCTCCAGCCAATCGACGACTTGCCGACGTGGAGACCCTCTTCCGGGTCCTCCGCGTCCGTGGGTAGGTAGTAATTGGTGCTCATGAGACAGCCTCTCAAAGGTAGAACGCGACTTGACGAAGCCCGGAGATGAGGTCCTTGAACCCCTTGAAGGTGCGAACCGGGAACTGGATCTCCGAGACGACGCGTGCCCTCTCCAGATCCTGAACCTCGAAGCTGAGGCCGTAGAGGACGTGCACGACGGTCTTCGAGCCCGACTCGAAGACGTCTTCAGGAGCCGAGAACAACCGTCCGTCCTCGCTCATGTAGTAGTCCGCCTCTCCTGCGTACGCTCCCGTGAGACCGTAAAGAGCCTCATCACTGTACCTGCTCATGTCAACCTTGGTGAACATCTTGTCCTCTCCTCAGTGGGTTGGTGTATGACTCGTTTGTACCACTGCGACACTGCTCCGTAAAACAAAACCTCCCGGAACCTCAAGAAAGGTGCCGGGAGGCGAGTGATCGCGAAAGCGGAGGTCAGTCCCCCATCAAGCTCAAGTCAAAGATCTCGTCGTCCTCCACGGGACCGATTCGGCGCCATCCGAGACCAGGAACCGACGTCTCCGGCAAGCTGGCGTCTCCAGGCCACATGACGACGTGACGGTAGGGAGAAGCGGCGAATCCGATCTCATCTACCTCCACGTACACACCTGGAAGCTTGGGAACCATCCCAGGCTGGAGGACGAGCCAGTGGTTCTCTTCGGTAAGGACCGACTGGTAAGAGGCGTTCCTACGGTAAGACAGCCACGCGCGGATCGCCACGGTTACCAGGAACACGCTCAGGGCAAGGATCGCGAAGAGGTGAAGGGAAGTCATGGGAGGGTTCACAGCAGCACCTCGGGGGTAGCAGGATCACGGACAGTCGCAAGTACCAAGCACCCCTTGAACCTCCAGATCACTCCTGCTCATCCTCGGAAGCGGCCGGTTGAGGGGCCGCAGAGAGGACACAGCGAAGAACCGCCGCCCAGTCAAACGTGATCTCCAGGCCCTTATCGGTCTCCTCGGCTGCCGTCACGATCTCCGGGAAGTAGGGGACCATGCTCATGGCCATCTCCCATTGCCACGACGAGTCAGCACCTCCGCGAAACTCTCCGTCTTTGGTGAGCTGGTAGCGAGACAAGCGCGTCTGGTCAAAGCCCTCCGTGATCATGCTCAGGAGCCAGTCCGTGCCCGTTCGGCCGCCATCCTCTCGGCATAGCAGCCATCCTTGAACGTCTCTCTCCGGATCTTGCGACATCACATACCTCCAGCTCGATTGAGCAGCGCTATGGCCGCAGCAGCGGCCTCTTTCCATCGGACCTTGGGGTCCTGATGAGTCGCCAGAAGCGTCTCATCCTCGTCCTCGAATCTCCAGGCCCAGACTGACAGGCCCTTGCTGCGGAGCTGGTACCCCTGATTGGACAGGAGCGTGCCCAGTTCGAGCTGCATGCGCCACACCCAGGTAGAGACCTCAGGCCACGCAAGATCCTTGACTCCAGCTCGCCACGCACGCACACCCAACCAGGAGAGCGGGCACGCGAGCACGTAATAAACCAACCGCCACTTCCACACTGCCAGTCGGTACGCCATGGCATCCTCCAGGGTGTGTGTAACACTTACCCCGAAGTATCGACAGAGTATTCACCCCGTCAGAGCCCCTTGGTGTCACCGTCTTGCGGCATCTCGGACAAGAGAAGGTACTCCTCGCCCACCCTCATCTCCTCGCCGATCTCGTAGACCTTGGCAGGCTCTCCGTCCTGCTCGACCCGTCGTGAGTGTGCTCCCAGGAGCGCCTTCGCCATCCGGATCTTGAATCGTCGCAGCGCCTGATCTTCATCGTGTGTCATCGTATGCCTCATGGTGTTCGTAGGAATCGTAGACCTACGATAGCCGGGCACACGAAAGAGCGTCAAGGGTCGGTGATGTGGCTTTCGCGGTAAAAGGCCAACTCATTGATCGTACTACGAAGGTCTCCCAAAACCCTGTGATCTGCGGAGACCTCGCGGGGCAGCATCTCGTGGCCCCAGACCTCGAATGCGCCGCGAAAGCTGGACACGTCAATGTTCCGGTAGTGGAACAGGGCGTTGAAGTCGGGCATCTGCGTCTGGACGAACTCACGGTCGAAGTGCACGGAGGACCCGCACATGGGCAAGGTGCCGTAGCGACCGTTCTTGCCCTCGCGCGTGATCTCTTCCGGGAGCATGATCGGGCGGTAGTAGGCGAGCATCTCCTGCTCCACCTCCGCGAGCGTCTTGGTAGCCTCCAGGGACTCCTGAGTCAGACCGCTCTCGCCGTGTACGCGTACGCACCACGGATCCATCGCATCCAGAACCTCTTGCGAGTGGTGGACCACCCAGGCGTGGGCATCCAGCTCGACGAGGTTCGCATCGGTGATGATCACGCCCACCTCCAGGATGGGGATCTCGGCGCATGGGCGGTTCGTGGGAAGGTCTCCCGTCTCCAGGTCAAGAAAAACAAACATCACTCCTCCTCCATAAGCTGTGAAAACTCCGCCAAAGACTTGAGCGCCTCCCAACGCTTCCGCTCTCGCAGGGACCCGTAAAGGCCCTGGAGCTGCATGAAGGTCGGAGTGAGCTGGTCGTTCACCAGGACGGTCTCAAAGTCGCCCCAGTCCTCGTACATCTCTCCAACAGCAGACCCAAGCCTCTTTCGGGCATCGGCTTCTCCGCGTCCATCCGACTTCAACCGGTGCACCAGAGCGTCCACTGACGGTGGGAGAAGAAGCACTGCGAAGATCTCGACCTCATCGTCCTCCGCGAAGTGCTCCCGGAGCTGCTCCAGGCCATGCCTCTCGATCACGACGAGGACGTTCTTGCCGCGCCCAAAGGGATCTCGAAACGCATCCTCACGGTAACCGTAGTAGTGATCATGGTACTTGACGTGCTCGATGTACTCCCCCCGCTCGATCTCCTCCAGAACCTGCTCCCGGCCCCTGAAGTCGTAGTCGACCCCCTGCACCTCTACAGGACGTGGAGGCCGTGTGGTGACCGATACGGCGACCTGAGCCGTATCCTCGCACGAGGCCGCCAACAGCCGGCATAGGGTGGTCTTTCCGACCCCTGAGGGGCCTACCAGAGCTAAGATGGTATTCATTTGCGTTCTCACAGGGGGTAATCAAGTGCTCGTAGCCCAAAGTAAGAGAGGACGTCTGATCTGTCAAGTCAGACGCCCTCAGATGCGCGAGGAGGGGATCGAACCCTCACGGCCATTGCCACCGAATTCTTAGCCCGGCCTGTCTACCAGTTCCAGCACCCGCGCTCACGAAAGGTACTACCCTGAGAGACCACTCAACATTCCGAGAGGCCCCACTCGCGATCACGGAGGGTAGGGGGCTCGAACCCCTGTACCGGAAGACCCGATGTCTCAGATTAGCAATCTGGCCGCTTACCAACTCGCGCAACCCTCCAGCTCTCCGAACCTCAAACCCAGGCCCTCGTATTTCAAGCTCAGAGCACCAGACGGTGCAGGAGGTCATTGAGCACCGTGCTGAAGGCTTGCGAGTTCATGGGGACGTAGAGAGGCTCCGTACAACGCAGCAGACCTTTGGGCTTGAGGCAGAAGTCCGTCAGATCGTCCAGGCAGTCGAACTGCTCGGCCATCACCCTGTTGTAGAACCGCACGTGCGCCGGCACGATGTCCACAACGCTCATCTGTCTGAACAGGCATTGAATGCGGCGGATGGGCCGAGTCAAGATGAAGTTGAACTGACGCGTGGAGGGCTCCAGCAGCATGACTCCCACGTTCACGCCCTCCTGCCGGTCAGGGTCAGGCACGAACTGGATAATCGAATAGAAGGCGCTGCTCATCCTAGCCTCTCGTTAGTGAGGGCTCCAGGAAGCCTCCCCGGAGTCCTTGTCCTGTGACCTCAACCTCCACGCCAGACAAATCATGACCACGACCGCTACCGCGCCGTACACCCAGGAGAACTCCAGGATCTGATCCAGGAACGAAACGTCCGGATCAATCGAACCCCACATCACCGCCAGGGTTACTACGAACAGGAGCCCAAACGCATCCTTGAACGTCGCCATCACTGCATGCCACATCTCTCCAACCTCTTGCTTCATACCCTGGAACGCAAAAAAACGCCACCCCGACATGACCCCCTGGAGGGCGCAAGCCGCTGACGTTACAGGACATAGACGGATTACAGAGAAACCCCCGAGACTGACTCGTGATCACGAGCCCGCCTCGGGGGTCAAGAGAAGAGCGGGGGAGAGTCGAACTCCCAGGCCCCGAAGGACTACACCGGGTTCAAACCGGGCTGGCGTGCCCATGCCTACCACTCCATAGCACTTGAAGTACCAACCCTGAGTGGTCAAACATTCCCGCGCTCAGTAGTAACCGCGACGCTGCAACCTATAACGCAGCGCCAACGCGAGCGCATCCGGGCTTGCGTTCATATCAAGGCACCACACAGACTCCGCCCACTCCTCGAAACCTGCTCCATCTCCCGGCGCCTCATCAGGGATCAGGTCGGTGACGTCCACCGCGAAGAGATGCGTGCGGCTCTCCAGCACCTTGGAAAGATGCACAGTACCCAAGGACAGCATATCATCGGAGGTCACGCGATAGCCGGACTCCTCGTACACCTCGCGAACAGCGGTATCAACCGGGTTCTCACCCTCGTGATCCATCATGCCCGTCAACGACGACAAGATACGCTCCTCCGGGTCTCCCGAGTCGACGAGCCACGGCGGGACAATCTCCCGACGCAAGAGCACCTCGATCACAGGATCACGCAGGCTACGCTTCACGTAGCGAAAGGGCATCACGGCGACAGACGCGCCCGTCCCGTCCTTGACCGACGTGTACGGGTTGACCGAACCATCAGGCATCACATGCGACAGCTCATGCACCTCAACCCACCGGTTCTTGTACAGCACCTTCATCTCAAACCTCCGTTCTCATCCAAGCAAAAGGAACATGCAACACATAGCGATCACAGTAGACTCGATGCAAGCGACGGTCAAGGAGGCCACAGCGACGCCTTCGACGCTCCACAAACAAAAACCCCGGCTGATTGAGCCGGGGGGCGTGGTGCGTAATGTGCCACAGGTGCCAAGCTCCCCACAGGAAGATCACGGAGCACAGGAACGCGAGCAGGCCGTGCAGGAAACGGGTCATGTGTCGAGGGGGGCAAGGGGGTTAGCCGACGCCCACCTCCTCCATAAGCGAATCACTCAAAAGAGCAGGGACTCGCCCTTGGAGCCGGTGAGACGGAGGGTGTACCACGTGTAGCCCTCGAACGACTCTTGCGCCTCCCACAGCTCGCGGATCTTGGGCCTGAGATAAGGCACACTCGATTGGTAGCCACTATAGTAACTGTGGTAGTGGGACCTCGGACGTGGATTGGCGACATGCTTGAAGGGCAGCTCACTGTAGGTGGCTTCAGGGTCTATGGTCATGTCCAGTGTGTAGAGTTCCGGATCGTGCCCGTGGTACGAAACCAGAAGCCACTCTCCCTTGGGAGTCTTGACCACAAAAAAACGACCCCCCTCCATCCACCCACGCCACCGGCCATACGACTCAACGTCTTCCGGGAACGGCACCGTGGTTGGCTCCAGCGTGAGCTGGGCATCTTCCGGCGCCATCTTGGCCTTCAAGAACATGTTCGGCTTGTAGTACAACCTCAGCCCCCCGTCGTCGTCGATCAACGTACGAACGTCCTCCCACGTCAAGGCTTCATCCGACTCCTCGATAAGGCTGCTCACCTTCAAGGACGCGCGCGAGTCCAGATCAAAGCTCGTGTTATCCGACTTCTTGGGGTCCGAGAGGACCTGCACGTAATGGCGACGCTTGAGCGCAGACAGGATCAGGGAGTGCCTCGCCTCCAGCTCCAACTCGTAATGCCCCCCCAGGTAGATCACCTCACGGTTGTCCTTGAGACGCACCCGGTCTCCCGGTTTGATGTCGCGCAGGCTCACCTTGGAGAGACGGGTCTGCGTGTACAGCTCCGCCGCCGCATAGGCCTCAGTACCCTCAACCAGGAGCCAGTTCTGACCGTCCGAACCTCGCGCCCACCGACACGCAGCTTGTATGACGCCACAGTCAATGAGGCTGTGGCGTAGGATAAGCTCCAGGTTGGCGCTGGGGACTTCGAGATCGAACCCTCTTGGGTCGGAGATTCGCCACACCTTGTTCGACGTGCGATAGCGCGAAATCACGTCCCCGATCTCAAAGCCCGTCACCCCCGTGTTCTCAAGGACGAACCCGGTTCCCGACCCCCAGGACTCCACAGACGCCTGCGACTGCGCGAAGGACGTAGCCTCCTTGTGCTCGCTCTCCTGGTAGGGAGTCGCGTACCCAAGAAGCGTATCTCCACGCTCCTGGAACTGGAGGTAGTAGGAGAGCGGGAAGTAGTGCTGTGTCATGACGAACCCTTAGAGGTAACGAAGGCCTTGCCACTGCCGTGACGCATCCTTTTCGACGTAGAGAATCAAGGCGTTTAGAGACGACCCATGAACCTTTTCATAGGCCCTCAAGCTCGGATACACCTCGGCCAACTGGAGCCCGGCTGTCCAGCCAGAACCATCCCAGTACCGAGGACCCTCCGCGCCTTGAGACACCCGCACGAAGCCGTGGTCAAGCATCGAATCGCTCATGACGTGAAGAGCTGGTTGCCCTGGCGTACCTTGTTCGCTTCCACAATCGTAGCGAAGGCCTCCGCCTCTTCCTCGTAGGGAATGAACGCCTCATGCCGACGAGTCGGTCGAGATTGCGTCGAGAGCAGGAACGACAGCTTTGCATCCTCGAACTTCTTCCGGTCGTAGCTCCGGTTAGTCGCCAGAAGGTCCATCTCCTCCATATGCTTCTCGACCTCACGCCAGCGCCTGGACCACACGTTCGCCCACTGAACGTTCTGCTGGGCGTAGTAGTGGATCTGGAGCGCGCAGAGGTCGAAGGGAGACGGGTTACGCATCGTCTGCACACGCTCGTGCATGAGACGATGCAGGAGGTTACTAAGATCCGTCTCAACCGCGAACGTTCCAAGCGCCTCGGGACACATGGGAGGCTGATTGTCGTCGTACAACCCCGAAGCGCGAGCCGTCACCGTCGCCTCCGTGACCGAATCCATCATTTCCAGGGTGGGCATGTATTTGAACTCGCGCTGCTTCTCCTGGAAACGATCCACCCACAGCTCGAACTCAAACGACTGCTCTCGCAAGCCGTCAAGCATGAAGTACACGAACGCTTCCGAGTGAAGGCTCGCATACATCTCGTTCTCGGTCATCTTGCGAAACCACTTCGCGAAGCTCAAGGTCGAGTCGTACGTCATGGTCCCCATGTGTACGAACTCGTGGAGGTAGTAGAGGTCGTGGACCACATCCGACTCGTACTCACGAAGCGCGATGCACCCCATCCAGGTCGTGAAGTGGGACCACTCCAGCTTCGAGTCCGTCATCTCAAACGCCACCAGGGGCTTCTTGGCGGGCGCATCCACCACCCCCGCGATGTAGCCGCCCTCTTGCTCATGCGAGGCTTTGAACAGCTCGAAGCGCCACAGGCTCCCCACCCACTCTCGAACATCTTCCGAATGTACAAACTTCAACTTCTTCATGCACTACCTCTCTGTGTCGATGTACGGACCGTGTATACCACACAGAATCGTAAGCGTAAAGCTCAATCAGCACCGAACGGCCAAGGGGGCCACGACGAGTTTACCCAGGAGTCGTAGTCGCTGGCCACATCATCGCAAGCCTGCTGCTGGGCCTGGACGCACTTGGCCTCCAGGTCCACCTCGGAATCCGACACGTCGGGAACCTCTCCAGACCCTCCACAGGTACAGCAAGGGTCCTCGTAGCTCACGAAGAGGGGGATACGTCCTTTGCCTTTGCAGTCAGGGCACCTCATAGAGCCCACGCGCCTGAGCCTCTTCGTAGAGAAGCTGAGTCAGGCAGTAGCGGTAACGACCCGCACGATTGTAGGCAGGGAGGCCCCCTAGTGACGACGTTGCCAGAAGTGTCACATGCGACGTTTGACATGCCACATACGAGTCAGAGAGATCCAGTGATAAGGCCTTCACCACATCGCGCTGAAGCTCCCGGTAACGCAACGGCAGCTCGGCCATCTCCGCCAGCATGGCCTCCGTCTCAGGCATCACCCACGAGTAGACGGTCGTGCTCAGTTTGGTATCCAACGTATCCTCCATACAAGCCTCACCGAGAGGCGGGGTCTTTTCCCCGAGAAGGTACCTTGACATACCATGAATCGTCAACCCCCAAGGTCAATACTTCTTTTGTGCTCCGAGTAGTCGTATGCTTTCGCCCCCTCGGAGACTCGATGAACCTGGACAGCTTGAAATACGGCGCGTTGAACCGTCAACAGGTCCTCTCCCTGTCCAGGCCGACCCCATTCTTCGCGTGCGACGTCGGTGATCTGCCTCTGGTCGCCCCCATGAAGAACAGCGACCCTCGCGTACGGCGAGAGATCGAGTTCGTGAACCACGTCATGAAGCGTAAGCCCCTCCCAGACGACTTCATGAAGCTGTGTGATCGGGACCTCCTCGCACCCTTCCACATGAGGCTTGCCAAGATCGGCGCGCCTCCGCCCCTCTGGTTGGAGCCTCTTGCCGGCCAAGTCGAGAGCTTCGTCGTCTACCTCAAGGAGCACTACCAACGGGCCCGACCCTCACAGCTTGCCCCCTACATTGAGATGAACTTCATGCCTGAGGCGACCCTGAGCGGACACTCGCCAGCCTACCCCTCCGGCCACTCCGCGCAAGCCATCGTGGTCGCGCTCGCGCTGCAAAAGGCCTACGGCAAGCACGGCTTCCTGGAGCTGGCCAAGGCGATCTCGCTTTCCCGGCTCCAGCTAGGCGTACACTACCCATCCGACAAGAAGTACGGGGAGTACCTCGGGTACTGGCTCTTCAAGCGCTGCACCTTTCGGCTCTAAGGCCGACAGCCTCCCACCTCGGATACCGAACCATCACAGCCTGAAACAAGACGACCCCGGCGAGGAGGAAGCGGCGCGTTCATCGCGCGCTGCAACCGACCCATGCCGGGGCGTCCGTGTACCCAGGACCATCCCACTGCCGCAAGGCTGAGGCCTCCGTAGAAACAGGCGCTCATCCAAATCAGGGCAACCAGGGCAGTCATGGGAAGCTCTCAGGTGCGGTTCAGCTCACCTCATCGGGGCTGAACGTGTAGGTAACCGTGCGGGTGCCGTCAGCGCTCACCTGCATGGAGATGAGGCCCTCCTGCGTCGTCTGCTGAATCAGCGCGGCGAGCGCGGGGTCCACCTCGCGGGAGACCTGGAGGTTGTGTGCCGTTGTACCCTCACTGGCAGTCGTTGACAAGGACTTATTGAACTCCGACGGCTTCCTGCGGCGCATCGCCTTGGGACCCGAAACGCCCATGGCAACCTCCGCCCACTTCGCGCTGGTGTCGTCCAACGGGAGGCTGTTGGGAGTGTTGGATACGTTCGGAGCAGCGGACGAGGCGCGCTTCGTAGTCACGACCTCCTCCGTATCCAAGATCGAAGCCTGCTCCAGAAGCCAGGACGGCTCAGGCATCGAGCAGCTCCCCTCGCGGGTGAGCACCTGACGCAGCAAAGGCCTCGCATCCTCGGAGACATCCTCGAACAGCGCCGTCAGGTCCGGGGCTCCCAGGATCTGGTACTGATAGGGACGGACATCGCGAGCCACCGTCACGAGGCCCTCCTTCTCCAGACGGCGAAGGGGGAGATCCACGAGCGCACCCGACGTATCGCTGTAGATACCGCGAAAGGCCGACACCACGAACTCAGACTGACGCACCGGGACCGCAGCCTCAGACGCTCCGAGATCGTTCAGGACCGCCAGAATCAACCTGGACTGGGCCTCGACCTCACCTCCATCTGATTCTCCCGAGAGGTTCGCCTGGACGTACGCCTTGGCCATCGCCGGAGTCACATGCTCGAAGGCCGGAGTCACCGAAGAGTAGCTGGTGTTCTGACGGCTCAGGAACCCCAGGTTCACCAGATCCTGAACGCGGCGGCTGATCTGAGCGAAGGGCTGACCCGTGAGCTGGTGGATAAGACGTGAAGACACGTCACCACCGATCGCCACGTAGTGCGTGAAGAGGTTCACGAGGTCCTTGCTCGGGGTCGGGAGGTCCTCGTAGAACTGAGCCTCCTTGAGCGCCTTGACCTTCTTGTACGTACGGTAGGACTTCCAGTCCTGTTGCAAGCGCTCCTGCAACAGGGAGTTGAAGGCAAAACGGAAGGTCTCCACGTCGAAGCGGTCCGACACGTGGCGAGTGCCGAAGCTCGACAGGATGTCCGTCAAGCGAAGGAAGGTCTCCTGCATGGCCGCCAGCTCATCGCTGCGAACGGTCTGCCTGCGAATCTTGAGCGTCTCATCCTGGAGAATCCCATACAGGTCGCTCATCTGGAAGACGCCCGGTGCAACCTCCAGGGGGATCACGTACTGAAGGTCCGCCTCCGACGACTGGTTGCGGTCGTGGTCCCACCCAAAGATGCGGGCTCCCAGGACCGGAACCTTGGTCCGAGAGAAATACATCATCTCGAAGTGGTGCAGGAGCAGCGCGGCGTAACCGATCAGGGACGATACATTGCCGATGTAAATCGACTCGTCGAGAAGGTCCAGAGCGGCCTTGCCATAGCGCGCCTCAAACGCGCTCTGGTTCGTGTGTGGGGTGACCTTGAACATCTGGCTCAGGTCGTGGGTCGGGACGTATCCCTCTTCGGGAGAGGGGGTCGTTTGCGTGTCCATTCTATCCTCCAATGGTTGAAGCAATCATCACCAGGAGAATGACACAAGAAACCCGCTCTCGTCAAATGAAAGCGGGTTTCTGAGTGGTCGTATGACGAGCGTTAAGTACGGGGGGAGGGGATCGAACCCTCACGGCCGAAGCCACAGAATTTTGAATCCTGCGTGTCTACCAGTTCCACCACACCCGCATATGCCGCTGAGAGGACTCGAACCCCTTTCTCCTCCATACCACAGAGGTATCCTAGCCGGTTGGACTACAGCGGCGAGAGCCTCACGAGGGACTTGAACCCTCCTCTCGGCATTACAAAAGCCGCGCGGCGCCGTCTCCGCTTGGGTGGCATGGTGATAAGTGCCACCCAAGCGAAGGCTATTCCACTCACAGGTGCCTCAACCGCGCGGTAAAGACCAGGACCCGCTCGGCCCCCACGCGAGTGAGTCGGATCAGATCACGGTGCCCCATACGAGACAGGCACGCCGAGAACGCAGACGTGTTCACACCCTCCAACTGATCGCTCAGAGCTGTCAGGAGGTCGGAGTTGGAGCCCTGAAGAGTCAAAACTCGGCACGTGCGCGGCTTGGAAGTCCCCGACTCTCGCAGACGCCTCTCCGCCTCTCCTTGAAGCGCACGCAGGAGCAAAAGCTCTCGGGCGGGGAGACTACTCGGGTCGACCCAGGAGATGCCTCCTGACTCCTCGACGTCTGGCATGGTGTACCGGGTAGACGTGTCAGCTCGCAGCATGTCAGCCTTGAGCAAACGAAGCTCGGAGAAGAACGCTTGGGCCTCCTTCTCACGTTGTGTGACCCGAGCTTCCCGGACATCCAACTCGTGGGCGCGCTCGCGTAGGAGCGTGATCAGGGGCGCGAGCGCGCCCGCGAGGACAGAACGGGCCAGATCATCAAAGGTATCAGACGTCTTCATTGCGCAAACCATGGGTGTGCCGTGACTCCCCGACCGCCGCAGTCGTCACATGGAGGATGAGAATAGAGAACCCCCTCGCCGCCACACGCGCCACACTCAAGGTCGTAGAGGACCCCTTGGTAGTCACACCTCGCGCAGCCGTCCGGATCTTCCCCGTCTCCTTCCCCTCCGCAGGCCGGACACGGAATCTCTTCCAGGAAGCCATCCCCCCGACAGACCTCGCACTCGGTCTCCAGGAGGAGATCCTTTCGGACCCCCTCCATCATACAGACCTCGCACTCGACGAGCATTGTGGGAGGCATGGGACTCATACAGACGGCTCCTGGACGAAGGGCTCGGTCACCGGGAGAGCCTTGGTCCAGTCACGAAGAACGTCTCGGAACACCAGCGGCGGAATCTGCTCCACGCGGTCCACCGGGTAGAACGTCATTTCGCTGAGCACCAGGGCGTCCACGTCACGCAGGTCCTTGGTACACTGCGAGGGCATGATGACCTCACGGATGCCCGCGCGATGCGCGGCGATGACCTTCTCCTTGATGCCGCCGACCGGGAGCACCTGACCCGTGAGCGTAATCTCACCGGTCATGGCCACCTCTCGGCGCAGCTTGAGCCCCGCGAAGCGAGAGAGCAAGGCGCTGAACATCGTGATGCCTGCGGAGGGACCATCCTTGGGGATGGCGCCAGCCGGCACGTGGATGTGAAGGTCGTGCGACTTGATCATGTTGGTGTCTACTCCATACAGATCGCCATGCGCACGCAGGTAGCTCAGGGCAGCCCGGACAGACTCCTTCATGACGTCTCCGAGCTGGCCCGTCAGCGTCACCTCACCCTTACCCCCTTTCATCGCCTGCACCTCAATGAAGAGGATGTCTCCACCTACCGCCGTCCAGGCCAAGCCCGTTGCCACGCCCTCCTGATCCTCACGCTGCGACACCTCCGAGATGTACCGAACGGGACCCAGCGCCTTCTCGACCCGCCCCATGTCCAGGGGGAACACCGCACCGAGACGCTCAGCCTCCGGAAGCTTGACGACATCCACAGCGATAGAGCGGCACAGGTCTCCCAGCCTACGGTTCAGGCTACGGACGCCCGCCTCACGGGTGTACTTGTCCACCACGTGGTGGACCACCCCATCCGCGACCTCGATCTGGTCGGGCCCCAGACCGTGGGCGGCTACCTGCTTGGGGAAGAGATAGCGAGTCGCGATCTCATTCTTCTCGAACATCGTGTAGCTGGGGACCTCCAGGATCTCCATACGGTCACGCAGCGGAGCCGAGATCGTATCCAACCGGTTGGCCGTGGCGATGAAGAGGACCTTGGACAGGTCAAGGTCTATCTCCAGGTAGTGGTCGTTGAACGTCGAGTTCTGAGCCGGATCAAGAACCTCCAGGAACGCGGCGGCGGGGTCGCCTCGGAAGTCCGAGCCCACCTTGTCGATCTCGTCCAGGAGGATGACCGGGTTCATCGTGCCGGCCTTCTGAAGCGCTCGAACGATGCGGCCCGGCATGGCGCCCACATAGGTACGACGGTGACCACGGATCTCGGACTCGTCGTGCATACCTCCAAGGGAGATGCGCGCGAACTTGCGGCCCATCGTCCGGGCAATGGACTTGGCGATGGACGTGTTATGCGTCACAATCACGTCATCAGTGATGTAAAGAGAATCAGGAGCAGAGACCTTGATGCACTGAGTCTCCTTGACACCTACCGCTACGATATCAGAGATGAACCTCTTGGGAGCGTACTTACTCTTGGAGACCCACCGCTGAGCTTTGGCGTCACACCAGAAGGGACACTGACCCGCCGACATTGAGACCGTCACGTTGTACGCCAGACGACCCGAACGCCTCTCCCCATCAACCGTATATGACGGCTTTTTCATCGTCACCCGTGTCACCCCCCCAAGCGACCGGACCAACCACTGCACGTCATCACACAATCGCGTCGACGTCGTACAAAAAGAAACCCTACAACCCGTCGCGTCTACAGTACCGCCAGTGTCCATCAAGCCCTGCAAAAGAGCGAGCCTCTGCTCTACCGAGCCGTAAAGGTACACATAAGGTACATGCTTTTCGTACGAGTAGAGCCCCGTAAGTTCCAGAGCATCCAGCTCCACCTGCAACGCGTCCCGTACAGACCCCTTTCGCCCTGCGGTCAAACGATAGTCACAGGTCTCCGACGCTTGCTTGCGCATCCGAACCTCCCCCGGCAAGGCGGCAGCTACGCGTGCGCAAATATCACCCTCTGGGTTTGAAAAACCAACGGAAGCTCCCGTAAGGCCTCCATCTCCCAAGAGCGCCCCCAAGAGGTACGGGTCAAGGGGTACGGACTTTTCCGCAAACTCCAAGGGCTGGGTCAGAGGGATAGAATGGTTGCGGCGAGCGTCCGAGCCGTACCGAAGCGTCTCTCGGATTTGCTCCAGAGACTTCACCGACCCCTCACGGGAAGCCTTCCGATCGAGGTCGGTATGCGTGTACCACAAGTGCTCGTCGCAACACTCTGTTGATGAGCCGTCTTGAAACTCCACACGATACACCGGCCGCGTGCCTTGAGGGAACGCGCCCTCCACGTGATGAACGCCCCCGTCCGCACCCATGACCGCATCACCTACCGCAAGCGTACCCATCGCAACCCAACCCTTCGGGGTCAACACCCGCGCATCCAAAGGCTGCGCCTTGCCCACACCGGGAGGGCCCACGAAGCACAGGATCGGGCCGTTCATGTCCTGCTTGAGCGCCTGAACAGCCAGATGCTCGACCACCCTTCGCTTCACCTTCTCCAGGCCGTAGTGGTCCGCGTCGAGCACATCCTCCGCGCGGACGACATCCAGGTTGTCCTCGCTCTCGACGCCCCACGGCACATCGAGCATCTGCTGGATGTAGTTGAGCGTCACCGAATACTCGGAGCTGGCCGGCTGCATCGCGTCGAGTCGACGATGCTGCTTCAGGACCGCAGCCTCCACCTCCTCAGGCATGTCTGCCTCCTGAATACGCTCAAGCAGCTCCTCCGTCTCGGAGATGTCCTCACCGAGCTGGTCCTTGATGACCTTGAGCTGCTGGCGAAGGATGTACTCACGCTGAATAGACTTGCTGCGCTCCTGGAGCGACTGGTTGATCTCACCCGCCAGCTCCTGGCGCGCGATACGCTCCCCCAGGATGCGCAGACACCGAGACGCGCGCTCCGTGATGTTCGGCTCCAGGTAGAGAGCCAACAGGTCCTCATCCTCGAAGCGGGGCGCGAGCATGTCTGTAAGGTCTGAGAGGGAGCCCACAGCACGCACGCGCTCGAACTCCTGCTCGGGAGCGTCCGGATCGTCTCCCAGGACCTGAAGCGTCTTCTCCTGAAGCGCCTCGAACAGCGCTTCATTGTACTCCGCCTCCTTGTCGAACTCCGGTCCAATGACCTCGAAGTGACCCATCAACGGCGCGGAGGCATCCTCCGGAATCTCAAGATCCAGGAGCCTCAGCCTCACCTCCCCGGAAGAAATGACCGTATAGTCGTTCGCGTTCGGGTTCGGGATGATCTTGATGCAGGACACCAGGGTCGCGATCTCGTGGACCTCATCCATCGAGGACAGCGTGAGCACGTCCGGAGACTTCTGAAGCACGACCGCGATCTTGAAAGGCGCCGGCGAGTCTGCACCCTCAATGACCGCCAGGGAGCGTGCTCGACCGACCCGAACAGGGATCATCTGTAGCGGGAAAAGAGGGTTCTCGCGCATGGCGATCACGGGAAGGTACAGGGTGTCAGCGCTCATCGTGGTCCTCGGTAGTGCATTTGTGTAGTATCATGTTGTCCCCCACCGTGTGAGGTGCCTCGTGGCTTTGATCGTTCTCGACCTTGAGTACAACCAACCCTCACGACGTATCATCCAGATTGGGGCAGTCGAAGTGCGAGCCCATGAGGGTGAGATTGAACCAGTTTTCTGTGAGCACGTCAACCCCGGAGAGCCGCTTGACGCCTACATCCAGAAGCTGACGGGGATCACTCAAGAGCAGGCTTCGCGCGCGCAAACCCTGGATCACGTCGCCGCTCGCTTCTGGCGTACCATCGGCCACCACGAGCACATAGTCCTCGGAGGTTGGGGCGACGACGCGAGAAAGCTCGTGCGAGACTCCCACCGCGCGAAGGTACTCACACCTGAAGCACACGCGCTCGACCTGACGACGCTGTGGAAGCTCTTGCAGACGCTTGGAGAAGCTCCCACGCCCAAGAATCACGGCCTCAAGAGGCTCATGCGCTACTACGGCGTCCGCTTCGAGGGTCAACAGCACGACGCCCTCACGGACGCGCGCGCTACGGGTGAGGTCCTCATGAAGATGGCTCAAGCGGCTCGGGATATTCTTGGCTGACCGCGAGCTGCGAGTTGAAGTAGCGAGTATCGTCCGAGACCTCCACACCAACCCAGTCCGGCAAGACCAACTCCTGAGCCTCACTCTCCAGCTCGACCTCGGCCACGACCAACGGGCTAAACGGCTCCTCGAACGTGTCGATCTCCCAAAGCACACCTGAGTGGTCCACGGTATGCCTCGTCTTACAAACGAGGTTCCCACAGTCCTTCAACAGACGCGTGGCCTCAGGGTACTTGATGCCCACCTCATGCTCCACCCTCGTGATACCCGTCGTGGGCCCCTTGATGGTCAGAAAGGCAAGGGGCCGCGACATCGGACGCCGACATACACGCACCCGAACCGTGGTCTCCGGGCCGATGCCCCGCAAGTAACCCTGTTCGATCTCCACCACGTCCTTGAGAATACCAGAAGCGACGGCCGCAGCCCTTCGTCCCGGAAGCACCAGGAACTTTCGCTCGATCTCAACACCCACTCACTCCTCTCCTGCCCTCATGAGGGCCATGTAGTTCACGATCATCTCCTTGCGCACCTCGGCAGACTTGCCCATCACGTCCGAGAGCACCGTATCCAGCTCACCCTCATCTGGCACGGTCACCGGGAGAAGCGTTCGGGAAGAGGGCGACAGCGCCGTGTAGCGCAGCTCCTCCTTCATCATCTCACCCAACCCCTTGAAGCGGGCGATCTCGGGAGGACGACTCAAGGTCTTGAGGTACACCGCCAGGGCCCGGTCGTCTTCGATCCACCGAGACGTTGAACCCACGGTGACCTTGTAGAGAGGAGGCTTGGCCAAGTAAACGTGGCCTCCCCTCACCAAGTCAGGCATGTACCGCCACAGGAAGGTCAGCAACAGCGTCGCGATGTGCGAACCGTCCGAATCCGCATCCATGAGCAGGATGACCTTATGGTAGCGCAAGGAGTCCGCATCGTAAAGCTCCTTTACGCCACAGCCCAACGCCTCTACCAAGTCTCCCAGCTCTCGGTTCTTGAGCACCTGAGAGGTGGTAGCGGATTCCGCGTTGAGGACCTTCCCCCTCAAAGGGAGGATCGCCTGTGTGCGACGCTCGCGAGCCTGCTTGGCGTTGCCACCAGCGGAGTCTCCCTCCACCACGAACAGCTCACACTCCGACGGGTTCTTGGAGGTACAGTCTGCCAGCTTGCCCGGAAGAGCGAGGGCCCGGTTGGCGGGCTTCTTTCGCTTGACCAGCTTCGTAGCGGATCGCGAGGCCTTGCGTGCTCGCGCTGCCTGTATGATGCGCTGGGAGATGTCGGAGGCGGTCTCGGGGTTTCCCAGCAGGAAGCTCTCCAGCTCCGTACGCACGAGCTGCGCGACCGGGCCCGCGACCTTGGACGTGAGCTTGTCCTTGGTCTGACTCTGGAAGCTAAGATCACCCGACCAGAAGACGCTCACAATGACCTTGCTACCCTCCTGAATGTCCTCGGCGGTGATGTCCAGACTCTTGGGCACGTCCCCGGAAGCGTCCAGATACGCCCGTATTGCCGATCTGACGCCTCTGCGCATCCCGGTGGCATGCTCACCCCCAAACGCGTTGGGGATCGTGTTAGCGAACGCATACAGCTCTTCGTTGGTATCCTCGGTCCACTTGAGCGCCCAGTCGACGCGTAGACCCGGCGAGGTCCCAGAACCGAGGATGGTCTGAGTATGCACAGGAACAGACTTGGCGCGACGCTCAACGGCATCCATATACTCCGCCAAACCTTCCCGGTGTTCAAAGACCTCCTCCTCATGACCCTCAGCGCGCAGAACGATCCTCAGGCCTGGGTTCAGGTACGTCTTGATTTCGAGACGCTCCCGCAGCAGGTCCAGGTCGTAGCTCTGGTCTCCGAAGATCTCCGAGTCCGGCGTGAACGCGATGCGCGTCCCCGTACGGCTCTTGGGCACCTTGGCCCCTTCGAGCACTGGAGCCTCCGGGCGACCCTGAATGTAGCTCTGAGTGTAGGTCTTGCCCCCTCTCCAAACAGTCGCCTCCAGCCGCTGACTCAGGAAGTTGGCCACCGAAGCTCCAACACCGTGTAGTCCTCCCGAGGTCGAATACGAGCCCCCCTCCTCGAACTTGGCCCCTGCGTGCAAGACCGTGAGGACCACCTCAAGCGAGCTGACGCCGCGTTGGGGGTGTATCGCAACCGGGATGCCTCGGCCATCGTCCTGAACGCTAATGCTCTTGAGGTCTGCCGAAAGCTCCACCTCGATGACCGAAGCGTGACCGTTCATCGCCTCGTCGACGCTGTTGTCTACGATCTCCCAGACGATGTGGTGGAACCCACCCTTACCCGTATCTCCGATATACATGCCTGGACGCTTACGCACCGCATCCCGCCCCTCCAGCACCTCGATGTTGGATGCGTCGTACTCATAGGTCTTATCGGCCATGTTCGTCTATCCTGTTGGTGGTGTGCGGCGACTGTACCCGCATGCGAATTCGATGACTAGTGCTCGCCATGCCAAAGCATACACTGACCACCCTCAAGCGGCTTGAAGCCGAGGCTCCCGTAGAACTTTTGAAGGCTCTGGGGGTCCGAACCATAACCACCGGGAGCGACGAGCATACAGGGACGGCCCATCTTGGTGGCCTCCTCCTGGAGCGCCTCGACGAGCCGACGGCCTACGCCCTTGCCCCGTTGAGACTCGGGCTTGACGCTGACTCGGCTGACCCACCACCGCCCCTCCCACGAATGCCAGTCCACACTCGCAACGCTCAGGTGGCGACCCGTCTCATCCAGCATCGAGGCCGACATGTGCTCCGGCGTCACGACCATTTTGATTTCCATACCACACTCCTTAAGGGTTGACACGTCGTCTATACCACGCCACACTCTTTTACGTCAAGCACACGCTAATGCTTTTATATCGAGCCCGGATAGACCTGCGTGTAATCGAGGCTACGGATTTCCATGTCAATGTTGAACACAATCAAGCATCAGTTGATCTCGCGCTCTGCGCAGGGTTGGCAGTGCTACGTCGTGTTTGCTCTGACGCTGCCCTCCAACCCGGCCATCGTGTCGGGCCTTACCGGCAGCGCCCCCGGACCCCCATAGCTCTCGACGTCAATCACGTACCCCACCACGGGAAGAGAGCTTGAAAAAGCCTTCTTCCCTTTTTTTATGCCAGGACCTCTTGACGAATTGTGAACCCTTGTGGCACAAGAGAGTCCTGACATACGAGGAGGAGCGACCATGTACGATTTCAACGCAGAGCTGTGTGAGCTGATCCCAATGCTCACGCCCCACGCGCGCCGATACTGCAAGTCTCAGGCGGACGCTGAGGACCTCGTACAGCAGACGGTCGAGCGAGCCCTGGTGTACTCCCACAGCTACAAGCCTGGGACGAACATGAAGGCCTGGGTCACCTTCATCATGCGCAACCTGTACATCAACTCCTGGAACAAGCACGTGCGAACCCTCAAGATGCACGAGCGGCTTGAAGGAGAGCCCCGGAAGAAGGCTGAGAAGCCCGACGCCGGAGACAATGAGCGCGACGCTCAGAAGCTCCTGGACACGCTGGAGGCTTCACTCACTCCGGTGTACTTCGCCACGCTCAAGCTGTGCGCCTACGAGGGGAAGAGCTACCTCGAAATTGCGGACATCCTGGACATCCCGATCGGCACGGTGATGAGCCGGCTGCACCGCGCACGCAAGAAGGCCCGCGAAACTCTCCTGGAGTTCTACGGGCCCGAGATGCTCAATGAGTTCGCCGCCGATGTGGTAGCTACGGCGAAGTAGCTCAGTCGGTCGTGCCGAAGCCGCCCCGTGACTTCGCGTCGATCTCCTTGAGGAGACGAGGGATCAGCTCGGGGCGGCTTGCCGGTACGAAGACCGCCTGCACCATCCCCACGTCCTTCTTGAAGATCAGGTCAGGCTCCTCCACCTCCGTAAAGACGTCATAGGCCCCGTAACCATCATCGGAGACCTTGACGTACTTGGAGGTTGCATCCATCGCAGCACCAAACGCGTCAAAAGCCTGCGCCGTGAGAGGCTTGTTCTTCAGGGGACGATCGAGCACGAGGTTTCCCACGAACTTGAGCTTGGGCTGATCACGCTCAAGGTGAAGCTTGATCGTGTCCGTCTGCCCCCGGAAGCTGGGGTCGATGACGCCCAGCGTGTTGCAGATGCGCACGCTGTGTGCCCTCTTGGTGCCCATGCTCGAACGGGGAACCATGAGCATAAACAGAGGCACAGGCGTCTGAAGGATCACGCCCGTGTCGATCTCACGTCGGCAACCATGCGGCAAGTAAATGTCTTTCGGAGCGTGGAGGTCGTAACCCACGTTGCCCGGCAGGGGAGGCTCGGGCGCCTTGACCCCCTTGGCCACGTGCATCGAAACCCCAAAGCCCGTGAGGAGAGACTCAAGCCCCTCCAAACCCACAAGAGATGTGATCGGGTCCTGCTGGCCTTCGTCGCTCGTCTGATCGTCACTCATAGTCTCTCCAGTACCTTCTTGGTGATGCGTTGGGCTTCTTGCCGGTGGTACGCATCAGCGTCTAAACTCTTGTCCGTGTCCGAGTAGGGGACATACGGGTAATGCTGAACATAGTCCAACTTCGCGGCAGGCTCAACCCCGATGTAGACCACAGCGCGATACATCTCCGGACAGTGGCCGTTGCTCTCGTGACGATACAGGGTGGCATGCCCCGCGTCCCCCACATACGCTGCGACCTTGCGCGTCACCTGATCTGAGCGACCTCCAGCCACGAAGAGCACCGTTGAAGGGAACATCGCCCCACGGCGAACCTTGGACGCTGCCTTCAGGGACTTCAACTTAGACTTGCCTTTGCGAAGCTTCGCCCCACGGCCTATGCCATTCGGCGGTCCCAGCTTCGTCGCAGGAAGCGCCCTCTTGGGCGGACCGACGTTGTACTTCGACATGATAGACCTCCTTGGACAGCTATCTCGGCACCGTACCTCAAGACCTGGGGTGGGTCAAAGGAGATCATCGCGCTCGAAAGGATTTCGTAGGCGAACGGGCTCATGAAGGTTCTCCCCCTCATGACCATGAGGGACCAGGATGCGATCCACCACCGCTTGGGTCGTGTAGGAGGTGAGCGTTGACCGATTCTTGTCCGTCAAGAAGCCACTCGCTGTCCACTGCTCGACCAGGAAGTAGTCGCACGAGTACGGCGAAACCCCCGACTCTCGGAGTGAGGACAGGAGCGTAGAGGTCACGCAGTGCTCCGCTGCGGCGCGCGTCGTATGAAGCGCCACCGCCGTCCGATGCCCTCCCACAGATACCACAACTACATAGACAAACTCGGTCACAACAAGCCCTCCTGAGCGCGCAAGAGCATCCGCTCCATCCGACGACCCGCCCAGTGGTACATGATGCTCAAGATGTAAGACAGCGCCGGGTAGAGAGTATCCACCAGACGCGACAGAGCCACCTCGCAAAGATCACCCTGGGGGGTCGCGTGAATCTCCACGACGACCTCCCCGTCCTGGGACATGTGGCAGGAGACCTCCCAAACCGAAGGGAAAGCCCTCTTGATAGTCTGGGTCGGGTCGATCACGGGGTCTCCCCCGGAAACTCGCGGTCGAGATCAACCTGAGACAGGATAGACAGGCGCCTACATGCCTCCTCCGGATTACTCGCGAAGTGACGGAGCGTCTTCTCTCGCGGGTCCTGAGACGCCACAGCACGTCTCAAGGCCTCGTCGTACAGACGGGCCCATCCACGCGTCTCGGCACGGTCCTTACGGCGCATGTGGCCCTTGAGAGACATCAGCGACCACCCTTCGCCTTGATCAGCTCTCCGCCCGAGATGCGCATGGCCTCCGTACCTCGGATACCGGGCATCATCAGATCCTGGAAGGCCGGGTCAATCGACGCGAGCGCGATGTCCCAGATCAGGTCGATCACGGTCCCGGCAGTCACGTATAGAGGTTGGAAGTTGTGCATCGTCGACTTGATGTCCCGGAAGATCTCGCGACCGCCACGGGTCTTGAGAATGAGCACGAACTGACGCACAGGGACCGTGATCTTCTCCGGCTTACTGAACTCCATCGGGAAGCGGATCTGAACCCTCTTGTCCCCCGCCGTGATCTTGGGACTCGGGTGGAAGCCCCAACCCTCGATCTCAACGTAGACGTCTTGCCCCTCAATCATACGCTGCAAGACCTCTTGCTCGTTGTCATTGAGGGGGATGTATCTGATATCAGCTCTCATTGTACTACCTCGCTTGCTGCTGCTGCACAGGGCTCAATCTTCGAGCACTGTGATCTTGTAGGCGCGCGCGCGGCCATCACGGCCCGAGCGCACGTGGAAGGAGACCCTCATGCCCTTGGTGAGCATGACGTGATCCGAGCCCGACACATCCGTGAAGTGAGCGAACGCGTCCGCCTTACCCTCACGCTGAATGAAGCCGTACCCCTTCTCATCATTGAAAAACTTGACCTCGCCTACCTCCTCCTCCAATCCGGGAGGATTCACGCGCGAGACCTCGATGGCTTGCCAACCCTTACGGCCTTCCACGCCCTTGAAGAGAACGTCTTCACCCTCGATGAGGATGTCTTGGCCTTCGGGAAGGTCCGTGACGTGGACGAAGTAGTCCGTGCCGTCCTTCTCGATGAAGCCAAAGCCCTTGGTATAGTTGAAGAATTTGACTCGACCTTGCATCTCACTCACGATATTCACCTCGGTCCACGACTGGGAGTCTTGTGCGGGTTGGTCCGTGATCACCAGATATAAGCGAATCATCAGGGGCCCCCGTAACCAGACCGCATCAGGAGGACTCTTCCCCCTGGTCGCCCGTATCGGGCCGGAGAGCGAAGAGAAAGTCTGCCACGGCTACAGACGCGAGGAACTGTGATCGAAGCCAGGAGAGGCGCGCTGAGAAGGCCTCACCATCCAAAGCATCCAGCTCGCCAGTGCGACGAAGACGCAAGCCCAGCCAGAAGTTCATTTCGATGGCCATGTGCAGGGTCTCAACCCGGTTGAGCATCAGGGACGAGGCCTCTCCCACCTCCTCCGCCATCCTGGAGAGTGACGCGAGAGCCTGAAGCCCTTGACCAACCTCCTCGGAGGTTTGATCTCTCGAACGGGTGCGGCGGTAGGGACGTCTACGAGACATCAATCATCCTCCGAAGGCTTCAGAACTGGGGTCTGGGGTTGCTGCCCGTTGGCTTCCCGGTGACGATCGTTGTACTGCTGAACGTGCGCCAGGAACTCGGCGTTCTCCTCGATGAGGTCCTTGACCAGCGTGTCGTCTCGCATCGCGAAAGCGATGTAGTTCTCTTCGATGTTCATGCACCCCGAGCTGAGGTCCGAGCCACACTTCAAAAGCGCCGCACGTGAGACCGGATTACGAGCCATGATGCTGTACACCAGCGACTCCTCCATATACTCCAGGCCACAGCGACCCTGCACAAACCAAAAACACGCCATCATCCACCTCGCTCAACTTGATTCGGTCTTGGGTCAGTCGTCATCATCGTCATCGTCCTCGTCCTCGTCGTACTCATCGTACTTACTGTACTTATTCCTCGGACCATCGTACGCGTCGTACGCGTCGTACTCATCTCCATCCACGAGGGCGACACCCTCAGGACGGTAATCCGAAGGGCGCCACGAGTCTCCGAACGTGATGTCACGCTCGTTGAAGACGATATCCCCGGCCTTCCAATCAACCGGGAGTTCGTCCAGCTTGACGCGGCGCAAGACCTCTCGAACATGAGCACCAGAGAGCTTCAAGTTGAGCGCCATCTGAACGATGATTTGAGTCTGGTCCGTGCTCAGGGTGACCCCTTCCAGGGTCCCCAGATACTGGATCACACGACCCATGACGTGAGGGGGAGGCGGCTTGATGTGCCAGATCTCGTCGAACCGGCCGGGCCTCTTGAGGGCATCCGGGAGACGATTCAGATCGTTGGTCGTCGCGAGCAGGAGAGGCACCGTCGTGGACGTCTCCTCGAAGAGGTCGAGCAGCTCCTCCAACTTGCGTCCCATCCGGTCGATGTCGTCGATGAGCACGACGTCGGGAGCGATCAGCACAAGCGCGTCCATGAAGTAGCTGATACTGTTAGCCTTCAAGATCGCGTTCGTTGGCACGTAGAGAACACGACGATCCGTAACCTCCATGCCCAGATGGCGCGCCAGGGTCGACTTGCCCATGCCCGGATCACCGTGGAGGATCACGAAGCGACGCATCCCAATCGACAGGGCACGCTTCCAACGCTCCACCAGCTTGAGCCCGAAATCGCCTTCGTACTTCCACAGGGGCCGATCCGCCTCGCGGAACGCGAACTCACGCTGCTCCGACCACTGCATGACGATCTCGCGACCCTTGCTGTCCCACAGGAGCGCGGAGAGGGCCCGACGAACATGAGCGATGTCGTGATCCTGGGAACACACCAGCTCCGAGTAGTCGAACGACTCACGAAACCAATAGACGTCTACCACCGCGTTGGGGACCGGCTCGCCAGCCTCATTCGTGAGAGGCTCCTCTCCCGGCAAGGGCTTCAGCTCCAACGGGTACGAATACAGCGTGGGCCCCTTGCGCTTCTGGTCCGAGGAGGGAGAAGACTCGACCTCCACGATGTGGTCAGCGTCCAGGAGGTTCACGAACAGGTGCGTCACCGAATCCTGAGTCAACAGGTGCGACGTCTCCTTGATCTCCTTGAACATGCGGAGAGCAGGAGCCACCGTAATGCGGTCGAAATCGTAGAGCGTTTCCGCAACCTTGAAGCCCGCATGGAGCCACGTCAACGGGTTCTCTTTCTTGAGGCCCGCGCCGATCTTGAACAGACGCTCGCCCTTGCGAACCGCCTCCTTCACGTCCCGACGGTTGTAGAATTCGCGCGCCCTCTTCGCCCCATTCTTGACACTCTCGCGCACCTCAGCCACCACAGAGGTGCTCTCCCCGCCCTCGGGGTCCGGGACATAAGAGGAACCCCCCGGTGAGGACTTGGGCCCGATCTTCTCGAAGTCATTTTCACTCATGTACTCTTGACCTTGGTAAAGGGGACGTAGCAGTAGCGGCAACTGGACGGGCACCCGAACTGGGGACCGTTGCAGGGGTCAATCGACAACTGACACGTGCATCCATTCTCAGGGATGAGCGTCGTATCCAGGCCGAACACGCGGTCGAGCCTAACACGGTCAATACAGCTAGTCGAGAAGCAATGCGCCTCATCATACCCCAAAGCCTGGAGCAACGCCAAGTCATCCGCGCAAACGCCTACGCGAATACCCTCCACAGAAGCCAGCTCCACCAGCAGTTTCAAGACCGCCTGCCGGGCCAAGGCCTCCTCGACCGGGGTTCCGGTCTCATTCTCGAAGGCATAGCCCTTGTCCCAGTGCGGAGACGGCTGCAAAAGGCTCACATCCACCTCGGTATGCCCCAAGGCCGTCATCTCACGACACAGCTCCGAGAAACGGCCCTGACGGCCCGCGTTGAAGAGGAAGTCGTTGGGCACCGGACTGTAGCGCCACCGGGTCTTCTCGGTTCCCAAGACATCCACGAGAGCCTTGATGGCGTCGAGCTGCTCGACGTAGGGAGGAACTCTCGTCTCAACCTCCTCCCAGCCCGTGATGGTGAGCGCAGCAAAGACCCTGTAGTCCTTGAGCCAGGACGACAGGGCCTCGGTGAGCTTGGGGGGATACTTGGTCCAGAAGTAGAGCGAGTGGACCTGCTCCGGCGACGAATCCCACATGCCCAGCGTCAGACGGTCGGGGTCCGTCGCGAAGAACGGCTTGCCCGTCGTGATGATGTCCTTGAGCCACGGCATGTACCAGTGCGCCGTGTCGGTCCAACGGGACAAGGAAATAGGAAGGCCGCGCTCCAGGGTGCTCTTGAGCTGAAAAGACATCGTACCGCCTCACTGATGGGTATTGACTACACCGGCAAGTGGTACCACAACAGATAAGAGGCTGTCAACCTCTACCACGCTGTTTGCGACGGCGGCGCTGGAGCTTTCGCTTTCGCTTGGTGCCGGGGAGGCGGCGGTAGCGACGGTCCTTACGCTTCTTGTCCCGACGCTTACCGGGACTACGCGAGTAGTCCCTGCGACGTGATCGGTTCTTCTGCCGGTTGCGAGGGTTGACGGGACGTGGCCCGTAATACTTGTTCCCCGAACCTATAGCGTCGACCTCCGAGTCCTCGTCTTCACCTTCGTCGTCATACCACTCGTCGTCCAGGTCATCGTCCTCGTACTCATCGTCCCCGTACTCATCGTCGAAGTCGTCCTCGTCCTCGTACTCGTACTCGTACTCGTACTCCTCATCGTCCTCATCCCAATCCGAACCTTCGCTCCACTCCTCCCAATCCGCCGTACGATCACGGTCCCCCACAGACACGTCAGTGCCGGACGGAGACAGGTTGAAGCTGAACCCCTCATCCTTGACGTGATCCGGGTGTGTTCGTACCGGGTCATAGGGGATATCTTCAAAGAGGTCCGTCTCGTAGAAGGAAGCCGGATCACTCAGAGCAGCCGCGTCCACGAAGTCATCCTCATGCTCGTGATCGTCGGGGATGAGGTACATCTCGTCCTGAGGCATGTATCCATCGTCTGCATCCTTCCACCACGGCGCGCTGCCGAGGATAGCCGGCCGGCCCCTCTCCTCGCGATCCTTATCCAGGTAGGGGATGAAATCACACTGACCCGGCGTCGGCCGAGGAGGGTTCTCCTGTCCCGTCCACCAACAGGAGACCAGACGCGCCTCCTTGCGGCGAGAATCCACGGCGAACACGACCGTGAGTCCGATACGATTTGCCTCGAAGCGGACCGCCTCTCCGTACGCCAGATCAGACATGAGGCGCTGGTCTTTGGGCTTGATCTTGTCCGACTGCTTACGCGCAGCGAACCATCGTCCAAACTCGTTGAACGCTCCCTGTAGCTCCATCTCGGTCACGCCTCGCAGGTTCATCCTGTACTGCGCGTGGCTGGTGAGGAAGATCGAACGGAAGAGGTGAATCTTCTTGGCCGGGACCCTCTTGGGCTTGTAGATCTTGTCCGCGTCCGAGTTCGACAGGCTCTTGCCCTTCTCAATGTCCTCGACCAACTCCTGCTTGAGCTTGTCCGGGAGACGCTCTTGCTCAATGTCGCGGATGATGTGGCACGGTCCGCCTGGAAGGCCCAGAGGACCGGCTGCGTTGACCGCGCGCTCTACCGGAGACGTGTTCGAGTACGCCCACGCTCCAACCTCATCACGTCCCAGCGTATCAAAGCCTACCAGATGGGCATCCGTGTGCGACGGAAGCTCCACGTAATCCGTCACCAACGCCCGGCCCTGACGACCTCGAAGGTCCTGACGAATGAGGCTGTAGACCTTCATCTTGGCAGCATACAGGGGCTCTACGGGGAGGTACACCGTCGCATTGGCGCGGTCCATTCGATCTACGACAGAGGCACGTACACCTACCGCCTCCCAGTTGGGTGCCGTCGCATGCCTGTCCGACAAGAGAGGAAGCACCACATCGCCTGGATCACGAGAATCACGCGACGTCGCGACCAAGGAGGCCTCCCCGTCCATGAGCAGAAAGTAGTAGTACGTCTTTTCACCGAATCGCATGTGCAGAACTCCAACGGGAGGAAGCGTGAACACCTCCGCACAACACAAAAAGATTAAGCAACGTGCGGCTCGACGTAGGGCCTCCACGGCTCCGGGTAGCTCCGACCGGTCAGGTAGAGAGCGATGGGGTTCCCATGACGCGGACGTGTAGGCGTGCTCCGAAGCACCATACCCGCCTCCGAAGGCAAGCGGTTCCCCTTCGAGCGGTTGCAAGGCCCACACGAGGTCACGATGTTCGTCCAGCTCATCTTGCCGCCCCGACTGCGAGGCAAGACGTGATCGAACGTCAGATCACGCAGGCTCACCTCTCCGCGACGCATAGAAGCACCGCAATACTGACACTCGTAGTCATCCCGAGAGTAGATATTGGGACGCGAGAACCGAACCCCAGGCAAGTGGCGACGAAACCGCTTGAGGACCATTACCGCAGGTACGCGTACCGTAAGGGACGGCGAACGAACCAAACGGTCCTCATACTCGACCAGGACGTAAGCGTTCTGACGAAACATGAGAGACAGCGCGTCCTTCCACGTCAGGAGGTCCAGGGGGCGGTAATCAGCGTTGAGAAGCAGGGTATCCATGCGAGTCTCCGAGCCCAGACAATAGCCCCCACACAGGAGACAACCACATTATGCGAACCGACTCGGGGCCTTACGGTGTTCCAGATGCTCTCGGAAACAGGAAGCTCTCCAAGGCGGTGCCAAACGACTTGGCCATCCCAGGCTCCGAATCACTCACGTACCCCACGACGCCCAGACTTAGGGGGCATAATGAGCCTCGGTAGAACACACGTGTAGGACGGGAGGGGTCAGGCTGAACGGTACGACCTCCAAGTTGAAGGCTCCAGCCCGTGCGAGGGTATATCTGTGAATTCGACCACGCCAAGTTTCGACCTGCAAACTGGCCCGGACTCGTCACGTGCAGGAGACCAACCCCCATCCTGGACCTCAATCGGGAGACGAAGAAGGGAGCAACGTCCCCCTTGTAGGTCTCCCCTCGGATCAGATCCTCCAGAGCTTCTTCCCGTGCGCGGTCGAGCGCGAAGCTGGACTCTTTGAAGACGACCTGAACCAAACGTCGCTCGGAATGCAGCAGGTGAGACTTCCACCCCGTCCAACGGAGATGCTCCATGGGAATCGGAGCAACACCGTGTGCCCGGAAGACCTCACGAAGACCTCACGAAGACCTCCCAAAGACCTCCCAACATCAAGGGCTTGAACAGGTACATCAAGCCTCCCCCAGAACGGACAGTTGACCCGTCACAGCTTCAGTAAGAGACCCTTCAAGCTCCGGCTCGCATAGAGTCAAGGAGCCGGACGGGATCGCCGCATGAGCCTGAAGGCGCTCTCGTGCCCCTGGATCACATACACAGCAAAACCAGCCTCCCCCTCCTACGCAACCTGGGTAACTGTTATACATATGAGGTGTGTGTGTGTGCGACAGCGCAACCAACACCTGCGTCGCTCCAACAGCATTCAGGCCCCCGACAGGTATCGCACGATTCGCATGGTCAACAGCTCACGAGCAAACTTACTCAGCTCCTGTCTGTGCTCCTCGGAGTCCTCAGACGAGTGCAGGAACCCGATCGGAACTCGCGCGCCTCCTGAGCCCTGTTTGCCCCCAGCATGACGCTCTCCGAAGACCTTCTGGCAGAACGTGTGGACGTTGACCGACGAGTTGGAGCTTCTGACCGAGGCCTGGATGTCCGGGCCGATCATGGCAAAGACCACCACGGTCTCGACGCCCTCCATACGCAGGAACTCATCCGCCATCATGGGGAGGGCATCACGCCTCTTCTCGGTCAGGCGTCCCAGGTAGGAGATCAGAGCCGAGGCCTCGACGACCATGTTCTCGGCGGCACGGCTACGCAACTCAAAGAGGTACGGCGGCAGGGGGTAGAGGACGATCTCCTGGTAACGCTTCTTGTCAATGTACGGGATGAGCGCGGCGTGCGCGGCGAGGTCCAGCTTGCAGGTGTTGTCCGAGAGCAGGCCATGCGTGTCATTGACGATGCCGAAGAACAACGCCGTGGCCACGACCTGCGCACGCTCACTGTCAAAACCAATGTCACATGCTCGCAGGTAGTCCCAGACAATTGAAGAACAGGCTCCCACGGATCGAATATCGGTGTGAGGTAGGTCCAGATCGAACTGGTGGTGGTCGATCACAGCGTCCCACTTCTCCACCAGCTTCTCGAACTCCCCGGTGTTCTGAGGCGTAGCATCCACCACGAGGTGGTAGGAGTACAGCTCCGGAGCGTACGCGGTGACGTGTGAGAGCCTCATGTCGAGGACGTTGACTTCAGTGCGGTTCTGAGGGTGGCTCACCTCGCCCGCGTAACACAGGTCACTGGGGACGCCGCACATGCGCTCCAACAGGAACTGAATTCCCAGGGCACACCCCAGCGCATCTGGATCAGGCGTGTGTTGCATAACGATACACACCCGTGGAGTCTCCACCCCCTCCACCGCCTCGCGCACGCGCGCCAGGAACTGGAAGACGGAGTGCTCCGACGTCTCGTCTTCAACGGGAGTTACAGGCTCGCTCTTCATGGGTCCCCCTTCAAGACCGGTCGCGTCCGAGTCCTCGAAAGGCTCCCAGACTGCTGATCGTCTTACGCTTCGGACGGTTGGGTGCCGGAGTCTTCACGTCGGGAGACGACAGAGAGACGCCAAACTGGTCAAGATACTCCACGACCAGATTCCGCTTCAAGCGGTGACGCATGGCCTTCTTTAGAGAAAGCTGACTCTCATCCAGAAGGCGCAACGTCAACAGCTCATCAACCAGACCTCCCAGTCCCATGCCTGAGAGCCGGGTCTCGTACTCCTCTTGCGTCTCGTCATCCGTCATTCGTCATCTCCGTCCAAGTCCTCGTCATAGGACGCCACGTCTCCCTCAACCTCTCCCTGCCCACGAACCGGGAGAGCCTCGATGTACGCACCCAGGCGGCCAAACAGATGGCCCGCTTCAAAGAGGTACTCGAAATAGGTCTCCGAGGCGGCCTCCTCGGCCTTGTGGACGTAGATGAGCACCTCCTCGGAGCCGACCCCCACCTTAATCTCGCGTAGAGAGACCAGAGCCTTGACGAAGCGGTGAGGGTTATCCGGAATCACCTCAAAGCCAAGCTCCTCGATGAGTCCTTTGATAGCCAAGACGTCCGCCTTGTGCGTCAGTCGCCACTTGAAAATTGCAGCCATTCTAGGACTCCTCCATATGAGTCAGCAAATCAGAGGGGGCGACGTAACGTCCCCCAAACGGAGCTTCTCCGTCGTACTGGTATACCGTACAACCGGTCACCTTGCGACTGTACTGAAGGCGAAGCGCCTCGGCCTCAAGGTCGAGCCACCAAAAAGACCCGTCTGGATTTGAGAGCGTGCTCGACAGGTGACGCAGAGCTTCTACCCCGCTCTCCGAGCTGTCTGAGCCGGGAGGCGGAGTGTAGAGCAGGTTCAAAGGATCGCCGGAATCACGTATCAATCGGATGTATAGCATAAGTACCTCCATGCCCAACGCCCCCACAAGAGGAACACCGAGCATGAAGGTACTGCATCGCTTACGTCTCGTCCGTGGTCTCCGAGCGCTCCCGGATCTTCGAGCGATCCCTCAGGTGCTCCAGGGACTCCTTGAGCATTTCGTCTTCCTCCCTCCTACGCCACAGGGCCTCCACGAGCGCCTCGTCATCCGACCTCACGTACTTCAGAAGCTCCATGAGTACCGCGTCACCCTCTCTCAGATGCCCCAGAGCCGCCCCAATCGCGACATCGCGCGCCACCATGTCCTCCAAGGCCGCCACAATCACCGCGTTGCGATCCTCGTAGTCCTCGGAGGCGACCCTCTCATCCATCCTCTCCAAGGACCTCTGGTCCATCTCCACTTCAATCTCCACCATCTCTTCGCTCATCTCGAACCTCCAATGTGTAAGGACGATCGAACGTACCTCAAGAGGGTGTTGGCCGTCAAGGGTTAATAGAGACAGGCGGCGGAGGGGTCCCGGCTGCACAGGTCCAGCACGGTGGACACGGGCATGTAGACGTTGTTGAAGAAACGGAAGCCCGCGCCTACTTGAGACAGCGCTCCCAGACCCGTGACTACGGTGAAGCCCGTCTGCTCGACGAAGACCTCTCCGCTGACGCTGGTAAGAGAGTCGAAGCCTCCAAGCTCTCCCCGGATGCCGTAGCCTCCCACGATCCTTTGCAGGCGGAGGTGGAGTGAGCCGGTGATGGTCGTGAGGTTGTTCAGGCTGCTAAAGTCGTCCGTACCCATCCTGGACGCCAGGACCGCAGACCCGTTGATGCGCTCAAGGGCGTCGAAAGCGCATGTGCCGTTGTTGCACCACGTGAAGTCTGCAAGACCCAGCACCAAGCCGCCTACTACACGCACGCTCGACAGGGCGCTTGCGTCCGGAACGTTGGGCGGGAGGACCGTAGTGTTGAGAGAAGGGAAGAAGACCCCACCCTCCACGCGCTCCAGGTTCTCAAAGCCAGTCAGGGCTCGGATCGTCGTCTGAGCGTTCCGACCCGAGCCCCGGAAGTGTAGCGACCCGCCAATGTGCGTGAGGGGTAGCGCTGTGGGGTGGATGTAGTCCAAATCGAAGCGGGTCTGCTCGCACGTTACCGGGTAGCCCTGGTAGTCGATGAACGTCTCCGTGAACGAGTTGCCCGTGCGAATATGGACGTCTCCGGAGACCGAGCAGTAGCTGGTAATGTCCACCAGCGGAGCAAAGGAAGAGTGGCACGTGAAGTCCCCCTCTACCCAGACCGCCTCACCCGTTGGCGAAGACCAATCCGAGGAGTCCCTCACCGTGAGGAGGGTCACATCTCCCACGAACTGCTCACACAGGCGGGGTCGAGCGGCTACCTGCTGACACTGCGTCAAGCACACTGCCGGGCAGTCTTCCCAGTCCTCACACTGAGGAGCGCTGGCGACGTTCGCTGCTCCTTCATCACACTGCTCCGAACCCTGTACGATTCCATCACCACAGGTCCCTCCTTGCTCGGACACGAAGCCCGAGCAGTCCTGCGCACACACCGTGCAGCTCCCGTTGTACGGAGCCGCACATCCCGAAGCATTCGCAACCCCGTTATCACACTGCTCCGAGCCCTCCAGGATGCCATCTCCACACACTCCAAAGGGTCGACACGTCTGTCCATCTCCCACATACCCGCCATCGCAGGTGCAGGTGAAGCTGCCAAAGCTGTTCAGACACGTAGCGTTTGCCCCGCAAGGGTCGTTCAAGCACTCGTCCACGTCCAGGCAAACGTATCGCCCTTGCGCCTGAGTCGCGTCTCGGTTCTCACACACCGTACCCGACTGGCAGGTATCCTCTCCAAAGACACACTCATCGCGATCGTAGCACACGAAGCGTACACCAAGAGGGCCCGTCGCGTCCTTGTTGGCACACAGCGCGCCCTCGACGCAGGCTCCCGGCTGGAGGCACTCATTCACGTCATCGCACGCGTACCCTCCATTCTCCTCCCGGCACGACTGACCAGGGCCGCATGGGTTACCCGAACACTCCGGCACGTCACGACACGTCTGACCGTCTCCCGTATATCCAGGGTCACACGCACACTCGAAGCTGCCCACCGTGTTGGTACACGTCGCGTTCGCCCCACAAGGATCGTCCACACACTCATCCGCGTCCACACAGCCGCCCCCCAGCTCCAGGTAGCCATCATCACACGTACACTGAGTACAACCGGGCCCCGCCTCACACTGCTCGGGACCGCCGAGGACACCATCGCCACACACGTTCCCCCGCACGGTCTCAAGCTGGCACGAGAGGCCGCAAAACTCACAGCTTGCGCCGTACGCCGGATCACACAGCTCCCCAACCCTCATGTCACACTCTTCACCCGCTTCCAGGACTCCATTGCCGCATACCGGATCAGACTCCACGTCGGGCTCCACGTCGGGCTCTACATCCAACTCCGCGTCGGGGTCCTCCCCCAGGTCAGGCTCGTCTGCATCAGGCTCGTCTCCCAGATCAGGGCCTGCGTCCGCAGAAACCTCCGAACCGTCGCGAAGATCCGGAGGGGTGTCCGAACGGATACAACCCGTGAAGGTCATGAAAGCCACGAGGAGCGCGGCGAGGTGAATTCCGAAGCGGTACATATGCTCTCCGTGGGGTTCAGGGTCCTTGACAAGAGAGGGCTCGCGCCTTCTCTCACCTCCCGTGTACCACAAGGAGAACACTCCGTAGAAAAAATCCCCCATTTTACGACCCCACAACCGCCAATGCAAGATCTTGAGCGCGCGTATGACGACCAATAAGACCTCTTGACAGGTAGACACAACAAGGCCCCTCACCACGAATGCGATGAGAGGCCTTGAAGGAAGAAAACCGTGCTCACGTCTCCGGGGTCGTCTCCGGACGCTTGACCGCGATGGCGCACGAGGAGGTAATGAGGGTACCCGCGACGCTGACCGCGTTGGTGACCGCCTCCAGCTCCACGAGCACAGGGTCCACGATCCCCGCGTCAAAGCACGAGACGATCGACTCCGTGTTCACGTCGTACACCACGTCAGGCGTGTTGCGCGCCTCAACCTCACGGCGGTACTCGTAGAGCACGATGTCCGGCTTCAGGCCCGCGTTGAGCATGATCTGACGGAAAGGCGCCTCAAGGGCGTCCACCAGGATGCCCCAGCCCAGCCGGTGTTCAATCAGCTCGAAGTTGTGGGCGGGGTCCTCGGCCATCTTCTTGAGCATGTGGGCCGTCTCAACCAGGGAGCAGCCACCACCAGGGACGATACCCTCCTTGATGGCAGCCTGCGTCGCAGAGAGAGCGTCCTCAACGCGCGCCTTGTACTCCTTCAGCTCCAGCTCGCTCGCGGCACCCACACGGATGATGGCCATGCCACCTCCGAGCTGAGAGACGCGCTTCTGGAGGTCTTCCTGATCCAGGGTAGAGCCCGCGCCCGCTGCCTGAGCACGCAGCGTCTTGATGCGGCTCTCAATATCCAGAAGCACGCCGCCGCCACCCGTAATGACCGTCGAGTGCGTGTCTACCGCAATGGCATCACACTTCCCCAGGATCTCTCCCGGAGGAGTGGTCGCCGTGGTGATCTGAGTCGTATCCGAGAGCACCTGACCACCCGTCAGGATCGCGATGTCCTGCATGAGGTCCGAACGCTTCTGACCGAGGCGAGGGCACTTGACGGCGACCGACCGCAGCGCTCCAGCGCTATGATTCTGGAGCAGGAACTTCAAGGCCTCGCCCTCGATCTCCTGAGCGATCACGACCAGGGGCTTGCCCTCCTGGACGCACAGCTCCAGAAGAGGCAGCAGCTCCTGAGCGTTGTTCAGCTTCTTGTCGGCCACCAGGACGAGCGGGTTGTCCAGGCGAGCTACCGTATCCTCGGACGTGCTGCCAAACGCGGGGTGCACGTAACCACGATCCAGGTGCAACCCCTGCGTGAACTCCAGAGTCGTCTCGAACCCCTGACCCTCCTTGACCGTGATCACGCCGCCCTTGCCCACGCGCTCCATCGCCGTTGCGATCATCTCACCCAGCGCGGAGTCGCCATTCGAGGAGAGCGTGGCAATCTGAGCCACATCGTTCGAGGTCTCCACGTCAATGGCGAGGTACCTCAGGAAGCTAAGAGCCTCCTTACGGGCCGAGTCGAGACCCTGCTTGAGCAGGATCGGGTTGTAGCCCGTCGCCACGAGGTGATGCGCCTTGCCAAAGATAGCCTGCGCGAGAACCGTCGCCGTCGTCGTACCGTCGCCCGCGTTCTGAGCGGTGAGCACGGCAGCTTCGCGCACAGTGCGCGAGCCCATGTTCTCGAAGGGCTCTTCCAGCTCCACCTCGCGAGCCACGCTCACGCCATCCTTGGTGATCTGAGGTCCGCCATACGGACGATCAAGGGCCACGTTTCGGCCCCTCGGTCCCAGGGTCACCTTGACCGTATCCGCGAGGGCGTCGACGCCCCTCTTGATACGAACCAGCGCGTCCTCTCCAAACAGAATCTCTTTCGCCATGCTCTACCTCTACTTCTCGTTAGATCACCCTCGCAATGCGAGGGGCTGGACGGGGCCCGTACAGACCCCATGAAATCTAAGTCACTGCGACCCGAACGTCAACGATCAGGAGCCAATCGACAACACACCGAGTGTTCACGCAGCACATACTCTCGCTCGTCTTTCAGCGTCGTCACGAGGTACTCGACCCGGTAACCATCAGTTACCCTGCGGCGTACACGCGTCTCCACGTGATCCTCCTCGCCTTCCGGCAAGAACTGGAGGAGGTCCCCCTCCTGGAGGAGGTCAGAATGAAGCATGAGGTGTGTGCTCTTTCCCCGGAGCACCCAGATGAGTCTACCCCAGCCGTCGGAGGTTGCCGTGGTCATGTCGTGCCTTTCAGAACAGATAGAAGGGGCGTTCCCCTTGTGGGGGAGGGCGAAGATCGCAGGTCAAACACAGTAATGAATAAGCGAAACCTTGACACAGCCTCAAGCCTCCGTCAAGCCCTGAACAAAGACCCACGGCCTCCCGTAGCTCTCCCGCTCATACCAGCCCGGCACGAACGAGGTCGTATTGAAGATGATCTGCACCACGTGCTCCAGGTCTCGATGCGTCTTCTCAATGTGTGCACGGACCTCCATCGTCTCGAAGCCGCACAGGCTGTCATCCCAGTCGTCGCCATCTACCGCATCCCAGCCAAGGTGCGGCACCCCCAACGTGTCTGCAATCTCCCACAGGATGTCCAGATGACCCGAGTTGCCGTAAGGCCTCTTGGGGTCGATTCCCGGAGCACCGTACTCCACGTTAACCCAATCCACGTAGCAGATCTTGAGGAGCTTGAAATGATCTTCTCGAACTTCAAACCTTGTAACCATGAGAGCCTCCAAAGGGTATTCGTTGCCGCCTACGTCATAGCACACTTGACAGCTTCGCGTCAACAAAAAAGCCCCCTACCTGCCGTTAGGAGGTAGGGGGCTTGAGATCAGACCTTTGGGAGCCGATCAGATGAGGCCCTGAGCCGTGATCGTGAAGGAGACCTGGATGTACTTGAGCGGGAAGACCGGCGAGTAGAACGCCACCACGCGCAACGACGTGGGGTCGTCAGCGTCGGGGATGGCCGACACGCCCGTGAAGGCCACGATGATGTTCTGGTCCACGAGAGCGTTCAAGAGGCCCGAGAGGGCTGCCTCGACGTCCTGGGGACGCTGAATGAGGAACTTCGTGCCGATGAACCGGTCCAGGGTCGCACGCGTCTGCTGCTGTACGAAGTCCTGAATTGCCACGATGGACGGGATACGCGTGAACACGCTCGCCGGGTTGGTCGTGAAGCCGTCACGAACCTGGAGGCTGGTGCCAGCGTCTTCGAGAACCGTCACACCATCCACCGCGAGGGCGTCCTTGGCGATCGGGTCCAGCGAACGGTTGAGGCGGGTGAACCCGACGATCGTACGGCGCGTGAGAGGCTGTGCAACGTCGAACTGGGGGTTGACGAGGACACCCGCAAGCGCGGCCGCCAGATACGTACCGTCCACGATCGTCTGGTTGGTACCACCCTCCCTGTCCGGCAAGCCCACGATGGCGCTGTCCGGGTAGAGAAGAATCGCACGTGCCGAGTTGAGCCCACGCGCGATGGCGCGAGCGTCCTCGGGACGCGTACCAGAAGCCACACCAAACACGCAGCGACGCTCCTGCTTGAAGCGAATGCCCGACTGGACCTCCGCATCCTCCGTGTACGCTCCCATCACCGTCGGATCGGTCGTGAGAGGTACCAGGATGTCCGGAGTCGCGCCGCCTGCGAGAGGCTGACGCAGCTCCAGGAGAGCGTCAAGGTAAGACGACGAAGACGCCTGACCCAGACCCGGAGCCCTCAGAACCTGCTTCGTACCCACGAGGACGGCCCCGTTGAGGATGGCGAAGTATGCCGCGAGGGTGAGGGGGTTCTCCGAAGAGAGGTCCCCGTACTCGGCCTGAATTTCCGCGAACGACGAGAACAGCTTGGTGCTGTAGTCCGTCTTACCGTAGGTGTAGGTGATGTAGTAGTAATCACCGTTACCGGGCTCGCGGCCCGCCGAGTTGAAGGTCGTGACCGTGGCCGTGTCTCCCACGCCCACGTCCTGAGTCGAGGTTACGACAAGCTCAATGCCTCCCGCCGCCTTGACCACGCGAGATGCCGACGTCTCGAAGACCTCCGACACCACCAGGGTGAAGCTCTCGCCCACGGGGTAATCCCCTGCGAGGTCGGAGAGCAGCGTGAAGGTGAGACCCGTACGTGCATCCACGTAGGTCTGTCCCGCACGGCCTTCGCCAGCCGACCCAGTTGCGGAGTTGGACGACACGGTGAACGTATCACCCGAAGCCACACCCGAAGCCGAATCGCCAGACACCCAGCCGATGCCCGTGTCGTTGAGAACGCTCGTCGCCCCGTCTCCGATCGTGATCGAAGTCGTGGCTCCCGTGGAGAAGGTCTCCAGACGGATGTACGAGCCCTCGCCCTGGATGTCCAGGACGCGCGCGAACGCCGTACCGATGAACTCCGTGCCCACAGCCGGGACGTACCAATCAGCCGCCGTAGCGTTGAGTACCGCGACGATATCACCCGCCGAGACACGACGCTGCGCCGCTGCGTCACCTACCGAGAGGCCCACGAACTGGTTCGCGGTACCCGCTCCCACCAGAATCGACGAGTTGTTGTCCTCAGAAGCGGACGTCAGGCGAAGCGCGCCGCCCTCATCCACGACAGTACCCGCCGCGCCGATCTCAGTGTCGATGATCGTGGCAATGTCCGCCACCGAAGCGACGCCACCAAAGCCAGTTGCCGTGTACTCCACCCCGTCCACCGAGACGATGAACGTCGCGCCTGCCGTGGCCGCGAGCTGGATGATATCGTTCCCTGCGATCGACGATCCCAGGAGGGTTGCGCTCTTGTTGACCGCCCCCTCCGTGCCGTTGACCACCGAGAAGTCCGAGAAGCCCAGCGTCGCGTTGGCGTTGCCGTCCAGGATACGAACCCTGGACACGTCACCGGGACCTGCCGGGGTCGTACGCGAGCGGAGAAGGATTCGATCCGAATCCACACCACCATCACGACCCAGCGCCACGAACACGTTATCCGCAGACGACGCGTCAACGAAGCCCAAGGTCGCGTTGGCGTCCCCAGCTCCGATCACGAGCGTCCCGGAAGCCTCAAGCACGACAGCTCCGCCCACGTCCGAAACGTTGACGTCGTTTCCTACCGTAGCGACGTCACCTACGGTGAGACCTGCCAGACCGAGCGCCGTACCAATGTCTGATACGACATCGGCTGCGGTCTGTGCCGCGCCCGCCGTAAGCGTCACGCTAACGACCGTTCCGTTGACCGTGAGGTCGAAGGTGTCGTTGGTCGCCAGGACGATGTTGTAAGGCTCTGCGACCGAACCCGTAAACGTGGCCGTCGTCGGAGCTGCCCGAACGATGGCGTCCACCACCTCAGCGAGAGTCACCGCAGCGCCCAAGGGGAGCGTCGCCGTGTAGGCTACGCCGTCCAGCTCGTACTCGAAGACATCGTTGGTCGCTGCCACGATCTCAAAGGTCGCTGCGTCTCCGAGCGCCTCCGACACCATGACCGCGAATGCGGGTGCGTTGAGGCCCACGACGAGATCGTCGCCGCTGACGTTGACGTACAGCGTATCAGACTGAGCCGCGTAGATGTCGTACAGCTCGGGCGAGCTGTTCGTGAGAACCGCCGACTCCGCCGCCGAATCCGTGAACAGAACCGTCACAGTCTCGTTGACACCGCTGGTCCCCGAGAGGAACGCATCCGGGTTGGTCTCGGAGCCCGACGGGAAGTTGGCCGTGAAGGCCGCCGAGGACTTCGTACCGAACTCGACACCGCGAAGGATCGAACCAAGGCTGGAGCTACGCACGGTGTACTGACCCGCCGTCGAAGGAGTCGACTGCGTGTTGACCTGGAGGGTCACCGTGTCGTCCTGGAGACGCGAGTAGTAATAGGTGGCCCAGACGCTGTGGTTGGGAGGGATAGGATCTGCCACCGTGACACGACGCGTGGTCGGGTCAACGTTGACGACCGTGCGCTCGCCTTCCGCGATCGCCTCCGCGAGGGTCACGCCGTGGTACACCTGCACGAGGTCCGCGCGAGACGTCGGCTGACCCGTACGGCCATTGGACGTCTGCGAGAACAGAGACACGCTCAAGGGAGTGCTGCGGCCGTTGCCCGTGGTAGGAACGCGGTCCAGGACCACGATCTTGTCCGACTGACGAGCCGGCGTTACGGCACGGTCCACGAAGCGGGTCGCCCCCTCCAGGTACACGCGGCTGTCTACCAGCGTCGCCGTGATCTGAGTGTCGTCGAAGGCCTCGGTACCCGTGGTGCGGACACCCGAGGTGACCGTCACAGCCGATCCCCAGAGGATACGGCCCGAGGTGTCGAGTACGTAGTCCACGCCCTGCACGAAGTCACGGCGGCCGGGGCTGATGCCCACGCGCACGACGTTACGAACGTCCGTGTCGGGGAGGTAGTCGAACGTGTCCTGGAAGTTGTTGAAGAAGTACGTCACGACGACTTCCGAGCCTACCGGAGGAGCCTCGGAGAGCGTCACCGCACCGTTGGCACCGTCGACAGACTGAACCGTCACCGCCACGTCATCCACGGTCACCGTAACGTCCGTGGGGTTCGTCGAGGTGATCCCGCCATTGTCACCGGTGACGATCGGCGCCTGATACGTGAAGAACGTACGGTTGCGCGATGTGGACTGACCCGAGACAAAGCCCAGCGTCGAGTTGACCGTGCCCGCCCCGAGCACGAGCGACCCGTCCGCCGAGAGCTGAACACGAGCGTTGCCCTGGTTGTCGGAATCCACCGAGGCCGTGAGGCCTGTGATCAGCGCCGCGCTAATGTCGAGGACGATCTGAGCTGCCGTGCGAGCGAGCCCCGCAGTCAGCGTCACCGTCTGGGGGCCCGCACCGTCCACCGAAACGATGAACGTATCGTTGACGCCCGAGGAGATGTCGTAGGTCTGAGCCTGCGCGCCGAGGAGGACACCCGCGTCCGAAGACACCTGAGTGCTCAAGTCGTCCGAGGTCTGCGTGTCCGTACGGTTGAAGAAGTACGTCACGCGGACGTCTGCATCACTGGCCGGAGGAAGCTGAAGCGTCACGATGCCTCGCGCGCCGTCAACCGCCGCTGGGCTGACCAGCTCACCGTTGACCGTGACCGAGAGGTCCTGAGGATCGGAGGTGGTCTCACCACGTCCCGAACCCGTGACGATCGGGAAGTTCCTCACACGGATCAACGCCTCCACACCGGTCGAGTCTCCCAAAAGAGGCGCGTCCGGGTTGGAGTTGTCAACCACGAAGCGGCCCGTTGCCGTCTCGTTGGTGATACGCTGGTCGGCGGCCGCCGAGGACCCTCGAATCAGCTCAAAGTCAGAGCGACTGAGCGTCTCCGCCCCCACACCAACCAGCAAAGGAATTCGGACGCCCACTGGGGGTCCCGAGGCATCCTGCTGGACCTGTGTGCTCGTGAATACGCCGGGTGGGGCATAGCTGTCAAATGGTCCACTGGCCACGACGTCCTCTCATGATTGGGGGCGGTGTGTGAGATGTACTGTCACCGCAGTTAGATATTGATAGATTATGATGGCTTGATGGGCTCCACTTGCGGGATACCCTTCGCCTCACGGTCCTGGCGATGCTCCGAGAGCACCTTACTGTAGGTTCGATGATACCGCTGGAATCTAGTGACTTCATCGGGCTTCATGGGGACGTAATCCCCGCCCTCTACCTTGAGAGGAACCTGTCCCTCTCCTCCCGCGTCTCGCTGGACTTGACGCTTGCGCGAGAACCTATCTTTGTAGGTCTCCCACGCATCCTTGGAGTCTCGACCTACCCTGAGGTCAATGTCCGTGTCCAGGCTATGAACTCCCGTGTTACCATGCACTTTGCCGTCGCCAAACGAGAACCCAAAGCCCGTGATCTTGCGAGTTGCCCCCTCCCCGCAAGCAGGACAGGGGTGAGACGCGGGCGCGCCCTCCACACCTCGAATGAGCTTCTCGAAGAGCGTTCCACAGGTACACTGGAATTCGTACATCGGCATCGGATAGACCTCTAAACGCGGGGAACGCAGGCGTGAATTACTCACGCCCCTACTAGAGTACGAGACACAAACGAATCACCGGACGCGTTCGATGTCTCCACCCGCGATAAGGACCGCACCTTGCAGATCCTCCAGGGTCACCACGTTGAAGCCGTCTGGGCGTCCCGAGAGCTGACCCGACGCCACCTGAGCATCCTGCTCAAAGGTGAACGGCGTCACGCGACGCAGGATCAGAGGACGCTCAATGTGAATCTCCCAGTCCGCCTTGAGCTGGATGGAGATGTTGGCCAGATAGTAATAATCGTCTCCGACCTCATCGTAGGGCTCCTCAGACTCACCACCCATGCTGACCGACTCAAGAGCCATGCCCTCCTCCGCCAGACGCTCACGACGACGCTGGAAGAGGTACAGGACCACGAGGTCCGCCACCTCACTACGAGACATGGCATCACGAGCGATGATGTCGAAGTCGAGTGACACGTCTGCCTTGCCTCCGTAGACGTCTGCCACGTCCTCTCGCGTTGCCGTAACCACGACCGCGCCCACGTCCCCATCCTTGAGAGACGACCCGAACGCCAGGACCGCTCCTGGAATGGCGTCCACGTTGGAGAAGTCCCCATCACCAATGAAGAAGGGGCCCCGAGTCGCCTCCGGGTACAGGTAGTCCGCCGAGATGCGCACGCCCTGATCAAAAGGATGTAGGAACGTCACCTCACCCGTAGCCGCATCCAACGAGTAGTCGCCCGCGTCCTCGGTCCCAACCACCAAGCTCGTAGCAGATACCCCCAGGTTCAACTCCGCGACGATATCCGCGACCGGACGTTGAGGTGCTGCCGTCAAGGAGACCTCAACCTCCACGCCATCTACCACAACACGAAAGGTCGAGCCGGCTCTTACGGTAGGCTGTGCCAGGAGCCCCGTGACGCTGACGGGAACGAACCCCTGCGCGAAACCAAACACGGCGTTGGCCGGGCTCACGAGATCCGACACGAACTCTACCGAGGTCGCACCTGTGATCTGCAAGGCTCCGCCCACATCCTCCAAAGGCGCCTCCGTGCGTCCGATGCCTGCCACATCGAAGGCGGTCCTCAGCTCCGCGATCACCTGAGCCACCGTGAGCGTGCCCGCGCTGAATACCAGGGACGCAGACTTGCCATTGACCTCCAGGGAGAACGAATCGTCCACGCCGGAGGTGAACGTGTAGTCTCCCGTGAGGGGGGCAGGAGCCACCGCAGGTACGTAACCCAGGGGAACTCCAAGCCTGAGATGAGAAGACGAGCCCCCCACGAACAGGGACTGATCCGCCGAGAGCGTGAGGGCAGACCCCGAGAGGAGGCCATGGCCTGACTGCATATAGAGACGCAGGGAGCCTCCAAGCAGCGGCGTCGTCAGGAGGAGCGCCGACGTCTCCAGACCCGTCACAAACTCAATGAGAGGCTCAGCCGTGACCCTCAAGAGGGGGTCCACGTAGAACTGGAACTCCTCACAGCTATTCGCTGGGTTGACCCCCAGGGATTCGAGCTGGAGGTAGTAGACCCCTGGAGAGGTTGGGAACCCCTGCACCGTCTCAAGGAGCCGGTCGTTCTCTCGAATCCACTCGATGAAGCTGCCTTCGTGATCGTCCACGTGCGCATACATGATGTGCGAATTGAGGGTCCCCAGAAAGTTATCCGCGCTCAAGGACAGAGGCGTCAAGGAGGCGCCCTGGATCACGATGCCCTGCTGAGGCCGCTCCTTGAAGTCGTACTTGTCACGGATGAAGTCCGCGATGTGCTCGTACTGCGCGTTGCTTTGAAAGCAGTATTGCAGCGCAGTCTTGATCCGCTTCTTGACCACTCGCGTGAACTGGTGGAACATGGATCACCCGAAGGTAGTGAAGTTGAAGACGCGCGAGGTATCCTCGTCGTCGTAGCGAACCGTGAGCGTGTACGAGGGATACTCGTTGATGCCCATACGCATGGTGTGCTCCCGACCCTTACGATCATCGAACGTAAAGCTCCGGCGAGAGCCTCGATCATAGAAGCTGCGGAAGTTGAGCACGCGGTCCACGTCCTTCTTGTAGAAGACACCTTCGCCGTAGGCCTCGTTGACCCAGTTGTAGAGGGCCTCGTCGGTCATATCTCCCGAGAGCAGCTTGGTATAGGCGTCGGGCGTCTTCTGGGCCCACACGACATCCAGCTCGCCAGGGTTGCGCTGAATCTCAACCTCACCGTCCTCAAAAGACGTAACCATGTAGTCCTTCATCGGATCGTTGAGCACAAGCTCCAAGACCGCCTCGGTGATGTCGGACGTAATCACATCACGGTTCGTGCTTACGACATGCTGAAGAGAGTCCAGCTCCACGCTCTTGGGACGGCTGAACCAGCCGAAAGAGGGATCACGACGACTCGGGCGGAAGGTCGCCCCGAAGCTGATACGCTGTCCCACGAGGTCCTGTCCGTAGCCGTCGCCTCGACGTAGAATCTTGGCAGGCGCCGTACCCTCCACCTCAAAGGGGTTCCCCTCCAGGTCGCGGGCGCGCACGCGCATCTTGGTAGATGGACCATAATCGCCGCCGTAGTCCTCTCGCACCGACAGGATCTCTCCGCCCTTGATCACACCAGCTCCGTCCGGGACGAACCCCTTGGCATTGGTGGCCCCCTCGACCTCGAAGAAGCCGAACTCCGCATCACGCTTGCTGCGGATCACCTTCCCCTTGAACTTGACCTTGGTACCCCTGGCGGGGTCGTTGGTGTAGAGGTCCGCGAGGCTTGCGTCGATGTTGCCAAAGAGCTTGAACATCTGACCCTCCTTAACCACGCTCAAGAGCATGGCGGGGCCCTTCTGGTTGGTCTTGGTCGAAATGACCGTACCCACCACCTCGTACACCCCCTCAACCACCTCACCCATTACGGGCGCGTCATCCGAAGCGATGTCAGGTGCGTTGAGGTCGGTCCGCTCGAACTTGAGCTTCCGAGGATTGGGGAGCTGGCCATCCGTGCGAAGCTTCGAGCTGGTCCAAGCCACCACGCCGGCCCGGTCGAGCAAGAAGTAGTAAACCTTCCCGTAGCGCTGCTGGACGATGGCGATGGCGCGCATGGACTTGCGGTTGTACCCCTTGATCTTGCGGGCCCAGTTCTCGGACTCCGTGGGGTACTGATTCTCCTTGAGCGCATAATCCAACGCGGTCCGACCCTGAGCCGGGGAGTCGTAGAGACCCTCCCGATACTTGGCCGCCGTGAACATGGCCCGCATGAAATCAAACGCGATCTTGCTACGCGTCGCCTGGACCGCCTTCAAGGTTGAGGAGAAGGCCGGGACGGCAGCGAGTCGGGTCAGAAGCATAGACAGAGAATTCATGGGGCAGCTCGTGTGTGGGTGTTAGGAATCTTGCCTCGCCTGCACGAGCAGTCCCTCGGCCACAGCCGTCATGGGGTTGCTCGCGCGACGAACCTCGCTGATCTCCAGCGGGAAACGCTTGCGGTGCTTCTTGTCAAAGACAGACTCGAAGACCTCGATGAAGCCGTCGGGGAGGCTCGTACCTCCAGAGACGACGATCGGGATGGCCGTCAGCTCCGTGTCGGACTGCTCGGCCTTGAACTGCTTGGCGATGTGCTTGAGCGCGTAGTTAATCAGGGACTTGTAGTACACGACCAAAGCCTCCTGCTCGCGGCCCACAGGGGCAGCCAAGTTGATGCCCTTCTCCTTGATCGTACACATGCGCGAGGCCGTCGTGCCGAGAGCCTGCGCCGACTGTGCGTCAATCCAGTCGCCGCCGCGCGCGAGCGAGAACTCCATGATCGGAAGGGTCTGGTAGGACAGGGCGATGTTGACCATGCCCGAGCCGAAGCTGATGCCGATACCCGAGAAGGTCTCCTTGGCACACTCAGCGTAGATGATGGCCATCGCCTCGTTGCCCGAGATCGCCGTGTACCCCAGCTCCTCCAGGATGCGCTCGAAAGCCGCCTCGTGGTAAACCACGTCCCTCTCCGGAGCATCCACCGGGGACGCCGGGATCGAGTAGTAGCACACCTCGTCCTCGACCTGCGGCTTGCCCAGTACGCCCTCGATCATGATGGAGAGCACCTCCAACGCATCATGCTCCGACGCCGAGATGAGGCCTTGCGCCAGCGGACGGCGCGCCTCACGCTTGAAGAGGTTGGCGAGCTGAAGCGCGTCATCACCCAGGATCAGGATGTGGTCCTCGTACTCCACGAAGGTCGTGCCTCCGAGCTGGAGCTTGGCCTTGGCGTCCAGGTCCAGGTCCAGGAACGCATCGCGCGTTCGGCTGGTGACCACGCCCTCTTCGGACTGCACCGCGCTCACGATGTTCATGGTCCCGATGTCCAGACCCTTGCCAAAGAAGATCTTGGCAGAGGTGGGCGCAGAGGTGGGCGGGATGAGCGTGGTCTTTCTGTCTTCGGTCATGTCTGTACTCCCAAGTTTCTCGGGGGCCGGAGTGTCATCACCCGGCTCCGCTGTATGGTAGACCTGAGGCTCGGTCAAAAGCTCAAGGTCCCACTCACCCATGCGACGTCGCACAGTTGAGGAGCTGCACCCTAGCACAGCTTGGATCTCTCGTACAGTCATTCCTTGTTTGACGAGACGCGTCAAGCGTTGTTTGGTGATGTCCAGCTTTTTAGCCATGTCTGCGTCTCGAAGCTCGGTCTGAGTCTACCGACCTCAAGGCATTAAAAGATCACCACGGGGGCGCGCTCAATCCTTCCGAGCTTTACGCAGCGCCGCAAGTGCGGCTGCCGCGTCTGCTACCCCCGACGACGACCCCTCCTCCTGCTTGCTGTTCACGGTCCCGGAGAGCTTGGAGCCCGAAGACCGAATCTTGGACGGCAGGTAAATCGGTACCTCATCGTCGTCGTCGTCGTCGTCTTCGTAATCGTCTTTCGCCTTGGTGCGCTTCGGATCAACCACGTGACCGCTCGCCACCGGATTGACCGAGATGCCCTTCTCAAGAAGCTCCTTGAGTTGAGCCAGCATCTCCCCCTGAGAGACCAGAAGCTCTCGGGTCATCTGCTGGAGGTCGTCATTGCGTGTCTGGAGGTCCTCCTGGCGATTCTGAGCGCCTTGAGGTCCCTCACCCGACTCCGTAGTCGCGTGGGGAGTTGTAGCGGCGCTAACGGGAGAGGAAGAGACAGGACGCGCGGGCGGGCTCGCGGGCGGGCTCGCGCGCCTGTACGTACGCGTGGGCTTGGGCGCGACACGAGAAGACGCCCTCGGCTGGTGCTCAAGCGCGGTCTGAACGCGAACGCGCGTCACGTGACCCTGACGGTACGCGTCCTGGAGGTCGAGGCTTCTATGAGCCAGGACGCTACTCAACGGAATCTCCGTGTCGTACGGGACGGTAACGCCGAGGTCCTTGATCGTGTGACCCCCCACGACCTCTCCACGGATGATGATCTGCTGTAGCATGTGAGCCTCCTCAACGGTTGTACTTCTTACCTACCACGCCAAACCGAGACGCCACACGTTGGCGAGTCATCTCCAGAGCTTGGGCCGATATGATCTTGAGCGCACGCTGAGCGCCGCGCTCAATGAAATTCTTACCTTCAAAGCCCGGATGTTTCCAGGCTCCTGACCTCATAGAGGCCTGTGTCGCAGTTCGGAACACCACCTGTCCGTTGTCCGTGACGATCGGGATCGGCCGGCGCGCCTTGGTCAAGTGTGTCATCTGGTACGCCTTGACCCCGTTGTTCAGGTAACTCGCAGCGGGGTGTGAGGAACGGATGATGATCTGACCACCACGGACCTCCGACTCGAACGACGACAAGAGGTCGCTTGGTACCGACTTGAAGGCGGTACGGCGGATCTCAGCCTTGACCTCCCGGAGGGCCGTGTCGGCGGCCTTCTCCAAGAAGCTCTTCGAGAGGGACGATGTATCGCGCAGTGGGGCCTCGGGCCTGGAGCGTTCGTTGTCGGGCACGGGGAGCCTCCTTGACCGTGCCCACTACCCGTGAGTACGCGGCCTGTATGCTTAGTAGGTGTCGGTACTCAGGAGACTCCATCATCCCAGCTCCGGATACGGGCTCAGGCCCAGCCCTTCACGATGCGCTTGCACCGCACGCAGCAACATCTTGGCGTTGGCTTTTCCCAGGGACACCTTGACCTCCTGAGTGCCTTCGCACGTCCCATCCGAGATGAAGTTCACCACAGGCACACCCCAGTCTCGAACCTTGTTGTAAGCACGCTCCGCATGCGACTCCAAAGTCTCCAGGATGATCACGTCATAATGGCGACCACGCAGACGCTCATCCCAGCTTCGATGCAGTACCGAGGAGAACGTTAGATTCTGCGTCTCGCTCCCCATGTACGTCGGGATGGCATAGATCGGCGTAGGAGCCACGTAAGCTACCCGAAAGCCCTCTTGAGACAGTTGCCGAGACGCGTAGCTGTAGCCCGCCCTTCGACCCAACGACACATGCAAGCGTCGTCCTCGGCCGCGCACGTACTCTACGTGGTCTGAGAAGACCGTCTCGCCCCGCGCGAAGGCTTCCAGGAGCAGCACGAGTCGATCGCCCTGGTTCGGGGTATTAAGCCGAAAACGCAACGTCGGCTCGTGGATACCCTCCAACTCACCTATGACCCAACGCGGAATAAGCACTACCTACCTCACTTATCGTCGACCAGATCCATGGATTTGGCCACGTCAATGACAATCCTGTTCAGAGCAGGGTACATCTTGTCGTCTTCCAAGTCGATCTTGCCGCCCAGCTCTTCTTTGAGTTCGGAGCGAACGCGCACGAAGAACAGCTCGGGCGCGTCATCTACGCCGAGCTGCTGAGTCGTCATCTCTCCAATCATCTTGTCGATGGACTCTTTGGGATCGAACGCGTCGTCGTCCGCAGCGTCGAGGAGGTTGGTGTATGCAGCCGCCACGCGGCGGGCCAGTCGGATTTGCTTCTTCATCAGTCTCTCAAGGTTGAGGTCAGTTAGTGGATCATCAGTTGCGGTTTGGGATGCCAGTTACGCGAGAGTTGATGAGAGCAGGGAAGCACGGTCTCTAAAAGAATCGACAGGGCCTCCCCGGACTTGATCTCACTACCGCTAAAACGCACCACACTATACCCCCTCGCCAAGAACGACTGATCACTCTGAGTGTCTGATGCCGCCTTAATCCGAGGATCTATAAACACAGTATCAAGACCGTGGAAGGCTTCCCCGTCGCACTGAACAACGACCACACGACCGGAAGCATCACAGAGCTGTAAATCGGCTTCCCAAATTTGACGGTCGATTCCCGTGCCAAAAGTATACCAAGCGTTTCGTCTCCGAATTGAAACGCCCTCGCCTGCCAACTGCCCCACCAACAGAGCTTCCAAGCTTGACGGTCCGGTTAACCGTTGGAAGTGTTCCACACGGCCTTCCGTAGACAGCGTGTCCCACCACCTACGAAAACCGACGTGGGCGGCTCGAATAGACCGACGATTCCCCCGAGACACAACTGCGCAATAGGCTTCTTCGTCGTAAACGGTCAAAAACAGGGCACGGGCTTGGGAGTACCCCAACCCGAACTGAGACATGGCATACCTAACCCCTTCCCGTGATACCACGTCCGCCACCGCGCGAGCAGATAGCGTACCAGGATGGAGACCCTCAAAGGTCTCAAAGAGGTACTCGATACTCAAAGGCTTCCAGGCCTCATACGACCTCTTGCTCATCTGGGAGCCTACAGAAACGCAGCGAGGGCACCTCTTCGCTTGAGAGCCCTTTTTGTCATAGACCTCCCAAACCGATCCACATTTCCGGCAAGTGAGTTGACACCGATACCCCGTCTTCCACGCATCCCACGACTCTCGCAAAACCACATGCGCCTCGTCAGTGGCGCAACTGATGTGGTTAATCCACGAATACACGCTTTTGACATGAGCGCCACAAGCTCCGCAAGAAGCGGGGAAGATGTGATAGGTGTTCTGCATATCAATACATGATATTGGACCAGACCGGTGTTCGGCCGCGCTCTTCGATGCCCTCAGGCGGCTCGTCCGTACAGTCGTCGCCCGTCTTGTCCGTGATCTGCGGGTAACGCACTGCGTCATCCGAGTCATCCCAAAGCCACGGGCGCGTCTCGGGGAAAGCCAGGGCATCGGTACCCGTCACAGGAACCTTGTACCGGATATCGTGCCGGTCGAGGAGGTTCACAGAGAAGTGCTGCTGGAGCACGTTACCTCGGTTGGTCGGCATACGTACCGCTCCAATCGAGTAACGGTCACCGTTGAGCTTGACGAAGAAGTCACGCTGGCTCAAGAGAGGCCGAGGGCCCGTCCAGACGTCATAGCGCATCTCTTCGTAACGACCACGATCCGTCTGACGGAGCGTACGCTCGGTGTCGGGCGGAACAAGGAGCTGCTCGTAAGGACCCTCGTAACCCCCAAGAATTCCAGTGCCGAAACAGCCGGGGCAGTTGTTACGAGGATGGGGGTCGTCCGCATCCTGGCGACAGCCGCACGGCACGCCCTGGTACTTGTGGATGAAGAGCTTGACGCGCTCTCCGCCCTGATCAATCAGCCAGCGGTTGCGACGGATCGCCTCTCGCCAAATGTAGTCCAGATTCTCCATCTGATGGATGTGGCGCGATTCCGTCCACTCAAGGGGCGTCTCCTTCGTTTGGAGATCCCAGGAGTCCACACCAACTGTCGTGATCCGCCAGAACGCACGCTTGAACAGATCCGTACGCAGGTGGTTGGTGTTGTAGGTGTAGTCGACCGTCACCGTGGAGCCCGGAAAGGGCAGCACGGGCTCAATGCGCTCATTGGTCCGTACGTCGTAGGTATAGGCCGTCTGAAGCTGAACCTCACCCGTCTCCCCGAAGACGCGTGCGGGCCGAACCTGCACGCCGTCTATCGTCACGATCACGTCGTCGGAGCTGTTCGCCGGGAGCCGGGGCTGTCCCGGCTGCATGATTGGGAAGTTAGCCGTCTTGAACGTCCAGTTGTCCGCCTCGTCCCCTCGGGAGAGGAAGCTCCCCGAAACATCCTCGCCCACCACCGTCTGCTGCGTCGTCGCGTCCCTGTAGTACGTCGCCCCGATTGGGTTGATGTTGAGACGCTCGAACGGGCCAAACTCGGAGTCGAAGCTCCGGTAGATGTTGACCCCCAGGATCGTGAATCGGCCGTTGTTCGGCAAGAGCGCGGGCGCATCCCAGTACAGATCCACGGTCGGGAACGCATCATCTGCGTCGAACGCGTACTGCACGTTGAAGTTCAACGGCTGTACCGGGAAGTCGGGATTGACCCGCTCCTTAACCGTTGTCCTTCTATCTCGGGGTCCTGCGGCCATGCGCGGTGATCTCCAGGTGGGTTGGATCGAACACGACCACCGCGACTATAAAAGGATAACCACGCGCTTACGCGCTCAGGCACGGCTCCAGGAAGTCCTCCTGAGACAGGCAGTAGGCGTAGCCGTGAGGATCAACCTGCAAGATGGCACCCACGAAGTGTGCCCCCGCCTCCATGATGAACAGGTCCGGCAAGTGGCTCAGGATGTGCTCCTGCTCCTCGTAGTCGTTATGAGGCCACACGTAGTGACACTCAGTCCCGTCCTCCTGAACCTCCACGATGAGAACGGTCTTGAGAGAGAACATCTCCTCCAACCACATGTAGAGGTCCTCAGAAGCACTCGACTCCGAGCGTAGACGCTTCTGCTTGTCCTTACCGATCGGCGTGTAGTGTACCGTGAATTCCGGGTGGGTTGGGGGTGAGAAACTGTAGAGCGTTTGAGGTCGCATCGTCCACATAATCCCCTCGCATTGCTGCTGGTTGCGGGTTGCTTCCGGAAGCTCAAGCTCCCTGGAACACCTACAGAGAGGATGAGTAGATTAAGGCTCGAAGGCCACAGCATCGACAGGCTGACCCATCTCCTCCAAGCCCTCACACAGGGGGCAGTTGATACCGTGCTCCCAGCACACCTTGCCGGCTTGGTGTTTCGGAGAGCCCTCATGGCTACGCGCCGGAGCGGCTGGCCCGGCCGGACGACTCATCCCTACCCAGGTATCCCCACTCTCTATGCGCAGAAGAGACCAACGCCGACCGCCATAAACGAAAGTCCGACCCGAACGCTCCTGCGACTCCCACCACATCCGAATCGTAGCCAAGGAGGTGGTCTCCAGGCCCAAGGACTCATTGGCCTCGAACCTGAAATACAAGAACCATCCCGCCTCATAGCCGCTTGACGAGACACGCAGCTCTACGACCTCATGCGAGGTAAACAAGGGCGCACCGATGTGAGGTAAAAGCAGCTCCTCCAGGAAGTCTGACGTCCGGCTCACAGCCTCTCGCTCATCCATAACACACCTTCATACCCTTGTAACGTAGTAGACGTAAAATACCCCTTGACGCTTGGTAGTGTCAAGGGGCATATACGTGGACCTCAAGAGAGACTCAGACCGACTCGGCCTCGTAGCGGCCGTTGCCCATGTTGCGAATGACGTCTCGGCTGGTCTGGGGTATCTCGACCAGGATCGAACGAACATAGTTGCTGCGGTTGTACTCATCGTCATAGTAGTAGTCGTCGTCAAACGAGCTACGCGCCTCCTTGTAGACGTCGACACGCACGACATCACCCGCCTCAACCCGACGGAGCACCTCTTCAAGGCCACCGCGACGAACCGAAGGTGCGCCCTTGAGCGCATCCCAGCCTCGGAAGGCCTCAGCCGCATGCGTGTAGTCCGCGCCGCGCAGCTTCTCCTTCTGGAGAACGTAGTACACGAACTTGGCTGCATGACTCGCACCCGCCATGCGTACAGACGCCTCGCGCCAGCCGTCTCGCGTCTTCTCGATCTTGCCCTTGCTCGTCATGGGTATTTCGACCGTAATGTTCTGCTTGAGATCACCACGCACCATCTCATCCTCATCCTCATCGTACTCACTGAAGTACACGAACACGTCCACCACCGTACCCGGAGAAGCCGAGGTGAGCGCCTCATCCAGGGGCTCAATGTCGGTGATGCCGTTCATAGACGACATGTTACGCTTCCAGGAGTCCCAGTCCTTGTAGACGATGGCCTCGTGAAGGTACTTCTTGCCCGACGCGCGCTCCTTGCGTAGAGCTTGCCGAACGATCTTGGCTGCGTACGAAGCAGCAGCGGCAGTACGCGTAGACGCCAGGGAGGCGATCACAGGCTTGAGGTGAGGACGCAGCTCAGGCTTGGTTTTGCCGAGGCGAATGAGACGGGCTTTGAGATCAGACATGGCGTACGTGCTCCGGGATAGAAGAAGGTATACACCTTCCCCCTGTATAGACGAGTTACCGCACATCACCACCGAAAGCGAAGGGTGCCCATGAGATACGAATACAGGAGCGGGCTCACGTAACACACCAACGCCAGCCATCGGTCGACCTGGAAGTACGGTGCAAAGCCTACAAACACTACGCCCGATACCAGCATCAACACGTACACTGCACGTCGGAGATGAGTAAGAGTCATGAAACCTCTCCAGGTAAAGGTAGACGAAACATCCCCGCTTGCGCGAAGAGTTGACACGGGGCACACGTTTTGCTGTACCACGCCTCACCCCGGAGAGTCGCAACCGTCAAGGGGTTTCGATCTTTGCAGGAGACCCAACACCTGCTGCTCCCTCAAGATCTCCGCTTCCTCGTCCTCTTCGGGAAGCCCACCCTCCAGGATGCCCACCAGCTCGAAGATGCCATGCGGGTCGAACTCGCCCGTACTTGCGTCGAGGACCCAGGACCTACCCCCGAGTAGATTCTCAGGGCATGTATGCTCCTCGACGTAGTAACGCATGTCACTGAGGCGCTCTTCAGCGTTCGCGGCGCGCCCGTAATCCAGGGTCTCGCGTGCGAGGACGAAATGCCCGGCTCGGATAACCTGCGTCAACTGGGACGCCTTGGTGCCCGTGGTAACCTCGACCACCTCCTCCCCCAGGATCTTCCCGCTCACGCTTACGAGACAGTTATCGCAGTACCAAGGGCCAAATCGACGCACCTGCGTAGAGTCCGCATCAAAGAGGTGGTCGACCGTACTCATGTCCTCACCGCAGTCCGGGCAGCACAAGAGCGTGCGAGTGTCTTTTCGTGTGTATGACACAGTGTCTCCGTCATAAAAATACCTCCGTAACATACGGAGGTAACCCAGGGTACCACGAGAGAGTGAAGCCCGTCAAGGGTCCGAAGACCTGACAAGCTCCCGGCGCCGTCTCCCCTACTCCTGAAGGTCACCCCCCACAGGGACATCACAGTGTAACTCGCCCGGCTCCATCGAACGCTTATGCCCAAAGGCCACGAAAGGCACGGAGTACATCAGGGTCTCGCCCATCCCATTATAATGAATGGGACATCCCCGCTCGCGCGGGGAACACTATACAGTGCGTGGAGTGGGCGGCGTCAAGGGCGGGACATCCCCGCTCGCGCGGGGAACACTCTTCAAATGTTCAAGCCTTCGGAAGTGTACCTAACCCCCTGTATTCGCTCAGGAATCCTGTTGGCATGGGGTGCGCCGTTTTGCTTTACCAACTCTTACCCTGTGGTATACCCCTGTGGTATACCCCTGTGGTACACCTCTCCGACTCATGAGAAGGACCCTACCTCAAGAGAAGGGGGACGTCAAGCCTCTGTTGCCAAAAACTCTCCCAGGCGCAGGCGGACGACGCCCGCCTGCGTCTGGATCTCACCCTCCCACAGGGTCAGATTCCCATGAATTTACGGGGGGTTAGCGTACCGTTACCTGTAATCGGACCAAAACTCGACCTCACGCCCAGGCCATAGCGGCTCTGTTTCAGGCCACGCATGTACTTGACCGTACGAGCCTTGCCGTCGGTCATCATCTTCTCGAACTGCTGCTCGGCGTTGCCCTTCAAGGACTCGTACTTGGAACTGCGCTCGATGTCCAGATTGATACCGCCAATGGAGTACGAGTTATGCGCCAGGATGCCGTTGGTGAGTACGAAGTTCTCATCTCCAGGCACACTCAAGTCATAGGTGTATACACGAGCAAGGGCTTCCGTGTGCGCCGTCAAACGAGATCCCGAAGCCTGAGAAGAACCCTCCACACATACCGCCAAGGCATCCCCTACCTTGAGATCCTGAGCCAAAGCTTCACGTACCGCCCCATCTGGCCGGTACTCAAAGACCGAGTGATCCCCCGTACACGTCACAACCCTGCCCTGCGCATCCTCCAGCCGCACCATCGGCTTGTGTGGTGTATGGTGACGCATCACATCAGAGACCCGAGACCAACGTACACGCCCCGTAGAAGTCTCGACGCTACGAACCTCCAAAGAACCCTCTCGCAAGGCGTTCAGGAGCCACTCTCGCTCATTATCGCTCAACATACCTGCACCTTATTGAAGAATCGTATAGCCCGGTCCAAACACCCGTCGTAATCGCGCTGCAACTCATGCTCCCACAGCACCAACACCTCCCAACCACCTCGCGCAAGGTACGCCAACTTGGCGAGGTCTCTTCTGCGATTGGAGGGAGGCCCCTCCAGACCACATAACAAACAGGAGTGCCAGTATCAGCCATGTATCTCCAACACCTTGCGCATCTCCGGCTGCACCTCATCACAGGTGTAGTACCCAATAGCGTACTCCGTCTCCAAGTCCTGCACCCCATTGCGAACCAATGCCGCCTTAAAGTTCAGATGAAGCTGTGAGGTGGCCTGAATAAACGTGCGCGCGTGCGCGGCTGACTGTCGAGACTGCTCCGGGTGTGACGCATGCCAGGACAAGACAGCCTCGCGCAAATCACCGCCCTCCTGCCACCGCTCCAGGGATTGAGCGGATACGGCCTGCCGCCGCCCCTCCGTCTGGTTCAATGCGATGAACTCAGCCCTGCGCGTACCCTCTTGCATCCGCTCCCGCGAAGTCTGAGCAATCCGCAGGCGAGTGTGTACCCCTTCAGGAGACTGAAAATGCTCTAACATGGCCCGTGACTGGTGAGCCTTCTGTTCTGGGCTCTTCCGTCGACGTACAGTAGTCGTAGCACACGCCAGAGGCGCTTTCGGGTACTTCGTACGATACCCGTCCAAATCAAGCGAGGCGCATGCCTGCAAGTGTAGGGATGTAATCGCAGCCACCCAGGCCCCACAACAACGACACACTACGTAATGCGTACCCTCCACCAACGCGTCTAGCGACGCCACAGACACACACGTTCGGCGCCCGGCCTTACGCGCTTGAACGTCACCGCTCTCGATCAAGGTAACCAAATGCCGTGCGTTCAGTCCATGCCTGAGTTGCGCCTGTCGTTTTGATATCCACTCACTCATGAGCCTCAGCTTCCACCTGGAGGGCATACAGCTCTTCCATCGACACCTGAATCTCCTGCCCTCCAGACACACGTACCGTAACCAAGGTCTCCCCGGCAAGCGAGAATTCGTCCGCAACCCAATTGAACGTGAGCGCCATCGCAGCCTGAGCCATGGCCCCCGTGATGATCCACACGATCCAATTTCGCTGAGCGGACACCATCATGTCCATGCTCAGGTAACCCGTAGCCGGGGGGTAGGAGTTGATGAGCATGGTCGCCTGATCCATGTACTCAAGCAGCTCCTCGTCCTCCCAGATGTAGGCGAACACGCGATTGAACTGGTTCACGGTCCCCGACGAGGTGGGAGGCCTGAAGTGGTAGTTGCGGTCAGGGTTGTTGTCCCTCAAACGGATGCGGATGCGGCGGATCATATCGAGCTGCGTCGCCGTGTAACGCGTCGTCAGGAGCTGGGAGGGTTCCACGATCTGGAACTCTTGAAGGAGCGTGTTCTCAGGATCACCCGACAGCTCCACGAGGGTCCAACGAATACGATAGAGACCGAACGCTACGAACTCGGGCACCTGGAAGTGGGCGTAGTATTGACCCACGCCCACGCGCACGGGCACGTGAGCCGGAGGTCCAATGAGGACCTCGCTGCCCGTCGTGACGTCGTAGAGCGCGTATGTGATGGAGAACGGGTCGACAGGCACGTCCAAGCTGTCCAGAACCTCGATGGCGAGGTCCGTAGGCGTCGTGATAGACCCTCGTGTCAGCTCAAGCATGCGAACTCCGGGAAAGAAGGGGAAGCCGCCCCCACGGGAGGCGGCCCCTCGCGCGGCACTCAGAAGTGCTCACGGAGGAAGTTGGAGAACGTCCACGCGACCTCTTCAAGATCGGACGGAAGGTCCTCCAGCATACGATAATGTGTACGGTCTTCGAGGCCTTCCACGAGGCTCTCAGCCGTGGAAGCGAGGTCCTCACTCATCTTGACAACCTTGGCCAAAGACGACTTGGAGAGGGCGGAGTAGGCTCCGCGACGGAGAAGGTCGAGCCCTCGCATGAGGTCCTTGACGCCATCGACATCACGCTCAAGCTTCTTGAGGTCCCGGCCATAAGCCTTCAAGATCCGGACCAAGGTGCCCTCGACGACATCCTCGTACGCGCCCTGAATGCGGGACTCCTTCTCAGCCTCTACCGATGCCGAGAAGTCGTTCTGCATCAAGGTCTGGATTCGATCGAAGGCGCGCTTGACCTCGGCAGTCTTGGCGACCGCCTTGAGAGCCTTGGAGGGGTCCGAGAACATGGGGCTGAACTCGCGCGGAGTGCCTCCATCACCGGAACACTCCATGTAGACCTCATAGGAGTACGTGCCCATCTTCTCCAGCATCTCCTCGACGAAGAGCGGAGCGGACGCGTCCATGTCAACGACGTCAGCCGGCTTGGGAGTCACAGGCACGAGGTCCAGCTCAGGAGCAGCCTGATCACGAGGGTTGAGGAGAGCGTCTTCCAGGCCTCGCTGGTTCTGACGCAGGCTCTCAGCGCGATCACGCTGGGCCTGCTGATCCTGCTTCGTGACGAACGGATGCCCCTTGAGGTAATAATTGTCCCATGCCACCATGTCCGCATTGGCAGGATCGAGAGCCATCTCACGGAGCACGAGCTGCACGCGGTTGGCGAAATCCTGGAAGGCCTGAAGCGTGCTCCGGCTCACGTCCCCCGTGAACCCCTTGCGGTACTCGTCCGGGAAGTTGTTCTGGAACTCCAGGTCGAGGAGACCTTCCACAAGCTGCCCACTGAGGCCGGGCCCCATATCCCCACGCACGTCTGCGCTGTACGCCACACGAAGCGCTCCGTACGCGCTAGCGTGCAGCCTTCGACGCTGGGCCGAACGAGTAAGCACCTCCTGACGAGTCACCGTCAGGGAGGCGATCACCGGCTTGAGGTGTGCACGCAGCTTCGGAGTTGAGCTGCCAATGCGAATGAGACGTTGCTTTAGAGTGCGCATGTGGGAAATCCTTTAGGCTGCGTGACAAAGACGTTTGAGTGTCCGGACTTCGTTGGTCAGCGTCAGTGCGCTGACCTGTGCTCGGCCCGAAAAGTAGTCGTTCTTTCGCTCCCGCATATCGCCCTGGTTCGCGAAAACGAAGTAGGTCTTGGACCCCTGACGTACCGCTTCCATGAACGGAATATCAATGGCCTTGAGGTACGCAGCGAAGTACAGATCGGAGGTTCGGTAATCAAGCAGGACTGACGACATTCCACAACTCCTGGACTATCAGATGTAGCGTACGGTCAACTTGGAGCCCACGTACTGACGCACGATGGCCTGAATCTCCTCATCGGACACGACCCCAGACACGGGAGCGAATGCGAAGGACTCGTCCAGGAACACCTTACCATTGTAGGCCGACACCACCCCGGAGTGTATATCATCAGGAGAGACCCTACGCCCGGAAGCACGAGACAACGCCGTCAAGATGTTGGCCGCCACGCCTCGCAGCTCCCGGCCACGCACGTTCACGAGCTGGTAATCCACCTCCGCGCCAAAGTCATGACGTATGAGCAATGAGACGCTATAGCCCCCATCACGTGCCGACAGACTACGAGAGAGCGTCAGGGCCGCCGTCGTCGATCCCTGAGCCTGCTTATGCAGGGAGGCGATCACAGGTTTGAGGTCCGCACGAAGTTCAGGCTTGGCGGTCCCCATACGAATCAGTTCGGCTTTGAGATCGGACATGGGCGTAGCCCTCATAGAAGAGCCGCGAGGAACCGCTGCGCAGTACGAAGGCTGGTCCTTTGCAGGACCGTGGCACTCGCCGTAGTCAGGGCGGCTCCTCAGCGGCTTTGTTTTGAAAAACGCATCAGACACCGTAAGGCCTCAGAGCATGAAGAGCGCGTCGCCAGCGTCGGTGAAGACCTTGATCCAACCCGCATCGAGGAGGCCCTTGACCACACCACGATCGAACGAGAGCAGGAACTGACCCGTCTCGATGAGCGGGTACGAGATGAGAGCCTGGATGGCCTCAGCCTGGGGAACCGTGGTCGCCGCGATGCCAGTCATGGCGTCTGCGGAGGCCTGAATGGTCGCCACCGAAATGTCATCCGCGTCAACGGTCGACAAGATGAACACTGCAAGCTCCGCTGCAACAGCGGTGCCTCCGAGACCCTTGAGGTACTCAGTGAGGTCTCCCGTCGAGTCGACGGGGTTGATGTAGCGCTCCTGGCCCGTGGGGTAAAGAGTCTGCTCGCGCAACGTCTGCTTCTTGGTCAGGTCATTGAGCAGCACACGCTCAAAAGGGGTACCGACCACTGCGATCTTAGCCATGATGTTTCTCCTTGCTCGTTTCCGAGTGTCAATCGAGGTGGCCGGTACGCTCTAGCCGTACCAGCTCTTCTAGAATTTTACTCAGGTGCACGAAGACCGTACCCACCTCCCGAAAGAGCATGGCATGGTCTCGTGTCCTGACGCGCCGTATACGCTCACTGGACAACCGCAACTCTCGCTGCGACGCTTGGATCGAACCCGCTACGGGCAAGCCCGACACGTCCAGATCCACTACCTCCTCTACCAATTCATCCACTACCGCAACTACCAGCACCAACACGTTGAGGTCTAGCAGGCGGCGCGGCTCCCAGTTCAAGCCCTTGAAGCCCGAGGCCTGGGAGGCGAGAACTGATCGAATACCACGTATGTCCGCCATGCCAGGACCTCTCAGATCACCGTGACGGCTGCCGTCGCGGTCTTCGTGTTGGAGGTCACCGTGACCGAAGCCACGTTGTTTGACTCGTCCGTAGCGAACCCATGAAGAGCTGCCGGGATCGTGATGGCGGTGTCCGTGAAGACGCCACCCCCACCAGTGATCTCAGTAGCCGTCAGGGTCACCGTCGCCGCGTTCGCGGCAGTGACGATCACCGAAGAAACATCGGGAGCAATCGACAGGAACGCCGTACCCGTGATCTCCACGCGGTAGTCGTCGGTGCCATCGGTAGCGTCAACCGTATCCTGCTCTGCCGTCGCAACAACCGGAGCCACGAGGGTACCCGTCGCGATGTCGATCACAGTGACGAGACCCCCGGCCTCAAAGCCTGCGATCACGCCGTGGTCACGGCTCAAGAGAACATCATCCGTAGGGATGAGGTCAATGAAGCCGGGCTGAGTGGTGTCAACGTCGACACCCCCACCGTTGAAAGACTTGCGGTTGTACGTCACGTAGACGTCCTGCTTGCTGTAGTCGTCGAAAGGACGACGCGGCGTGCCGTCCTCGATGTCGTTGACGAGCAAGTCGGCAAGCTGCGACTGCGTATGGACAAGGCGAATGAGCGCCATGGAAGCCTCCTGTTCAGAGCGGGTGTGGGGTCACACGTGTATCACACGGATGGATATATCGAAACATTATAGACTCCAGCACCTATGCTACTCAGAGCATCCTTTGAGCGTTCAACGTCACCGCGATGTCGACCGTGGTAGCGCCTCCATCCCCACGGAGCGTGATGGTCGAGATGTTGACCCGGTTGTCTCGAATCGACTCTCCAGCAGCCACGGTAAGCTCGGCCGTACCCGCACCGAAGCTCACCAGCAGATCCACCCCACCCGTGTTGGTCATCGTATACGAGCTGATCTGACGAGGAAGCTCCAAAGGCAACGCATCAGCAAGGGTCGCACCAGCCGGAGCAGTACCCACCAGGGAGAGCATGGTGTGTGACTCCAGGAGCTGCTTCTCGGTCAACAGGATGTTCGTAGAGGAGGTCTCCCCCGCGAACGGGACCGCACCGAACATCGGGATGAACTTGAAGAACTGTACATCGGCGTCGATCCGGCCGAAGTCCGCCAAGTCAAAGACCACGCGCGTGTACTTACGCAATTGGTTAGCGTTGATACTCAAGCCATCCAGAGCCCTGCGATCACGCCCCGGCGTCGGGGAGACGAAACCCCGCACCGAAGAGATCTCCTCAACTGAGGTGAACACCGCATCCCAATTGTCCGCGAACTGCATATCGAAGTGCGTCGGGCCTTCAGGACGAACACGAATCGCGCCCTCCTCATCCGTGGTATCGACCATGGGGTTAATCTGTCCCCCAAAATGATCGTGACGCAGGCGGAAGGTAGTCGACGTGGAGCCTGCAAAGGCACTTACGGGTACCGAAGAGGCCTGAATGGCGTTGATGAACTCAGTAACTACGGCTGCGGAGCTGTCCGCTCCCGGTACCGGGTCCGCCACCACGAACGTCACACCTGCGACCGTCAAGAGGAAGTCCCCACCGCTGACGGTGCCATCCGCGATCGTCACGAGCATCCAGTCGTGGCGAGGGATCAGGACCTCCACCAGACGGTTGTAGCGCCGGAGCGTGTAGCTTTGTAGAGTCATGAGTAGGTCTCCTATCGGATCACTTGCGCAAGCGGTCGCGCTTGATCAGTCGGTCGTAGGTCTCGGTGATCTTGCCTGCGTCGCGCGCGGCATCGCGTGCGTCCTCCCAGGTGTCCGCTACCTCCCCCTCAAAGTTGGGGAGCAGCTCCGGAACCTTGTGGTTGGTGCGCATGCGCTGGCCCATGTACTTCGAGCGGTTCTTCCGGTAGGTCTTCTCTTTGAAGTTCTTGTCCGCCCACGCATCTCCCGCGAACGAGATCTGCGTTCCCTTCGGATTGAACAGAAAGAACGCCCTCTCGCCACACGCGTCGCATGGCACTCCGGAAGCCTTGGCCTCCGGGAACGCCTCAACGGACATGCTGCGCTCGCTGACCTGCTCGCACGTCGAACATTTGAAATCGTACTTCATGAATCCCTCGTTTTAGCGGTATAGAGGCCCGCGACGCGGCGAGCCAGGGTACTGGCCGTGTAGACGCCCCGAAGAGGCGACACGACGCTCTTGGACACGTAGGGAGCATACTGGTCTCCGATCCGAGCTGCCAGCGCTTCGATCCTCTGCTGACACAACATCATCGTAGCGACCAGCTCCACGGCCTCGCGATTGACTCCCGAATGAATCTGCTCGACATCACCGAGGCCATCCTCATCAAGGCCCAGCTCACTCGCGAGCATAGGGAGGTCATTGCACCGGGACATCACGTTCTTGAGCAGATCCGTGGTCGCCTTGTACTGAGACGCGCACAGATCAAGGGACTGACGCATCTCCCGAGCCTTGTTGGCAAACGTCGAGATGGTGCCGGCTTTACGTGTATCAGACATGATCACTCCTCAAGCTGAGACAAGACCGCTGCGGCGTGCTTACACACCCGATGGCGGCCTTCCGGGTCTCGCGTGGTTGGACGTACTGCGGTACCTCTTGGAGATCCCAGGAGGTAGCCCTCACGAGACGCGTGGTACTCAGGACCCTGGTAAACCCAGAAGTCACAGGAGCACGACAGGCGGACGTTGGACTCCCCCCTCTCCAGACGTACATCATACTCACCAACACGCCAGGACCCCTCTCTCACGAGACGAGGACGCAGCGAGCGCGAACGCTCCAGGAGAGACCTGTCCAATCCCTGGAGGATCTCCCCCCGACTCGCACCAAGGCGCGTGCTATGTATACGAGCTACCCGGAGGGCGAGGCTCTCCAGCGTGCTCATGGTACATCGTCCTGCTTGACATCAGGCTTGGTCAGGTAGGTCGAGAAGGCCGAGTAATCCACGACGTCACGACGAGACGGAGAGCGCTTGGCGAAATCGTCAGCCCGCTCCACATCGTAGATCGACTCCTCGTCTGCGCGAGTCTTATCAATAGCAGGAGGAACATCCTGGACGTACGTTGGGAGACCCTGGAGCGTCGCGGGGTCCGTGATCTTGGACTCCATCAAACGATCCAGGGTCTTACGCGCCGCAGGTTGGATGTCTTGGGCCGAGGAAGAGGCGGCCATGTGGTTGACCACATAGCTCACCTCGGCCACGTTTGACCGGATATCGGTGATCGAAGACTGGACACGAGTGATCATGTCACCCGCCTCCCGGTAGATGTGATCCCGATGAGTCGAGGCTTCAATGAGGCGCACCCCACGATCCACCATCTCCTCCAGGGTGTCGAGCTGCACACGCGCACTGGACAAGTTCACCTGCATCTGATCACGCAGGGTCTTGCTCAGGTACTTTTGAGCGACCTTGGCCGCCAGTCGTCTGTGTCGCGTGTGCATGCTCATCTCATCCGAGGTTGTACTGGGGGAAGGTCTTGGAGATCTGAGCCTTCATCTTCGCCGTCTCAACCGCGTAGGCTGCGAAGATGAAGACCGGGCTGGCCTCGTCCTTGAGAAGCTTGAGCTTGCTGCGCCAGTTCATGTCAAAGTCCCACTCGAACGTGGGGAGCATCTGACGGGCGAGAGCCAAACGAGCTTCCTTGTCCTCAATGACATCCTCGGCGGAGACCTTGACCGCCACGGGGCGACCAATCGTACCGACCACCTCATGACCCTGGCTACCCTCGCCGTCCCACAGCTCCATCTCCGGAGCGAGGTCTGTCACATCATGCTGCACGACACCGGGACCCGGACGAAACTGAACTCCCTCGCGGGTGGGCGCGCGACGTGAGGAGATGCCCTGCTCGGCGCGCATCTCCGCAATGGCCTTCTGTGCTCGACGAGCCTCGCTCTTCTCGAACTCTGCAAGCTTCTGACGAGCCGAGGTCTCCTCCAAGGCTACCGTGGACGTGGACGTCATCGACGACACGTCTACCGCAGTAGCCTCTCCCGCTGCGCCCTTGCGAAACGCCTTCACGCCGAAGCCCGAGCCCACGACCCTGCCGTCCTGAGCCTCCACGACCGGAACCTGGGAGTGGTTGTTGGCTCGGATACCCTGGATGGTACCCATGTCCCGCTCCTCCTCGCTCACAGCCATCTGAGCCTTGACTGTATCCTGCTCAGGTGTGGCGCCTCGCATGGAGATGTCCGCGCTTGCCGTCGTCGGTGGCACGTAGTCTTCGCCGTACAGCTCGGCCGCCGTGACCAGCCACTTGGCCTTGATAGCCGACCGAAGATTGGGGAGGGTGTATTCAACCCCATCAATCGTCGCCTTGCGGCCGTCATACTCCACAGTGGTCCCCTTCTGGAGAATGATCTGGTTGGAATTCAGGTCTCCGTGGAGACCCAGTGACACCTTCATGACCGCGACGTACGTTTGTACCTGCATTACTCACACTCCTCTATAGTCAGCCAAGGCCGGGGGCACCACGCGCCCAGCCTACATAAGCTCAGACTACAAGAAGATTATTCAGCAGCCAACATCGCGGCCGCTCTTGAGACCTTGGCTGCCGGGGTCTCTTCACCCAGCGCAACCAGAAGCTCCGCGACCTGCTCAAGCACCGCGACGAAGGCTTCGTGCGTCACCAGATCCTCCGCCAACCTGACGTCGAGGGCCACGGACAACTGGAAGAGCCGGGTGAGGGCGGGCATCATCTGGGGATACGGAACGTGGGCGCGCTTACGGGTATCCTGAGCCGCGAAGACCATCGCCTCGCGCACCAGCGTCCCCTCATCGTAGAAGTGCATGGAGTCCAGGTAGTTGAGCAGAACCGACATGTACCCCGTATGAAACAGCGAGAGCGCGCCAGCCGGGAACCCTCTCTTCTGAGCCACCATACGGCTCATCTGGACCACTTCACCCACCAACCGCATGTCCGAGCCAGAACACGCACGCTTGGCCATCCCAGCGGTAAGCGTACCCATGTCCGGAGCATGAGGCGTGAAGGGCCTCACGAGACGATTGCCTCCAAGGAAGTCACCGTCCAGGTACTCAATCCAGCCAAACGTCTTGGAGGCGTCCGACAGCATCGAATCCTCCCAGGACTCCTGCGTGAACTTCGAGTGGCTCATGCCGATCCCATTGGTGAATCCCGCGTTGACGTCAATGCGGATCACGCCGTCCACATCATGCGCCGAAGGCGCCACGGTAAAGGTCGCCCACAAGCGGGGGGCCATCGGCTCCGAGTTGGCGCGCAGTACGATGTAGCGCACCGTGACTGTGTAATGAGCCGAAGACGACTTCGAGACGTCAACCTCCTCGAAGTCGACCTTGCGACCCAGGGCTTGGTACAGGTAACGCTCATACTCCGCACGCAGTCCTCGGAGGGTAGAGCCAAGGCTATCGGCTCGTTGGGAGACCTTCTGAGCCTTGGCGCGCTCCTCAGGGCCCAAACCAAGCATGGAAGCCCGGCGCACCGTCTGGACAATCAGCTCTCTCGTAGACATCACGCCGACACTCCCGCAACGCCCTTGAGACGCTGACCCAGCAAATAGAGGTGAGTCTCGTGCGTAGACGAGACAGCTCCCAAGAGATCCTCCATGCCCATCGACATACGATCTCCCAGAGCATCCCGAACCGCATTGATATGCTCGATCACGACCATCTCTGCGATAAAAGATCGCTCCGGGTATCCAAGGCGAGCCTGCGACTCCAGGAAGGTGACAAAGCCTGCCACACGTTGAGCCTGATCAACCGAGTCAATCTCCAGGCCATACACGCCCATCAACTTCTCTGCGAGCGCGTCAATCTCAGGACCTACGGCCTCATACATACGCTCAAAGAGCAGGTGATCCTGATACGACGTGTCTCCCGATGAACCCCAATGCGCGTTTTGGTGAAGCTGTTGGACCGCCCGCACCAATGCGAGGAGGTCCAACAGCAATCGGTGAGGCTCCTGTTCTGAGACGTTCGCACGTCGGATGTTCTTGGCCGTGACGTACGCAGCCACCGCCCGATCAATGTCATTGCCCGGTGCCTGCGACAGCTCCTTGGACAGAGAAGCACTCACCCGCGAGGGGAGACCTCGGAAGGAATACGTCACACCGCTCGACGGAGCCATCGGCCCCTCGTAAGAAGTCACCTGACCTCTGGTCGTGTGCGACTCAACAGCACCTTCGGGCCCTCGAACCTCCACCACCGCATCAAACGTCGCGGTGAGGGCGTAGGAATGACGACGGTGCAGCTCTCCGAGGTACGTGTACTCAGCATTACGGACCGACACGTCCTGGATCGTATACAGCGTGCCCAATTGAGAGCGGGAGATGAAGGTGCGCATGTGGTTCCTCGCGTAAAATGGTTCTGTACCCTAGAGATTATAAAGGCATCACCAGCTCCCACGGATTTACGATTGTACCGTACTGTGGTATACAGACTCCGTACCCTCAAGAAAGGAGCTACCCATGACAAGAAGCCTCGAAGCCCGACAGGTCTTTGACCGACTGACACGAAAGAGAGACGAGCTGGAGACGTTGAGGAGAGACGTCCAGCGCAAGGCCTCAGACCTCCACATCCACAATCAAGATCTGGAGGTCCTCGACCTGTCCACATTCCCCGACCCTCTTGAAAGCGCCCTCAAGGGTCTCCGGGATGCGTGGCGAAAGACATATCCCCGGAGGAAGACGGCGCCCTTTACGGAAGCCATCACGCTCCAGGTCAAGGACTTCACACAGACCCAGGGCGCGTTCAACGTATGGCACGAAGGCCTCCAGGCTCAAATCGAGCTACTGGAGGAGCAGAGAGCCAAAATGGCTCCCCAGTGCCCGGTCCAACACGACCCAGACAATCTGATAGAGCTGGAACCCGGTCGAGCCTCCCACATGCCACCACACAGCTACCAAGACGGCAGCGACGCCCGCATCCAGGCAGCCGGGTTCGTACGCGCGGGGGTACCTGGAGTTGGAGCCTACCACGCCGGAGGTCACCGACTGGGTGGAGGACCCACCCGAAGGGTTCGGCACCATACAGGCTACGCCCTCTACGCTGAGGTCGCTGCCGACGATGTGGAGTTGGCCCGGCTCAAGAGAAAAGAGGTCTCGGTTGTCGAGGTCACCGCCTACCAAATGAAGCAGGGGCACGAGCCTCACAGACCCTTCGAGAGCCCACAGGAGCGCGAGGTGCTCATGCAGGCCGCGCGTGATGGCTCCTGGGACTTCTCCGACGTACCGTGAGTCAGATCGACGTGAGGACGCTCTTGAGGCCTCGCATCTCACTGCTCAAGTTGGCGTACTCCTCATTGAGTGAGCGAATGCCCTGGTCACGGGCACGATCCGTCGTCGCACGTGCGATCGTGACCTGAGCACGGTAGATCGCACTGGCGATGTCCTTGAGTGCGTCAGGGATCAACTCCAGGCGCTCCATAGGGTCGCCGTAAGCGATACGCGTATCAGACGCCAGAGAGGCGATCACGGGCTTAAGATGGGGGCGCAGCTCCGGCTTGGCGTTGCCGAGACGGATAAGACGGGCTTTGAGATCAGACATGAGTTGGGCTCCTGAAGTCGGGTTTGACGTACAAAGGAGAAGAGCCCCCTCCCCTCAATCGCGGGTAGGGGGCTCTTCTGTGCGATCAGTTCATGACGGTTAGGTCATGCCTGTGCTCAGCGGCGCACGACCAGACGGACAAGTCCGCGCGGGTTGTGGCAGCCAATGCCCAGGTTCTCGAAGATCGAGAAGCCGATCTGGCGGGCAGCGGGGTTATCCGCCGAGAGAACCGTCAGCTCAGTGCGAACGGGGATGCGGCCGAACATCTCGGGCTCGGTGCAGAGGTACACGAAGCCAGCCGGGACGAGACGCGAGACGATGATCTGCGCGCCCCAGAGGGTGGACTGGAGACCCGTGTTCAGAAGGACAGCCTGCGACTCGATGTCGAGGATCTCGCGACCGAACTTACGGATGTCCGAGTAGTCCTTGGCGTTCATGTAGATGCGCGCCACGCGAAGGTCATGCTTCTCGATCTCGGAGAACGCGTCCGCGAGGACGGCCTGCGAGATGGGAGCCACGACCTGGAGGTCGGGGTTGACCGTACCGGGAACCGAATCGAACCCGTTCTGAGCCACAGCGTCGAGGATAGCGAAGACGCGCTCGTCCTCGGCAGCCTGGATCTGGCTCTTACCGAGCTGCTGGGCACGCTCGATGAGGTCGAAGCGGCGCTCCTTGATCTGCGTGATCGGGATGGTCGGAAGCGACGCGATCTCGAACAGGGGGATGATCACACGACGAGGCTTCTGGACAGCCTGGATGTTCTCACCCTCCTCGCCTACGACGTACGCGGTGACATCCGGGTCCTTGTCGTAGATGGGAAGTGCGCCGTCGGGAAGCTGCTCGACGAGGAAGGTCTTTCGACCGACCGACGAGTAGTCGCGACGAAGGCGGAGGGGCTGAATCATCGAGTTGGCGAGACGCGCGCGTCCTGCCGCAGTCTTGATGAATCGGCCGATGAGCTGCGACTTGGCAGCGGGGCTGAGCTGGTTGGACATTTTTTTATGTCTCCTGTTTGGCGTTTCAGTGGGCAATCGGGCCCTGAACCTGCGAAGGCTCAGATGCGCTGGTCGATCACGAGTTCAGCGTGGACAGCATCGGGCACGATCGTGATCACGCCGATTCGAGTAGCTCCCGCGAGAACCTCGTCGCCGTTGGCGACCTCGTGAATGTCCGCATCCTCACTACCCGCAGCCGAAACCGCCGAGGTGAGGTACCCGTTGACACTCGCGTAAACCCACAGGCCGTTCTCGTAGATCAGCGGATCGCCCGCCGCCCCCGAGGTGGTGCCGGCAAGGCCGGGCGCCAGAACAGCGGTCTCGTAGAGACGGAGACCCATGGTGCCCTGAGCCGACACGTAGGTGCCCTTGCCCGAAGCCACCGCAGGGGTGTTCTCGTAGGCGCTGCCCGCTGCGTCGTTGACGAAGAGTCCAACGGGACGGATCGCACCAGCGGCCGCCGCTGCGCCCGTGGGGCCGCCAACGAAGCCGTTACCGGCTGCCGGACGCGTGAACGCTATCGAACCGCCGAGGACGCCGCGCTTGGGCGCGGGGGGAAGAGTGGTCGAAACCGTACCCGCCGCCGAAACGATGGGGGGGTTCTGCTGCTGGAACGCATCCAAGGTCAGCTCGGCCGCAAACGTGTTGCGGATACCGACGTAAAGAATGCGAAGGGCGGAAGACGACTCGGTGAAGTCGCCGCTTGCCTGTCCGGGGAGTGCCATGATCTTTCTCCTATCGAGAAAAGTGGGTTAGTTGCTACACTTACGCTATATATGTGAAGTCGGTTACGTACTTCCGGCCGATCTCAGGAGTTGCCACCCGAGAAAGAGCCAGAGACGTCGGGAGCGGCCTTCCACAAGTTGGCAAGAGGATCGCTCCCCCCACCCGTGGCCGACGCGCCCTTCACCCGCCCGAGAGATGTGATGTTCTTCTTGGACGCCGTGCGTCCGTTGGGACCGACCGAGTAGTTGCGAGACATCATCGCCTCAAGGTCAGCGTCGTCGCCCGAAAGCATGGAGTCGTCCTCGAACGTATCCATTGCCGGCGTCATGTCGACGTGCATGCCGTGAACCTCGTCCTCCATGCCCGAAAGCATGGCATCCAGGTCATCGCCCATGTCGTCCATGTCGTCCTCAGCGTGCATGTGATCCATGGCGTCCATGTGATCCATAGCGTCGGTGCTCAACAGGGAGTCGTGCTCGTAGCCCGCCTCAACGTCGTGGAGAGCGGCAAGCATCGAGTCGAGAGAAGCATCCTTGCCCTCGTCCTCATCCTCGTCCTCATCCTCGTCCTCAGACTTCTTCGAGATACCGAGGTCAGCGAGAGCGGCGGCGACCTGACGCGCAACGATCCGAGCGATGGAAGCCTTCTTAGACTCCTTCTCGTCCTCAGACTTCTTGCCAGCATCCTTGCCGTCCTCGTCCTCGTCCTCGTCCTCGTCCTCGTCCTCGTCCTCAGACTTCTTGGCCGACTTCGAGATACCGAGCTGGGCGAGAGCCGCAGCGACCGAACGTGCGACGAGCTGGTTGAGGGAAGCCTCCTTGGACTCCTCCTCCTCCTCCTTCTCATCCTCGTCCTCAGACTTCTTCGAGGCGTCCTTGCCGTCCTCGTCCTCGTCCTCGTCGTCTCCAGCGGTCATGCGGCGATACATCTCATCCGTCGAGAGAGATGCCTCCTTGCCGTCATGCTCGTCCTCGTCCTCGGACTTCTTGCCCGCGTCCTTCTCGTCCTCATCCTCATCCTCGTCCTCAGCCGACAGGACATCCTGCTCCGCGAGACGAAGAATGGTTGCCACGAGGGCATCGTTGGGAAGCGACATGAAGTCGAGAGCCTGCTCCGTGTGAACGTCCTCAGACGCGGTGGGAAGCAGAAGAGACGCAATGCGAACACACTGAAGCGCCTTACGCTCAATGTTGCGAGCATGCGCAGCCTGACGCTGTGCCGAGGCAGCCTTCGAGCCCTCGTTGTCGTAGGGCTGGCCGTCACGCGGCTCCTCCACGTCCTTGTGGTCGTGGGTCGAATCGAGCATGTCGGGGAAGCCCAGCTCGTTGCGGCCCTCGGCCTCAAAGCGAGCGAGATCCTCAACGGGATCTTCGGCCCACGCGCTGGGATCACCAGTCATGTAGTCCTCCACGGGAGGCTGCTCACGATCCTGGTTCATGGTGAATGGGTCGGCCTTCTTGTTGATGGCCTGACGGGTCAGACGCGTGCGACGAGTTGTCATTGATGCCTCCTGCGCAGGGGGTTCTTCGGTTTCGTAAATCCGGTAGCTGACCCCTTGCACAGAGGCAGCTTGCAAACACCGGTGGTACAAGTAGATTACTTAAAAATTTGTTGACTTTTCTCGAAGACCTGAGATAAACAGGCCTTTAAAGAGGGGTAGTCAATTAAGAAAACGAGAGTGGGACAGAGCAGCGGCAGCCTCTGGTCGAGTCGGAACCCTTCCGTGCTGCTTGGTGAAGGTCTTGAGGTACTCCATATTGGAGCCGTATCGGCAAATACCACCAACCTTGATGAGCGTGGCGTAGAAGTCCATCGGAAGCATCTCACGATCCGAGCCTTCACGATCAGCAAGGATCAGGGCCCCCACGATGTCCGTGTTGGCGAAGCGAGGCTTGAGGGTCTCGTAGTGCTCGGGCTTGTCCATCGTATAGAGCAGCGCGAAGATTCGGCGGCGACGGTTGATGTCCGACAGCTCTCGTGCGTAGCGACGAGAGAAGATCGCATACGCCGTACGCGCGATCGAGGAGTGCTGGATGGAGTCGTTAGGAGCCATCTCCCCCTCAGGCATGTCCTTGGTCTCGGGAGCGTCGCGAAGGTCATCACGCAGTTCGCGCATGGCCTTGTCTTTGACCTTCTCCTTGAACTGCTCTACCGCCTCGTCGACCGGGTTCTTGGGAGCCTCTTCCTCCTCACCGCCTTCCTCATCCTCATCGAAGCCGAACGCCAGCTTGAGCTGCGAGTTGACCTCCTCCCTGGCAATACGTGCCGAGAGAGCTGCGGTCTTGCGGAACATGTCCGTCCACTCCGCCTGGATACCAGCAGGAACCGTATAAGCGTGCTGAATGCGAGCCTCAAGGTCCGTGGTCTCATACCGAGAAGGAGTATGCGTCGTAGGACCTCCGGGAAGCACCGACCTCAACACGGCGCCCTTGAACGCGGGATTGCCCACCCACGAGCCCTCGATGAAGCTCACCGAGTCTGGATCAGTGTGGTGACCACAAAGCTCCGCCACGACGTGAATCGCTCCATCGGGACCGACGAACTTGTTGCCCTTCTCATACTTGACGTGACGACACAGCTCCGCGTCATCCTTGGCGCGGTTGCCGCACTTGGTGCACGTCGAATAGGCGATGGTGCAGCCCATGGACAGCGTGTTCAGCTCACCGCTCTCAATGCGTGCGATGAGATCGCGGTGCTTGCGGTCCGTCGCCACCAGGATGTCTACGTAAACCGTATCACCCAGATCACGCGCCACTGCGTCAATGATCTTGCCCTTGGACAGCTCCGGGATCTGGATATGCTCGACGTAGTTCTCGGCTCCCACGAACGTCTGATACGTCGCCATGAGGAGCTTACGCTCCCAGGCGTCGCCGTTGGCGTTGATGTACTTGGAGCACCCAGGAGTGATCAGATAGTCCGAGTACGGACGGTTGATGCTCTCACCATCATCGTTCTGGACGCTGGCTCCCGTCTTGACGTTAGGAGCCTCATCCACGTCTACCGATGCGATGATCGTGCAGTGCGTCAGGAGGTACTTGTCGGGGCTAAACTTGCCCAGAAGGTCCGACGCCGTACGGCTGCGATGCGCGCCCGCAGTCACAGCGTTGGCACGCGTCACGTTCCACTGGTCCACGCCAATGATTGGATGCTGTACCACAGCGTTTGCAATACGAATCATGGCCATGGGTCACTCCGGGGGGGCTACGTGCGTTAGCAGGGGAAGAAGATGGGGACGAAGTTCAGGACGCTCAAACGCCAACTCTACGAGATCCTCGAAGAGCGTAGACGGAGCCTCCGTACGGCTCGGCGCCTGACTCAACAGATTCAACAGCCTCAACCCCGCACCATGCTGAGCAGAAGAAGGAGAGCCCATGGACGCCTGGAGGCCACGGCCAAAGTAGGCACGCACCGCGTCCGCGAGGGCCCCATCCTGTCCACCCCGTTCCCGGAGAGCCTCCATGATCGCGTCTTGACTGGTCATCGTACGTGATCCGAAAGCTTCTGGTTGATGCGCCCGAACAGGTCGTCGAGAGACTCGTGCTGTCCGGTCTCCCATTTGTGGAACTGAGCATCCTGGAAGCTCGTACCCACGTGAAGCATGGTCTCGATGTCGTAGCCGTCGCCTTTGTGAACGATGTCAAACTTGACCCGCCACTGGATTTGGGAGAGCTGCCCCTCCAGGTAACCCGGCTCACGCTTGGTGATCGAAGTCGAGTAGGTACAAGACGTGGCGAAAGCCTCCGTCAGCTCCGCCAGAAAGTGATTGCGCACGAAGTCGAAGATGGACACGTCCAACGTCGACAACCCCGCTCGTTTGAGCACAGGACCCAACGCGTCCCGGAGACCGGGGCGCGCCAAGGCGAGTCCAATGAGTTGTTCATGCAGCGCCATATGGTAGGCCTTTCGAGAGTCTGAACTCAGATCCAGTCGTTGAGGACCGAATTCGAGTCGCTGAAGCTAAGCCCGTCGTCCTCGCAGTCCCCGGTATCCGACGCTGGGTCATTCGGGTCTACGAGATCACACGGCTGAATCAGAAACAGGCACTCGGGGCACGCATACAACTTGGTGCGCTTTTGGTAGATGGTGCGACCCATCTGAGTCTTGCACCTGGGACATCCCAGATTGCCAGACTCACGCTCGGCCTGGGTCGTCACGTACTGACGCCCCTTCTGCTTCCAGTAGATGGCCACGCGTCGAGACGGCTCGTAAACAAACGAAATCGCCTCACGAACAGGACCATCTCCCAGAGTGTCGGAGAACGTCGCCGCCATCTTGAGGTACGCGTCCATCTCCTGGATGCCAGCCTCGCGCATGCGCCAAGCGGTCTCCTTGAGATGAGCCGTATGATTGGAGTACGCACTGGCCACGCGCTCAATCGGCTCAGTCCCATAACCACCCTTGCGACGGTCATAAGAATCGAGGAAGTCGCCCGCTACTGCCGGGCTCTTGTTGACGCGTACCAGGAGGTCTGGGCTCATCCGATCAGTTCCCCACGGGAACGCAACGTCAACGAAGCCGATGCCCTTGAGCACCGCTTCTACGCGACCTTCGAGGAAGTTAGCGAACTCCTTTCCCCGCACCGCGTCCACCTTGCGCACGAACTCACCCACAGTAAACTGGGCTGCGAGCGCTTGGTGGTCGATGTAGCTATTCTTGTGGTGACTCATTAGAGGCCCCTCCTGATCACCAGTTGCGCCAATCGGTGTCCGCGTCCGAGGCATCCATCTCCCACCAGTTGTCCGAGGAATCAACCTCGTTGCTGGAGTCCTCGCCACCGGGGGTCGAGTTGCCGGGCGTCAGCTCCGGGTGGTCAATGAGCTGGTCGAACGTGTCGTCGCGGAAGTGATCCATGTAGGGCTCATCCGAGTCCATCTGGTTGTCCACGGGGCCCGCGTCGTCGAACGTGGACATGTAGTCCTCGTCCTTCTCGTGCTCGACCACATCAGCGTCACGACCGACCATGCGCTCAAGGCGATCCGACGACTGGTCCAGGGAGAGGGCGATCTCATACCCCTGAGCTGCCGTCATCCCGTACTGCGCGGGGTTCGACTGCACGGCGGTCGCCATACGGTCCATGTACTGCGTCAAGCGCTTAACGTCGGCCTTCTTGATGAACATTTCTTACCTCTTCGGAGGGTGTTAGTGGCGGCGACACACCTGAGGCGTGCTCCCCGACCGGAAGTATCAAAGGATTATTACTGTCAAGTCGTGATACGCTTTAGGATCGTCAACAGGCGATCGTAGGTGGGCGCGTCGATCATGCCTGCGTAGCGGTAGCCGCTGGCAGTCAGGATACCGAGGTCCAGGGCTGTGCCATAGAGAGAGTCCTCAGAAGCTCCCGGCATATCCCGCACAAACGAGAGGCGATCCGTCTCCAGCCAAACCTTGGCCTCCGACAGGATCTCCGCGTAATCCTCGTTGAGCAGCGACATCGAACCCGACGGGAGCGTCCAGTTCGGAGACGGCGGCCTCTCCGAAACCGGCAAGCGACCGGGAAGGCCTCTGTACTGAGCCACGCGGTTGCGTCGAGAGAGTGCACGGGTGAAGCCGTCGGAGAAGGCCTGAGCTGTTTTGTTTGACTTCATGAGGTCCTCCAAGAGAGACGTAAAGAACGCAGCAAACGACGAGTCTACCGCCTCGGGGGTCTTGGTACTCTCCTGATCCTTCTTGCGGCGCGTCAAGTAGACCTTGACCTGCACCGGATCAAATACACGCGCTCGGCCCGGCTCCTCCGGAGAGAGGCGGAGCTGCTCAAAGTAACCCTTGGTCAAGAAGTCCGCTGTCAGCTCGTCCATAAGACGCTGCTTGAACGCGGGCTCCAGGATAGCCGTCGCAGCCTGAGTGTTCGGACCGATATCGAGAGCCATACGGTAACCGGGTTCGTCCTTGACAAGCTCCACAAGGTCTTTATCGGATAGCTTGCGGATCTTCTCCACGAAATCAGATACCTGAGCCTCATCCGTAAAGTCGACCTCGGAGGGTTTCAGCCCATCTCCGCTCGCAGCCTCCAGACGAGACAGCACACGCCCATAGGTCGTCGTCTCATCCGGAGCCTTCTTGCGCGACAAGGATACAAGGGGCTCCTTCAGCTCCGTGTAATACTTCTGCGCGGAGGAGCCCTTCTCCGAGTCCTTGATGAGCGCATCAAGCTGGGCCACACCTGCGTCCACATCCTTCTGAGAGGAGAAGAGGGCCGCCTGATACAGCTTGGGGCTATCGTAGTTGAGCTGGCGAACCAAGCCACGATCACTCAACGCGTTCAAGGCCTTCTTGTCGGGCAAGAGAGACTCAAGCGTGTTCTCCTCTCCCAGAGACGGGAGGTTACGCAGGCGAGCGCGCGCGCCCTCGAAGACTGACTTCACCTGCTCGTAGTACATGCGCTGGACAGGGTTGTTCTCGAACCCGGCCTGCGTCAGCTTCTCGGAGACGTCCTGGAGCGCTGAATCGTGATCGTACACGTCCCAGTTGCTCGCATGGTCTTCCAGGACCTTCTTTGTGTCCGCGTCCAGCTCCCCACGAAACCCCTCAGGCATCTCGTCCATACCCTTGGGGTAGGAGGCCTTCTGCTCCATCATCACGCGCTGTGCAGCCTGAGCCTGCACCGAGTCCGGGTCATCCGAGACGCCCACATCATACAGGTCATCATAGGACGCACCTGAATCACGAAAGGCCTGCGCCTGTGTATCAATGAGCACCTGCCGCTGCTCTCCACGGGAGTCGTCGATATTATCTGGGACCACCTCCTCGCCAGAGACCTCCGGAACGTTGTCACGCATCTCGTTTAGAAGCTCTCGCTCCATGTCCGTGATCGCGTCATCGTCCTCCCCCTCTTCTCCTGCGTCACCGGACGCAGCCTCCGCGCTCTCTTCACCGGCATCAGCCTCCTCCGGCTCTTCACGGATCTTGAGCTGGCGAGGGTTCTTGGGCTTCTCCGCCTCACCCTCGGAGTCCTTTGCAGACTCATCCTCCTCGGAGCCGCCCTCCTCCGAGTCTTTGACCACGTGATCCTTACGGTCCGCACCTGGATGAGCCTCCTGATACGTGTCCCAGGCCTCCTCGGTGGCGAACTCAGCCCCCATGAACAGACGTGAGACACGCTGGGCGAGAGTCTCCCCACCAATGTCTTTGTAGTTGAGCGAGAGGTCCCTGTCCTTGCCGTCCGTGTCCTTGTCCTTGGGCTGGATGCGGCCGCGCTCCTTGTCCCGGCGAGGAGGCTTGTTCTTGGGAGAGGGACGCACCAAGCGCTCCGCCTCCTCTTGCTCGCGCTCCGCGTCGCTCTTCGTGGCTTTACGGTGTGTCATCGGTCTTGTCCTCGCGTTGCGTGTGAGATGCACTCATCATACGGCGCACCTGTTCCCCAAGCTGGGGATTCGACTGCAAGGCTCCTGTAATGTACGACGCCAGATCCTGGACGCTCGACGGGATAACCCCCGGCGACGGCTGCGAACCCTGTACCGACCCGAAGCGCGAGTTGGTGTCCTTGGGAGGGCTGTAGGACAGCTTGAGGTAGTCCGCAGTACGCTCCAGGAGATCGGTCTGCTCCGGAAGCGCGCGACCAACCTCCGAGTAGGAGGACCTCAGGATCTCGTTGAAGAGCGAGTCGTTCATCGTCAAGAAGTCCTGACGCAGACGCTCCTCGACAGCCTGAGGGTCCAGGTTGAACAGCTCCAGGATGTACCCCACGCTCAAGCTGCCCTTCTGATACAGGTTGAACATCGCATCGAACGTGTCCCTGTTGTCTCGAAGGGCCAGACGCGTAAAGCTCAGCTCGGGGTAGAGCACCACCAAGTTGCCAAACTCGTCCACCTCCGTGTAGCCCTTCTTGATGGCCACGGGACGGAACAGGTTCTCCTCCACGTACTGCTGGATACGCTCGCGATAGAGCATGTAGCGCGTGTTGATCACCTCGATGTTGATACGCTCGCCCGAGTAGCTCGACTCACCCGTGAGCATCGACTGAGTGACACCCAGACCGGCAAAGAGCTGACGATCCGTAATGTCGTACTCACCCGCCAAGTCCAGGAGCCTGTCTCGGGCCGAGATCTCCTCCCAGGTGACCTGGAAGTTGGTGATCAGCGAGTAATCCGGGTCCATGAGCAGGAGGTCAACCTGCTCGCGCAGATCCTCCACGTCCGCCAGGGACATGTCCTCCGCATACACGAGCCTCTTGGGCGTCATGGCCCTGGACGCAATGGAGGTCTGAGCTTGACGCAGCTTGTCTCGGTACACCAGGGTGCGCATCACCGACTGAAGAATCGACTCGCCGTGATCCTTACCCGCTTGACGGTTGCGCGACAAGTGGTATACAAAGGAGCCCTTCTCCGGGTCTGTACCCAGGGGGAGGTTCATATCCTGAGAGATGTACTCAATGATCTGCTCCGGGACATCCTCCAGCGCCTCAATAGCGGACTCGTCCCCTGCCATGGCAGCCTTGACCAGACCTTGAGTGGCGCCGTCAGGGATCAGCTCGACCTTGTACTTGTGTGAAAAGGAGTACGTCTCCAGAGAGACCTGATCGGGCGGGAGGATGATCACCCGGTCCCAACCTCGATAGTGAGCCTGCCGGTACGTCGCGATGGCCTCTTCAGCATCGGACCGACGAACCACGCGCATGGACGTCTCCCCCGTCTCCGTGTCCAGATGGTTGAGGGTCTCGGTGAAGACGTACTCCGGAACCTCAGGCTCGGTGTCCTCCGCGAACAGGAAGGCCTCCCCGATCACGTAGAACTCTCGGGTCGCATCCACGAGGACGTTGAGGAGGTCTATCTTCTTGACCATCTCCTCGTAGAACCTCAGGATCTCGCGATTCTTCTTGGCGTCCGTGCCCTTGGGCATGGTCAAACGCAGCTTGGAGAGCGGCAGCTCCGTGTGGAGGATCACCGCCTGCTGGACGTAGGGATCGTTGTTGTAGAAGAAGCGGTAGTACGACCGCATCTCAGCAAGGTTTTGCGGAAGCTCCAGGAAGTCCGTAGAGAGCTGCGGGGAGTACACGTTGGTGGCGCTGCCCATCGTCACGCCCGCGCCCCCACCAAAGCCGCCGCCGCCGCCGCCGCCGCCGCCACCGAAGCCATAACCGTATGAGCCCGATCCCCCGATGTAGTTGGCTGTGCGGTTCAGACGCGACGCAATCCGAGAAGAAGGACGCACCTCGGCCAGACCCTGCGACGCGATCACCTTGCGGACGTGGGACACCGAAGAGACAATCTCGGCCTGCTCATTCTGTTCACGCAACGTAGCCATTTAAAACTCTCCCTTCACTGATTCAAAAACCGGCTCAGAATGCGCTCCAGGTCAAACTCAATCGTGTTTGCCTGTTCTGCCAACTTCCGGCTGTCCTGCTGCTGACGCTCACTACGACGTGATCGACGCTCTTGCGCTCTTGTCCGAGCGCCAACGATCCGCCTCTTGAGACTGCGTACCATGCCCGCACCTTCAAGGCTTGAAGTCATTGATACAAAATTGCGAGCTTCCCGACGAACTTGACCCGACAGGTCTCGATCCTCTCGAACCATCTCATTGAGGTCCATGGTCATACGAGCAAGCGTGCGTGCTTCCCGAAGCATCGCAGCCTCTACACGCTCCATCTCACGCACGTGCGACTCGATCGCGTCAAAGTCTTCCTGGTCCATACTCATTTGCGTCCCTTGGACTTTTTCTCACTCAGGTACGCCCGGCAGCACTTCTTGAGCACCGTCCACGCCTCCGGATCACCCTTGGCCAACGCCTCCCAGGTTCCCCCCGCCTGCTCGTATAGCTCGACGACCTCATCGTACATGGCCTCCTCGCGAGACCCTACGCCCATCTTACGAAGAGCTTCGTCCACGCTCATGTGGCAAAAACGGTCATGCTGCTTGGGCATTGTTCATCTCCTGCGTCGGTTCCAGCGCTCGATCTGCTTCAAGCGACCTCCCCGCTGATCGGTGTAGTTGTTGTGCCGACTCTTTCGACGCTGATAGGAAGCCACCGACGTGGGACCCGAGGGCCGGTCATCCGAACCTCCCCGCGCGCCGCGACCCGCGATGGCCGTCTGTTTCCCCGTAGCCATGGCGCTGAGCCAGACCGAGCGAACCAGAGCATCCGAAAAGTCATCGTGCTTCCCATCGGTTTGGGGAGCCTCTACCTCGATGATCTTCTTGGACTTGCGCGTCGCCCGAAGCTCCAACAGCTCCGTGATGTAGGGAGCATTCTTGGCATCTCCGGCGTCGAGGACCGAGGAAGCGGTGTCGTTGTCGTCCTCCGTGTTCACGTCACGCATCATGTAGTCGTACAGCTCAAGTTTACCATGATACATCAGGGCCTTGAATGCGTCGAACATCTGGGACGTGTGATCCTTGGTGAACTGCTTGGACTTGATCTGCTCCAGCCCCATCTTGTCCAGGGTCTGCTGGAAGCTCAGACCCTGCCACTGGTCGAACAGGCCTTCTCGGACGTAAAACTTGCGCGAGACCTCCTTGACCCAGGCGGCCATCTCATCGAAGTCGAGCATGTCCACGTGGACGATCTCCCGCGCGTACGGGACCATCGGAGCCTGCAAGTGGGGGTTGAGGTCGTACCAGTCATGACCTGCCTGCCACTCCTCGTGGTAGATGAGGCGGATACCATCAGCTTCGGGACGGGTGAGCACGAGCGACGTACGGTCCGAGACCACAGCGAGGTCGAGCCCCATGTAGTGCGCCTGACGCGCGCGGCCACGAATCTCAGGCTTGAGGTCCTTGAGCACGCACACCATGAGGTCTCGCTTACGCTCGATCCACGAGCTAACACGGTCCGTGAACTCCGCACCAAACTCCGTCGCAAAGACCGTCGGATCGTTGGCCTGGAAGTCCTCCAGGAAGGAGATGGGGACCTGCGGGTTGACCTCCCACGTCGGCGCCTGAATCATGAGGAGATCGCGAGCAGGTGGACCACCAGCCTTGGACTGCGAATACGAGTTGTAGAAGAGACCCGACTTCGCAGAAGGCGAAGAGATCATGATCACACGGCCCTCAGAATGCGACGTGAGGTTCGTCTGAGACTGATTGGGGTCCGAGGGCCCGAACGTAGCTACCGAGGGCGTGACGGCGCTGTAAACGGACTGAGCAGACGACCCGCCCTTGTCCTTGAAGAAGGCGACCTCATCCAGAATGACGACGATGTTGGCGTAACCACGGATACCTGAGCTGGACGAGGAGAAGAACCTGATCTGACAGCTCGCCCGGCCATCATCACGCGCCGAACCCGTCTCCTCGATGTCGTGAGGAGTCTGGAACCTCATGAACGACTGCGTGTCGTGTGACAGAAAGGGCGTGAAGAAGTCACAGTTGACGAAGTGGTTGCGAATAGCGTTGTAGAGGATCTGAGACTGATCCTTGGTCGGAGCGACCGTGGACAGGGTGATCTCAGCACCCTCAGCCATCCCGTAGTACCGCTGCGGGTCAAACTTGCGCAGGAGCCGGTAGATCTCGTAAGCCCCGATGATCGACGAGATGAAGGACTTGCCAGAACGTCGACCAATAGGGAGGATCAGTCGGTGCCGCTCGTGATCTGGCTCCCGGATGTTGCATCGGCCCTCATTGAAGAGGTAGCCCATGTACTCGGCTTCGGTGAAGTTGTGGAAATGCTCCGCCTTGGCCGAGTCTCCATCGCGCCAGTTCTTGGGGATGCGAATCGTACGCTCGGAGCTGTTCAGCTCCAGGTTGTAATAGCACTTGAGGATGAACTGCTGCACCGGGAACAAGCGGATACGCTCACTAGGACCCATGTTCAACCCAAACGGGCTCTCCACGAACTCCTGGATGTTCATGGCCGAAGGGGTTTCGTCGGCCGTACTACGGCGTCCGGCTCGGCTAAATAGGGTTGAAAGATCCATAGCAAGTCACTCCGTTTGGGGGGGTCAGTCCGAGTCTCCCCCGGACTTGACGTACTTCAACGCCTCACGCTCCCACCCCTCGAAAAGCTCCTGCATGACGTCGAAAAAGCGCTGGCGCATCTCGTCTTTCATTTCGACCTCATCACAAGCCGCTGAGATCTTGTCGACCCAGAACTTGAAGAGGAGTTGGAACGTGTTTGAGCTGAAGTCAAGAGACTCGCTCATAACCGTCTCGCGCTTCTTGAAGTAGGTGTCGATCACCGCCTTGATGGACGTGATCTTCTTGGCGCTGATGGTGGTGGTATCCTTGCCCTTGCGCTCGGCCTCTTGCCGCTCGAAGTCCAGGCTCCCCGCCTCCTTGGCCAGCTCCACCATGGCCACGTCCAGGACGTCCATGCTGTCTGGAGCCTCAATGAGCTGAGTGACCAGAGCGTCGTCGCGCAGATGGCGCTTCTTGTTGCGCATGAGCTGCGCGACGACCTCATCTACCGGCTCAATCGGGATCTTGGGAGGACGACCCCTGGGGCGCTTCTTATCAACCCGCTCCAGCGTCACAACCTGCAATTTGCTTCCCATAACCAACCTCCTAAACAAAGAAAACGCAGCTCAGCGCAACGACGCCGCGACGCGCTTGAGAAGAGTCGCCTCTTCCTTGCGACCCAGGACCGAGAACATGACGCCCATCGCGTAGGTCATGAGGTAGGCCTGACGACGCATCTCATCCGAATCCTGCTTGGTGACCGCGACAACAAACTTCGAGCCGCCCGCCTTGAGCTGGCTGCCCAACTCGCGAATCTTGCCCATCGCATTGGCCTTCTTATCGGTCACCATATCCTCGCCCGAAGCGAGATGTGCGATCACGGGCTTGAGGTCCGCGCGAAGCTCGGGATGAGCGTTGCCGAGGTCGATGAGTGCTTGCTTGGTGTTCATATCAGGTCTCCAGTTGGGGAATCAGTCGAGGATGAAATCCCCGTCAAGGGTGATGTCGAAAGAATCTTCAGAACCTTCTGCATTCAACTCGAAGTCAAGGCTACCTCCAGCGGGTGCCATCTCGAACTCTCCCATGAGCACGTGTGCCGTCGGAGCTGCCGAACTGGTATCCCGAGCGGTCTCCAATGCAGTCCGCGCCGCACGTGAAGCCTCTGCCTTGGCGTCCAGGCTCTTTTGAGCCTTCTGAACATCCACAGCAGGCTTGAAGAGGTCCCCGTAGTGACCCTGGTACAGGCCGTCATGCGAGGCCTCAACCTTCGGAGTGCGTGTGTGCGCGAGCATGGTGCGGGTCTTGGCGTTGCCAGACTGAGCACGAAGGGTCTCGGCCTGCCTACGCGTCAACTCACCCGCCTGCACACGATGGCCAATGGCCCGGTCGACGGTCGAGTCGTCGTAAACCGGCTGAGCCACGAGCGGCTTGCGATAGGCCTTGCACGAGCCCTGACGGTTGAACTGACACCCGACACACTTCGCGGACTTGACCACCTGTGTCACGGTTGAAGCCGTTCGGGCGGCGCCCTGGTGGCAGTCGTCATACGCATCTGCGACCACGTACACGCGGCCGTAGAGGCCTTCCTCCTCACGCATCGCGAGCACGACCGGAGCCGAATCCACCAGGGACTCGGTGTCCATGGCACGCTTGATGTCCCGAGACAGACGCGCGCCATGCGCTCCTGACATGAGACGATCACGCATGAACCGCCCCGCCTTGCTCTTGAAGAACGCCGAAAGAGGCGGGACCGAACCGCGAGCCACGAAAGACGGGTCCGTCGCAGCCTTGATGATGGAGCTGGCCTTGCGCAACCCATCACGTGAGCTTGCAACGCGACTCGACGCTTTGCCGTCCTGCTCCGAGAGGTACACCTCCCCGAGCACATCCAGACCCACACGATGAGACAACCGGTCGAGGATCACATCCCCACCAGGAGCCTTGAGGTGGTCCTCCAGAGTCGCGAACACGCGCTTACGCGGCGTGGCCGCGAGCTGGGCGACGAAACCACGCATCTGCTCGTTGCTCACGAACTCCGGGCGCCACTGGCGATACGGAGAGTCGTGGGTCGCAACGCGAGAAGCCACGGGACGCGCGTAGGCCTCCAGTGCGAGCTTGCGCACACCCTCACCCGAGAGCTTGGCCAGACGCGTAACGGTCTGACGCAGGTAGCCATCCATCTTGTCCGCGCGTACGCCCGCGTGCGCGGCCATGCGACGCGCGAGGGGCGCGTGCGCGTACGGGCTCGTGAAGAATGTCTCCCGGTTCTCCGGAGTGAGACGGGGGAGATCGTTGAGACCCTCCCGTCCAGCCTTCTTGAGCAGCGCGGGAGACACGAGCGACGTGTCGACGTAGAGCTGACCCAGCAGGTGCAAGTGCGGCTTGAGACTGGCCAGCTTGGGGTCAGCCTCCAACAGGGTCGCAACGCGAGCGCTGTGATCACCACGGAGCATGGCCACCACAATGTCCTCGCGGTTGGAGACCTCGCGCGGGTTGGCGGTCGTAATACGCTCAGGGCTGTAGGCCTTGAACGCCTCGACAGCCTGCTTGAAGTTTACACCCTTGGTCGGGTTGTAAATGTACGGAGCATCGTACATCGCAGTCTTGGTGGAGACCGTCTTCGACCAGATACGACGAGCGACCTCAAGAGCCGCCTCCCGATCTTGCGAGGACACCTGAGCCCACATCGAGTCAAAGACCGACTGGGACTGAGAGGCCTGACGGTCCGAGGGGCCTTGAGTCAGCTCAAGGTAACGGTTGAGCGTTGCGCGCAGAGGTACGGGGTGACGCACATCCGCAACAGGACCCTGCACCAAGTCGGTGCGAAGCTCCGTCTCGGAGTACGGCATGCCCACGACGTGTGCAGGGCGCTCGGGGAGGGCCTCGATAAACGCCGACGCCTCCTTGTAGGTGGGGAAGAACGAGATGTCGGCGTACACGGGACCCAGGAGGTGCAAGTGCGACTTGAACACCGCGAGGTCCGCGTCATGAGCCACGCGCTCCTGAAGGACCTTGCCATGAGGGTTCGACATCATGATCTTGGCCCAACGAAGCTGCTTGCGCTGAAGGCGGACGTTGCCCACGACCTCCTGCATGCCCTCATGCGCCATGAGCTGACGTGCGGCGTCCTGAGCCGAAATCGCATCGCCCACGTTGGCGACCACCGGCTTGTGCTCCTGAACCGTCTCCGAGAGGCGAGCCTTGCGCAACATGGCCGTCTGGACACGAGCACGCACGGGCATGTCCTCAAGATCACTGACGTCCTTGTCGAGCAGGCGATCCTGAAGGCCGTCCCAGAGGCTCTCGCTGTAGTCGACCTCGAACGTCAGATCCTTGTGGAAGACCCCACAGCGTCCTTCTCGATTGTGTACGCAGCCCACACACGCGCTCTTGGCCAGCAGGAGCGTCGCCGCGCGGTTGCGCGCAGTGAGGCCCCGCTGAACGCCTCCGTTGGCGCAGCGAGGAAACAGACGCGCATCCAGGTACACCTCACCAAGGAGGCCACGCTCCTCCAGGACGGCGCGAACGCGATCACGCGACGCAGCGAGCGTCTTGGGCCCGAACTTGGTCTGGAGGTTGGAGATCACAGTACGAGCTTTCACGCCCGCCTGGACCTGAGCACGGGTGAAGTGCTCGACCAGGGCCACGACGTCCTCGTCTTCGAGGCGACCAAAGTGCGGACGCTCCGACCAAAACGGAGTCGTCGGCTTGGCGGGCTCTCGGTTCTGAGGCAAGAGGTGGAACGCCTGTGCGTCACTCAGATCCTTGAGATGCGCTTGCAGCTCCGGGATAGAGTCGAGGTTCTGCTCGGGGAGAGCCTCCATGTGTTCACGGTACTCCTCCTTGTCAACGTCGAGCCAATCCAGATCTGCTACTGGCTCCTCGTCAAGAAAAGTCCCAAGGTCTCCGAGATCAGCCATTGTGCGCTCCATGGTATCGGACGCTCGCCTGCTTGACGACATCCTCCTTGTACTCTCGCTCGACAAACGCGTCCGGGTTGAGACTGATCTCATCGGACTCATCAAGCATCTGCTCCGCTTCCGCCTCCTCGCTCGCCGGGATCGACAAGGTTTTGGCGTCCCAATGCGGAGCACGAAGCTCGTCATAGAGAGTGTCTTGCAATGCGGACAGCGCCTCAATGGACTCGTTCATCGACTTGCGCATCTCTTTGATGTCCTGAATGAATCCCGAACCTCCGAGCTTACCGTCCGGAGAGATCGAGACCGCCTTGATCTTGGTGAACGTCCCGTGCGCGCTAATGAGGTGCCCCAGGGCCACGGAGGTGGACCACAGGACCTTGGCCAGAGGCTTCTTGGCCTTGGGGTTGTACTTGTACTCGTCGGGAAGCACGCGGCCGTCTGGGCCCGTGTCCTTGATGAAGCGGATCTCACCGGCAGACTTGACCCTCCCGGACGCCAAAAGGTGACGGCGGGCTACGTCCTGAGCCAGACGTCGTTCGCGTTTAAGGTCTCGGGAGTTCATAGGTCATCCAGCCTTCAGGGGGTTGCCATCTGCATCAAAGAGACGCTCGACCTCCCAGCCTCCGCCCTCTCGCTCGCGCAGCTTCCAGAGATCATGCTCGGACTTGCGGATCAGCGTATCGTTGGCCACGCGCCGAAAGCCCGACAGATCACGCAGGTTCGCCACGCGAATCGTGTTCGGAACCTCCGGGACAGACGGATCACGGAAATCAATGGTGGCCTTTGGCGAGTCGTCAAAGAACGCGTCGATGCCCGTATCAGGAGCCGTCAAGGCGGACAGGTCGAAGTCGGTATAGTCGTCAGACATGAAGAAGTCTCCGGGTAGAGGGGTTCAAAAACCGGTCATCGTCAGGCCGTCCTTAGACGCACGATCTGCAATGAGGCCCGCAACTCGGCGGTCCTCCGACAGAAACGTCAGGTAGTCGAACCCACGCGTACACTGTACGCCCGAGTGCTTCGACTTGACCCCTTGCTCAAAAGCAACAAGCTGACGCTCATCACTGAAGTAAACCGTAATCGTCGACGTGACTTGCCCTACGTTGTCCAGGTAGGCCTGAGCAACGCGTTTTGACATCACCACGTGTTTGATTGAGTTCTTCATGGCCGTCAGGGTCCGAAGGGAGGCGTTAGATGGTGGTACCATTACCACTCAGTGCCCCGGACCATAAACGGATTACCGACCGCGAGCGCAGCCGGACTTGACTAGAGAGGACCTCTTGTCAGACGAGAGTGCGAGTCGGACGCTTGGTCCATTTCGGGAGGCGAATCTCGCGCAGAATGTTGAAGTTGTATCGGATGATCAGGAACGTGCGGTAGTAGTCCGCCATGATCATGAGCTTGGGAGGGATGTCCTCGCTCTCCACGCCACGCAAAGCCGCAACCAGATGATAGAGGCCGTCATGTTCGGGAGCTGTGATCTCACGTGCGGTACCCTCGACGCGAGCGTCCAGGTAATCCTCCAAGCCGTCACAAACCTCCCAAAGGTCCTCCGCGAGGTCTTCGTTCTCATCCCGAGCCAACACAGCGTCCGACCAGTTCTCCAGCTCCGTGACCAAGTGCTCTCCCAGGCGGGCGAGGTTGGCGATGAAGCGATGGCGGACGCGACCTTGAGAGATCTTCAGGATCTGCGCGACCTCAGACTGACACGTGGAGATGAACATCTCCGAGAAGATCCGGGCGTCCAGCTCGCTCATGAGCCCGTTGAGGTCCTTGAAGATCTGCTCTTTGGTGACATCCGGGATCTCGACCAGGAAGCGAATGCGCTTGATCGCGCGCTGGAGCCTGTACGACACCGCCGCCTGCGTAATCTGGAAAATCTCCGCGATGTCCACCTGCCTCTTGCCCCTGAAGTAATAGAGACGGATGAGGTCCGCCTCGCGAGAGGGGAGCCGATCCATCACCGCATTGATCTTGTCAATGTGCAGGTCCTTCCAGGCCGTGTCCGTCTCGGGAAGCGGCTCCAGGCCATCGCCCTGCGAAAAGCGCGCGGCGATCTCCTGAGGGTCCAACGGTTGGATGTAATAGCGACTCATAGCAGCTCTCCTGTGCGGTAGAAGCCCTTGGGCTCCTCAATCATCCCAACCAGCGGCTCGACCATGGAGGACATCTCCAGGATCTCACAGGCCGCTCGCACGCGATCGGGGTCCCCAGCACCCTCCAAGAGTTTGGGCTCGTCCGGGGTCTGGAAGCGCATGACCGCCTCATTGACCAGGGCTTGAGATGCGAACGCAGTCAACGTCTTACGCTGATACGCGGTCAGGTCTGCAAAGCCTGCTTTATAAATAGAATCCAAAGACCCCTCATGCTCGGTCACCAGACGAGCGATGATCTTGCGAGGGACGCGCTTGAGTCCGGGGAGGCCGTCCGACGAGTCTCCCGAGAGCGCTCGAAAGGGCAGCAGGTTCGAGGGACCGATGCCGTGGAACTGCTCTCGGACAGAGGAAGCATCATGGGACTTCTTGCCGTCCGGAGACATGACCACCACACGATCCGTCACGAGCTGCAAGAGGTCACGATCCGTCGACACGAGAACGCGGACATCATCAGGAGACCCATAGACATCCTCCCCAGACGCCGGAGCTTCCCGCGTGAGCCACGCGATGATGTCGTCCGCCTCGTACCCCTGTGCCTGGACTTGGTAGACCCTGAGCGCGGAGAGAATTGGCTTGAGAAGGTCGAGCTGAACAGAGAGGCCATCCCCAAGGGCTCCTCCGCGACCTTCCTTGTACGAGGCATGAAGCGCACGACGGCTCTCGACGTGTGCGCCATTCTGCTCCTCGTCACCCTCCCACGCTACCCAGAAACGCGCGCGAGGATGCTTCTTGCGCCAGGACACCAGCGAGCGAAGCATACCGTAGATGGCTCCTGTTGGAATCCCAGCCTCAGTGGAGAGGCCCGCCCTCACGTCGTAAACGAAGTGGGAGCGACACAACAGGTTCATGCCATCAAAAATCACGTGCTTCAAGGGGACTCCTCGTCATCATCATGAGCCCCACCTTGAGGCTCCAGGAACTGATAGGGCAACTCAACAATGACCTCCATCGACTCCAGATCCGTGACGTGAACCGTCGCGGCATCTCGATCCGGCCACACGTGCAACACCTCTCCGAGGAGTTGAGAGTAGGAGCCCTCAATAATCTGCACCAAGTCTCCTACCTCGATCTTGCGCGCGGCGAGCACCTGAAGCTGACGTTCGAGGTCCGCGATCGTCTGCTGTGGGACGTAACAAAGGTACCGACCAGAGTTCTCGGTCTTGGAAAGCACCCGAGCCACGTAGGACGACTCCTCCAGGTCAAAGTAACGATCCGTAGATAGACCTGCCTCCACGAAGGCATAACCTTCCATGACGTACAGGGTCACCCGCGTATCTCGACGGGTGAAGGTCAGCGCAGGCACGAACACCTCGACACCTCCTCCAAGAGCCTGCCCCAAGAGGGTGCGGATGTCCGAAGGCGTACGCTTCTCTCCCTGGTGGCTCAACTCCACCACGACCCATTGGCGAGACATCTTGTTTGTACCTTGGGTCATGTCTCCTCGTCAAGCAAAACACTCAAAGAACGTTGAATGCCTTTGGAGGTCGCAACGCGCGTCCTCGGCATGTCAAAACGCTTCTGCACTTGATCTTCATGAGCATCCTTGACCGGCAGCCCCCTGGAGGCCTTGGCACCGTGCTTCATGACCTGACCCGCCCATTTTCGATTGTCGACTTCGGCATGCTGGGCGGAGCCCTTCGAGCTTGGAGACGGGCTCTTACGTTGAGAGGCCGGAACCTCCGCAGCCGCCGCTTGAATCACCACCATTTGACCTCCAGTCTGTCCGAGTGTACCAATCAGAAGGGCTTGACGCAAATAGAGCAGCTCACACATCAAGCTGGTGTCGTCGGTGACCGGGTTCTTCAGGAGGTGCCGGGCGAGGTGCAACAAGGTCTCTCCCTCATAGGTCTGAGACACTCGCTTGAGTGAGCGACGGTCCATGACACCCAAACCAGTAGTGATACCATTCGCGAGCCGATACGCAGCCATCCCAACGTCGAGGACCCCTGCATGCACGCTGGCAGCAGAAGACGTTGCCAACGCCGCCTCGACGGCCGTGTTGATCGCCGTCGCGTCCTGCGACAGGGACTCCAAGACCGCGCAGTGGTGATCCAACATGCCCAAGCCGAGCTGATCACGCACCGTCGCAGAAGTCACCGCGCCGGCATACGACACGCGCTCCAACGCCGTCACCATGTCCCGCATGTGGCCCCTGCCAAACTCAAAGATCGTCCCAAGGGCCTCCGGGTCAAAGTCCAGGCCCTCTTGCGTGCATATGTGCGCCAACCGCGTCACGGCTTCATCACGCGTCGGAGACAGGACAGAGAAGACCATGGATCGGCCCTTGATCGTGTCGCGCAGCTTGTGCGGCTCCGTCGTACAGAAGAGGCCCACCAAGCGTTTGTCACGCGTACCGGGGATCGTATCCTCCATCGGCTTGAGCAGCGCATCCATAGCCTGTGCGCTCAAGCGGTGAGCCTCGTCGATCAGGTAGACGATGCGATCACCGGCTCCGAAGACGTGGTAACCAAGAGCTGCCACGAGCTGACGCACGTTGTCTGCTCCCGAGTGATTGGCGGCGTCCATCTCGCGGAAAGACGGCACATCCGCCTCCGAGAGCATCGCCTTACAGCTTGAACACGTATCACAAGGAGCTGAGCCCTTGCCGAGCTGCTCACACAACATGGCGCGGGCGAGGATACGCGCCATGGTGGTCTTACCCGTCCCCGAAGGACCAGCGAACACATAGCTACGCTCGAACACGCCCCCTGACGAGAGCAACGCCTCCAACACCTGGATCGTATTCTTCTGGCCTGCGACCTCCTCGAAGGTTCTTGGCCGATAGGTGGTGTCAAATCCCATAGAGTCGTGCTCACTGGTGCGACCTGCTCAAGAGGAGCTGGCCAGATAAGGTCTGGTAGCTGAAACGTCGAGAGGCGCGGTGTAATGTCCGTAGAACCTACGAGATATACACCACGCCTCCCAAGACGTCAACGAACGGGGTCGGAGGGTCCGCCTCAGGAAGAGGTCGTATCCACCTCGGCAACCTCCGCCACGGCAGGCGAACGAAGGACCGGCTCCGTCGCAGTCGCGTTCTGCCTCAGGTTGAGCGTGCTCAAGCGGTTGACGCCTGCGTCCCATCCGGTGCCGTGGCGGTTGAGAATGACCGGGAACGCACGGACGGAGGGCTTGCGCATCTTCCACTTGATGTCGCCGTTCTTATCCTCCTCGCCGTAGCAGCACTCCAGACAGTGATCAACCCAGGCCGCCTTCTGAGCCGAATTCAGCTCCTGCCACGCGTCCGCTCCAATCTCGATGATGAAATCGTAGCCCACATCACCCGAGACCGTCTCCTCCATCAAACACTTGTACCGGTCCGGAACCTTCATGGCCTTACCCACGATCGGCTCGCCATCGCTCATCGAGGCCTTGGTCTTGAAGATGTAGGCGATGTTCGCCCCGATGAGATCAGGGTGCATGCCGAGGTAGCCGCGAGCGATCTCAGCAACGTCGTCAGCCTTCCAGTATTCAGTAGCCATGTGTCTCTCTCCATCGTAATAGTTCGTAACAGACCTTCACGGCCTTCGGATCACAGTAGACCAATCGAGCCCACGACGTCAAGCGTAATGCCTACAGGCCACCACGACGCGTCAACTCCTGCCGGAACGCCTCCTCCCCCAGACGCTCCCACAGCTCTCCAGGGTCCTTGGCCGGCAAGACCAACCTCCAAATACGGTCAAAGGACGACCCGTGTTTCTCCTGGAACTCCCGCCAGAAGCGATCACCGCCCCAGTCCGTATCAAACACCACGCACACCGTATCCACGTAGCGTCGAAGGAACTCGATTTGCTTGACCGACACATTCGCCGTGCCCGTACAAAGGGCGTTCGGGAACACGCGCATCAGAGGAGGCAAGTCGAAAAGGCCCTCACACAGGTACACCTCGCGGGTCTTCCAGATGCTCGGCATGGCCAAGTGAGTGCCAAAGAAGAGCGCATCCACACCCGACTGATTCAGGTAGAACTTGGAGTAGTCCTTGACGTCGGGGTCCGGGCTGCGCACCTGAAGCCCACGGACCATCCCCGAAGCGTTGGTGATCGGGAAGACGATCTTGTTCTTGAGGCGCCAGCCCTTGCGGGACCAATCCTGCCACCGCTGCACGTCCTCCGAATCTCCTGCCACTTTGGGAGGCCAGATATGCTCTGGGAAGTATCCGAGACCCAACGCGCGCGCCTGCTCCATCGGGACTCCCCGCTTAGACAGGTATCCTACGGCCTTGGGGTGGTCGAGGTGTGTGCGGCTCACCTCCAGGATTTGATCGAGGAACCCCAAGTCACTCCTCCTCAGTCTCGTCTCCGAACCCTTCCAGCGGGATACGCATGCTCACGACACCCCGCTCCGGGTTATGAACCAGGAGCGCCACTCGGTCTGCCACACGCCACAGGTGACCGACCGCATCCGGGGACGCCGTAAAAGCCAAGTCCAGCAGCAGGTAGGGATTATAGTACACCGGAAGCCGTGAGGGAGTCTCCTCTTCCTGCGCACCTTCCGTCACAGGGAGAGCGACCCAACCCACACAGTCATGCGTCGACATCCACCCTCGGAACGTCTCGTCGGTAAGCTCCTCATCGGAGACCTCCTCCGGCAACTCCAGACTCCCACCCGTCAACAGCGCCGTGATGCCCACGACACCGGCGAAGACCTGAAAAGGCTCCAAGGCCGATGCGTCAAAGTAGCTCGCCACCTGTGCGACGTCCTCCAGACTCACCGAATGGGTAGTACCGACCCCTCCCCAGCCTGCCTTGACACGGTACTCATAGAGATACTTCAAAAGAGAAGCGTGGGCGCGCTCTTCTTCATCGGAGGGAGGCCGCTGCTCCAGCGCCACCTCTTCCTCGGTATCTCTATCGAGGTCCTCATCCAACGAGGCCGCCGATTCCGGCATCAACACGAACCCGGTCCTCGTAGGACGGTCAGGCTTGACGCGTACCATACGAAACTCGGTCGACCGAAGGCTGATACAGACAACTTCCAGGGCGGGAGAGAGACTGATCTGCATGATCGCGGGCGTCTTGATATGCCCATCCTGGTCCATCTGAGTCCGGCCATGCTCAAGCTGCAACATTCGAGTCAAGCTCGACATAAAGGCTCCTTCTACTGGCCATCGGTCAGGTGACCGAGGCCTTCAATTCTGACTCCAACTCCAACTCCGACTCCAGCAAAGGAGGGCCCTCGTCTTCGGGAACCGTAGGCCCTCGGAGCCACTCCACCAGCCGCTCGTACCAGGGGAGGATAGGCTCAGAAGCCTCCAGGACCCACTGAAGCGTCACCAGCTCCGGATAGACCTCCACGCCTTCATCAGACTGGAGCGTGTTCTCCAGGCCCTCCAGCACGCTCTCACGCGTATGTCTAGGATCGAAGAAGGGACATGAGCGTGCGTTCTCCGTCGTATCACACAGGTTGCCCGGCCAGTTCTGAATGTCCTCAGCGCCCAGCATGCAATAGCGAACCGAGATGTCCTTGCCCGCCTCGTTCTCCGTGATCTCCAGCAGGTTATGCGTGCAGTTGCACGGCTCAACCGCCAGACTCTCCCGGAGAAGATCCCTCCTCAACTCATACCGCAAGGCGCGGTACCTCTTGTGAACTTCCGACTCAGTGCGCATGACCATCCTTAATTCTATCCAGCTTCAGTCGACCGTTGGACCCCATCCGGCCCTTGTAGGCTACCGTCGCGTGCTCCAGGAAGCCGTCGTTATGTGTCACCAGCAGCACGTTGACGTCGAAACGCTCGCACAACTTACGCAAGAATTCTCCACAGGTGTCCACGTACTCGACGCTAAGCGCTGCGAGAGACTCGTCCAGGAAGAGGTAGCGAGCCATGCCCGTCTTCAGGAGCACCAGGATGCGCAACAGCAAGCTCTCCACCGACGCGACCCCACCACCAAACGACTGGAGCGGATCTCCATCACGGCCCGCTTGACTGGTCAGGAACGACACGTCGACCTTCCCCCTCTTCTGGCCAACTACGATATCAAACGCTACGTCTTGGTCGTGGTAGATCGCCTGTAGACCCTCAGTCACGAGGGCCGAGAAGTTGTCCGCGTACGCGTTGACGTGCCGCTCCACGAGGTGCTTGAACAGTTCGGAGACCTTATCCAGGACCTTGAGGTCCGTCTCAAGGTGCTCCAGCTCCTCCGTCAGACTCACCTCGCGCTCACCCAGGAGCGTGTGGCGCGCCTGCACGCGCGCGACGCGATCAGACAGGGTAGCCATCCGGGAGCCGAATTGGTCTTCAAGGAGCATCATACCACGCTCCTCAGACCCACGAGCATCGTCTGGTCGTGGTACGAATCCCCTACCTCATTGAGCTGGTGGAGCTTGATGTACTTGGTCCGACCTAGCGAGAGACCCAAGGAGAGGCCCCCTCGCGAGAACTTCGAGATCGCCATACGCAGCCAGTCCACATGAACCGTCAGGTGGACTGGAGTTTTGCGCTCCGTAGCCTGACACGACATCGGGACGCGCACCGTGCAGGTGGACTTGCCTCGTACATCCTGCACGGAGAACACCACCTCGGCGGGCTCTTCGAGGACACCTGCCGGGAACTCCAGGGTGAGCTGGCAGTCTTGCGCGGCTCTCATGGCGTCGAGCGCCCCGAGAGCGCCCTTGATGTCCTCCGGCTCCACGCTCCATACCTCGGTCTCCAAGATCTTGGGGCTGAGGTCCGGGATAGAGGCCAGCTCAAACGAGGGGACGGCGAACGCCAGGAGCGAGCCGTCATCACCCATGATCACGTACTGCGTGGCGGTCTTGATACACGTGAACGTGTCGACCGAAGACAGGGACAGGAACCGTAGCACCTTGGGCACCTCGGCCTTGCTCATCTTAAGGCCCGTGACGGGGCCATAGGTCACGCCCGGCTGCTCCCCGAGGTTATACAGCGCGATCACGTGCGTGTCCGAGGCAAAGAACTGCCCGGCGCTGAACTTCGAGATCTGATACTGATTGGCGCGCTCATTGTTCGACGTCTCCGTCCCGATGGCGACGCGCACGAAGCTCAAGCCCTGAGTGAAAGGCTCCACCGGGCCCGTGAGAACCAACCCAGGATGATCCTCCAGCACCGCGCCATCCTCAAGGCCCTCAAAGACCTCGAACGAAGGGAACAGGTCCGCGTCAAACACCTGGAACACACCCTCCGCGCGCCCGCAGGAGACCTCCAGGCCTTCATCTGTGATCTCCAGAGAGACCACGCCGTCGTCCACATTGCCCAACCACGCCTGAAGCCTCTTGGCCTCCACGGCGAAGTCGCCGCTACCCTGAGCCGACGAGACGCCGATAGGGACGCGCGTGAGCAGGATGTTGTCCGTGCTCGTGAGATAGAAGAGCTGGACAGCCTCCGTCTCCGTGGAGGGGCCTCGCGAGAACCGCACGAGCGTCGTGACGAGACCGTCCTTGGGCTTGTTGGACACCGCCAGCATGGCGATCTCCAGGCCCTTCTCCAGCACTACCTTGTCTGCCTCAAACCGCATGCTCACACCTCATACCGCTCAAGATGGGTCTCAGCTTCTTCCAGGGCCTCCTCGAAGAGCGCGACCTCGGCGTTGAGCTTGCGCTTCTTTTCTGCCAGGAGGTTGGGAAGCTCTTTGAGGTCCCAACCGTGCTCCTCCGCTTCGGCTCGCAGCCGGCGCAGCTCATCCTGACTCGAATGAAGCCTCGCCACATGGGAGGCCTTCCGGTCCACGAGCTTGTCGCGGCGAGCGCGCAGCTTCGAGATGCGCGCCTCCAGCTCCTGTCTATTGATCTCATCACTCATGCCACGTACCTCCTCGTACTGTATTCGTAAGTCCCGGTGCGGGCCTGATCACTCTACGACCTTACCTCCGAACCCAATCGACGCCGAAGCGTTCTTGGTCTCGGGGACAACCTCGACGCCCTTCTCAATCTTGTTCCAGCGACGCTTCTGGCGCGTTGCTTTAAGCTCCGCCTGACGCTCCTCACACATGTTCTCGAACTCGCAGTATTTGCACGCCTTGCCCGAAGGGGTCGCACGGAAATACTTGCGCTGGATGTTCGTGAACGTGTCCACGAGCTTGACCCGCATCTCGGCCATACGCTCCTCGGACAGCTCAATCCAGTCGAAGGCCTGCTCCGGATCATCCGCGAAGTGGAAGAAGAAGAACCCCACCTTGTCTGGGAAGCTACCATGACGGATCTCAAACGCCAAGGCATAGAACAGGAGCTGGTCAGGATCGACGTACTTCTCCCGATGCTTCGAGGCCTTGCCGTCAATGAGGAGGACCGTCCCGTCGGACTTGCGGATGATGAAATCCACGTAGCCGAAGAGAAAGAAATTCTTCATGAGGTGAGCGCGCAGCTTGATCTCGGACTGAGCGTAAGGGCCCAGTAGGCCGTGATCCTTGATCCCCTGGAGAACCTTCGGGACCATCACCTCGCACTTCTCCAGGCACTCCTCGCGCGTGAAGTTGCAGCGCACGTCACTGAAGTCGACGTATTCCTTGTCCAGGAACTCGTAGAAATACTTGGGCACCAGATCCAACAGGGTCTGGCTGGTCTCCGAGCCCTTACGCCACAGCTCAAGGTTGTAGAAATCCTCGAAGACCCGTTGCACGACGCTCCCCACGACGGCGTTGTGCTTGGAGTCCTTGACCGGAGGCTCGATCTTGTCGACCTTGCGCAAACGGTAGCGTTTGGGACACTCGTTGTAGAGCTTGTAGCTCGAATACGACATCCAGAATTCTTTACGGGTTCCCATGGGCGCCTCCTTGTGGCATCTAGTCGCTCGCTGCACTCAGGTAGCGCAAGGCTCTCTCGCGTACCTCATCCTCAAACCCAGCCAAGCCGCGTACCGCCGTGGCCATGTCATCTACCTGCGCATCCACAGTCTGGAGTGCGAGATTATCGAGGAACTGGTCAATGTCCCGCTGCTCCTGCTGGAGCCGCTCATGCTTCACGAGGTCGAACACCTCAGAGGCGGGACGAACCTTCAACGGGAGTGCCTCGGTGTTCACCGTGATCTCCCCTGTGATCTCGTCCTTCAAGATCTCCAACCAACCCACCCTCGGCGTTCGCTCCAGGTTGTCGTCGGTCAGGCTCCCGCGCGTCATTGACCCAAGGTTGAAGAACAGCTTGCCCCGGACGTCCTGGATACCCTGATCCAGGTGCAGGTGCCCAAAGATGAAGATGTCGGGGCTGCATTCAGCCAGCTCCGAGTAGGACTGAACCTTCTCCTTACCGTACCACTGATTGCCCTCCGGCGTCGCGTACGTGTGCGCGCATACGATGAGGATGTCCTCGTCTCCTCGCTCCAGATCCCACTCCTCCACCTCGAACACGACCTTGTACGGGAAGCCTACGACGCGAACCTTGAGAGGGTCCTCAGCCGGGCCTGCCTCGAAGACGTGATCCGTCATGCGGTCAAAGACGCCCGTAGAGAACAGCACGCCTAGCGGCTGCTGGTGTACGTAGTCCACGTTGGCGTACGGGAAATCGTGGTTGCCGGGGTTACACCAGACACGGCAGGGGTAGGTGTTGTGGAGGTCGGAGACTCGACGCACGAGGAGGTGCGAGTTACGAGAGGCCGATTTGTTGTGGAAGAAGTCGCCGTTGTCGAGCACCGCAGTGGCCTCACGCTCGCGCGCGATCTCACCGATCTGGGAGAGCTTCTCCAGACAGCTTTGCGTGTAGTCGTCGCACCGGGACTCCGGAGGACGATCCGAGATGTGCACGTCCGTACGGACCACAAACGATACCCTGGACATTAATGGACCTCCTGAGCACACGTCGGACAGATGCCCGCTTCATGCAAGAGGTCGTGAAGCTCTTTGTCCAACGCCTCCATCTCCTCGGAAGACTGGGCCACACCGAGCTTGGAATCGCGACCCGTGGTCGCATACTCCTTGAGCCGGCCGACCATCATCTCAAGGCTCCTGATCTCTTCGGTCGCCGCCGACACGTCGAGAGAGTCCGGAATGTCGAACTCCTCCACGTCTCGAAACGCTTTCACGGTCCGAACGCCATAGCGAGCACGATCGAGCAGATCTTGAGCCTGCTCCATCTCCCTGAGCGCCGTCTGGACCGTCTCCGGGACTTCAGGGACCAACACGTCCCCTATGTCGCGATAACGCCCCACAGCGTCCAGCGTGCGAACAGCGCCGCCCTGGAGACGCTCCAGCTCCGTGATCTCGCGCAAAGAGGCCTCACACGACTGCACATCCTCCGAAGACGCCACCGAAACGTTCTCGACGCCCTCCAGGAGGTCCACCACGTCCTGGTAATGGGTGCGACCCTCCACGAGCCTCCCCACCAGCGTGATCTCCCGCTCCAGGCCCAGCGCGCGATCCCACCGGGAGCGCATCTCCTTAAACTGCCTCATGTCTTCCTCGTACGTCTCGAACTTCGCGCGCTCGGCCTGGAGATCACTCAGGTCCCGCGTACGAACCTTGCGTGTGGCCTTGTGCTCTCGACGGTCACGGTCACACGACCGCAGCGCCTCTTGAACCTCGGCCAGACGGTCCACGTCCGAGATCGCCTCCGCCGCCACAGCTCCGGAGATGTCCAGGAGGAAGAGCGGAGAGAACTGGTCGGCTACCTGTACGGCGACGGACTTGTTGCCAATCTCCAGCTCCCGGAAACCGGCGTGAGCCACCTCGGAAGGCGCACCACGACCAACCAGCTCCAGATCCACCCCGTCAATCACGTAGTCGTTGTGTGATCCGCCCTTGCGCCAGATCAGATCCAGCGGCGGCGTGCCCTCCGTGGCGGGCACAGTGAGATGGACCTCACTGTGGGTGGCCCCTTCCGTCACGAAGTCATTGCCCTGCCGGTTCGACAGAGCGCCCGAGACCGCACGAATGACCGCAGACTTGCCAATGTTTGACTTGCCCACAATCACCGTGAGGCCCCGGACCTCCAGCGTCGCATGCTCAATGGACTGGAAGTTGGTGATCTCAACCTCCATGGAGCACATCTAACGTATGATTCATCAGAGCGGTGTAGCCGGTCTTGAGCACCTTCAGAGACCACACGTCCCCAGCCACAACAGGCTGCAACGTTAGATACGAATAGTACCGAAGCGCCTTACTCACACAAGCACCCTCTCGGTAACCCACTGCCACATGTGCAGTGTCCAGGTGAGACGCCACATACTCAAGCAACTCTTCCCAATTGCCAGAAAGAGAGGGGGCTCCCTCCAACCACGCATCAGGTTCTTCCCAAACCACCAAATCCTGGGAAGAAAACACCGCCGCATCCAACTCCAATACAGCGGCCAAGGACTCCGCCAAGAGGTATTGATCCGGTGCTACCCCTACAGGACGCTCCCGAGTGGTCACCCATAAAGCCTGACCACCGTCCGCATGACACCTCTTCACAGCCTCCAGCGCCAAGGAACGCCCTACCTCCGTATCCTTCGTGCGAATCCAAGACCACTTGCCACAAGGATACCCTTTCAACCTGGCATCCAGGGTTGAGTACCCCATACTCTTAAACACTGCCATGACTCACTCCTCCTCGTCGTGCGCCGTGAGGGCGTTCTCATCATCGGCGGTAAGGTCACCGAGCTGCGACAGGAGGTGGAGGTAATCCTCCTCATTCTCAACGAGGTGGGTTCTCAGCGCCTCCTTACCCTGGAAGGTCAACTCCTCGCCCACGCCATCGAAATACTTGAGCCAGGAGCCAGACTTACGAATGATCTTGCGCGCCTCGCAGATGTCCATGATCGAGCGCACCGAGTCAATCCCCTCACCAAAGCGGATCACGATGTCCGACGAGTGGTTTTGGTGTGCGCTCACCTTCGTCTTGGTGATCGTAGCGCGCGTGATGCGAGCGATGGGCTGCTTCTCTTCCTCGCCCGTCAGCTCGTTGATGTGCTTGGTATCGTACTCCGTCTTGAGCGGCTTCAAGCTCATGCGCAGCGACGAGTAATACTTGAGCGCCACGCCTCCCGACGTATCCTCATCAGGGCCCGGATCGTACTTGCTCGTCTTGATACGGCTACGGAGCTGGTTGAGGTAGATGATCGAGGTGCCCGTACGACGCAAGAGAGGGACGAGACGTCGCAGGAAGCCCGACTGGAGACGCGCGAGGAGACCGATCTGACCCTGCTCGCTCATGCCTTTCTCGTGGAGGTGCTTGGGGACCATCGCGCTCACGGAGTCAACGATGATGAGATCCACCCCTGCCTCCGCCAGCGTCGAGATGATCTCAGCACCCTCCTCCCAGGTCGTCGGACAGTACAGGTCCCAGCACTCCTCGGAGAAGTCGACTCCCAGAGACTGCGTGTAGGAGGGGTCCAGCGCGTTCTCGAAGTCGAGGAAACACACGGTGCCTCCCTCCTCCTGACACTGCACCGCCGTCTCCAACGCCACGGTGGTCTTGCCCGACCCATACGGGCCGTAGATCTCAATGATGCGACCCCTGGGGATGCCAGGACACTGACGCTGACCTGACGCTACCCGGTTACCTCCGATGAGGTAGTCGAGGAGCGGCGAACCCGTCGAGATGTACTTGTGGATCGGGGCGTTCTTGGGATCAAGAACAAGGCGGTTGTTCTTGAAGTCGATGTTCTTGTTCTTCTTGAGAGAGGCTCGGGCTTTTTCCAGAGTCGTGGACATTCGTTGTGTCTCCATGTCGTATGGCCGCGCTGTGGCGACCAAGTAGTGTGCCTTCGTTGCACGTCGTAAATGCGGTGAATCGTTCCCGCTCGTAAGTAGCCAGTCCCCTCACTCCTCTTCCGTGGCGTAGATCACGTCGTACTTCGAGTCGGGGTAGTCGAAGTATTTGCCCTTGGTGTTCTCGCCTTCGTTACGGAGATGCCCGGTCTTGCCGTGGTACATATCCTTTTCGTAGTCAAGCAGGTCATCCTCCGTGATCTCGCCACGAAGGAGCTGAGCAAAGCGACCCGCCATGAACCCACATACACCCGCGTCCGCCTCGTTGTTGTTGAAGCGTCCAGGGTTCCCGTAGAGCATACAGAACAGGTCTTTCATGTCCTGCTTGCTCATCTTGCCCGTCTCATCCAGGACACGGCGAGCGTACGCCTTGAGCTGAGGAGGCAAGTAGCAGACAAAGGGAAGCCTCCAGTCCAGGAGGATGTGCCAGATGTCCATGTAGAGGGCGTACAGGCCCGCCGAGTAGCTGCCCTTGAACGGCGGGTGCTCTATCCCCACGAAGTCAATGACACCTCCATCCTCGTGCGCACGAACCAACAGGGCCTTGAGGCTCTCCTGGTGGCTAAGGTATCGCCACGGCATGGGTGTCCTCTTGGTGGTCTTGAACGTACCTCGGTCTTCCAGAACACCAGTGAAATCTTTGGGATCGTCACTGGTGCGATGGATCGTCCACCCAAATCCAGTCAAGGAGGGGTCCAGACCGAGAATACGCATACCAAAATCTCCAAGTTGAAGTGCTACGCGAGAGCAGAAGGAGCGTCATGAGTGAGACCTCATGACGCCCCTTCTGGCCTCGAAAAACCAGAAGGCGGCCGCCGTGATCAGAGGCAGCCGCCGAGACTTCGAGTCAGCCGATGTTGGACATCAGGTCGTCGAAGTCGTCCTCGCTGTCCGTGGACGAGACGATCTCGACCTGCTCGCCCAGCTTGGACTTGATCTCGTCGATGGAGACCTGACGCGCGAGCTGGATGGTGCCGTGGTTGACGATCGCGTCCAGGATCTCCTTACGGACCTTCTCGTTGCGACGCCACAGGGCCTCACCCGCACAGGCCGTGAACGTGAGCTTTTGGTACTGCTCGCCGTTGCAGTTGACCTTCAGGTCGTGGAAGGACAGAGGGAACTCCTCGTGGATGGCCGCGAGGTCCTCGAACTTCCGGGGACCGAACTGCCACTCCATGATCTCCCACTCCAGGCCGTCGCCCTTGTCCTGGGGCTTGCCGCTGCGGTCGGTGCGGTACTTGACCAAGTACGTCCCGAGACGGATCTTGGGCGCGCCGTACTTCTGAACGGTGTACTCGCCCACAGGCTCGATGTACCCCAGACCGTCCGCGTAGTGGCACGAGGACTTGGCGAAACGAGGCGTGTCGTTCTCGCTCATCTGATAGGAACCGTCCTCATTCTTGAAGAACCAGACCAGCGCGATGCGGTCCGTCTGGTTCTCCTTGCCCTTGTAGCGCTCCAGGCGACCGTTGTTGAGCACTTCCTTGTCGCCGCGACCGAAACCGATGAAATCTGACATTGTACGTCTCCTTGGACGTTGGGAGCACTGCGGACGTTGGGACCTCTCGTCAAGACATCCACACAGCACTCAGGATTGTAGTCCCCCTGCTTTGAGGGGGCGAAACGGTGTTGTAGGTCCTCACAACACAAGAGGTATTTAACTACCTAGCTCTACGCCGACTCAACGAGCCAACGCTTGAGGACGTGATCAGGAAGCGCTGTCGCCGCCATCGTCCTCGCTGTCCGAGGAAGCCCCGGACTCAGGGAGGGGGAACGCGGACACGAGATCGCTCGTGTCCAGATCACCCTTCTTGATCGAAAGGAGGTCGTCGCGCACCGCGCGAACCTCAGTCTTGGACATCTCCAGGAGCGCCGAACGTGCTCGGGTCGCGGCGGCCTTGTTGCCACCATAGCCCTTGATCACGTCGTCTTCGGCGGCCTTGAGAGCCTCAATCATCTTTGCGTAAGCGCTCATTAGCGTCTCCGTTCGTAGGACCACATCGCCTCCAGGGAACCCACATGGTACCCGCGTCAGGCTGTGATCGGAAAAGTCAGGACAGTCCTTGCAGCACGCTATCGAAGTCCTCGATGTCCGTGATTTGACTGCTCAGCATGAAGTCCTCGTCCGTGATCGGGTCGAGGTCCTCCGGGTCCGAGGGTACGGTACTTCCCGTGCTTCTGAAAGTCAACACCGCATTTGAACTGTCTACAGCGTTTTCGGTCGTATTACGACCATACTTGGCCTTCAGGTCTTTCTTCGACGTGCTCTTGTCCGAAGCGCTCTTGAAGAGCGCGTCAAGGTCGAGGTCGTCGTCAGAGAGCTTGGGGTTGACGTACTCTTCACGAGGCTTGGGCTCCGAGAGCGCCTCAATCAGAGAGGCCTCAGACGGCTCCTTCTGGGTAGAGGCCGGAGCGGCCGCGTGATCGTGGTGCTTGTTGGAGTCTGAACCCTCAGTGCCCCAGTACGAGCCCACCTCGATCTCGGCCTTGATGAGGTCGCGCTGGAGGCGAATTGCACTCATCGTATCACGCAGCTCTTTGAGCTTGTCCGAGATCACCGTCTCCACGTGCTTGGCGTCCGTCAAGTCACGCTCCAGGCGCATGATCTCGGTGCGCTCCTCGGAGAGCTTCGAGGACACGGCGGCCTCTCGGTCTACCCTGGAGTATTTGCGCATCGCCAGGATCTCGGGGTCGTTGGCGAGCAGGTCGTTGTAAGACAGCTCGTAGTCAGCCTCGCCGCGACGAAGCTGGGCCTCAACCGTGCGGATGTAGCGCTGACACTCACGCACGTAGGTCTGCACCTCGTTGGTGAAGTTACGGCAATTGGCCACCTGATTGGTCAGGAACTTTGGGCCCCGAACCAGGGGGTCGTAGTCGAGATCCACGCGGATCTCTTCGAGGCGTTCAAACACCTCTTCAATGCGGTCGTCTTTCATATTCATCTCGTATTCGTAGGGGACACCGACACAGACACAGACCCGAAACCGCTGTGATCAACAGGCTCCAGGTAGACGTGATCTTAGCGGGATGAGACTCGACAGGTCAAGCGTCTTTGTCCTTAATGTCCTTAAAAGCCACATCCTTGAACGTGCGAGCCACTTCGAGCAGCTCCTTGATCGGCATGCCGACACGGCGAACGGGCATCCTCATGTCCGGGTCCAGGACGACGCAAGCCGCCCATCGGTGGTGACCGTCCATAATGTAGTGGTCCGAAGACACGATCACGGGAACCTTGGTCAGGAACGCATCGTCACCGCTGCGGGCGCTGGACACCATCCCCTCTACCTTTTTCGAGCTGATCTCACGCTGAGTCGCGCGGAGATCCCCTACCGGGAGGCGACCCGACCGGACAACCACTCCCCGGTCACGAAGCATGGCGACGAACACGGGCACACGGCGGGCGTCTATCTGGGGCATCTCCGAACGGGGAATCCCCAGATGAGCGCGGCAGTGGCCAGTCTCCTCGCACCAGTCTTCCGACGCCGCCATCAAGACGCGCTGCAAGGCTACTGCGCTGGTCCGAACACCCTGGACGGACAGATTGGCGTGCGTCACCTCGGTAGGAACCACCGAGGCAATACGAGCGATGTGAGATGTCAGCTCAGGGCGCTGAAGGGCAAGGTTCACGAGCTGCTCGTACAAGGTAGGCATGGTATTCCTTCTCCGGATAGTAGTGGACATACCACGCTCCATATCGACTGATTAACCCACAAGGTCTCGCAGGCGCTTGGCGAACTGCGTGTTGCGTCGGGTGACCTCGTTGTTACTGACGGCCTTGACCACGCTCGACCAGTCTCCCAGCATCACTACCTTCGTCTTGGCCCTCGTGATCGCCGTGTAGAGCAGGTTGCGTTGAAGCTGCACCGAGTAGGAGTCCACGAAGGGCAAGATCACGTAGTCAAACTCCTGACCCTGTGACTTGTGGATGGTGATGCAGAAGGCCAGCTTGAGCATCTTGTGCGTCTCTCCGAACTTGACCGGCACGACCTTGGTGTAGCCGTCACGGATGCGGATCATGACCTCCTTGTTCTTGCCGTCGATGTCCGTGATCGTCCCCTGCTCCCCGTTGTAGACGCCGAGGTCGTAGTCGTTGTTGGTCACGATCACGCGGTCGCCCACGCGCCACGTCACCCCCTTACCAACCGAAGCCGTCTTCTGCCCCGTGTCCGGGTTGAGCACCTCTCGGATCGCCTCATTGAGCCTCGTCACCCCCAGCTCTCCCGCCCATCGAGGAGACAGCACCTGGAAGGTCTCCCCCCGCTCCGTTGTCCGCTGAAGCTCCTCCACGAGCTTCTTGATCTGGACCTTGATGCGAGCATCCGAGGAGACCTCACGAAACTCGAAGTCCTTGTGGGACCTCGCAGGGGGCTCCCCCTTGTTGATCCGGTGCGCTCCCAGGATGATGCCCGAGGTCTCACCCTGCCTGAAGATGCGCGTGAGGTTGACCTGAGGGACGACACCCGAGCGAATCAGCTCGTGAAGGACGTTGCCGGCTCCCACGCTGGGGAGCTGTGCGTGATCCCCCACGCAAACCAGGACCGTGCCCGGCTTGAGCGCTCCCAGGAGGCGATAGAGCAGCTCCTGGTCCACCATCGAAAACTCATCCACGAGGACCGCATCCACACTCAAGGGGTTGTTCGGTCCGTGGGTCCAGGAGTCACCCCGGTACCCAAGGGCCCGGTGAATCGTCGAGGCCGAGAACCCCACCACGGTAGAGAGCTTCTTGGCCGCGATGCCCGTGGGACTGAGCAACTCTACCCGAAGGTCCGCATCTCGAAAGAGCTTGACGATGGCGCGCGACACGGTGGTCTTACCCGTACCAGGGAGACCCGTGACCAGCACCACAGGGTGCTCAGCTATCCGCGTCACAGCCTCACGCTGCTGCTCCGAGAGGTTGATCCCCTGGATGCGCTCGTAGTCGTCCAGAAAGCTCACCGTGTCCACGGACGCCAGGGGAGAGTTCGCCTTGAGCATCTGAACCATGCGATCAGCCGCCTGCGTCTCCACACGGTACAGGTGGCTCAGGTAGAGACGGGAGCCATCCAGCTCAACGCGTCCTCGACCCTGTAGCTCCTTGATCCCCATGGCCAGCTCCGTCTTGGTGATCGGCCTCCCAAAACCAACGAGCTTGTCCGCGTGCATGGCCTTGCCCAACTGCGTCTTGATCAGCTCATTGAGCGTCAGGTAGAGGTGACCCTCCGTCTGCGCGACGCGCTCCAGCACGTACTCGAAGAGGCCCGCGAGACGAATCGAAGCGCACGGGTCCACACCCATCTGCAACGCCAGACGATCCGCAAGCTGGAACCCCGCGTACGGGACCTCCATGATCACGTACGGGTTGGCCTTGAGTCTGTCCAGGGTCTTGGCTCCCCAGAGGTCGTACGCCCCCTTGATCACCTTCTTGGGGATGTCCTTCTGGAGCAGCTCCACAGCCACGCGACGGTAGTAACGCTGCTCCTGCCAGTTCTCCACCAGCTCCTCGCGCGCGCGCTGCGAGAGTCGAGCAACCTCAACCAACCGCTCGGGCTCCTCGTCCAAAACACGCAGCGTCTCCCCTCCAAACGTCTCCACCAATCGCTTTGAGAGCACCGGACCGATGAACTGCACGTGCGATTGCAGGTACTCCATGAGGCCTCGATCCGTGGTCGGGAGCGACACAGACAGTGACGCCGCCGCAAACGTTGGGCCCCACTTCGTATCCTCCCAGGCACCCTCCAGAGTGACGACCTGTCCAGGAGCCGGCGTGTCCACCACGAACGTCCCCTTGACCTTCTTGTTGCGGTGATCGGAGGAGTCCTCCAACAAGAAGATGAAGAAGGTCCCATCCTCGCTGCGGAAGATGAGCTTCTTGATGAGCCCGGTGAGTTCCATGTGTAGTCCTTGATTCGTATATCAGTCGTAAGGTCGAGCGTCAGTCAAAGCTCAGGTAGAGCATATCACTCCGATCCGCGCGAAGGTCCAAGCCTACCATAAGACCCGTGAGGGGGACCACAGAAGCGAGCCGCATATCCTCTCGCATTTCGTCCCACGGACCCAGCCCCTCTTCCGGAAGGACATAGGGGAGGCTATGTGCTGCGACCCCCAGGCCTGCGGATTTGAGCCACCAGAAGACCTCCCGCCTCTTGAGGTCGGGCATCTCCGAGGCCTCGTGTGCCCAAAAGACGAGGTGACGGCATACGCTCGCCTCCGCTCGGTCCTGAATCGAGAGAAGCCTACGTAGCGTACCCTCCACCGACTCGCCCTCACTCCTCAGGCGAGCACTGAGACCCACCCGACCCGTCACCACCCCCGTGTACGTCGCTCCGGCACCCGAGAGCTGCCTCGCAATGCCCCGAGCCAATACGGCATTCGGAGTCACTACCTGAGACACCGCACCCTGGAGCACGATGGACTTGAGCGCGCCGCTTTCGTAGCGCACGGACATCTCCAGCCCCTCAATGACGTATACATGCAACAGGGAGCGGCCACGAAGACCGCCCCCCTTGACCACCCACTCCATGAGCTTCTGCTGTACCTGATCTGGCTCCATGCGACCTCCTGTGGGGCGTGATCTTACCACAGAGGAGGTCACCGGTCCAGGCACTAAGCCCTCAAGTAGATGTAATCCGGGTCAAGATAGAAGACCTTGATCTCCTGGACGGCATCAAGCAGCTCCTCCTCGTGATGTGTCAGCCGACCCAAGAGCCCCTCCTCACGAAGATGGCCCGCGTCATAGTCACTGGCGACGGTCTGGAGAGCCAGGAGAGGAGTCAGGACACGCGCGCGCGCTTTGGAGAGCGCTGCGTCGGAGAGGTCCAGGGGACCAAACATCTTCGTCAAGAGAGACATGGCGTTGTCCAGGAGCATCCCGAAGTGCCGACCATCTGCGTCAGACCTTCCTCTCAAGACGTCTTGAGCGCGGCGGTGCGCTTGAGCGACCAGGGCATCGAAAGCTGGGAGACTCATTCCGAACCTTTCGTGTGCGTGGGGATGAGCGAGGACGCGTCCAGGAGGTCCACACAGGTCAACCGAACCTCTCGGTTCTTGAAGCGGTCCAGCAGCGTCTCCAGGGGGACGAGCCGGCCATCCTGCTCCACGTACCAGTGTCCCTTGGCATTCTTACGCAGAACACCCTCTTCCAGGAACGAAATCTCCAACAGGTTCACAGCCTACTCCTCTTGTTGGGCTTGGCGCCTCTCCACCACACGCTTGTAGTGCGCGCACTCACGAGAGTCCGGAGCACGCCTACACTCGGACTTGTGCTGGATATGATACCACGCATCACACGACGCCGCATGACGATGTGGACACCGGCGCGCATAAGAAGGCGTCGTACACGAGAAGGCCGCGAGAGCTATGACGGGTATCAGAAACCTCATTCAGACCCTTTCGCGGTTCCGCTCAATGGTCTTGGCGAGATCCAGCGCGAGGTGACCGGCGCGGGGGAACGGCACGCTTAGGATCTTGTCATAGAAGTTCCCCATGACGACCGTGCCCAGAAGCATACCCTTCTCCTCCTCGAAAGTGACCTCGCAGCGTAGCGAACGTGGCGAACCGCTACTAAACTCCAGGCGAATCACACAGTAATCAGGTCGCACCTCAATCTTGGGCCGGCTCAACATGCCCTTCACGTTGAGCGCATTGAGTAGAATACTCGGAAGCTCCGCATAGAGCGCCTCAAGAGCCTTCTCCCAGGGACGGTCGAGTTTCCCCGAAGTCTTGGAGAGGCTGGCAATCACAGGCTTCAAGTGCGGACGAAGCTCGGGGTTAGATGTACCAAGGCGAATGAGCTGCGTGGCGATGTCAGACATGTTCAGGGCTCCAAAGAACAAAGAGGGTGATGCGAGAAATGCCGCATCACCCTCTCATTATTGATAAATTACCGCCAGGAACCGTACGTCAGCCACAGCCCGAGTTGCCACAGTCACGGCAGGTGGAGCACCCAGACTCATAGACGACGTTCTCCGAGCCACACGCAGGACAGGAAGCTCCGACCGCCTTGGCACCGTCTGCGATGTGCTCCGAGAGGAACTTTCGCACGGCCGTGAGCGTGGTCGAGATGTAGTCTCCGTCCACGTCCGACATCGCAGCCACGACGGCCGGAAGGCCCACACCGTGTCGAAGGCCCATCGAGATCAGCTTGCCCAGCTTGACGTGGTACGCGTCGCTGTGGAGCTTCTCCACCTGATCCAGCACCAAGTCGTGATCCAACCCCGACGCCAGCAGGAGCTTGTTCACGCTCCGGAAGGCTCGATTGAGCGTCACGTACTCGCCCTTGGAGTAGTCGTTGCTGTGAATCCAGAACGCGATGGGGTTGAGGACATCACACGGCAGGTAGCTCAGGTGGAAGTAGAACTTCGAGCCCTCGCGCTTGACCTGATGCGTCGGACCATTGCTGAAGACCTCCGGGAGCTTGACGTCGCGAATGATCACACCGTCCTCAGTCAACGGAGCATCCTCAGAGGTGCAACCCGCGTGAATGAGAGAGCGCACGAGGTTCCCGTGCTCCGGGACGAACGGACCCTCCTCGCCCTCCTCATCGCTCACGACCGCGAGAACCGCCTCCATCGTACCCGCACGGTACGTCGTGAAGCCGTTAAGGCCTCGCTCCCATGCCGACAGGTAGAGGTCCTGGAAGTCCTCGAAGGGGTAGTCGTTGGGGAGGTTACACGTCTTCGACACGGACTGGTTGAGGTACTTCTGGACCACCGCCTGGACATCCACGTGCGTGGACACGGGGAGATCCTGAGCGGTCACCATGTAAGGCGCGTTGACCTCCTCAGGGTAATGCTCCAGAACCCAGCCGTAGCCGTAATCGCGCACGGGCTCAATGAAGCACAAGCCTCGGTTGTGAGGCTCGTAGTACCACGTACGACCGTCGTACTCTCCGCGCCACACGGTCGCGTCACCTGCCAACGTGCTCGGGAGGAGATCCCGGACGTTATCCACGTTGAGACCCTCGGGCCATTTGTCCGTGATCACGGTACGCTCGAACCCGTGAGAGAACACCGGCTCGATGCCGTTGCTCACCATGTCACAGATAACGCTGGAGTTGCCCAGCGGGGGGTTCGTCGTCGTCTTGAGGTTACGCAAGCCATGCTCGACCATGAGCGCGCGCACGTCGTCATCCAGGTCCGCGAACTCCGTCCACCACGGCGTGTTGAAGAACTGCTCCGCGTCAAAGGCCGGTGCCGGCCCACGCTCGGCAGCCAGCAGCGCGCTAGACTTCCAGGTGAGGTTCTCCTTGCGGCGATTGATCTCCCGGACAAAGGCCAGAGACTCCTCGGAGCCGTACGTCATGCCCAGCATGTAGTGCACCGAGCCCAAACCGTTGATGCCCATGCCGTACTGACGCACGTTCTCCAGGGCCCAGCGGTACTCATCAAGAGGCACGTTGCCGATGTCGTTGACGTTCTCCAGCATGCGAGCGAACGTCTGAATGTCACGCTCATACTCCTCGAAGTTGAACGTGCGGTCCTCGTTGACGTACTGCACGAGGTTGAGCGAGCCCAACAGGCACACCGTCGTCGTGTAGGGGTTACCACCGATCTCGCCGCAGGGGTTCGTGGCGTTGTTCCGACCCATGTAGAGGATCGGGTTGGTGTGGTTCATGTTGCCTTCGTACAGGATGCCCGGCTCGTTGCGGGTGTACGTCGACGCCATGATGAGGTCGTACAGATCACGCGCCTTCACGCGCTTGTAGACCGTACCCTCGAAGCTCAGGTCATACATCGTGTCGTTCTGAACCGCGTTCATGAACGCGTCGTCGACCACCACGGAGATGTTGAACTTGGTCAGCTTGCCCTTGGTCTGCTTGGACCGGACGAACTCCTCGATGTCGGGGTGCGAGATGCTCAGGCACCCCATCTGCGCGCCCTTACGGGGCATCGCCTTCTCCATCGCTCCCAGGAGATCCTCCGACTGAGGCAGGTGGTTCGTGATCGAATCGTTGTAACCGTCCGTGTCCCCACGCACGATCATGTCGGCCACCTTGTCCCAGACCTCCATGTACGCGATCACGCCAGGGTGGCGCACGCCGGTTCCCTTGATAAGGGAGCCACGGGGACGGATGAAGTCAAAGTTGATCCCGTAGCCGCCCTCATTGGCCAGCGTACGCGCCTGCGCCGTGAGCGCGACCATGATGTTGGTCAGGTCATCGGGCGTGTCATGAGAGCCCTCAAGCTCCACAGGGATCACATACTTGCCGTCCGGGGTGGACTTCTCATACGAAATCTTGGCTCCCGTGATTCCGCCCTGAATAAAGCAGTTGAGGAGGGTCGCGTTGCGGTACGAGGTGCCCGCGTTGGCCGTGATCCGACCACCCGTGGTGGCCTTGAGACCAATCGCCTTCCACAGGACCCCCTCCGGGTCCACGTACCAGTCCTCCGGGACACCCGAATCCTCAGCCTTCTCGTACAGCCCCACCTGAGCGTGTGCCTCCTCACCCTTCGCAAGGTACTCGAAGCGCACCATCGTCTTGAGGAACTCGTCCGCGTAGCGTGTGATCTGGTCCGGGGTCGCACCGTAATTGGCTTCAACCTCAGCCAACGCGCGCGTCACGCGTCGGAAGGTCCCGAGCGGGGTCTCGCCGTTGTACTGGTACTTGGACGCCCAGTTCTCCCTGGCGAGGCTCGTCGTAAAAATCATCGTCTCATCCTGTCTGTCAAGGTCGGTTAGAATTCATGAACAAATGCAACGCGGTACAGGCTTCACCACCCGTCTTCGAGAGGACCTCTATCTCGCACAGCTCCGCGTAAGCTGTACGCAAGGTCGGGACGTCCCATGCCGCTGAGCGGGAGGAGAGGTCCGTGTACGCTTTACCAGATACTCCCAACATCTTGGAGATGTCCGACTCCGCCATACCCGAGGATCGAGCGGAGACGTAGTAAAGGGTCTGCTGGCACATCTTCAAGAGGAGAGCTACCAACGGGAGAATCGCCCACGCGTCCTGCGTCTGGTGCAGGTAAAGCGTCAGGAGGCGATCTGCCGTCTCCGACTTCCTCGCCGCCCACGCGTCTACGATGAGCCAGGGCTTGAGCGACTCGTGCTGTACCAGGACCCTCGTGAGGTCGTCTGGCTCGATCACGCGACGCTCTCCCATGAGCAGGAAAGACTTCGACAGCTCCATGGTCAACGCGTAGGGATCTGACCCCACGTTCTGAACCAACGCATCCGCCAAGTAGTCCTCCAGCTCGTACCCTCTCCTCTTCGCCCACGCCTTGACCCACGACCCCAGCTCCCAGGGTCTCGGTGACGCGAACGTCTCTTTGACATCACAAACTACCTTGTTATACCACGCCGCACGGCGCCCCTTGGACACGAGCACGAGCACACGGCCATCCTGACCTTCATAGCGCTCAAGCTCGACCCTCAGCGGCTGTTTGGCCGCGTTGGCTCCCCACAAAATCGTGAGGCTCGGAGGTGCAAACAGTCCCGACGCGAACAAGGCCTGCTGGGCGTTGTCCGAATGCTCCGGGATGTCATACTGCTCGACCACGTGACCACTCAATATCCTGCCAGCCCTCTCCAGCTCTTCACGAGCATCGAAGAGGAACCCGCCTTCCATTTTGACCACGGAGGGTCTCTCCGCCCAGCGTATCGTCATTGAGCCGCCTCCTTGATTTGGAGAAGACAGCTCAGGACATGATGCTCCTGCTTGAGGGGCAGATGCGCCCGCCGGGACAATACACGAGACTTTGAAGCAATATCGAAAACCCGTAGCCCCAGACGGTCCGCCAATTCGATCATTCCTGGAAACACTTCGTTGACCCCCGATTGAGCACACACCAGCTCATACGTGAGGTCTTCGATCACGCGTATCCAGTCTGCCGGCTCTACCCCATCTTTCTCCAGGTGCATCTTCACCAACGCCATGAGTTGCCAGTCCGATACACGAGGGAGCTTGACGAGCAGCTCGCTCAAGTCTCGACGCATTTCCGCCCCCTTGCGCACGTAGAACTCCACGCGACCGGGAACCCCTCGGCAGAAGCCCATGAGGTCCTCGACTTGCTCCGGCGTCGGCTTCTTGGAGAAGACCTTCTCGATCACCTGAGGGACAACCTCTCGCATTTCATCTGGACTCAAGCGCCCGGCATAGACCTGCACGCACCGCGACCGCACCGTTGGGATCAACCCATCGAGCTGGTCGTCATTGAGCGTGAGGATGAAGTGGAGGTAGGGCGGAGGCTCCTCAAGGGTTTTGAGCAACGCGTCCGCCCCCTGTACGGTCAACCCCTCCACGTCACGTAGGACCACGACACGAGCGAGGCATTTCACAGGTGCCTTCACTCCGAAGTCCAACGCGTTACGGATCTCGTCCACCTTGGTCACCGTCTCGGGCTCCAGGTAATCGAGCTGTGTGCCCGCTTCAATCCTCCCCAACGCCTTCTCAGGCTCTCCCAGGAGCTTCGCCGCGTACTCGCGTGCGAGGCCTATTTTGCCCACTCCAGCGGGCCCCTCAATCAGGAGCACTCGCGGCACGTGAGGCAGGGAATCCAGCGTACGGCGTTTCAATCTTCTTCCATCGTCTGATTCAATCGGCCCCATCAAGCGAAGGGACGGCTTCACATCATGCCCTCAAGGAGCCGTTGAGGTCAAGAAGAAAGGCGCCTCACGTACCCCCTCAAGAGGTAGTGAGGCGCCTATAATGCGAATCCGAAGAGGCTCAGAAGGAGATGGAGCCGCCCGTGGCCACCGACCAGGAGAAACCGCACTCGGTACAGCGGAACTGACTCATGGCGTTGGCTCCCTTGGTCACCGCCATGATGTAAGCCGTCATGCTGCCGCAGCCCGTGGAGCCGTGTGACATCTTGCGGCGACAGCCCATGTTCGCCACAGCATGCGTGGACTCCATCTTCTCCAGATCACTCTTCTCGACGACCTCTTGGGTCTTCTCAGTCTCATCGCTCATGTTCAACTCCAAATGTGTGTGCGCGAATCAGGAGATTCCCAACTCGTCAATCAACGCGTCGCACGCCTGCTCCGCGATCTCGGAGGCCTCAAGCCCTCCGTCAAGCTCCATCCGTCGGATCTCCTGACCACCCTCCATGAGGCGCGCGATCACGAGAACCGTATCAAGGTCGCACGCGTCAATGCCAAATTGCAAGCGGTACCGCGTACGAGACGCCTTCACGGTCGCCTCGGTCCAGTGGTTGGACTCGCTGACCTTGTGGGCCGTAAGCTCCGGGACCTTGCGCAGGATCTTCTGACTGACCTGAGCCAAGCTCGTGCAGTATTCACGCAGCGTATCAAAGAGAGAGTCGCTCGCGATTCGACGCATCGAAGCGGTCCGGAGCACCTCATGGTCCGACAGACGTGCCAACTGAGACGCCGCCTTGAAGCCCGGCATGAGGCCCGCGCGCTCCTCGGGGTGCGCCTCCATGAGTTGTCCAAGGATGTTGGCGACCTTGGTTGCGTGGCTACGGAGAAGCTGATTCTTGGTGCTCATGGGGGATACCTGCTCGTTGAGGGGGCTTTAGTCGTCTGACAAGAGACTCCCCCTACCAAAACAATACCGAACCTCAGCCCTTCTCATCGGGGGACGTCTGGTCCGAGTGAGGCTTGACGATGAGCCGCGCCTCGTACCCTTTTCCAGCCTGCATCACGTGGAGGACCTCTACGATCTTGAACATCCCGGCAATACGACCCGTATCCTGCTCGATGAACTCGAACCAGATCAGGTCTCCCTTGCGGAAAATATGAGGCAGGTTCATGAGCCGGGGCCCCTGCCACACTTCTGGACAGTATACGCGTGTCATCAGGGGGAATCCTCCCAGGCATCCAAAACGGCCTGATCAAAATCACGCATCGTCGTCTGAAACGTCTCCGCCTCCTCCGGGGTGGTTCCCCAAGGCGGGAGATACCTACCTTGAGGGCCCAACGGAGGCATCGTCTCCAACCTGTCCGACCAGCCCTGTCCCGGCTCCAGATCCTCGTCAGCAAACGTCTCAGGAACCTGCTGACCCCTCACCCTCAAGAGAGACGTAACCCTGAGAGGCCTCGTCGTAAAACCAAGAGCATGAAGCAGAGGACTGTCTAGCGCATCCATCAAGAACGCCAGATTCCCCAGCGTCTCTGCCGTGATCTCCTCACCCCTCACATCCTCGTGGAGGCTCTCGACCGTGAACCGGCTGCGGTCTGCACTGAACCTTTCAGAAACCGCAGCAGACAATACAGACTGAAGCCCTTGCACCGGAACCGGCGTACCCGCGAACTCGAAGTTCGCCCTACGAATACTCTCCTCGGTCAGCGTCAAGAGAGAGTACAAGGCAAGGAAGCCGCTGTAGTTCCCCGTGCGCGTAAGGAGGTGAAGGAGGGTGACAACCGGGCCTCCTTGAGCACCTCGATCCATCTCTCCCAGGAGAACACGCCGAGACTGGATCACCCCAATGAGCGGTTCGTCTCCCTCCTCCAGGGCTTCTAACCTGACCAGCTCATCCTCGTACGCGTAGGCCGCCAGGACCCACGTACAGATGAACTGAGTCAGCGGAGAATTCGTCCGGAGGTTGTAGCTGCGGAGAGGGTTGAAGGTTTCATTCAAGCGTTCCCAGACGCGTTCGCTCAAGGTCTCCAGAGTCAGCGGTCCGGTCTCCAGAGTCAGCGGTCCGGTCTCCAGCTCGATCTCCTGCTCGGTCTCAATGTCGGTCTCAGTCTCTTCACTCATTTTGGATCTCCCATACGTTGGATTGTGTAAAAGCACGAAAGGAACTGATCACGGGCCACGTCCACGCTCCAGCTCGGCAAGGTTGAGTTGGGCACCATGTCCCGGAAGACTTGAGGATCTGGAATGGACACGCTCGTGTACCGAACCCGAACCTCATCACTCAAGAGCATCGACAGCTCTACCTTGAGCGTCATCTGGTCCACTTCTCGTACGAGGTCCCCATGCTCCAAGGTCAAGCCAAAGCACGGAGCGATAGCGTCTCGAAAGAAGCGCTTCTCAAGCTCCATGTAGTCCGGGAGATGTCTCTTCAAGGGGGTCGGGAGGTCGTGCATGTAGGCCTCGGTCGCATCGTGCAAGAGCACCTCAAGCAACGCGAGAGGGTCCTTCACTCCCAGCTCCGACTCAGCCAGGGAAACGCACAAGACGCTGTGCTCGGCTACCGTGAACAGGGGCCCCTGATTCCCGAAGCGGTACTCCCGTGAGAGCCCCGTCGCGACGTCCTCAATGCAAATCTGCTCAGGTCCCGGTGACTCGAAGTTCACCGAATGCCCGCTCAAGGTGTGAAGCAGCATTCTCTCACCCCTTCATCCTGATGCGAACCTTGCGCCGTTGCTTGCAACCCATCGCGTAGAACAGGTCTCCCAGGCTACGGATGATCACACCTCTGGCTCCGATCACCTTACCTCGGTCGTCAGGTACCACATCAATCGTGTAGATCGTAACTCCGTCTTCCTCGGTCTCATGCACATCGGCGTACTCGGGGTACTCCACCAGCGCCTCCACGAAGGATTCCAGGATGGGCTTCAGCTCAGGGGGTACAGGATCGGCATACAGCATCGTCAGCTCCTTATGTACTTCTGTTCAAGAGGCGGGCTCTCTCCCACCTTCTATACAGTCCTACGCAAAGCGACGCTTACCCGTTCGACATAATCCTTCCAGCCGTCAAGCAGAGGCTCGTTCAAAGCTCTCCTCGACACACCCGACCCCCTGATTGTCTCGGACACTCTCATGCCCGATCACGGCTCCCCTGACCTCCCCCTTCACAGGGTTCGACCAAGAGGACCTATCTACTGCGTGCTGATCACGAGCCCCTCACGGGTCCCACAATCCTGATCATCTCAGGCAGCCCTCAAGCTGCCCCACATACCTGTATGCGTACGGGCAACCCCGTAAGCATCCCCTGAACCCCTGAGATCAAAGACCCCCTGAGCACCTGAGAACCTGGACGACAGGTGACACCCTTCGCCTGAGGCTCGTACTTGAACCTCATGACCAAGCTTGCTGCTAAAGCCGCTCCATCTACTGATGGTGCTTCTTCTGTTGCTGCTGCTGATGCTACTGCATCTGCTGCTGCTACTGATGCTGCTGCTTCTTTTGTTTTTACTACGGTTTTTCTTACAGGAGTCATACGAGGACTGAAGACTATAGATACCTACGGGGTAGGTATCGTCTATCAAGAACCTTCTCTCTACTGAGGTAGAGAGAGAAAGAGAATTAGAAGATCCAGAGATGTTCATCTCACCTGTCACGTCTTGGGAGACATCCAGAAGGGAATCTCTTCTCACAGTCGTGAGGGGTCCAAGGGTGACGGACTCAAAAGGGGCCTCAGAGGACGCAGGAGCGTCACAGGAGGTCTTGAGAGTCTTTATGAGGGTGAGGGGTCGCATTTGGTCTTGGAGTCTCTTAGAAGGGCCGTATGGCCGTCTGGGTGTCTTGAACGTTCTTCGTACCCTTTGCCAGTTCCGGGTGACCGTCTTGAACGAATCATCCGTAAGTCAACCGGCAGCACCTGTCACAGCGAAGGGAGCGTTGAAGGACCTGTTCAGTCTCTCAACGAGGTCGCCTCTACGACCTCTCCAGGGCTCTCTTCCTGCTTGCCGTCTTCTGGGCCTCCTCCGAAGAGGAGCGATCCATGAGCAACGAAGGACAGTCACGTACCAGCAAAGGGAGTCACCGGATGAAGGGGCGGGAGACCTTGACGGCCTTCCGTGAGCGAGATCCAGTTCCTCGTGTTGAGCTTTTTTGATTAATGAGAGGAGACAGCAACCTCTCGCACGGTGTCTCGTTCAGTACCTGCCGCGTCCAGGAGAGGAACACGACAGCCTTCACCGTCTCCCCGGTCATTACCCCGAGGCAAGACGGAGTATGCACGCCCCGATCATAAGGGTCAAGAGCTTGTCAAGAGAAAAGGCCTTCCCCACGAGAAACCTTGAGAAGGTTCCAAGAGGAAGGCCTTGTAGGAGGAACGAACCGATCAACCAGTCTGGTGAAGACTCAGGGCCGCCTTGAGTGTCCTCTCGCGCTCCAGTTCCAGAAACGAGAGGTCTACCTGGGACACGTTCTTTTGAGCGTCGAGGGCCTCTCCAAGGCGTCTCATGACCTCCAGGCGGGCACCGGCACAGAAGACTTGTAGCGGGCAGTTCAGGCACTTGGAGGAGGTCTCATCGAACAGACCAAGGCATCTCCGGGTCTTGAGAGCCTTCAGGAAGCCCTCCGCGTCCTCATTCAGGTGCTCTCGGATGAGCTGACGCCGAGTCGTACCCACCTCTGGTCCCGTGAAGAACTGAAACGGAAGACGGTCAGGCTCCACGACGGGCTCGGGCTCCACGACGGGCTCGGGCTCCACGACGGGCTCGGGCTTGGGCGCTGGAATGACGGCAGGAGGAATCAGGGGGTATTTTGGCTCGTCAGTGTCCGTCTCATGCTCTCGGATGAGCTGCTCAAGGACGTCAGGTAAATCCCGCTCCAAGGAGAGGGTCAGGAGCCCGGACCTACGAAACTGATTGCCGAGCTTGAATTTGCCGCTCAACGGCGAGGTGTCCACCATCTCATACTTGAGAACACCTTTCTTGAGCAGATTCCTGAGCTGAAGCGCAACCAATGCCTCGCAATGCGTAGGCCTGTAGTCATCTGCATCTGCGCGCAGATCCTTGACCCTGCGGGGCACCGTCCACGTGCTCCGGGACTCTATCGTTATGAGCTGCGACCACAAGAGGCTCGCGTCGTAGGGAGTCACCCCGAGCACGGTCGTGAACTCTTCGGGGCTCACGTGGTACGCCTTGTTCTTAATGCGCATCGTTCTTCATCTCCTCTCTTCGGTTCTGCTGCTACACGTAACCTGTATACCACAAAGGAGGGAGAGCGTAAAAAGAGAATCACTTCTTGAGTCGCTCCAGGAGCCAGCTCTGGAAAGCCTCCGCGAAGGAGTGGGGGTCGCGCACCGAAATCACGTCTTCCTGAGGGAGGTATCTGACGTTGTGCTGGTAGCCCACCACGAGGACCTCGACGCCTTCCTTACGAATGTCCTCGTGCATGGCTCGGAGGACCTTGTGAGCCGCTAACTTGGTCAAGGAGCCTGGAGAGGTGTCCCCGTCCGTAATGAGCACCAGAAGGCGCCTCTTCTCTGGCCGAGCTTTTATGCGCTGGACCCCCTCCCAGAAACCATCCATGAAGGGCGTGCCGCCACTTGCTCTGTGTTGGAGGAGGCGGGTGAGGTCGTCGGGCCCGTTGGAGTCCTCGAAGTCATGAAACAACGGGAACTGGACGGGTTCGGTGCGCGTGACGTGGCTAGAGAACCTTGTGCGGTCAGGCGCGTGGTAGCCTCCGGGGTTTCGGTACTCGTAGGGCGTACCCTGAAAGCCGATGGCGCTCCAGGGCACCCCCAGATCGCCAAGGAGCATCCCGAAGATCATTAGGAGGTTTGTGGGCGTGTCGCTTTTCATGGACCCGGAGAGGTCAAGCACGACCTGTACGGCCGTGGTGCGGGCCTGGGTGTTGACGCGATCCTCGAAGGGTTTCGGATTCCGGCTCGTGACCAGAGTGCTCAGGCTCCGGTTGGAGAGCCTGCGACCCTTCTGGAGATGTCGCAGGCGTCGGACCTTGGCTTCTCCTCGGAGGAAAAGCGCGAGCTGGCTGCGGAGAGTCGTGACGAAGGGTTCAAGCTGGGCTTTCTTCTTATCCAGGAGCTTGCGGTACCGGGAGTCGGGCTTGATTACGAAGCGCAGATCCCTTCCAGGCTCCAGAGGTCGAGGACAGCGTGCGTTGCGGAGGTCGCTTCCGTTGACCGTGTGGGTCTCCAGCGCGTCCGAGGTCTCAAGCGCCCGAGTCTTCGTAGCGCTTGCCATCTCGTCGACGTCCTTTTGGCTCAACAGAGACTCCTCTTCGGGGTCCCGGCGTGAATCGTCCGCTGAAGGGCTCTCAGATGCCCCAGAACTCTCGCCCGCGTTCTCACCCGACTCCTCACCCTCTTGAGACTCTTCCTCGCCTCCTGCGTCCATTTTGGAGCTATTGCCTTCGCCGCCTTCCTCTCCAGATTCCCCACCCTCGCCGGCCTCGCCCTCGCCGCCCTCGTCCGACTCCTCGTCCGACTCCTCGCCCGACTCCTCGCCCTCGCCGCCGTCGCCCGGCAGCTCAAAGCCAGGGTCTGACGGTTCCTCACTCTCCTCATTCTTCTTCTTCTTGCGTGAGGACTGGTCAGGCTTGGGCTCGGGCTCAGGCTCGGGTTTGGTTGTCGGGAGGTTCGTGAGGATGCTCAAAGTGCGCAAGGTCAGCGCCAGCGTGTCGTACGAATCCATGGCTGCGTCGGAATCCCGAACCTCCTTGGACAGCAGATCGTCGACGATGTGGCGCGCTTTCGGGTCGTAGGTCTCCAGGGGGGCTCGGTCTGACCACTCCTGTATGACATCTCGCAGGTAGCAGCACACGTGGTCGGTCAGCGAGAAGCCCCCCTGGAGACGGCCCGGCTCCTCAAGCTCCCAGACGCTCATATGCGTCCGCTCCAGCTTCTCACGGGTCGCCGGCCAGCGCTTGAGCCCGTGACGCTCTATCATGGCGTCTTCGTAGATGTTCCACAGGCTCTTGAAGAGCGGCATTTTGCTTCTGTATTGCACGGAGGCGTCCCAGTTCGCCTCCAGGAGCTTGTGTAGCCGCTTCAGGTCCAACCAGTGCCCTCTCACCGTGTAGAGGCTATGCAAGACCTCATGAATGAGCCCTCCGTCCAGGATGGCGAGGTACTCCGAGGACACCTCCATCGGCGTTACGCCAATTACGATCTTCTTGTCCAAGCTGACCTCACTGCGATGGCGGTTCCAGCCCTGCTTCAGCTCCGCCATGTCCGGGCACGTCCAGGAGGTCCTCAACGCCAGCATGCGCATCACCAACGTGAGCAAAGGGAAGTCGCTCGCATTGTAGAACTGGTCACCACGGCTCTCAATCACCGTGTCGTGGTCAGCCTCATCCAGCAACATCCGCATCAAGGGCGCGTGTCCCATCGCGATGTCGCGGCCGTCGTACTGTCTGCTCATCCTGTCCTCCTTGAATATACATCCCCCCTATACCACAAGGAGCGAAAGGCGTAAAAAGAAACCCACCTTCGAGGTTAATTGAAGGTGGGTTCTCCGGGCGGCCTTCGAGCCGTCTCAGAGGGCGAGGTTGACGTGGATGCTCGCGGCGCGCTTAAGCAAGCGATCCTGCTCGAAGGCGGTGAAGCGGTCGAGCCAATCCGAGGCCGTCTCCGCGAGGAATGCGACGTCGTAGGAGCCGTTGAGTACGGTCATGTCTTCGATGCTACGCAGCCAGTCCTCACAGCGTCGGTGTGAGAAGTTGATGGGGAAGTGCTCCGTGCGGGCCATCTTACGTAGGTCTTCTGCGACCTTCATCACCTTGTAGAACGGGTTGTGTTGCGTCTTGGGGCTCATCTCAAGGAGCTGGGGGAACTTCTTCATGAGGATGTCGCACTCCTCGGTGGTGTCCATGCTGGGCATCTCCACGAAGGCGTTGAGACGGTCCAGAATGCTCGCGTCCATTTGCATGACGGACGCGTAACCGCCGCCGTCGTCACCGCGCCCACGGGAGTTGGCGGTCACCGCGAACGTCGTGTCCGGGTGAATGTCGATGTCGTGGCCCAGCTCCTGGACATAGATCTTGCGCGCGTTGTCGTCGAGCATGTGGCGAAAGACCTCGTGGTAGGAGGCCGGGGCCCGGTCAATGTCGTCCACAAGGATGAGGACCCCTCGCCGCTCGCCATCACTCCCCACGTTCCCCTTGAGGGCCTCCAGGAGCTTGCCCGGCACGAACTTGGTAACGTTCTGCTTGGTCTCCGGGTCAATGACCACCTCTCGCTGTCCGAGGAAGCTCGCGGGGTCGAGGTCCTCTCGCATCTCCACGTGTAGGAACTCACGCTGCGTCCGGTACGCCCACTCTCGCACCAGTGACGACTTGCCCGTACCTGCCTCTCCGTGGATGAAGAGCTTACGGCCGCAGATCAGATGCCTCACCGCGCGCTTGGCCGCCTTGCCTGCCTCTCCCTCCTCCGGAAACTTGTAACCAGGGGTCGCCCTCGCCGGCATCTTGAGCACGCTCACATCTTTCGCCTGGAGGTTCAGGCGCATGCCGTAGAGGTGCTCCTCGTCCACGAGAGTCACATCGTCAAGCCGCTCCAGCTCGTAGAAGGCCTTCCAGACCTTCGGGCTGAAGAGGCTGGCGTCTCTCCCATTCTCGTTAAGGTACTCTTCGACCGTAAGTCCCCGCTCCTTGAGAAAGCTCAGAAGGCTATGCGCCTTGTCCCCCGTCTCCGCGTCCACGGCGAGCCCATTATTGAATTCGATGAGGAAGTCTCCGGGCGTCGTCACTGTCAGCATCTTTACTCCTGCTCTTGGATGTACGGGTCTTGTATACCACAGGAGACTTGAGCCGTAAAAGAAAACCCCCGGACGGCAAAGTCCGGGGGTCGTCCTGGAGGGTATGTCGCGTGTGATCAGCGGATGCTGAGGTCGCGAAGGAAGGACTCGACCTCGGGGAACATGTTGTTGAGGATGGCGCGCATCTTCTTGACGCGGTAGCTCAAGTTGGCCTTGTTGGAGTTGCGGGCACCTGAAGAGTCGTTCTCGGGGAATCCGAGAGCATGCCACAGGGGCATGCGGCCGCGCGCTCCCGTCTCCGGGTCTTTGGCCATGATCACCGTGTCGAGCAGCTCGGAGAGCGGCGCCGACGGGTCCTGCATGTAGGCGTTGAAAATGAACGCGTACTCGTCGTCGCGCTTGGAGAGCTTCTCCTCGACCTTGTTCACGAGGTCGGTGAGGACCGGGTTACGTCGAGACAGCGACATCCAGTTGCCCATCATCGACTTCGTGATCCCGTCCAGGGTGAACAGGGACTCGAAGAGCCGACCACCGCCAGCCGCGCCGCCCTCAGGAGCATCTCCCGAGTCGAAGCCCGTGTCCGGGTTCAGCCGCACCTGCTCGGTGCGCATCATGTTGTAGGCCTTGTTCTTGGTGAACTGAGCCAACGTCTTGACCATCCGGGCCTTGTTGTAGTCCTGGCGGCCCCACTCCTCAATCTCACCGATGATGTTGTTGCGCCAGGAGCCCGTCTCACGGACCGAACGTCCACGCTGTCCCGCGAGCATGTCTGCAAACAGCTCACCCACGAAGTCGTTGATGTCGACCTTGGCGACGCGTGCGTACTTCTTCGCGTGGAGCAGAATGACCCGGCCCCAGTTGATGTCGCTGGGGATCGGATCGTGACCCTCCTCCGTGAGCCTCTTGTTGACTCCCTCACGCGCGATCATCTGGTTGATCGCCACCGTAAGGTCTCGGTCCGAGTACGCCTTCTTCACCCGGCGAGACGCGAAGCGAGACTTCGGGTTGGTGTCGTGGAAGATACGCGCCATCGCGACCGCTGCGCGGAAATCGCGCGTGGTCGCCTGACGGTAGAGGTGAAGCTGTGCTTGATGAAGGTAGGCGGCCAGTCGCAGGCTCATGAGGGGTACTCCGGTTCAGGAATTGAGGTCAAGGGGGAGGAAGTCACGCGTCAAGATGATCCGGCTGTCGAGCTTGATCAGTCCGTGGTCGATCGCGAACAGGAAGTCGTTGAAGAAGCTGGCATATCTGTCCATCCGGGTCGGTCCGTGGACGCGAAGATGCCAGAGGTTTTCGTCGTGCTTTCGGACCGAGCCCGCGTTGTACGCGGCGCACAGGAGGATGGGGTCTGGCCCGTACCGTTCGATCTGACGCGCCAGGAAAGCCGTGCCGAGCAGGATCGAATAGAACGGATCGTACAACAGCTCTGACGTGATCAAGCCAGGGTCGAGCAAATTGTAGCGCCGAGCCATGTCCTTGGCGGTGGAGATGAGCGTCTGCATGAGGCCTGGAGAGACCCTGTGAGGCGTCTGCGTGTCGGAGATGTACCCCGGCTCTTCTCGACGTGATTGGGGGTCATAGTGACCACCCCGGCGCCTCGCCTCGATCGGGATCATGGCGATGATGCAGTCCACGGGGACGCCCAGCTCGTGGCTCGCGTAGAGGAGATGCTCCCCGAAATCGTCCCAGAGGGTCATGACGGTCGAAGGCGTGCCACGTGTGCGGAAGAGACCGACATCACGGGCTTCGATGCCCTGATGTGTGATCCTCCACTCCCGTCCGCCGTATTTTGAGTGCCAATCGTGCATGCCCATGAGTGCTCCACATCGCGTAAGGTGTTTGTACGTTCTGGTATTGACCTTCACGCTTCCAGCACTCCCGTAGGGGTGCATCTCGTCTCGAATACAAAAGGATTAGTACATGTCGTTCCCCACGCATCAGCCCCTCGAAGACGCGCTCGTGCACGCCCCCAGGAGCTTTTGCAACGTCAATCAGATGCTCTTTTGGATGAGGGACGAGTTGATCCGGGACACCCCCTTCCGGTATGCGGACGTCTACAATCTCGTCGAGAAGCTGGAGGATCTGGACCCGGTGCGCTTCAAGTACCACCACAGAACGGTGTGTACGATGCTCTCCTGGTTCAAGAATGTGGGCCTCTTGCATGTCCTGGACGATTACGAGCGTGATCCTGCGCAGCATCTCTACATGTGGTCGAGCTACTACAAGAGGCGCCTCCGCGTCGTCCACCGCCTCGACGGGCCCTCCAGTACCATCACCGAACAGCTCGAAAAGCTCCTGAGAGGTCTTAACTCAGATTCTGCTTTACAAGACAAGAAGTAGTGTGATAGTTATGGCTCGTCCTGAAGGATGCCCGCACGGACCTGTGTTAGATGTGACTTCTTGTCGCAGACCCTTCCCCGTACAGGCGGGGATGTCCCGAGCGTGGGCAATGCCGGTCGTGATCTTGAGATCCCTTCCCCGTACACGCGGGGATGTCCCCCCTCCTTCACCGCAGTCGGTGAGCCACCTTCACCCTTCCCCGTACACGCGGGGATGTCCCGCGCATGGTGACCTTGCGCGCTGAGATGCACCACCCCCTCCCCGCACACGCGGGGATGTCCCCGCTGGCAGCGTCCGAAAGCACGACGAAAACCTCCCTTCCCCGTACACGCGGGGATGTCCCCATTCCGGTCGGGTCATACGACCTCATCGCGCTCCCTTCCCCGTACACGCGGGGATGTCCCCTTTCTTCGTCGGCCGGGGTGCTTAGCATTCCGAGCTTGCCCTTCCTCGTATAAGCGGGGGTATTTTTTGAGATAGTTTTTACGACCCACCTCTCTTGTGGTATATAGTGTGTGTCAACGCGATCACACCACGAGAGGAGACGGACATGACTTACCCTGAGACCACTGAGACCTTCAAAGCCCTATGGGATAAGGCCCCGAGCGACGTCGCACAACGCGCCGAGCGTTACGTGTCGCTGGGCAAGGTCAAGAATCTGACCCTCGATGCCGAGGGCGTGCTGAGGGCGGAAGTCGAAGGGAACGGAGACGCGCCCTACAAGGTCAAGGTGGACGCCCAGAAGCGCGTCCGGTCCTGCTCATGCCCCGCCCACAAGTACCATAAAGGGCCGTGCAAGCATGTACTCGCTGCCCTGAAGCCCTTCGTGTCGAACTGAAACCTCAAGGGCCTTCGTATCTCTCAAAGAGAGTGCGAAGGTGTGCCTTGGCCTGATTGACCTGATACAGGGTCAGGTCAAGGCAGTCGCATATCTCTCGTCGCGTGTAGCCCATGCTCAAGAGCTTGTAGACTCGGCGGGGCTCAACGTCCTCGAAATCGGTGTGCTCCAGGAGGTACGCCTTGAACGGCTTTGGAGCTGGCTTGGGCTCAGGAGAATACAGGGGCTCGGTAGCGTCGACGACCGGGGTACGCTTGAGCGCTTGGTCATACCGAAGACGCCCGACCCAGACGCTGCGCGCGACTCGCATGACGAAGGCCTCTACGGTCCCTCGGCCGGAGTCGTAGAGGTGTCGGACCTCTACCAGACGCACCCAGACCTCCTGTGTGAAGTCTTCGGGCTCCGGATCACGTCCACGCCAGATATCAAGCGTCTCCGTGATCCGCGTCTCCTGTGCTACCAAGTCCAACACGAGCGTTCAGTCCTCATCCACGCCGGACAGGCCGACGCAGCTCACCTTGCACTTGTCCTTGCCACACGAGATCACGTTGATCAGCGTCTGAGACTCCGCGAGGTAGAGCGCGCGACGGTCCGCATGCTTCCGGATGTCCATACGACCCGAGAACTCTCGCTCCTTGGGGCTCGTACGGTAGCCGAGGTAGAGCGCCTTCGAGTCCAGCTTGTGGATGGAGATGGACAGGTCGTGGCCGCACGGCAGCTCCTGCTCGTCCTTCGTGATCTCGAAGGTCTCGCGCTTGGGCATGCTCGTCATGCAACCGTTGAGCGTGTCCTGAGCATCGGTCAGGTCGCTCTCGACCTTGGCCAAATGCTCTTCGCAGGTGGGGCCGGCATCCGTGGAGACCTCCTTGGAGCCGTCCGTCGAGACGTCTGTGCTTGCGTCTCCAGCGTCCGGCGTGTCAGTCTTGTCGCAGCCGAAGCTCAACAGCAGTAGGCTCAGGATCACGAGTGCTTTCTTCATGGGGTGCCCTTATGTGTAGGGTGTTTGAGTGGCTCGCCAGTACCAGTCAGACAGGAGGTCTGACCAGATGATGTCGAGTACGTGCCGCAGATACTGAGTCATTTCAACGTGATCGTCAAGATTCATCCGCCCATAGACTGCACCGTAGATGTGTACGTCGGGGTCCTCTACGGCCCAGTCCTCGACGTCATGGAGGTCCCTCGCCTCGCACCTTCCTGCCAGGGACAGGTTCAACCCGTACCACGTCTCCAGCTCCGTGTAGTGTCTCCCCGTACGGTAGATGGCCAGACACAAGGTCGCCAGCAGACGTTCGGGGTAGTACCCGTACATGGTCTGCGTGCGTAGGCAGACGATCAGATCACCATCCCGGTAGCGCGACTTGGGAACGACCAGTGGCATGAGGGCACCCTGCGGCATAAGAGCTTGGGTACGCACTTCCGGTCTGGTGACCAGTCTCATAAAAGGTTTAGAGTGCCATCTCCAGAATGTCGCACAGGACGTGCACCAGACTCTCAGTGATGGGCCCCGCCTCGCCCGACCCCTGCCACACGAGGAGCACGGAGTTTCGATCCTTGAGGTCGAAGGTCATTTTCCGAGAGTCTTCGTGACGGCGTACGGGTAAGCTCCGGCCAGACAGTTTTCCGGTCAGGGTCTCGTAGGTCCAGATCCCGTGGTCGCCGGTCTCCAGCTCTATCTCGACCTTCTTGGGCTTGGGCCACGGGTCACCTCCTGAGATGTAGCCGCGAACCAGGGTCGTCTCGGAGGTCCCCCTCTCTGTCTTGGAAGGCCTCACCAGGATGACCTCCGATGCGAGGTCCAGGTAGCGGTGGTGGGTCACCTTCTTGAAGCGGGAGCGCTGGAAATAGTTGATGAGCATCGAGCCACCTTAATCGTCTTGTACCGTGGAGTTATGGATTCAAACAGGCTTACCACAAGGAGGCTAGAGATGTCAAACGTCGACACGGAGAAGGTACAGGAGTTGTTGGAGGCGATGGGTAGGGCCAACCCCGAGATGAAGATCATCGGGAGAGACGAAGAGGGTTGGCACAAGAAGAGCCTGAGCCTGTGGTTTATCTGGGTTGGGATGGCGATCCTCGACGTGATCATGCCCGCCTTTGCCAAGCGTTGGAGAGAGCGCTACACGGTCGTGACTCCGAACCATATGGCGTTCCCTCGCATGCCTCAAGACCTCACCGTGTACTCGACGTACTCCGTCTTGAGGCATGAGTATGTGCATATGCGTGATCGCCTCGCGCACCCGATCTGGTTTCCCGTGAGCTATGCGCTCTTCTTTCCTGCGATTTGGACCATGCGCGCGCACTGGGAGATGCGAGGGTACACGGCGAACATGATCGTGGCCTTCGAGGAGTCTGGCCAGATCACCGACGCGACCGTGGACTGGATCGTCAAGCAGTTCACCACCAGCCGGTACTTTTGGATGTGGCCCTTCGAGTCCAGGGTTCGTGCTCGCGTTGAGGAGCTGCGCGCCAAGGTACTCGCCGGGGAGCTGTCCGGACTCTACTTCTGAAATAACTTGACCCCTTGGGTCTCTTGTGGCAGGGTCCTCGGACATCATGAGCCTCTCATTCTTTGCTCGTACGCAGTATGAGCTGTGAGGCTCGGGACAACTTCCTTCGGAGTACCAAAGTGGATTACGGTAGCTACATCAAGACGCCTCAGAACACGCCTCAGACCGAGGCCCTTCCGGGCCGCGAGGCTGAGATGCTCCCCAACGCTGCGGGAGGTGTCGGCTTCGATACGGGCCCCTGGGGCCAGCTCCAGCGGTTCCTCATTCTGGGCTCTGAGGGTGGCACCTACTACGCCTCTCAGCGCGACCTCACGATGGACAACATTAGCTGCGTTGGGGAGTGTCTCAAGCTCAACGGCCAGCGTGTGGTGGACATGGCCGTCGAGGTCTCGACGTCGGGCCGCGCTCTCAAGAACGATCCGGCGATCTTCACGCTCGTGCTGGCTCTTCAGCACAAGGGCAAGGGGTACTCGGACGGGCGTGACACGGAGGCCGTCAAGGTCCGTCGCGCCGCGAGCGAGGCCGTGCCCAAGGTCTGCCGAACGGGGACGCATCTGTTCACCTTCGCGCAGTACCTCAAGGGCTTTGGCGGCTGGAACCGGGTGACCAAGGGTGCCTTCCAGAAGTGGTACCTTGGCAAGTCGGAGGCGGACCTCGCCTACCAGCTCATCAAGTACCAGCAGCGTGGTGGCTGGTCACATCGTGACGTGCTCCGGCGCGCGCGCATCGCTCCGGACACGGACACGCGCAACGCGTTGTTCCACTGGGCGGTCAAGGGCTGGGAGGACGTGGGCCCCAAGCCTCACGAGGACGAGGTGCTCCGTCGCGTCTGGGCCTTCGAGACGGCCAAGCGGGCCACGAATGCGTCGGAGGTGGTTGACCTCATCCAGACGTACAATTTGCCGCGTGAGTGCATCCCCACGGAGCTGCTCAACTCGACCGAGGTGTGGGAGGCCCTTCTGGAAAAGATGCCGCTGGGTGCGATGATCCGCAACCTGGGGAAGATGTCGAAGCTGGGGATGCTGGACAACATGTCCGACAACACCAAGTTCGTCGTGTCTCGCATCACGGATTCGGAGGCTCTTCGCCGGGCACGCATCCACCCCATCAACGTCCTCGCCGCGCTCAAGACCTACAGCCAGGGTCGCGGCTTCCGGGGATCGAACACCTGGGACGTGACGCCCAAGATCGTCGACGCGCTTGATGATGCCTTCTACGCGGCGTTTGAGAACGTGACACCGACGGGCAAGCGCATCTGCTTGGCGCTCGATGTCTCGGGCTCGATGGGTCAGCCCGTCAACGGTCTGGAAATGCTCACCAACTACGAGGCTTCTGCCGCGATGGCCATGTGCATCATGCGTACGGAGGAGAACTGGGAGGCCATGGCGTTCTCGGAGGGCTTCCAGCCTTTGAACATCTCTCCCAAGCAGCGCCTCGATGACGTCCTCAAGGTGATGTCGCGCCTGTCCTTCTCGCGCACGGACTGCTCGGTTCCGTTCCGTTGGGCTCGCACGAACGGGAAGCGTTTCGACGCCTTCGCGGTCATGACGGACAGCGAGACGTACCACTCCGGGGCACACCCCTCGGTCGAGCTGGCGAACTACCGAAAGCAGACGGGCATCCCGGCGCGTTCGGCTGTGCTCGCCTTCACCTCGACGCGGACCACCATCGCGGACCCGCAGGACCCTGGCATGCTCGACATCGTGGGCTGTGATGCGCAGGTTCCTCAGCTCTTCAACCAGTTCATCTCCGGATTCTAAGCCGGACCTCCTGTTGACCTCGGCCCCTCTCCCTTCGATGAAGGGAGAGGGGTTTTCTTTGGTCTCTCTCAGGAAGGATTCTCTTGTTCTCTTCTGAGGTCTTGTGGTAGGCTCAAGCTCTACAGGAGGTTTCGATGCTCATCAATCATTTCAAGGAGGGGGAGTGGCTGCGCCAGATCGGCGCGTGGCGTGAGGAGCTTCCATTCTTGAAGCACCTTTACCTAATGAAAGTCTCGAAGGCTCAGCAGATGCGTTGGGGCGCGCATCCCGAGTCTCATTTCTGGTCTTACGAGTGGGCGGTCCAGAAGGAAGACTCTCTCTGTTTGGTCAGTACGCGTCATTCAGACCAAACGTTCAACTTTAACACCACGGACATGTTTGAGGCCGTCCAACTGCACTGGCAGCGTAACTTCCTGGGACCTGCAATGGCCGAGGCATCGGGTCAACTTGCATGGGCTTTTGACTCGAAGTCTTCCCCACACGCGAGACGTAAGAGGCCGGGCTCCACCTACCAGTGGGTGGGGTTGGACCAAAAGAGAGGAGTGCTGAAGTGTAGCCTCTGGGGCGTTGCCTTTGCTCTCCAGTACCGCGTGAATACGGATTGCTTCATACCGCATGTCAAGGACCTGTCGGGGAGGGTGCACGCGGGTAACAGCTCCTCCGCGAAGTACCTTCCTATTGAAATAGACCGGATGTTCCGCGCACATGACTTGGCTGGGTAGGGTGTGATGATTATCTCTCAATTCCGTGTTGGCGATCAGATTTCTCGGCTTCCTCCAGGCATCCAGAAGATAGTCCGGGACTACGACCTCTTCCCCAACCACATTTTCTTCATGGCCTGCGACTTTGCCTCCTGGAACCTAGCCTCTCCCCTGCCTCCCGAAATAGACCCGATGCGCTACACGTCTTCCAGCAGCAGCCCATGGAGCGAATTCAATGACACGCCACCCCCTCTCGTGCTTGACTGTCCGTTGACGCCCCGTTTGATTCTTTCTATGACGTGGGGCTTCGTGTGTCAGCCGGTGACGCAGCGCAACAGTGTCTATGTGATGTTCGACTATGAGTGCGTCCTCCTACCGACAGGCACTCTCCGTGTCTTTTGCACCTGCCGGGAGGATAAGGTCGGGAACTTCACCATGAACATAGTCTCCTATGACTCCTGGCTGCTCAAGCTGGAACATAGCCTCAGTCTCTGTTCGGCGGCGGCTATGGAGCGCGCACGGATCAAAGGGCACGCGATGCGCCAGAAAGTGGAGTGGTCTTACCAACTTGAGGTCCTATGATGCTGATTAACGCACTGGCCTTGCGTCAACTTGAGGCTCAAGACGTGCTTTCCTGTATGCTCCCGGAAGACCCTACGCGGACAGACGGTGAGCGGTTGTTCGACTAATACGGGGACTGCCTCCTTGATGGGTTGGGAGGCCGGTGGCATTTGACCCAGACCGAGCAGGGCTGGCGGATCACGGTCTTTGAACCTCCTGGACGTCTCACACGTCAATTTGAGTCGTCGAGCATCCATGAGATAGAGCAGACGGTTCGAGACGCCTTTGGCAGTCCGGCCATGTCCTACCAGCTCCCTCCTGGATGGATCTGTGCTCAGGACTCGCTCCGTGGGCATCTCAATATCGTGTGTGCTCGGCACATGTCCGATGCGTTTGAACCGATACGAGGCACTTCCAGGAGCTTCACGAACTTCTACCAGACTCTTTTGTGTCTCATCCGAGGCCTCAAAGGGCACGTGGAAGAGAACTACGCCGTGATCCTGAAGTGTCATACCGTGGCCGATGGGGTCTACTTGAACTTCCAGTGCGACTTGAGCGGCCGGGAGTGGCGCAACTACCTCTCCTTGTCCTAGTTCGGGAGGTTCTTTCGCTCGAAGTATTGGTTCGCCAACGCCTCGAAAAAGGGGTTGCTCTCTCCCAGAAGCATGCGGGTGAGGTTGCGTTCGATCTTGTAGACGACCCGTTGGTAGGCCTCGTGCGAGAGCTGTTTCTGAGCCTGTTCCATCACCTCGTCGAGGCTCTGCAAGGTGACCTCCGGGCGTGCGTGGTTCAGTATGCCGGCTCGGAGGATATACAGCGTGCAGAGGGCATTGAAAAAACTGTCTACGATCTGGAGGTGGTAGCTTACCGGGTCCACTAGATCCTGATTCATTTTCTACGGCTCCTGAGGCTTGTGGTATATGAAGGGCAACCCTCCCAGACTGGAAGGGTCAACCCCTCAAGCATCCTAACACAAGGAAAATCGACCATGGGCATGATATTTCAACCGTTCATCTCCAGCGGAGCCAACCCCTGCGAGATCGAAGCTAGCTCACCCTCCTCGCCCAAGAACTCGTTCTTCGCTCAAGACCCTCCGGCAGGCCTCACCTCCCTGGAGGTTTCAGGGGAAGGCGTGCCGATCCGTGGGGTCTCTTCTAACCGCTGGACATGCGATTACAACCACGACGGTCTCGACGCCTTGCTTGAGAGGACTGTCGGTCAAACCCTGGCTGAGGTCTTCGGGTATGAGGAAGGCAAAGACTGGTATCAGGTCGACGTGAGCGCTGTGGTCGAGGAGCTGGGCAAGATACACGAGCAGCTCTGCATCTACATCGGCGCGAAGCGCGGCCGCGATGTCTTGAGGATCTCTTCTGTAGGGTCCACGATGGTGAGCGACTCCCACACGGCCGTGCACTCCTACAAAAGCCCGCTCAAGCGCAATGAGACACGGGGCACGACCGACCTCGGCGCGTACTTCAAAGACGTGAAGGTTCACGCCGTGATGATGGGGGTGGAGTCCGATGGAAGCCCTGTGACCTACCTGCACTACACACGCACCAACTGGAACACCTACCTCAAGGCACTCGCTTACATTCAGTCTATTGTGGCTTCCCTCAACGAAAACTGCTTCCTACGTATTCGTAGCGTCGAGGTCTCTTGACTTCAACCTGCTTGTCGTGGTACTGTCGAAGCTATACCCGAATGGAGCCCTCCAATGCCTCTCGACTTGACGCCGTACCTCAAAGACCTCCCGTCCCGACCAATCCAACTCGACCTCACTGACCCCACCCTGTCGTTGGGGCACACGATTTGGGCCCGTGTGCCGGGACGTTCCATCATCGTGAGCGGGGTCGTGACTGCCATGATGGCTCAGCAAGGCATCGTGCGCATCCGCATTCCGGAAGGCCGTAGCGTATGCCTGGACCGCAAAAAGTACGTCATACTGACGGCGAGGTTCCTGGAGCGGTGGTTGGGGTGCACTCTCGACCCGGAGTTCTTCCCGGAGACGGCAGCGCCAGCCGCCAAAAGAGATTTCCTGGGTACCTTGGAAGAGCTTGAGGTGGTGCCGACCACACATGCCCTCCCTCCACGGATCTCCACGGATCTAACCGACTCCAGCCCTCACGTGGCCGTGACCGGCCCGTCGCGAGACCCGTTCCAAAACGACCTTCTCTGAGGACCTCCAATGCGTTCTAATCTCATCCTCACTATCCCCGCAGCGAACGCCCCTTCGGAGCTGTCGACGTCTACCCTGGCGGAACACTTGAAGCCCCTTCTGGCGCCCTACGAGGAGTCCTGGAGCAGAGATAACCCTCACGTGACGTTCATTCCGGAACATGTGGAGACCTCGGAGGAGCGCCTTCAGCGTGGGGCCAAGGAACTGGCGGGGCCTTCTGCCTACGCCAAGAAATGCTTTGCAGGCGTAGACATGGCAGTGGAGGACGCGACTCCGAAAGACTTCCTCGCGGCGCACGACGGCATGACCTACCACGAGGGGGAGTGGGGCTACTGGACCAACCCAGAGGGCATGTGGGATAGCTGGAACCTTCGAGGACAGCTCTTGCACCGTCGAAACCCTCCGGCACGCAGTGGGATACCCTTGTCGTCGTCACCGGTGAACTGTTGCACTCGCGAGACGGTTGACGTGGCCTCGATGCACCGCGCCGCCATGGCCGAGAAGAGCGACTTTATCCGGGCCCTCAATACGGAGAGTCCCGCCGAGTATGAGATCGCTCGCGCGCTTGAGCGCATGAACCTCTCTCCGCAGAACCTCAAGGAGATGGTCCAGGCAAGACAGCGGCGCGACTCGGTGCCTGAGCCTGTGTGGCTCGCGGACCCTACGCCCTTGCTGGCCCGGAGTTCGGACTACGACTACTTCTTTCTGTTCAGCCCGTTCAGCGTACTGAGCCCTGAGACCGGATGGGTGGAGATGCCCACTCCGAATTTCCCTTCGGAAGCGCGGGTGGAGTCGGATCGCCAGTGGTCCGAGTGGTTTTACCGAGAGGTCGTGTCCAAGGGTGATCCGAAAGATGTCCTCGTGCTGGTAAACTACCACTACTAACTTTTACGGTTGTAGTTCGTTGTGGTACAGTGTTTATGTCAGGTGCCTGTGAGTAGGCGCCCGACGTTACAAGACGTGCAGACATGAGAGGTCAAGATGACGACGGTTCAAAGCAGGTTGCTCGAAGGTCGCGTGGTTACGTGTGAGCGCATCAGCGCGAACATGTTCTACTCAGTGTGGGAGCCGGCGACAATGGCGACCCACTTCAACCTTCGTGAGGACCTGGGAGGTGAGGTCTACGGTCGCGTGGATTCGCGTAGGGCAGGTTCGGAAGAGATGTTCGAGGGCTTGCACGCCCTCATTCGAGAGGTCTATCCGACCACGAACACGGAGAGCGCGCGAGCCGTCCGGGGCTGCCTCTCCATACCCTTGCGGCGCTAAGCCGAGGCTACTGCAATGAAGCCCGTCTATTGGTATGAGGTCATGCTTGAGGAGGTCCGTCTTCGGATGGGCGGTGGAGATCGTCGTATCAAGGTTCGGGCTCAGGACTTCGAGGAGCTTTTGGTTTCGGCCAAAGACCTCCACCTGCTCATCCGAGAGCTTCAACTTGAGCTGTGGGCCCTCAACCTCAAGGGGAGCAGCCGCTCTCTTCAGAACAAAACGCCAGCGCTGCTTGCGCGTATACAGGAGGTGATGGGCCCTCTTGAAGACCTCTTCTCTGACGTGAGCTACGTGGAGGGCAGTCTCATGTCTTCCACGGGACTCGGGCAAAGCTACGCCTCGCGAGCCACCTCAACGGAGCATCAGACGCGCGAGGTCGTTATCTCCACCGAGGAGATTCTCTCCGATGAGCCGGTAACCTCGGGAGAGGGGTGAGATTCTTTTTACGCTCTGCCGTCCCTGTGGTATATGAGTGGTGAGAGACAGCACACCACACGAGGGAGAGAGAAATGGAATTTCGTATCGGAGATCGCGTCCTTTTCGGTCGCCAGAACGGGGAGAAGACCGCCGGCGTGATCGTGAAGGTCAACCGCAAGACGGTCAAGGTCAAGACCGACGAGAGTAGGGGAACGAACCGGGCCCGAAAGGCGGGCACGGTCTGGAACGTCTCCAAGACTTTGGTGCAGAGCGACTCCGAGTCGGTTGAGGCCTCACCGAGGCTTCAGGAGCCCGTCCCGGTCCACGCTCGGAAGTCGCCAAGGTCCCCGAAGCTGAGCACCTACCAGAAGGCTCTCAAGGCCCAAGAGGAGATGGTCGCGGCCTGTAGCCTCAAGGATGCGCCCAAGTACATCAAAGATTCGATGTACTACCTCGACGGACACTCCACCAACAAGTGGGGCGCGGAGGTCGACTCCCGGCGCCAGAAGCTCTACAAGGCAGAGGATGGGGTCTCCAAGGGCGAGAGCTTCGCCACGGTCGCGGAGTGTCAGGCCTATCTCAACAAGGTCACCTCCAGCGAATGGTTCACACGACGATTCGGGCCACTGACCGTGAAGGTCGAGAGGACTCAGGGGTTTCGCAAGTCCTACTGCCGGGGAAAGGGAGATGCCGCGCTCATCCGAATCCTCCCCGTGCATCAGAATGAGCGCATCTTGCTCCACGAGCTGGTGCACGCCCTGATCCCCTCTCCCCACGCCGGGCACGGTCGGCTCTTCTGTCGAGTCTACGCGGAGGTTCTCCGAGCCCAGATGGGCCAGAAGGTCTACGAAGATCTGGTCGCCAACTTCCACCTCCAGGGTGTCAAGTACAGCCCGCACAGGACGCTCAAGGTGGCTGGACGGGCTTGACCCCTTGCTGTAGTCTGGGGGCTCCTCAGACCGCACAGACGGGCCCTGAGGGGCCTCATAGTGTTTAAGGCTACAGCCACGGAAAGCTTGATGAGTCGGATTCTGTTTCTGGGAGACGTGCACGGCAGTTGGGCCCACGCGGACTACCTGCTCGACCAGTTGGAGGCGAGCCCGTATGAGTGGGATGAGATCATTCAGGTGGGGGACCTGGGGTTCTGGCCAGGGCTCAACCCACCCTGGCGCCGTACGTTTGATCACCCGGCGCGTTGGGTAGACGGCAACCACGAGCAGTTCGATCGCCTGGAGAAACGGGAGGCGCACTTTGGGGTGCCTCCTGAGACGTCTTGGGTGGCCGGCTGGGAGACGTTCCTTCAGACCTGGGAGTATCAGCCGCGCGGCACGATCACCGACGGTATCCTGTTCGTAGGCGGCGGTCGTTCGGTCAACAAGCCTTGGCTCACGCCCGGACACAACTGGTTCCCACAAGAGAACCTCAGTGAGGCGGACAAAGAGCACGTGCTGGCACAGGTGGAAGCCTACGGGCCCGAGAACATTCACACCGTCGTGGCTCATGACTGCCCCACACGCTTCGACGTCATGTCCACCGTGATCGCAGCAGGTCGTCAGTTCACCGCTGTCAAGCTCGGGCCCGACCCGAATCGACCCTTCCTGGATGACCTCTTCGAGATCGTCCGACCGGATCGCTGGCTGTTCGGGCATTACCACGTGAAGTGGTCGGCTGTTGTGGACGGGTGCGAGGCGAGGTGCGTCTCCCTGGTCAATGATGCAGACTTCCAGATCATTGACATCCCGGAAGTCCCAACCCCCGAGGTTCCTTGATGCTTTTGAATGCTCTATGTGTACCCAAGACCTTTGAGCAAGGGGTCTCGGAGTTGCTCAAGCTCCTGTTGGAGGACCTCTCGCGTCCTCACACGTTCTTTGACGACCGACAGGAGTTCTTGTGTATGTTCCACCACACCGTGGGTCGTCATATACGCAACACGTGGGGCCTGTGGAGGAAGTGGCACCTGTACCGGGACATACACGAGCGGACCGGCCTGTCTCATGCGGATGACATGTCGTCGCTGCTCCAGGGGGCCGTCTGGGATGACTACCACAAGCTGCCGCGCGCGTTCGAGTCCGATGTGCATGGGTATCAGGCGTATTGGGAGGCTCAGGACGATTAAATCTTTTTTACGGGCGCTCCTGCTTGTGGTATATGGTGTGTGTAAGACGAAACGACACACCGCACCACGAGGCACCCAATGAAAGCCGGATTCAGCTACCCCCGCCAGCGCGACATCAAGAACACCCCCGCCCTATACGCCACCGAGGACGTGGCCGCCGCCGACAAGATCGTGACGATGGTACTATTCAGCCCGTACATTGGCTGGAAGTGGTTCATCGTGGAACTGGACCCGGAGACGAACCGCGCGTTCGGCTACACCGAGGGCGCCCACAGTGAGTGGGGATACATCGACCTCAACGAGCTGAAGGCGGCCATGGTGGGGGGCGTTATCCCCGCCGTGGAGCAGGACGTCTACTTCACCCCCAAGAAGTTCAGCGAGATCAACCGCTGAAGCACACACGGAGGCTCTCATGCCCACCCTCGAAGACCTTATCCATGCGCTCGATACGGCGAACGTGTCGAGCGTCTTCCTGTTGGGATACACCCATCTAGGCGTGTCGGACCTGGAGCAATGTCTACAAGCCCGAAGCGTGCTGGAGTGGATGGGCCTGGGAGACGTATACACCGTCGAGGTGAGCGCTCACCGTACCTTGACCCCACGCGAGATGTCTGCGGAGCTGGAGGCTCTTCAGGTGCTTCACTATAGCCTTCACACCAACGTCCTGGGTCATGTGAGGGAGCTGGAACTCCGCAACCCGAAAGACCTGTCTGCATGCCAGCACCTCGTCGCTCGGCTCAACTTGAAGGTGAACCTCCTCGTGACGTGAGATAGTTTTTACGGCCCCTTCAAGAAGTTCGACCGCTACTTCACCAAGCTGGCCACGGTCGCGAGCGACAACGGTTTCCCGGTCAAGTGAGAGGGGTTGCGGTAAACTCTTTATGAGAAGGGTTTACCGCAACCTTACACCTCAAGACCTAGGTTCTAGCTATGAGTGACGCGCTGAAAACCGAACTGATTCGACTTGGAAACGCTAACCCGGAGCTGCGCAAGCATCTCAAGCCGGTTATTGCTTCCGTTGTAAAGGAGGCGGGGGCTGAGGACATCCTCTCGCCGGGCAAGGCTTCGGATCACCCGGACGTGAGGGCTTTCCTTGCGGCGATTGAGCGCATGTATGCGCGTCATTTCCGGGGTGAATTTCGCGCCGTCGCAGAGACCAAGTTTGGCTCGAACTCGATTTTCATCGGGTTTACGCTGCTGCCCAAGTCTGAGTGGGCCAATGGAATCCAGCGAAACGACCCCTCTTACCACCAGATCTGGATGCACGACAGCTACAGCAACTCCGGCCTTGCTGATCGCATTACGGTTGAGCTGAGCATGGGAGGTAGCGTGAGGACGCCAAGCCGTGATCGGGTCAAGGTGGGTTGGCGGAATGGCACGGGCTCCCCTGCCAACGTCCTCAAGAAGTTCGAGCGGTACTTTGCCAAGCTGGCTACGGTCGCGAGCGCGAACGGCTACACGCTTCGGTGAGATAGTTTTTACGGGCCACCCTCCTTATGGTATAGAGTGTGTGTAAGAGAGCAACACACCACGCCGGATCACGGCGCACCGCGAAGGAGAACACACCATGAACGCATTCGATCAGGCCCTTGAGAACGGATTCCTCGACATCGAAGCGGCACTTGAGCGTGGAGGGTTCCTCCGATTCGGAGACCTCTCCGTGGATCTCCGCAACCTCATGTTCCGGAAGGGGGCAGCCTTCATCTTCGACCCCAAGAACCGCCTTGGCGCGGAGGGTCTCGATCGCCTCGCCAAGGGCGTCCGAGACGTCCAGGTCGAGTTCACGATGAGGTTCGACGCGGACCAGCCGTGGGACGCGGAGTGTCAACGCTTGGCTGACCTGAGCAGGGAGGTCGCGGTCTCCTTCAAGGCGGTTCAGGGCCGCAAGGGCAAGGGCTGGCGAGTGGTTCCCAACGAGGCCCTCGCGGGACTGATCGCCTGAAAAGGCTTCAAGCCCGCCCCAAGGGCCGCCTGACATCCCCGTCAGGCGGCCCCTTTTGCGTTCTAAGGGCCTTGACGCTGTGCTTGACAGCTCTAGCCGTGTTGGCGCATGATGGCCCCCCCACGGCTTAAATAGGAGGTCAGTGATGGAAGAGGAGATCGAGGTTGAGTGGTCGGAAGGCGAGGAGGGCATTACGGGCCACCTTGACAGGTGCGGCCCCTCCCTGTCTCTCCTGGGGGTTCCGGTCAGCGGCACGAGAGGATCGCGCTACGCTGTGCTGTTGTTCCACGTTACGTTCGACCTGGAGGTGCAGACGGGCGAGGTGCGCAACTTGCTCCTCTATGGCGACCTCCTCAATGGGGAGAGCGTGTGTCTGACGTCTGAGAGCGAGTGGGAGGCCTTCACGGAAGCTACTCACGCGGAGGCGGTGAGCTACGCCAACGCCTGGAGCCAGTACCAAATCAAAGAGCACGAGACCCTGTGTCAGCTCTTGAAGCGAGAGCTGGGTGCGTGATGTTTAGATTTTGCCGTCGTTTGGGTCGATCCCCAGAGCCTGAGCGGTGAGCAGGAGTCGCTCCATCAAGGAGAGGCGGTGGCTTGATCGGTTGCTCACGTACAGGGTTACATCCTCGGCCGTGTCCGCCCAAACAAGGAAGTCCTTGAAGGGGATCACGACTTCCTTGGAGATCTTCTCGCGGTTGGAGGGGTTGAAGGTTTCAACCCTGGAGACATGCAAGAAGGGATGCTCACGGCTCGCAGCACAATAGGCCCTCAGTTCCCGGCCACCCCACACACCTTGAACGCTCTTGCGCTTGCCGTGCACCCCATCGAGATCCGCCTGTGTCGGCTCCTTGGCCGAAGGGCTGTGCCAAACGCCCGGCGCGAGTCCAAGACCCGCCCCGTGATCAAAGGTCTCCAGAGAGGAGATCACGCCTTCAAAGGGGAAGCCTTCCAGGATGCTCGTCGAGGTGGGCCACCACATGCCCGAAGCGTCTTGAACGGCGGCGGTGCGAACATTGGCTCCGACGGGTCGCCAGTTGATGTCATGCCGAGCGACCTCTTCCAGGTAGCGTGACCAGATGCCCCACACTTGACGGGCGATGTTCGCAGGCGCGCCCATCACACGTACGTATTTCTGGAAGAAGGGTTGTATGAGCTGGCGCCCCGCGAACATCGTGATGTCGACCACGACCTTCATGTCGATCACTGGCTCGTGGTTCGAGAAAGGAAGCCCCGAGACCTTGACCTCGCCGTGGGTTACGGGCGTGCCGTGGATGGCCCCGAAGCGTACCACGGGCGTTTTACCCGTGCTCTTGACGTGCCCGGAACCCACGCGCCCCGACTTGAGGATGAGCTTGAGCAGCTCGTTTGAGATCTCTTCCTGCCAGTTGACCGTGATCTGGTAGCGTTGAGCCACTTCACGGGCCAGTCGGGACAGGGAGGAAGCGGTACGCATGGGAACCTTGGGGTAGGAGTGGGGGTTCACTTCTGGGAGGGTATAAGCAGATTTTAACTTGCAGTCTCGCGTGCGCGCGGTAACGTACTCTCGTACTCTCGTACTTTTGGAGGACACCATGTCGACGTTCATGCTTATGATGCCCCGCGACTTCCCCGCGAACTTGCACCCCAAGGGGCTACTCTCTCAGCGTCAAGCGGATCAGTTCGACGTTTTGTCTTCCGCGCTCCCCAAGGGGTTGACCTTGGTACTCAAAGGTCAGCTACCTTTACAGTGTCCTGACGGACAGTGGAGCTACGACTCGGAGAAGAAGGTGTTCGAGTTTTACGATGGCAGCAGGCTATGTTATGCGGGCATGTACAAGGAGCATATGTGCTTCACCAATGAAGACGAATGCAAGCTCTACAAGGTTAAATCCGTGATGGCGTCCTTGAGTCGCTTCTTCGGGGGTACGTTACGCATGGAGGCGACGGATCATGACAACCGGCAGTGGGTGCATTGGGCGCGCTCCGGTACGGTTCAGACGGAACCCGCCATCGTGCGCTTCCAAGAGCCTGCGTGGCCTCTGGACGAGGACTTGCCGCTACATCCCGTCGTGCTTGAGGTGAGTTGAAATGGTGGACATATTGGTACGCGTTCCTCGTTCCGAAGTCGAGCACTTCTGGGAGCCGATCACAAGCTACGAGGTTGCGTGGTGGACGCTCTCCCGGTGTCCCAAGAGGTGCGGGGTGGGAGATGTCATTTGGTTTCAGATCGAAGATCAAATCGTTGCGAGAGCGCCAGTGACGTTCGTAGATCGTGATCCACGTGAGTGTGAGTCTACGGGGCGTGTGTGGCGCGGGGTGCACCTGGGATGGGACGGAGGCACTCTTGAGAAACTGGAAACCCCCGCGACCGGGCACAAGCCTGACGCGGGGTTTTCGATACTACGAGGCTGCGGTCACGCCTGCTCACCCGTGAGGCTGGAGATTGCGGAGGTGAGGCCGGAGATCGCGGAGGTGATGTCGTTCTCCTCCTCCAGTCCGGCTCCAATCGAGAGGACTTCGATGGAGGGGTGCGGCGTGTGGTTAGGGAGGATCACCGACCAGATGCCTTCGAGCATGTAGCGGATCTCGGCCACGTTGGCCTCTCCGTGGAGACCGAGCGTGTGGCCTACCATCACGATCTGGTGAGGCGCATGCTGGTGATTCAGCGACGCCAGCGGCTCCTGCCACGTCATGAAGCGCATGTGCGGAATCGCGCCGGACAGGGGCAACAGGGTCTCCAGCTTCTTGAGCAGCGACGGGTCGTGGTTGTGGTGCAGGTCCACGTTGTAGGTTACCGAGGTGGTCGTGGAGCGACAGGCCTTACGAGAGGCATGCCGCGAAGTCTGAGCCTTGCGAACCTCCCGGAGGTCCTCAGGTGCCAGCGTAAAACCAAAGACCATCTCGCCCATAAGGTAACCCTCGAAGGAGCCGGCACGGCTGCCGCCGTCCACCTCAAACTCCAGCATGTGCTTGGCCTTGAAACGCCCACCCATCAGGTCCCTCTCTGAGACCTGGAGGTCAACCGTGTAGACCTCCCCCGCTACCGTCGCCACAGCTCCGTCGAGCATCGCGTCCAGGTCCACGCCGGCTTCATCCATGTGACGGCCCCGGTAAGAGCGGTCAACCTCGAACCTGTCCGTGATGAGCGTGTCCAGCGACTCCATCATGTTGCCGGGAGCGATACGCAGAACGCCCTTGGCGCGCGTGCGGCGCATCAGAAGCGGAGTGCGGTCTCCCTTCTTTCGGATGTCCAACGACATCAAGGTCGCGCGAGACATGGCGGCGTTCAACGCCCGCTGGAACTGGTCGGGAGACGCTGAAACGGTGGGCAAGGAGAAGGTAAGTTCAACGAGGTAGCTCATGGGTGCCTCAACGCGGGAAAAGCATGGATGTCTGTCACATATCGACTGACATATAAAGACATTAACCGAGGGTCTTTCTTTTTACAAGGCCTCTACCTTGTGGTATATAGAGCTTGAACCTAGCGAAAGGAGACAGAGATGAGGAACCAAGTGGAAGTGCGAGTCGGGACGACGCCGGCCGGTGTCGAGTGGGTCTGGCGAGGCCGGGGAGACCTTGCCAGGATGCAGAGGAACTTCCACCGCCTCGTGGCACGTCACAACGTGAAGGCCTTCGAAAGGGCAGAGCGTCTGGTGCGTGAGCAGGCGGAGCGAGAGGAGTGGGAGCAGGAGGCTCGTGAGGCTCGTCCCTGGACTGGGAACTGACATGGCACTCCTTAATGGCATGCAGCGGACTCCAAGAGGGGTCCGCTTGATGTATGAGGCATCGCTCCCGCTGTTCCAGGAGCGTTTGCCTCTTGACGAGTGCGAGGACCTCTTGAGCGCGGTTGATACCCTCTCGCGTGATCTCATGGGAGGTACGCCTCTCTCTGACCTGGGACTGGGTGAGCTACTGGCGCTCCACGAAGCCCTGGGTGCGGATCTCAGTAGTCGCCTTGCCCTCCTCTTGAGTGAGTCTCAGGAGACTCCCGAAGCGTCTTTAGTCGTCCTCTCGCGCTGGATTTGGATGAGTCACTATGACGTGTACGCTGAAGAGTTTTATCGCCTGGAGGTCGTAGACGGTCTCCTTGGAGTCTCTTTTTTGGAATGCCGCGTCAATGACCTCTGTGATCTGACGTCCTCCGGGGAAGTCACCTCGGCGTTGATCAAGGTACGTGAGGCTCGTGACGTCTTCCAGCCGGGAATTGCAGACCGGGTACGAAGCGACCTCATTGGGGCTATTGCTCTGAATGCGCTTCGACGCGCGAACGCTACTCAGCGCACAAGCCCTTCAGACTCCTTGGCTCTGCATTGGGATGAACGCGCTACGAATCCCTGGAAGGGTGGTACTGGCATCTGGAACGCGCGTCGGCAGATCTCAAACCCCTGCGGGGAGATCCCTACCGGAATCGCCAGTTGGACCGTGCCGGCTGAGCCCGTAGTTTGGTACAACCGTCGTTTTTTTGAGGCTGAACCTATGCCCTCCCGCGAGCCCAACCCCAACCCCAACCCCGAGCCCGAGTCTGTACAGACCGTGACCAAGCTCCGAACCTTTACGGGAGCGGATTCGCTGTCCTGGTGGCTCACGGAGGTCTACATGCAGCAGTTCGAGGAGATCCAGGAAGGTCCTATCACCTCTCAGGCCCTTCAACTCGTGGAGCATTACGTGGACTACCTCTCCAATGGGGGGTCTTCTGAGATGTGTTTGGAGCGGCGCGAGGAGGTCAAGGGTCAGCTCGCAGCTCTCCTCGCAATTTACCGCACGAACCACTTGAAATCGGCTGTCCGGATGTTCCTGATCGGCTCCGTGGTACAGGCCACACTCTGGACGGTTGGGCTCCTGGTCTATTATCTCATCTAACGTTCACCCGCATAGAAAGCCGCTTTCAGGAGGCACTTCCCTCTTTCCATGTCTAAATCGTCGATTCTTTTTACGCTCCCTACCCCTTGTGGTACATAGAGTGTGTAAGACGAAACGAGACAGACACACGGCGCCGGATCACGGCACACTAGAAGAGAGGAAGTCATGAAAGTCCAGAACGCTGCCGCCAAGAGCCTCAAGAACGCCAAGAGCCTCAACCTCCGCAAAGATTTCATCGCCTGCTGGACCCACGCCAACCCTGAGATCGCTGAGGAGGCGGTGAGCAGCCTCTACGACCTCCTGGTGAGCCGCTGGCCGGAGGTGTCTCGCGGCGGTCACCGAGGCCTCGTGGGGCGAGTCAAGCCCTGGGAGAACATCGTCCACGCTTGCCCTTGCTGCGGACTGGAGGCTCAAGGTCTCCAGGGGATCAAGGAAGGGTTCGGGGTGAGGTTCTACAAGGCTCGGGGTAAGTCTTACCTCCAGAGCTGGTGCCGGAGCTGCCGAGCCGATGAGAGCCTGAAGGGCAAGGGTTCCAACGGGGTCCGCATCAACCCTGAGGTCCTCGGAACCCACTTCTCCTGAGCCTCTCTCCTGAGCCTCTCTCCTAAGCCTCCTCGCCACACGGTGAGGAGGCTTTCCTCGTATGAGGTCTTCGCTTGACAGGGTGTTCGTCTTTGTGGCAGTTTTGAGTCCCGGAGGTTCCCGTCATGCCCTTATGCAATCACTTCAACCGCCTCACTCTACTGGATGTCGAAGGAAGCTTCCTGGAGCTTACGGCGGACATGCTCTACGTCTACGCGTGCATGCGTGCGAAAGGGTGCGTACGTCAGATCGAAGAGGAGCATGCGGAGGACTTTGCTGACGTGTCTAGGCTCTTGTGGCTGGAGGCGTCTTCTCGTGGTCGAGGTTGGTGTGATCTGTGGCTCTACGTAGACGGTGGGACGGCGCCTCATGCGCGAGCCTTTCCCACGACGACGCATACCAGCCCCATGCGACTTGAGGCGGGAGTGTTCAGCGTTCAGCGCTCCAAAGCCTTTCGAGGCCGTCCTCCGGGAAACCCGTTGTACGGGAGGGATCAAGCCTGAGGGGCTGGGTTGGATCTTCCCGGAGGAGTGGCGCGCGGGGGACTTGATCATTCACCCCAACGAGAAGTTCAAATGAGTAGACCCTCGATCTTACCTGCCGCGCTGTTTACCGCCCCAGAAGTGATCTGGGCGCTTTGGCGGCCTGGAACCGTGATTCATCCGCAGAACCGTGCGTGGGATAGCGCAACGTTTCACGAGTGCGTCAACCTGGAGCATCATGCGGGTATCCGGCAGACTCGGGATGCGTTGCAGCTCTACTCAGGGGCTCAGTCTCTTCGCAAGGTGGAAGAGGCGTTCCACGCACATGCGCGAACGCAGAACAACGCAGTTTATCCGCTCTACGATGCTGTGCTGTATGATCTGATCTCGTATGAGACCTCAGACCTCCAGATCAGCCCTGTGAGGCGTTCGAGCCGTAAGTTGTACCCCAAGCCGTGTGGCTGCTGCGGGGAGGCTCTCAGCGCGTTTTCGCGCGAGGTAGGCTATAGTATGTGGGGCACGTTACGTGAGGAGAACCTCCCAGACTCGAAGCAGAAGGTGGGTCCCTTGGAATTGACCTGGGAGCTGTGGTGGAGCTTGTGCTACCAATGCAACCCCTTGCGCGGTAACCTGGAGCTACTCATGCCTTCGCATGAGGGTGCGCTCACGCCTGCGCAAAAGGCGGGCTCCCTGACTGGAGTATCCAGATGGCCTTGATCAACGCGTTCTGTGAATGGAAGCCTCTTGCCGATGCGGCCCACTTGCCTCCGAACCCAGAGCTGAGGGGCACGGTCCACGTCCACTTGCCTCCAAACCTGGACTTGGGCGATGAGATTCACGTCCAGTTTCTTCGGGAGGTCTTGAAACGTCACGAGATCACGCGAAGAGCCGGCCGCGCCGCTTTGCTGAGACGTCGAATCTCAGCGCAGATTGCGGTCGACTCTTGGGAAGAGTCTGCCAACGGTCTTGTTCGATCGCTTCAAGGGTTCAACGCAGCGCTAAGTGCGTGCTCGAAGGCTCTTGGGAGCGTCTCTCCAACCTCCGAATAACCCGAGCGTGATCACGCGCGCGTTGCCGGTGGGACCCTCTGCAACTCAAGGCGGGCGTCATGTAAAAGGGCACCGTCCTCGTTTGAGGAGTTCCTTTTCGAGCAGGTTGCGCAGCGGTTCGTAGGTCGTTCGGACATATGAACTCGTGGCTCGACACAGGCTGAGGATCTCCTTGAGGATGCGCAGGAGCGTTTCGGTGTCCGGGTCCCTCAGGCCGAGTTCTCCCAGAAGTGCGGTGCGTGTCCGGTCGTCTTCGATGTAGCAAACGAAGAGCAGTCCGTTGACCGGCATCTCTTCGGCTCCCGGCTCAAAGGAGCGACCACGGCATAGCGACTGTGCACGTCGTGCGTGTATTGCGTCACGCGTAGGGATCGGGGCGTTGAGCTTGAACATCAGGCGTACCCTTGCGGGAGTGATTCGTCTTCGGCACCGGAGGGGGTCCCATGCGCGCTTGTGTTTCGAGGCGCAAGGGCTCAGAGGGCGTAGCGGATGTAGTGTGCGTGCTCTTCGTACTCCTGGTCGCGCCTCTCTTCGGCCTCCAGATCGTCGTAGTAGCGCTGCTCTTCGTGCTGGTACTCATCGCTGAGGTCGCGGACAAGCTTCCGGCGGTCGGGGGTGGTCGCTCGCTGGGCCACGTAGTCCAGAGCGTCGGTGATTCGGAGGAGAGGGTGGCGCCTGCGGATGCTGGCGACCGTAGCGAGAAGAGCGATTCGCTCGTCTCTGGGGAGGTCTCGGAAAAGCGACACCCGCTTGAAGACCTCGCCTATCTCCAGAAGATACATGGCGTACACGATCTCCACGTCGTTGCGAGCCGCTTCGAGGTACCCGCCCATCCCTCGTCGCTCCAGGAGGGTCGCCATCGTGACGCAGGCGGTGTCCTTGTGCTGGATCTGCGACGCGGCACGCAATGCGTCCGAGGTGTGGGTGGATTTCAGGGCGCGGTTTCGGAGCTGGCGATCGTTCGGGCGAGTCATGGCGTCGTCTCCTGCGGTGTCTGTGTCGTCTTACACACACCATATACCACAAGAGACCCAGACCGTAAAAACTATCTCAGGCTTTCAACGGCTCCTCGAACTTCTCGAACACGGTTCCGTGCTTCCAGACGGAGACTCGGTGTGTGAGGGTGAGCGCCTTCTCGTAGGCGTCCCAGGCTTCCACCTTCGCGACGTCTCACTGCTCTTGTGCCAGTTCCTGGATTTGCTCCAGGAGCTGCGATTTGAGCCGCCTCGGCTTCTGGTCGGTGACCGACGCCAGGAACTCCAGGAGCTGCGCCTTGGTGTACCCTTGAACCGAGGTCGAACCTGCGAGTATAGAATCCAGCGCGCTCGGCTTGGGGGGAGGTACAAGCTTGGGAGGTTCGACATCAAGGGCGTAGGGCCTGCTCTCTTCAACACGCTTTGCCAAGTCCGTAGCCAGACACGACACGCTGTGATCAGTACCCGCGCGTGTCTCTGTACGCCAGCTCATTCTGGAGACTGCGACGGCGCTCCTCTTCTTCCTCACGCAGCTTCTCAATGACGGCCTTGTTGGGGGCCTCTCCCGGTGCGAAGAGAGGTGTGTTTGCACCGCTTATGTTCGCCTTTACCTCTGCCGAGTCGAGAGAGTGGCCGTAGTTGAAGTTTTGGAGGTAGTGATGGAGCTGGGCGCCCGGCGACATGGCGCGGAGCATGTCGAGCTGCTGGCGCAGTATAGTAGCGCCGATGCGACTGCTTCCGTCCATCGTCATTGCGTCCATGCCCCAGTAATCCGTCATCGCTTCGGCGTAGTCGCTCAGGCTCATGCCATCGTAGATGCCCTTGCTGCGACCCAGATCGTACACTGCATACGCGTCCACGCTGCTCAACGGCATCCCGAAGGTTGCTCGGCCGCGCGAGGTGTCGACCTTCTCCAGCTTTAGCCGATTCACCAAGCTCGTCCCGAATTGCACCCTCGTGGCCTCACCGACCATGCCCAACAGCACGTTTTTACTGGCGATCTTGTTGATCGCGGCCTGTCCCTGCGCCGTCTGCCTCTTGATACCCGCCATGACCTTGGCGTCGTCCCTCTCCCGCAAAGAGATCTTCATACCATCGAGTCGCTTGCAGGTCTCCTGGAAGCCGCGCATCGCCTCCCGGTCCCCAGGCTCCATAGTGGTGACCTTGCCGCGCACGGACAGCTTCTTGGAGGTCACCGACACCGCGTTGCTTGCGAACATGTCTGGCTGAGAGAAGCCCACGGTTACGCGGTCGTCCTGAAAGTTTACGTAGGTTGGCTTCGTGTTGAGCGAGCCCATCTTGATCTTGAGCGATTGCAGTCCCGTGAGTCCGTTGATCACGGCCTGTTCGAGATTCCGGGTGCTCAGCTCCTGCCAGTCTACGACCTCACGGCGTGCGGTCTTGCCTGCGAGCAGCGGCAGGATGTGCGGACGAAGCTCCGGGTTGTGGAAGGCCAAGCGGATGAGGCCCTTCTTGAGCTGCGCGGTGCGCTTGCGCGAGTAGTTGAGCGCGATGTCCTTCATGGAGGGCTTCTTGGGCGCGTTCTTGGGCGGGTTCTTGGCGAACATCTCGATCGCCTTCCCCATCTCCTTCTTTACCAGCTCCTCAACCTTGTCCTTGTCGATCAGCTCGTCTCGCGTGGAGTCGCGCTTGACCTCCTTCCAGAAGGTCATCTTGTCCGAGTCCGAAGGCTTCTTGAAGCGCTTCTGGAGCTTGGCCACGTCGCCGGAGCCCTTCTCACCGCCCTTGCTGTCTCCCTTCTCGTCGCCTTTCCAGCTCTCAAAGAGTTTCTGGAAGAATCCCTTGCCCTTCTCGGACTTCGGGAGGCTCTTGACCTTGACCTCGGGGTAGCGCTCCCTGGAGTCCGGGTTCGGGTTGCTGACGCTCTCGTCGCCCTTCTCCTTGAGGAACTCCGCGACGTCCTTACCGCCCTTGTCGGCGTTCTTGAGCCACGTGAACGGCTCGATGTAGGCCTTGCGGTGCTGAATGCTCGTGTGATCACCTTCTGCCAACAGAGGCAAGAGCTGCGCGCGTAGCTCCGGGTTCTCGTATGCCAGACGGATTGTTGCCGTTCTCAAGTCACTCATGGTTCATGTCCTCTATCTGGTGGGGTATCGTCTTTTGGGATCTCACGTCTAGACGCTGATACAAGGCGATTATCACTCGTCTTTCTTTTACCTCGTCCCAGTCTTGTGGTATATAGGTGCCGTACTGCAACCCAAGGAGAGAGCGATGAAGCAGACGAGAGGCTACGTGATGGACAACTTCGATGAGACCATTCGGGTTCGCCCCGAGGTCTACATGGGTGAGATGCGTAAGGACAGCCGGGTCCAGGTCGACCTCATCGGAGGTTACTTCGACCACCCGGCACATATCGGGACCCTCGACGGTGAGGAGGGTGTGTTCGCCGTCGTGGAGGGTGGACCGGGATTCTTCATCCCGATGGCGCTCATCACGTGCATCAACCGGGGCGACGGCTGGGCAGTGGACATGGAGGAACGTGAGTGGCGCGTACAGCGTCTCACGGGCTACCACAACGCGAGGTCGGTGGCTCGCCGTAACATGGTCTCCGGCATCCAGGAGATCGGGCATCAACGGGATCTGGACGCTCGGAAGATGGAACGTAGAAAGCGAATCGCCGCCCGCGCTTGAAAGCGCTCTCAGTAAGGAGAACCCGATGAGTCTCAAATTCAATCTCAAGAGGGCGTGCGCCTCATGCCCCTTTCGCAAGACCAGCAGCTTCCTCACGGGAGATCGAGCACAGGAGATCGTCCACGATCTCCTGTCGGACAGCAGCTTCACGTGTCACAACACCCTGGACTTATTCGTACCCTTCGGGGGATGATGACGGTCCCGTGCGGACCGAGCAGAGCGCGTTCTGTGCTGGGTCACTGTCTGTGATGCACAACGAGGGCGTGACGTACGGCAACGTGCTCCTACGTCTCGCCAGCATGGGCCTGGGATACGACCCCCAACAAGCTGCTGGATACTGAGGAGTGTTTCGAGAGTCTCGACGCCTTCGTGGACGCGCATCGACGTGGAAAGGAGAGCTAGATGCTGCTTAATGTCTACGGGCAACCCTACTCGAAACCCCTTCCTGTCTATCACATGAAGTACGGGACGCAAGGCCTACGTGTCTGGCATGTTGATGTGCCTTACGAAGGCCGTGGCACGCCCGAGAACGGCTTCTGGTTTAGTGATCTCGGCAAGGGCTACCTACGCGCCTCCGTGGATATCAAGGGGAAGCGCCACGTTCGAGACTTTCAAAGCGGAGACCACTGGTCGCCTTGGCCGAAGGTGCTCTCGGAGATGTTGCAAGACTCACCGGAGGCCTACCACGGAGCGTGGACTCGTCTACTCTCTTCAACCTTGGAGGCTCCTTGTGCGCCCTACAAGAAATTGGACGCCATGCACACCACGGCGCAGTGGCTCCTCTATGAAGAGCCGCTCTACTCTTGTGGGGAGACGGGCTGGTACCTGGACTACTCCGACCCTGAAGACTACACAGGGAGTATGAAGGCGTTCTTGATGTGCTACTCGTTGGGTGAGGAGACCCAATGGATCTGGACGTACGGATTGACGAAGCCGGAGGAGTTGTACCCTCTCTCCAAGACGCCACCCTACGCCTACGAGGCACGCATGATCGCCAAGACCTCCGACCCTGCCGTAGCACTGCGAACACTTGGAGGTCTCTACCGAGCGTTCGCCTCTTTCTCCACGCAGTTCAATCCCGGTTTCGTGCTCAACTACATGGCTCGCGTGCCCTTCGCGTGTTCGGAGTCCTGAGGACCTCTCCGAGACGCTCTCGGTGTTGAAGGTCCCGTGATACTACGGGATGGCCAATGTGTCAAGTGAGAGTCGAACGGCTTTTGACCTCTCTGCGTAAGGAGGGGTAACACCAGATCACACAAGGAGCGCCTCCCATGACTACGCGAAAAGAGAGACTCGTCCAGGAAGCAAATGCCCGGTACGCCGACTTCGGAGAGGTTCGCAGCCTGATGGGCCAACGGCCCACGAACACCTTTGAGACGCTCCAGCAGTGGGACTTGCTCATGTGCGCTCGTCACTCCACGAACGAAACGGTGCGCTCCTATGTACGTGGTCGCGGTCGCGCGCTCGCGGGTACCCTGGAGGAGATGGGGGATAAGCTCCAAACCCGCAACCTCACCCTTGGCTCGGCGTTGTCCGTGGCGATGTACTGGTCAGAGGAAGCCCTGATGCCCCCTCTGTTTCTGGGAGGGGTGGACTTCCAGGACGCACGTTCACTCGTCAATTTGACTCGTGTTCAGATCTTCGATCAGATCCACTACCACCTGCGGGAGATCCCTCAGATGGCAAGCGATCTGCGTACCCCTCCTGTAGCAACCCTCTGGAACGCGTCCGGTCAGTATTTTCGGTTCGGCGTAGGCCTTGCGGCGACGATCGTTGGTGTGGATCGTCCCCGTGCTCGGGAGACTCTATCTGAGACCTTCTTGGACACCGCTCAAATGGATGAATGGCTCGTTGGAGATCACATCTGGAGGAGCTTTGTGCGCGACCGCCCCATGTCCATAGAGCATATGAAAGAGGCGATGGCGTCGCTCGCGTCTCGATGGAACATGCTCAACGTTCTGAGATCTGATTCGGAAGGCGTCTTCGCGGTCGAAGATTCTGCGGACCTCGAAGACCTCGTGATGGAGCTGGAGTGCTTGGACACGCTTCTGGCCTCCTTGACATCATCATGGCTGTCAAGGATGCTTTTGGGAGAGGACATCTGGCAGGCGTACCGCGCCCTGGAGCCGGAGCTGGTCGAACTCGTTCGGTCGACTCTCCAGGAGGCTCTGGACATGGATGCCCACGCCTTGGCAGATGCTGACCGGGGCTATGATATTGACATTTCGTGGTGAGGTGATCGTGTCTGATCGAGTACGAAACGACGGGCTCTACGTAGCCTTGAAAGGCTTTGAGCAGGACGAGAAGGCGGATGGTCCTCCGTACTTCGGCGGGGATATGGTAGAGTAGGAATGGTGGCTTCCTGGCAACCTCCCACCGGTGATCACTCGTATGGCGTGCGAGCATAACGAGGTTTGGAGCGTTAAAGTGCGCATAGCGGTGCCGCACGTGGCTTCACGGGGCTGGCTCTTCCATGGCCCGCATATCGAGGATCTCCTGGAAGAGGTTGACCGTTTTACGGCCGAGGTGCGCGCCGCGTTCCTCGAAGCAGGTCTGTGGAGGAGAGGATGAGCGACTACCCCTTTGGTATCCGGTGTGATGGGCCGTTCGTGTGCATTCCCAACCTGAAATCGGTCATGTCCCGCAGCCCTCTAGTGATAGTCTGGTTCAGCCAGGATTCGATACCCACACTCTCGATGCCCTACGTAGCAAGACCGCGCCCTCGCGTGGTTCTGCGTGATGCTAAGGGGTTCACATACGAATGGGGGGCGGAAGACTACAACAGGGAGGCAGACACTCTTATCAGTCCGTCTGAGGTAGACCTCCGGTCGGAAAGACGTCACCTCCAGTGCGAGGACTTCATCTCGACGGTTCGCAAAGCCTTCATGGAAGCGGGCCAATGGCGCAGGGGCTAGTTGACGTCCGAATGGGTGGGGTATAGGGTCTGTGGACTTTATACCCTCTCGGAGACGCCTCGTGTCACACCTCAGCACACCTGCCAACCTCGACCTGGACATCCTCACTCGCGTGCTCGACGACTACCCTGGAGATCCATCTCTCCGGGGTCTTTTGCGTCCGCCCAATGGCGAGCATGTGCTGCTCGCCTTCGAGGAGCCGTCTACGCGAACGTACCTGAGCTTTGAGCATGCCGCTCACAACCTTGGCTACTCGGTGGTCTCCTTCCCAGCCTCCTCAAGCCAAACCAAGGGGGAGTGCTTTGAGGATGCGATACAGAACGCCATCCTGATCACGGAGCCGTCGGTCGTCGTGATCCGATCTTCGTGTCCTCCCTGGCGCCCAACCCTGACTCAAAAGCTCTCGGAGTCCTACCCGGAGATCACCTTCATCAACGCGGGGAACGGTACCCAACATCATCCGACGCAGGCCCTGGGAGATCTGGCGACGCTGGTGGGGCTCTATGGCAGCGTGGCGGCGTTGCGAGGTAAGAAGCTGGGCATCGTCGGGGACGTTGAGTTCTCGCGCGTGGCGCGCAGCGTACGGGACCTGATGAGGGCATTTGGGATGGAGATCTACACGCCCGGCTTCAACGCGGGGAGCTACGAGGCTTTTTTGGCGTGGCCTCTGGAGACCTATACGCAGATCACCAGCTCAGAGATGCCCGACCAGTGCGATGTGATCATGGCCTTGAGGCCTCAGACCGAGCGTGGGAGCCCTCACGTGGATAGATCGTGGCTCACGAATGCGGATCTGGAAGAATATCCGGAGCTGCACATCATGCACCCCGGACCTGTTATCTGGGCGGGTGGTGAGCGACCATCTCCTACGAAGGGGCTCCTACACCACAACCTCAAGGACCATGAGAGGGTCCTTGTAGGTCAGCAGGTTCGCAACGGGACGTACATGAGGCGCGTCCTGTTGGAGAGCCTCGACCCGGAGAGCCCGTACCATGGACTCATCCAGGGCTGATGGGCCTCACCCGTCCACGAAGCCGAGGTGGCGGAACACCGCGACCTTGCGCACCGATCCGTCGTCCTGGACGACCTCGCTCGACTCCCTCCTGGAGAAGGCGAACACCGGCTGGACACCCACCGCCTTGAGGGCGTCCACGAGGGGGCCCATGAGGAAGGGCGCGCCCCCCACCATGGCCTTGTCGTGTCCGACAGCCATGGCAGCGAGCTTGGCCGCCCGGTCCTTGACCTCCTCCGCCGTGGGGAGGTCGACGAAGTTCAGGAGCGCCCGAACCGCGTCCTTGTCCAGGGGCTCAGAGAGGCCCTGCTCGTTGGTTCCGGTGTGCTGCGTAAGGTTAAGCGTCGTCATGGTGTCTTCTCTCTTTTGGTGTGTCGTTTCGTCTCTCGCCTCTCATATACCACAAGGGTTCTGAGTCGTAAAAACATTCTCACGAGAAGCTCAGGGAGCGTTGACCTTGTGTTCGTGGAGGGCGTACATGAGCTGCTCATCCAGCAAGGGCTCCTGGGTGCCCGGCAGGGAGAACCTGTCGGGCGCGGTATACTGGTACGGCATGGACCCCCACGAACTCTCCAGGAACCTCTCATCGGTGGTATAGTTCCGTTCTAGCCGGGGGCGCTCAAAGCCAAGCTGCAAGAGCTTGCGGGACATTGGGACGCTTCTATAGTGGTAGGCTCGTTTCCGCCTTGAAGCGCGCGGGATGCACAACGTGAACGCCGCGCGTGCTATCGTGAGGCCTCCTCTCCAGGCTGTATCGTCTTCCAGGGTGAGGTTACTCGGAATGGCGTTTTGGAGTGCGTTCATCTCACGTCTCACTTGAGGGGTGCTCAGCTCGTGATGGAGAGGGGCATGAGCAGGAGCGTGCGATTCTCTTGTTTGAAGTTTAGGGGAGACAGGCCGTCCAGGAAGTCCAGCTCAACCTCCCCGTCTTCGAGACCCTGGAGGGCCTTTTTGAGGAGGGCGGGGGAGATCTTGCACATGAAGGTGGTGTTGGAACCCTCCGCCGAGACGCTACCCGAGAAGGCCTTGGTACCTTCGCAGCTCAAGGTGAGCGTGCCCGCCTCGTGTCGGAGGGTCAGCGCCTTGAGCTTGGAGTCGCACAGGAGAACGTGCTCGACCTTCTCCAGCATTTCAGCCACGTCGACGGTGATGGTGACTGCGTTGCTGCGTCCTCGGAGCAAGAAGGCGATGTTTGGGTAGTGCTCGGTGTTCTCTTTGAGCTTCACGACCGCGTGACCGCCCTCGAAGTTACTCCAGCCGTTCTCATAGGCGACCTCCGCCCCCGTGGTGAACAGCTTGGACATCAACGTCACGTCCTTGCCATGCAACAGGAGGCTATCCTCCGGCAGGATGCCGCTCAGGTCTGCGTCCACTCGCTCGTGGTAGAGGGCGTGACCGTCCGAAGCCACGACGGTCACCTGAGACCCCTCACACTTGAGCTGAATGTAGTCCAGCGAGCGCCCGTAGGTCTTTGCGGCGTAGGCGCTCGCACGGTTCAAGGCGTTGAACACCTCCTGCGGGACGGCGCGGGTCTGGGAAGGCTTCGCGTTCGTCTGGAAGAAGTCCAGGGGCTCTTTGATAGACGTCGCCGTGAAGTCCGAGGTCCCGAATCCCACACCTACCGTGGTCGTCGAGATCTCGGGGTCCTCCTCGGACACCTCAGTTTGGACGCTCAATCGAAGCTGGCTTTTCTTTGCCTTGACGAGGAGCTTCGAGAGGAAGCTCAGCGCCACCCCGCCGTCCTTGTCGAGGGTGCCCTCACCTTCGATCCGGAGGTGACACTCGGAGTCGAGGTGGCTCACCCGTAGGAGCACCTCACCAGGGACCTCCTGAGAGAGGAAGGCCGCCTTCAGGGCTTCGTTCTTCGCCGTGCCGTAGCGCTTCTTGAGGATCTTGACGGTGGCGTTTAGCGCTTTGGCGTTGGTCTCAAACATCGTGTGCATCCTTTGGTAGGGGGTTCATGCTGTCTATATACCACAGGAGAGGTTCGGTGTAAAACCTTTTCCCCCGTGAGGTGTCAGTGTGCCGTGAGGAGGAGGTCGAAGCCCCAGTAGGTCTCACACAGGACCTCCCGGTTGTTGTAGTTCCAGGTCTCGCCCACCCCCCAGTTGGATGGGCCTGCCTCGTAGCATACCATCCAGCCGTTGCCGTAGCCCCGCTTCTTCGTCACCTCGGGTGTCGTCACGAAGATCTCCCCCCCGACGAACTCTATGAGCTTCTCAGGGTGAACGCCATGGGTGGCGCGCTGCATGACATCCTTGAAGGCCTGTCCCGCCATCCTCTCCACCGCGTCTCCCGAGAGCTGTCCGTGGGTGGCCCATGCGTAGAGGAGTGCGCCCATGAGTTTGGGCTTCTCTCGAAGCTCCCAGGAGGTCGTCGCGAGGTGCTTGAAGGTCCAGTTCGGCACGTCCTTGAGGGTCTGAGAGATGTTGGTGTCGTTGATGTCGGCGGCGTTGATGTTGGTCTGCATTTCGTGTCCTCTTGTGGTGTAGTGATGGGTACTCTATACTCCAAGAGGGGCTGCTTGTAAAAAGAATCACCAACTCACGCACCCGAATCACCCCACAAGGTGCGTACGAAGGTCTGGTAGAAGTCCATCGCGCGACCGTTGGCGATATGCTGCGCGCGTGCTTCGTGTGGCGTGGCACAGGCTCCGAGACCGTTGGTGTTTAACTGAGGTATCAGGTCTCGATTGGGAGAGATGCGGAGCGTCCATCGCGTCTTGATGGCTGACGGAAACTTGAAGTAGAGCGGCACGCTAGTAGGGTCGCCGTGTGTTTGCATGCCCAGGTCAACGGCAACCGTCAAGACATCAAGAGGAGGCGTGTTCGTCGCGTAGCCCTTCCAGTAGTAGAGTTTCCCGTCACGCTCGACAACGTGCTCAACACCCATAAGCTCGTCCAAATCGTGGCGTCTTTGGCTCTGGAGGATTCGCATCATTTTACCGAAGGAGTAGCCTCCCACCTCCATCTCCAAGGGCGTGACGTGCCCGTAGATTCGATGGTACCACGTTGGATGGTGCCGTTTGAACGTCACGTCGATGTTGATTGCATTGACTTCCAACCGCATGCGGGAGAGCTTGGACCACTCGTTCGTGATGTAGGGCTGAAGACCCGTGGGGTAGTCTGCGCTCATGTTCGCACCTCTCGGGTGGCGTCTCTCCCCCAGAACATTCGCACGACGGTCTGGTACATCTCGACGGCGTATCGGTTCGCTTGCTGGATCTTCCAGGCGTGCTCGGGGCTCTTGATGTGGAGGTTGGCCTTGGGGACGAGGCTGGCGACGATTCCAGGCTCCAAGTAGAACTTGAGTTGGTATCCACAGCCCTCGGGCCGCAGCTTTTCCGGGATGTCGTAGTGTATCTCAGCGGTGGTATGCGAGAACACCAGTCCCAGATCCTCCAGACGCCTCGTCATGCTCGGTTCCAGCTCTGTTGAGAGCCTACCCTCCCAGTAGTAACGTACCCCGTCCTGGTCCTCGACGTGTACAGCCCCGACGAGAGCCTCCAGGCTCTCCCGATACGACTTATGCTCGGGTCGGTCCTGTTTCATTCGCTGGATGCGATCCCCCAACCGTCCATACTGCATTCGCAGAGGCCGCACCTCTCCGTACACGCAATGCCATGCGGGCGGCAGGGACCAGAAGGTTCGGAGTTGTATGCTTTCGGGGGCGTAGGGCAACCATATCTCAGGTCGCTTACACAGGGCTTCGCCGTTGAGGTAGGGCGCCAGTGCTTTGGGCAGCTCAGTCATGGTCGTTCCGTGTCTTGAGTTCACTTCTTTCTGGTATCACAGTCAGGGGGGAGGTGTAAAGTCTTTTCCCCGGAGAGCTTGACGACATGGGCATCCAAAGGTATCGTTCCGGGACGCTCAGCCAGGGAGAACTATGAATGCCTTACGACATTTTTCCGAGATACGGTCCCATGTGGCCGCCCGCGCCTTCCCATTGGCAGCTCAAGCCCTGATGCAAGGGTACGGTGATCCGAAGTGGGAGGACCTCTTTCGCTATGCTCGTGACCTCGGAGTGGGTCTGGAGGCGATGGCAGCGGTTTCCGTGTGGAGCCTATGTGAGAGACGTGCTGATGACGCGGAGTGGGTCCTGCGTGTGGGGGATGTAGAGGTTGCCACGTCCGTCTCACATGACCTTGAGGCCTGGAGCGTCGAGTGGGTTCTTGCGCGGGCGCAAGAGTTGGTAGTCATTTGGGAGTCGTGGCTTGAACAGGCCCCGGAAGAGGGACACGTCGGGTCCAGGCCGTACCCCGCGTCACCTCGAACGGCGCTTGGTCCCCTTGAGGCACGCCTGCGAACGGGTGAGGTTATGAACGCTACGCGTTCGGCGCTCCTGTGGAGGCGTTCGGCGCTCCTGTGGAACATTTACCAGCCTCCGCGCGACTCTCCCGAGGGCCACGCCGCACGTGTCTTGCTTGAGCTGTCTGACAGTGGCGGCGACTGGGAGTCCTTCGCCTACCTCATGGCAGACGCCGCTTACCAGATGACGGAGGGGTCCGTTCCTGCGTGTAAAGCCGCTGCGGACGACATCTTGGCCGAAGGCCTCGGATTTTTTACGCTGATAAGGTGTTCAGTCTTCTCTAGCCCTCTCGGAGACCCCATGTACGACTACTATCATGCCTGTTCCGAGGTCGAAGCTCAGTGTCTGGAGCTGTTCCAGGGCTGCCACGCCGTCGAGATCAGTTCCGTCTACACCAAGGTCAACCTCTGCCTCGCGCCCTTCCTCCTAAGTGCCACCTACACACGCGAGGTGGGTCTGTTCAGCGAATCGCGCCTGCTTCATATGACCGCTTCGGTGATCCGAGACGATGCCAGGGTCCCCATAGGGGTGCATGGGGTGAGTCACCACTTCAATTACCCCGGCGCCTATGCGATCGTTGACATGGCCTACCTTGAGCAGTACCGACGGGATCACAGCCACCTTGCTGATACGGTTCAGACGATGCTCCGCCTCCAACCCAAGCTCGAAGCCCTCCTGTTGAAGTTCCTCCTCGCGTTTGAGGGCTCATGAAGTCTTTACATATCCGCCCAAGGTGTGATACTGTCCTCGCTTGAATCCCCTTTAGCGGAGAGGTTGAGGTATGGAATTTGGATCTGGAGAGTGGCGCGCGGCGATGGGGAGGCTTTGGTGGGGTCATACGACGTTTCACCTGTGGCAAGCGGCCTGTTGGATGCCTGAAGAGAGGCAGGCGGAGGCCAAGAAGGCGATCCTGGCTGCTGTGGGACGTGCAGAGGCGTGGCATCTGCTCTCCTGGTGTGAGGATGACCTCCGTGGTTATGCGGCGCTGCCGGTGACAAGTGCGAAGCCCGTGAAGGGGTGCTTTGGGTGGACGAGTCTCTACCCGTCTATAGAACCCTTCATATCTCGCGAGGCTATTGGCCACTACGTCCTGGAGGACGCGGCGTTCGTTGCGGATGTGGACATGGACTCCCTGGAGGATAACCCCGCTGACATGGCAAAGTTGGTCGCGCGTACACAGGAGATCGCTGTGGAGGCCGCCTCGGCCTTTCTTGAGGGGGAAACCCATCCCTGTATCGTGTCGGGACGACGTATAGAGTGGGGGGTGTCTGCAAACGCGTGGGTAGGCCGCATCTTCACGGACACTCACTCCATGCCTACGCATATGCTCTCTGGTACGACGACCATGAAGTGGACGTTGGAGAGGGATAGCCCTGCCGAGGTTACGCCTGCTCAAAACGCGCTCATAGGGATGCTGCGTGATTTTGTGGGGGACACTCCCGTGAGGTCGGCTGAAGACCCTGACAGGCTCGCGCTCGTCACGCGTGTCCAGGGGCTCGGGATGGACGGTCAGTTCGTGCTCAACAAAGAGACCCAAAACTCCGAGACCCTCCAGGAGCTGCTCGCCATCGAAGACGACACCGCGCTGATGCGTGAGATCCACGATCGTAAGCTCAACCGTCACCTCCCGCTCCCCCCACCCTAATGACCCAAGACATGAAAGACCGGTTTGGTGACCTCCGCTCCCTCGTACATGGTGGGGAGGTAGATAAGATCCTCGTACGCTACCCCTCGCTGACGCAGGAAGAGCGCGTGTATGCCCGTCAGGCATTGGAGGACCACTTCCCTGTCGAGTGGGAGGCGTTCTGGGAGTCGGGAGACGTTGAAGACCTCCTGGAGCATGCTCAGTGGTGGGCGAAGCCTCGTGACGGGGGTAATATCGCCCGCCGCCCCTACTGGGACGACTACCTCGTCGGCGCGATGTATATGGAGAACTGTGATCCCTTACGAGAGGGCAGCCTGTCCGTAGTCAGGACGAAGCTGTGGTCACATCCAGAAGAGGAGGACCTCAAGACAGCTCTTGAGTGGACGCTCCCTTACCGGCAGGAGTGTGTTTCCTTTTGGGAGCGTACGGTCAGTCTCACACATGAGCAGTATGATACCCTCGCGTTTCATCTGCGGTCGTTACGTGGCTTTCTCCAGGACCCCGGCTCATCTTCGGCATGGAGTCCGAGCTTCGCGCGCCCGTTGGTAGACCGTTGGTAGACCGTTGGTATGATACGAACGATGCCAGTGAGTCTCTAAGACGGCACAAGGTCGGCAACGCCTATCTCGCGACCTGCGTGCCTGATCCGTCGCAGGTTCTCCAACATCGAACGCAACTTGAGTGCGGAGTGTCGGGTCATGGTCCCTACCTCTCAGACTACGCACACACCAAGGCCTACGACGCGTACCGTCGGTCCTGGAAGACCTTCGTGCTTCGACGATGGTTGTCCTCCCCGAACGCGTGAATCTGTTTGACGCTCAAGGCGGGGTGTGGTACACTCCTCGGAGTGTGACTCTACATGGAGGTGTCGAGGTGAAGAAAGCGGAGGTGGACCTGAGCGAGTACAAGATCGTCCACTCCTGGGAGGGGGTTCAGAAGGCGATCTGGAGTCAGTTGAATATCCCGTACGCAAGCGCCTGGAGGTCTCCATGTCGCTCAGATACGGGTGAGCATTTGCTCTACTTCAACCGGTATGGTCTTCGGGTCGCTTCGCCATGCTTATCGGGTGAGGTGCGCTGGTACTCGGCGGTGCCCTTCGCGCAAGATTTCAAAGAGGAGGTGCCGTCTGAGGTCCTGTCCACCATCGACCTCTTCCTCAGAGACCTCAAGATCGCCTACCAAGGCGACCACCTCCACCTGTTCAACGGCTTGGCAGGGGCGACCCTTGACGAGGCCTTGCTACGGCTCCTCCGGGCTCATGGCTGGACGCGTTCGCGTCAAGGGCTTGGGCAGCATGCCTACGTTCGGGGAGAGAGCCTGCTCCGTGTCTGGGAGGTCGGCCCCCACAAGGAGCTGGTGTGCCGCCTGATCGGTTCCGAGCTTGTGGGCGAGGACCCCGACCTTTTGCGGGGGTCACTGGACGTCTTTCGCCTTGACATCGACTTTCTTGAGCTGCTGCGACGCGCCTTCCCACCCCTTGAACCCTGAACCCCCCGAGTCTCGACATGACCCAAGACACCTTTGGCGACCTTCGCTCCTTCCTCCACGGGTTTGAGCCTGCACATAGCTCGGTGTACCTCAAGGAACTCCTCTTGCGCGTGCCCACGCTCACCCGTCAAGAGCGTGGGTACGCGTTTGATGTCGCCAAGGGGTGGGGCATCCCCGATTTCGAGGAGACCCTGGACGGGTTCTTCACCCATGGGGACGTGAAGCAGCTTCTCTCCAAGGTGGAGTGGGACGGGGAGATGGGTAGGTCTGAGTTCGACCTCTATGAGGAGGGGTCCCTTTCGATACTGGATACCTCCTTGTGGGCGAGGACGGCTCAAGCTTACCTCCCCTTCCTGTGGGCCTTGCCATGTGTTGAAGCAGCCGCTCGGCATATCAAGTCGTACCAACACGTGCTCCCTGTGGAGACCCTCGCATACCTCGATGACCACATGGTGTTGTATCGAGACGCGCTGGCCTCTGGGAGCCTACCTCCACGTCATTTCGCTACGGTTGGAGAGGAGACGCTGCTTCAAGGCGGCGGCCCCGCGTTGGATAACCTGGGACTGGATGCGGCGGCCAAGTCCCCGCTCACGACGGCCTTTGATTGCGTGTACTCTTGTTGGGTCGTCAACATCGTCTTGCGGTATGCCCAGTTGGACCCCGAGCTGTCGAACCTTGACCTGGATCTTGCGGTACGTCTGGGCGCTCCCGGCGCCATGAGGCCTACCGAAGGGCATCCCTCCCATGCGGCCTTGCGTCGGTCCTGGACACTCTACATTTTGAGGCGTGTGTTCTCGAAGCCCGGCCCCTCCACAAGCACCCCTTGAACCCTGAGTAAGACCCATGGAATTCGGATCTGGAGACTGGCGCGCGCGCCTCGAACGCTTCTGGTGGGGACACAACACGCATTACCTCTGGGCGTCCACGGCTGTCATGCCCGAAGAGGTCCAGGAGATCGCGCGAGAGGCGATCCTCAAGACCTTGAACCGGGCCAAGGCGTGGCACCTGTTCTCCTGGTGTCAGGACTCGGCCACGGGCTACTGCTCTCAACCTGTTACGGCTACTCGTCCGGTCGAAGGCTCGCTCGTATGGGTGGAGATGCAACGTGGCCTGTTTGGTGTGATTGATTCGGACGCGTTGCTGAAGCACTTGGGGGTGGAGCCTGACTGCTTGAACTTGCCCAAGTCTATTCAAGGGGTATTGCATGAGCGCCTTCACGTCGCTACGGGGCGGTTCCTTCGTGGCGAGCCCGATCCGGGTCACCAGCCACACCTTGAAGGCCGCTGGGAGACTGTCCCCGGGAGCTGGACCTTTCAGCTTCACTTTCGCAAGCGTTCTCGACGTCGCTACCACATGTGGTGCCTCGCTAGCTCCAGCGTGGCGTCCTACATTGCGAACCGTCCGTACCCCTTCGGGGACAGTCTCCCTGCTGAGGAGTCCTGGGAGCCTCAATTGAGCCTTATCACTTGCCTCCATGGGCTGGGCATGGACCCCCAGTTCGTGCTCCATGGAGATAGCGCAGATGATCTGGATGTCGCGGAGCTGCTCGCTATCGAGGACGACACGGCCCTGATGCGTATGATCCACGAAGACGAACTCAACCGCTACCTTCCTATCTCCGGGAACCATACCGGACCCCATCCCACCCTCCTATCTGGAGACCCCTTCCTCTCAGCCCTACGCGAGGCGGCGACCGAGCCTCAATCTACTTGACGCCGTAGGCCGTGTTGTGGTTTTAGGCTCTCAAGTCCCCAGGATGTTTCCGATCGAATGACGTGAGACTGTTTTACGTCCCCCCTACCCTTGTGGTATATAGAATGTGTAAGACCACACAGACAAGCACGGAGACGGCAATGAACACGGAGAAGGGCATGGTCAAGTTCGACAAGATGAGCGATGAGGAGTACGTCTGGTTCCGACGCATGCCTCTCAAGGGTGCGGACGGCCGGGTGGAGGAGCGCGCCGTGCTCCTCACCTGCGACAAGACGGGGGAGGGCTGGCTCCTCACCAACGGGTTGATGGGTCAGAAGACCCACTGCCCCAGCCGGTCTCAGGCGGGGAAGTCGGCGGCACGTCAGATCGCCCTCCTTGGGGGTCTGTGAGATGTCTACGATGGAGTTCGGGTCCGGTGAATGGCGGAGCGCTCTTGGCAGGCATTGGTGGGGGCGTACTACGCGCGATCTGTGGGCGTCTACCTATCAGATGAGCGAGGAACATGCGGACGAGGCTCGTGCTGCGATTCTACGACGTATCGCAGACACGCGCTCCTGGCATCTCCTGGAGGTGTGTAAGGAGACTATTACTATCGCGGCCACCGGGCGCGTCCCCTTGCCTCAAAACTTCCAGTATATCCAGGCGCAAGGCGCTGTTACGGCTCACCCTCCCGCCGAGGGTAGCCCTGCTTGGAAGGCGTTGAAGGAGGCGCTGGTCATGTCCCTACTGGACTGGGTAGATGCAGGGGAGTTTCATCGTGTGAGTTTGGAGTACGGTAATGGCCGTATGCAGGAGATACTTGACTTGCCTCCCCTGGATCAGGTGCTCCGGGGTGAGGTCCCTTTCACCGTGGGTCGAGAGGGTGTGAGCTTTGAACCACTCTCGTATGGTTTTGAAGAGCGCTTCGGCGCCTGGACACTGGAGCCCCGTGGGGAGGTGGGTACAACGTTTTCGAGTTCGTACGCAGCACTGGTTCTTTGGAGCAGGAGAATGTTGCCTGCTTTGAAGGTCCCCTCTCTGGAGGCGTTCGTGAGGCGCCTTCACCGCCTTGGAGGGGACCCTGATGTCTTTTTTGCTGTGGTTCGATCAGCGCTGCATGGTAGGGCGCGTTTCTGCGAATACATGGACATGACCGACGAGGCTCTCATGCGGAGTCTCCATGACGACCAGTTAAACATCTAGCCCGTCCAGGAAGCGTGAGGCCCTTTTCGGGCCTGCATACCCGGTAGAAATTTTCAAGAGCAAATTTCGGATTTCTGAATCGCGTGGGAGCGTTTCAAAAACCTTGCCCACCGGTTCCTGGCTCACATCGAAGGGCTCTTGCATGTGGTACATCGACGACGACAGCGCCAGCTACGGCGATGTGTTCGATATTGACCGCCTCGGAGAGCGCCACTGGCAGGTCTCCGTGGGTCTGATCACGATCCAATCCTCCCGACTCACCCTCGCCCTCGTTGGCCTGTCCCTTCATGTGGCTCCGTGTGATCTGACACCTCCACAGGACACCTCGACTCGGTTGGGAAAGGCGTTGGCGGCCTGGGTGCGGTCGGGTGGCGCATGATCGCCACGCTTCTGTACACGTATGCCACTGCCGTGCTACCTTCAGGGAGTCATTCTGCCGTGCCAGGAGCTGTGATCCATGTCCAAAGACTCGCCTACCTCGATCGAACGTGCGCTCGCCAAGCTCCGTGAGCTGAATAGGCGCATGATCACCCGGAAACACACGCCTACACGCGTCGAACGTCATATGGGGGGCGCCATGCTCATCATCAGGACCCGTGATCCTGTAGTGGAGCAAGAGCCTCAGCAAGAGCCTCAGCAAGAGCCTCAGCAAGAGCCCTCGATGCGCGGGGTGTTCGATGCAGCGGTGAGCGAGATGCGCTCCGATGAGGTCGACTGGGTAGCGGTCAAGGGCTATGTGGATGAGCTGTACTACGGTTGGGCGGATGAGTACCTGCTGGAGGTGGACGCTCTGGTGAGGCGTGCCATGCAAATCTGTCCGACCCTGGAGGGACGCACGGTCCTCCCCTCCGATTTGTATGAGCTGTACGCGTCGTTGGTGGTCACCAGGGCGTGTATGGCGAGGGGTGGGGAACGCGTGCGCACTGTGATCGACCCGAAGGCCCCTTTCCGGTTGAAGTGGTGAGGGCTTTGGGAGGCTCCAGGGGATTCCCGCCGAATAAAACCCGAAAATGAGCCGCACTTTCCGTGCAGACCAGATACGCGATTTTTGACCAGGTACGGGGCCGGGCGGGGTTAATGGAGCGGTTCTCCGAAGTCACGGCATGGCTCGATTTTGCTGCCTTGGCTTTTACAGGGGCAGCAAAATCGACACGCTACCCCTCAGTCCAAGCCATCCCCTTCCAGAATCAGGTCCACGAGCCGCTCCGCGTTGTCCTCCAGGCGAGACGCCTCGGCTATGCGACCGTCAAGACGTGCTTTGAGGGCGTCCCCACGGAGGATGAGGTAGTCGTAGCGCCTCTTGCTCTCGGGCGAGAGGTCTTCATAGGCCTCCTCAGGCTCAGAGTCGTCATAGAACACGTAGTCTGCGCGCGCCCGGATGCCTGTGGCGGCCAGATCGTCACAGTAGGTGGCCAGCTCGTCTCCGCTCAGGGTCAGTTCAGGGTAACTCATGGATCGTTCCTCTTGGTTGTAGCCCCCTATACGGGGGGCGGAGTGTGCTCTCGAACAGGAGCGTCAGGGACAGGAGCGTCAGGGACAGGAGCGTCAGGGACAGGAGCGTCAGCAGCTCGCGTAACCGAAGAAGATGTAGACGCCCTCTTCCAGCTCGACGCATCCCGCAGGCCCCCACTTATCGTCGAACGTGCCCTGGTCCCAATGACGCTTCAAGCACTCCTGGGGAGTCTCCCCGTCCTCGGGCGTGACGACCTTGAAGCTCTCCTTCTCTGTGATCGACCCGGTGTACCCGCCATGGCCATGCTCGTGCTGAGCCTCTTCGCGAGCGGCCTGGAAGGCCGCTCGTGCGTTCTCGCTGCGTGCTTTGGTCTGGAAATCTGCTGCACCCATGCTGTTCTCCTCTTGGTGTGCCCTCTTCATAGGGCGGTCTGTGTCGTCTCTCACCTACTATATACCACAAGCACGTGGGTCCGTAAAAACTATCTCCTCGAAAGGTGTCGTACTTTCTTTTTACACCTCCCTACCCTTGTGGTATAGAGTAGGTGAGAGACGACACACAATAGACCCGGAGCACACCATGACCCTGCCTCTTCCCACCACTCCTCGCCTGAATCGCCGTCAACACCGCAGCGTCACCGCTGCCTGCCTCAGAAGCCTGACCCCCACCGAGCTGCTGGTGTACTCCCGCCTCCCCCTCGGAGAGGACCACGACCCCGCGCTGGTCAAGAACAGGGGCCAGTACCACGCGCTGAGCGACTGGGAGAAGGCGGGCAAGGTGCCGTACCTCTACCTCAAGAGGGTCTCCCGGTCCTGAGTCGGGCCCCAAGACGAAAGGACCCTGCCTCCGTACGCAGAACGCGGTGAGGCTGGGTTCTTCTGGTATGAGTCACACGTACGGAGGGGGGATCACTTGAAGTCGATGTAGATCTCCATCTCGTTTTCCCAGGAGCTTCCGTTACGCGTCCCCTTAACGATGTCACGGTACTCGGGGAAGATGGTGCGGCTCAAGAAGCCCTGGCGGATCTGGTTCATCTGGTTGAGGACGGAGTATTTGTCTGGTGTGTAGCCCAGATGCGTCATGCGGAACTCAACCTTGAGGCTGTTGCCCTTGCGCTGGACACGAACCCCGCTGATCGACCGATCACTCCGCATCTTCTTATTCACATCACGCTCAAGTGCCGCCTTGAGCGCCTCATCATCCGGGCTCGCCTGCCTTGCGCGTGCGTCCAGGTGGGCAATCACGGGCTTGAGGTTTTCCCGGAGACTGGGGTTGGTGTTTCCGACGGATGAGCTGAGTCTTGAGCGTCGTCATGAGGGGTACCCTGCTGTAGATTGTTATGGATGGTCCACTCTCCCGCCTCATAGAAACTTCAGAGAGCCAACGAACCAACCCGGAGCCCTCCGGCGCGCCCACCACGTTGCAAATCCCAGGGGAAAACCGTACTCACACCCGCATAAGACCGTGATCACGCCTCTCCTCTTGAGGTGCTCCAGGCTCCCGATCACAGGGCTCCAGGCTCCCGGACGCTGTGATCCCGTTTGGTCGTATGACGATAGGGGAGGTGAAAACCTGCTCCCAGGTCCGATTATCTTTTTGTAGACTTTTTTGCGCTGATTTTGAAATCACGACGATAAAGGGCTTGGAGGGGCTGCGCCCCGGCCTTCGGCCTCCCCCTGTTGAAATCAGCCGACCCTTTCACGCGTAACGAGCCCGCCACCCAGGCCCGAAAAAGGTCCCTTGAGCACCTTCTATAGCCACTTGACAGGCAAGCCCAAGATGAGGTACAGGTGTGGAAGCTCCGTAAGATACCCCCATGACAACCCATACCCTGGCTCCACCCCACTCCACCCACCACGGCTTGGACCCCCTCAAACAATACCCTACCTATTACTCCCAAGAGGTGGGAAATATCCGGGGAACTCTTCGAGACCCCCATGCGAACCTGTGGGGAGGGCTCCAAGAGACCGGCACGTGCTCCGTATAGCCCCTCTCACCGTATTCATCCCCCAACACGGGTGAGGAGTTGGGTGAGAGTGTTCCAAGAGACTGTAGGGCCTATTTCGAGCGATCTACCTCCTGATACCCTCTACGCCCCGAGTCCTCCATGACCATCCATCAACGCTTGCGTGACCTCTTGAACATTCAAGATACCTCCCAGTTGTACTCTTCGCGGAAGCTGCATCCATGTGTCCCCATAGACGCCAGCATAGACATGACGGGCGTAGGTACGGGTCACATCCGATACGAGTGGTGTATCAACTCAACGCTCCAGGGGAGAGGATACCGCCCATGGAAGGACGCAACCTATGAGAACAGCTCCTGGAACTGTCACAGTCGAGGTACAGACTTCCCGTGGGTGACCCCCTGGACCTCGCCTTGGGAAAACCCGGTGACGTTCTCCCCGGAGTGGTTGGACGAGAGAGGTTCGGAGGTCCTGTATGCCCCTGGAAAGGGTGAGCCCTTCTACACCAAGCTCCTGGCAACGGAGGAGACGCCAGCCTCGGTGGTCAAGATACTCGAAGGTATGGGGTACTGCCGAGGAGTAAACCCTACGTTCTGGGACATCGAAGGGTACACGCTTCGTGTCCTGGGAGACCCCGACCTCTACCCAATCCTTTATGAAGAGAGTGGGTTTTTCCAACTGCTTGGGGGTACGAGAGAGGCGCGGTTGAGGTTGGACCGTCGACGTAAGGCACTCGATGTCTACGACACGCTCATCCGTTCGTGTTACTCAGGGGGGGACGTGATGGCCGTGTCGCGAGTGTGGTAATGCTCGGAGAGGTTAGGAAAAGGAGGTGCGTGATGACGACGATCTTGGAACAGATACGGGATGCGGAAGAGGAGAGGCTGCACAGTCCAGCCTGGGTCAACCGTCGCAGCGTCAATCTCGATGCGGGTTGGGGGGTTATGAGCACCACCGCAATGAGTGTGCAGCGTCACCGTACGTATGGGCTCGTGCGGCCGGTGGAATTGTCCTTGAAGGTTCCCTATGGGGTGCCGGGTCACAACTACTGTCTCCCCTACTGTCCTGGGGAATGGGACGCGAAAGACTTGGCAGGGTTCAACGAGGGGTGGATTGACGAACCGGGTGCGAGCATGGTCCGGGAGGTCAACGGAGCCCTTCACTACTACGCGTTTCTGCCACGTAGGGAGGTGCCCGAGTCCGTGGTGCGGCTCCTTCGAGGAGCTGGGAGGTGTGCGTATCTCGAAGGCTAAGGACCTCTCGGATGTGTTCGAGTGGGTAGAGAGGTGGGAGAAAAACATATGGAAGTTGGGGTCGGGCTACGTCCGGGTTTCGTGTAATCCCGACCTCATGCCGGAGTGGTCGTGTGAACCCAAGCGCGGCAGGGCGAGGACGTCCGCGCGCAGATGGATGAGAACCGACGTTCGCTCGACGCCTACGATACGTTGCTTCGCACATGCTACGCAAAGGAGTGAGAGAATGGGGAGCTTGTTCGACAGGATCAGAGAGAACTGGAGCGGGCCGAGGTCACGGGTCGAAGTTGGTGAGACCGTTTTTACGATGACATCGGTGGACGCCCCCTCCCGTGTTGTGGTATAGGTAGGTCCCCCAGTAGACGAGGAGCCCGTGATGCGAGATCTCAAGACACTACAGCGCAGCGGACGAGCACCACTCTTGGGGGACGTATGACGTTGTTGCAGATGCTTCCCGGCATTCACACACAACACCAGGGCATTATATGTCTCATAGGAGACATAGGTCTCTGTTTGCATTCGACACAAAGTGTCCAGAGGTACCATCGAACGCATGGACCTGTGCTCGAAATGGATATTCGCATTGCTCCCATCCATACGGAGCACCACGTGATTGATATGTACAATGTCGAAGAGGGGATGGTCGCCATCGGGGATGCGGTCCCGTATTGTCAGGACCAGATGGAAGCGACGTCGTACCTGCCAGAGGTCTATTTGGATCTCGTGGGAGAGGAGTACCTGGGGGTAGTAAGCTCCAACCGGAGCGCCGTCAGCCCGGACTACTTCAAGTACCTCGAAACCCGTGATCCACCCGAACACGTGGCTCGCCTCTTGGGGGACATGGGTTGGGAGATGGAGGAGTATGATTCCGAGCCCTACACCGTTTGGATGGTGCATGGGCACCCTCTCTCGGTATCGGCGGACCCCGACCTCTATCCTGTCTTGGGGGGCCAACCTCCCCATACGTTTGAGAGCACGGACGGGGAGCGTGAGTGGCTCTTGAGTCGACGCAAGGCTCTCGACGTCTACGACACGCTCCTGCGAAGCTGTTGGGCTTGAGCGGTTTCGCTTTACAGGGGTTGCTTCAGCGTGGTACAACCCAGCACACTGACTCATTCGAGGTAGGTTGATGTTGCTCAAGATGGCGCTGGAGGGTGAGGGGAGGTTGGTGCCCATTGGGACTACGGGGTACGTAGTGCGAACCCGAGAGAGTCATTCCATGGGGTATCATCGCGAGCATGGTCTGGTCTTGGTGGCTGATGTGCAGGTGTTACCGGAGTCGGTCTCTGCTGACTTGATTTCCTGGTCGCATGGCTACGTGTACAGTTGCGAGTTCATCGAAGATCGCCCCTCATTGGAGGGATGGGCCGATTCGCCTGGGGATTCGGTTCTTCATGCTCCCCCACATGGCGGGTCGTATGCCCTCTATGCGAGCTATGGTGGCCGGTCGATTCCAACAGACGTAAAACGCTTCCTCACCGCACAGGGCTACGCGTGGCAGGCGAGGCATGGCTCTTGTAGGGCCTCGAAGTGGGTGAAAGGTTCAGGCAGCCTTCTCGTGTACGCGGACCGTGAGTTGTTCCCTTGCATGACCCTGGAGAGGGCGTGGACCCGGACTACGGACGAAGGCAGCACGGCACCACTCAGGAAGTGTTTGGACGCGGACCGGCGCGCGGTGGACTCCTTTGACTTGATCTTGAGAACACTCTGGGGCGCGTGACGACCCCGAATACCAAGGACCTGAGATGACCACCGTACTGGAGCTGCTACGTGATCTGGAGCTGTCCAGACGGCGTAGGTATGATCTGGGTGGAGGTATTTCAGTGCGGCCTTTGCCGAGGTGCAGGCATCATCGCGAGTACGGCGAGGTGTATGAGCTGGACGTTCGGGTGCACGAGCCAACGATGCCACTCGTGCCGACGCTGGCATACACGGCTCAAGGTGTCGCCCGCTTCCGCCAAGTCTATGCGGAGAGGTTCCCGATGGCGGTGGATGTAGTTGGAGAGTCGGCGCTGATCACGTCGGTCGAGGGTGACTCCCTGTACTTCAAGTTCCAGGAGAGCTGGGAGGCTCCCGAGGACCTCGTACGCTTCCTGGAGGACCTGAGGTACCCCGCACCGAAGTACCTTGGGCACGGAGGGACGTGGCTCTGGACGCTACCGGGTGCTTGCTCTTTGGGCGTGTCGTCGGACCGTGATCTCTTCCCGTTCTTGATCTGTAAGGCTCGGAGGTCTTTTGAGATCGCGACCACCACGCAAGACGCGCGAGCCTTGTTGGATGCGCGCCGTAAGACCTACGACCTCTACGACCTCCTGCTGCGCACGTTCTGGTCGTAGAGATTCTTTACGTTACCCGTCTTTTGTGGTATATGGGAGGTATAACGTGGACACGGAGGCATGAGATGTTCAAGGTCGAGTACGAGAACGGGGACGACGCGGTGCAAGCGATGGCGGAGTATTTGGAAAAGATGCGACCCGATTGGGCGGTCCGAAGGGTGGACTCGACCCAAATGCATTGGGCGGGGGCTTCCGGTCTGAATTACTGTTTCACCTTTGAAGATGGCGTAGGGAGCCTGTTCTCCTGGGACGTTTGCCCCGATACCTACGTGTACTCCTTGGAGAACCTGAAGTTGTATCAGAACTACGGAAGGGAGGAGTATGAAGACGTGGCGCATCGGGACATCGTGGTGGCTGACTTCACGGATTTCATGGGGATCTTTGGCGACGTGCGGGTCGTGACTCGTGGCAGTGTTGAAGACGGGGAGCGGTGGGAACCTGAAGGCGAGCTGGGGGATGTGGCGGAGGGCGAGTTGTGTTGGTACGGCTTTGGAGGGGACCCGTACTTCAAGCAGATCCTTGAGGGCTACGTTGTCCCTCAGCTTCCACAGGTTGTTCGCGTCCTGCCGGATTGGGGGCCTTACCTCACCACGTCGTCGGTAGCGTACGGTACTGGCTTCTGTGCCGTGGTCTTACCCCAGCTCATGTACACCAATCGTGTGCCCTATTTTGCGTCGGAGCCCGTGCACATCACAGGGTCCTCACGCCTCCGCGCAACTCTGGACACGCAACGCACGCTGGCAAACTTCCTGGAGAGCATGGAGCGTCAGTGGGACGACTTCAAGCGCCTCTATGTCTCCCTTCGCAGGGCAGGAGAGGAGTGATGGGAGCCCTTGAAGACACGTTCTGGGGCGGAGGTTCCCTGTAGAAAGTCTTTACACACCGCTCTCCTTGTGGTATATAGTAGGTGTAAGATAACACAAAGACCCTCGGAGCCTGCTATGATCGTCGAATGCCTGCTGAAGACTCATCAAGCCCTGAAAGATGCGGGTCTGGAGACGGAGTTCGTGAACTCCTGGGGCGAGGTGGACCATCGTGCGTACGGGCGCGTGGAGCTATTGGACTTCAAGTGCCGGAATGAGTACAGCCCTCTTGGTCCTTGGTGGGGGTTTCCACAGGCTAAGGTGCTCCGTAACTGCGGGCATATCCACTTCAAGAGGCAGAATCTCTACTGGAGGGAGACGGTACGCACCCGCCCCTTGGAGGATGCGGTTGAACGCTTCCTCCTGGAGCAAGGCTATCGCCGGACACGGTTCAGGCCTCCCAATGAGAGGACCTACTGCACCGAGGTGGAGGCGTGGAGGCTTCCCCAAGGTTTGCCGGGTAAGGTCGTGGTCTACCATGATCCAGATCTGCTGCCCAAGCTGATTGTCGAAGCGCAAAAACACGTCTGCTTCTCCGGGGATGAGCTGCGAAAGAAGCTCGACCTGATGCGGTGGACCTCCGAGATGTTCGACACGTTCCAGCGTACGTTCTGGGGGGGTGAGTGATGTCTACACCCTTCACCGCGCACCTGACCCTGTTCCAAACGCTGTTCCAAACGCTGTTCCAAACGCCAGTCTGAACTTTACTTGACCGTCTGTGTGGTGTTGTGGTACATGTCCGGGAGACTACACGAGAGGTACGCATGATAAGCAGCATGGAGGCGCTCGTAACGGCGTTTCAGGACGCGTTTGACGAGGCCTTCACTTCTGGCGAGAGGGTGGGCGTTGCGTTGGGGAAACGATGCCTCACTATAAGACCTCCTCGACTCGCAGACGAGTGGGAAGAGGATATCTGGGCGGTAGATGTCACCTGCTATCGCGTGGGGTACTACACGTACCACCAAGAGTTACGCCGCATGGTCACCCTGGTGCGTCCTCGGTATCACATGTGTAACGGGAGCGCAGTCTACACACGTGACGAGATGGAGAACGTCCTGGCTGACGTGGTGTATCGTGATGTAAGCGAGGGTGAGAGGGATGGAAGGTTCCAGCAGCATTGTGGGGTCCTGGAGCGTTTTGACGCCCTGGAGATCCCGTCTATCTGGGCGATTCCTGCGGTGGAAGGGGATGCGAAGGATGATGCGCCCAACAGGTACATGTGGAGAGGCTTTGAGGGTCTGCCTCCGCTGGACGAAGAGGCGTCGCGGATCTTGACGGACCTCGGCTGTACGGATTTGGAAGATACCTACGATGGGATGGGTCACCTGTGGACGTTGCCCCGAGGTACCAGCCTCACCATGTTCCCGGAGCGCTATCTCGACCCTCTGTGCGGTCCGACTAATCTTCTATCTACGCACGACCCACAGGTGATGCGTCGTCAGGTGGAAGACCTTCGATCGGACCTCGCGACGTTTGAGACGCTGCGTCGTATCCTCAGCCCTTACGCATCTGGAGGGTCGTGAAGGGTAAGGTAGATCCCTTGCGTATTTCCTTTGACACGTCTAACCCCTTTGTGGTAGGGTGGTGTTCATAACGGAGGTACAATGTCCAAGTACATGATGTTCGAGGACCCAAACGACTTCGCCGTGAACGTCTCCCGGCAGGTGGTTGAGGGGGGCTTTTACGCCTTCAACATAACAGTCTCGGGTCCTGATGTTACGCTTCACATTGGATACGACCAGTATGCCGACATCGGCAGTCGTATACGTATCGTCTTCACCGCGTCCGACTACGTGGGGGTAGAAGGGGGGCGCTACCTCTCCATGATGTTGATGACGCATAACGCGTCGGTGGTGTTTGAGTCTCCGGCAGAGGTAGCGGCCTCCTACACCCGTGACAGTCCCTTGTATCGCTTGGCGGAGAGCTTTGAAAACGCATACATCGGCTACAGGTTCCAGGAGACTCCCTACCTGTTCAAGAGCTTCGCGGCGCAGGAGATGCACCCCACACTCAAGCGCCTCCTGGAGGAGGATATGGGGTTGGTGTTGACTGAGGAGCGTTCGGATGAGTGTCTCTATGAGCTGGGGTCGAGCGTCCTGAGAGTGCACAAGCTCGTAGACGACCCTCGCAATGCCGTGCGGCTCACGAACGCGCCCCTGTCGGCGCGCACGCACGAAGAGGTGGAGGCGTACATGACGAGGTTGCGTCGCGATGCCAGCCTCTTCAACACAGTCCAACGTACCATCAAGACACCGGGCTTCCTTGACCGAGTGTGATCTCTACCGTGCTGGCGTCGCTTGACATGGCTTAGTTCGCTGGGGTATGGTCGTATCTCGTTCTGGACGAGGAGACCCGTTATGCCCCTGGTGTTGTCTGAAGAGTTGGATTGGTGTCAGTCGCGCCTGCGACGCGCGCGTGAGGTCTCAACCTTGCCCCTCAAGTGCAGCCTTGAGGCTGCGAACCGCTTGATCTCTTTTAGCCTGAAGGGGGTGTACGGGGGTATGACCCTCTTCTGCGAATTCGACCGTAAGAAAGGCAAGAGGGGAACCTTTAGCGGCGCGATCCTGCTGGACTTGAAGGCCCCGGCGTCCTTGGAGGGTGAACCGGTGCTGTTTGGGGTGGGGGTGTCGGGCTACAAGGTCAAGGGGAAGGCGAACCTGTTCGAGCATGTCCAGGACATCTACGCTCGGACAGCTAAAAAGGCCGTCGACGCGGCCTCGTCTCCGCTTTATCGGTGCGTGTTGGAGCACTACCTGGAGGTGCTCCGTTCCTATTTACGCAGTCGCGAGGTTCGAGAGGTCTTGCACCAACGTCTTCGTGCTTGGGGTGCCTTCCCGGAGCAAGACGCGTACACCATCGAAGACTGGGTGAAGTCGATGTACCTATGCGAGTGTGACAACGGCGCATACATCGTGGATGCGTTTGGTGCGTGGAACTTCCAACCTGTGAGGAGCAATTGGCACTGGAAGTCCTACACGACCATGGAGTGTGTGGAGTCTCCCGGCGTTTAAAGAGGGTTCTTGACGTCTTCCGTTCCAGTGTGCTACGCTCTCCTCCTATTGGAGGTACGCATGGAAGAGATACTGCGAGAGTATGTCGAGGGGCGGACGGTTCTGGAGCTGGGCGCGGGCAATCTCCGAGATGCCAGGGCTCTCCTGGAGCTGGGGGCGCGCTCGGTGCATTGCCTGGACAAGAGCCCGGTGCCTGACTCCGACCGCGACGCCCTGGGTCGAGACCCTCGGCTTTCATGGCAGCGGGGATACTTTGAAGAGCATCTCTACCTTGCGCCGCGTTACGACGTACTCTTCATCTCCTACCCGATCATGAGGCCCCTTGGTCTTGCGTACATGGTCGCGCCTCGCGAGGATCAGGTCGTGGTGTACCGTGGGCAGAACCTCGAAGGTACGGTGTGCGGCTCTCGCGCCTTCTGGCAGGTGTTGAGCACGCGTGAGGTCCTCAAGGCATCACGCGTGGGCCTTGAGAGTTTGATCGTGTATGGTTCTCGTCGAGACGTAGACCGGGACATCCTCCTCGAAGAGCGGGGCGGGCTGGACCGGTCAAAGATCTACAGCCTGTCCAAGGCCTCCGGATTGCTCGCTACGCGGTCCTGAACGTGTCGGACTCCCTGGGGCCTTCGAGAGACCCTCCAAGCCATCACACGAGAGATATGAGCCTATGCCTCCCTTGATCAACTACTTCTATAACTCGGATACCCTTGGGATACCTGCCGCTCTCTATCGCGGCGTGGTGAATAACTTCGCGGCACATCTCCTGGTCGACGCTTCTTACGGGGCGATGCTCATGGAGACTGTGCGAGGTGCCCCCTTTCACACCAAGAGCCTCATATTGAGCGTGAATCGCGTTAACGAGGTATCACGCCCTGTGGATTGGGATACCTTCTCGTTTGACCCCCTTGGGCCCCGAGTCGACGCGCAAGAGTGGCAAACCTCGATTCGGGTCATCACCCGACACTTGACCTTGAGTCGCTTGCGCAACTCCTCCAACGTGTCTTCGGGTCAGGCAGAGTCTATCTTCCGGCAACTGGGACAGGTTGAGCTGGGGTACTCCCGTGGGTTTGTCTCGCTCTCGGAGTGTGACGTTCATCCAACGGGGGATGTATTGTGGAGAGAGCTTCCCCCAGACCGCGAGGACGGCTTTGAGGCTCGCGTTCCCGGTGGCGTTACGCTTGAAGCGATTCCGGAGAGGGGCCCCTCCCAGGAGGGAGTGGTGTGGTCTTTGCGTAATGTGCGCTTCTCGGGGGCGTTCACAGAGCTTCGAGCGGGGTGGGAAGGAGGCGGAACGTCGCTTGAAGACCTTATCCGGACGACCTTCCTGCTGCGTCACTCAAGATTCGCCTTGGCCGTCACCGTGAACCGGGCCTCTGGGTTCCCGGTTATCCTGTCTGCACCCGCCCGGATCGCACAAAGCGCTGAGGATCTTCGTCACGCGTTTGAACGGGTGCGAGTTCTCTAAAAAGGAGTACGCAATCCTGAGCGATAGCCCTGGAGAGGCCTTGTTTGGAGGGTCCTTATGGCATATCCTCTGGAAGGTATAAACTTCAGACCAAGACAGACTCTCATGTTGATAAACTACTACCCTCGCTTTCAGAATACGGGCAAGAAGACGCCGCCCCATGTGGACCCCCGCTTCGGGGTGGCGCGCGTGGAGGTTCCGCGCTTGAGTCCTCAGTATGACGAGCCTACCGGTCCCTCTGGGGTCGTGTACTGGTGGTTCGTCCCGGAAGACTGTGAGGAGCTTGAGGAGGTGTGGGAGGGGCCCCACTTTCAGGGGACCGTGGGGCGACGTATAGAAGTCCTACACCGGGACATCTCCGAGCGTGATGTCCTGTACCACTTCCTCAAGCGCATCTGCCCTTTATTGCTCACGCTGCCGACCCCTGCTCGGATCTACTTGTGCCCTCGCAACCTCCAGATCCAGTTCAAATGGTTCCCGATACGTAACCCACCCGTGTATGCCACACTCGCGCGCGTCAAGAGGTCCTGGTACGTGGAGTTCTCGGAGCCCCTCGACAGCATACCTCCCCTGGAATCGACCCCCTCTCCAGTCCACGTGTCGCAGATCACGGGTTACGTACTCCTCTCTCAGCTCTTGTACTACGCGTACTACGACACGCCGGTGGTCCTGGATACCAAATGAGGCCCGGAGGCTGTCATGCTCGTGAATCAACTGCGTTATATCCCTTCGCTCCCGTTCTCTCTTCGTCAGACGCTTCGAGAAATCCCCTGGAGCTTTGAGCGGGCCGAGTTTTTGCTGATTGGTGTGACGCTTCACGTGGTGGTCGTGTACTCGACCTTTGATCCGACTGCATTGGGTGTGGTTTTTTTGGGCGCGACTATTGGACACTCGAAATTCACTCCGTTCCCTTTGGATTCGCAGGCTTATTACTCCTCTCTAGCGCCTCACATCATGTCCAAGTGGCAGGAATGCCGTGACAATCTCTTCAGCTCAAGGGTCTCCTGATGTTACTCAACGGTCTCACCAAGTGTTGCATTGCCTTGAGGTACATGCAGAAACGTAACCCTGACCACGCGTTTCGCATCTCCTACGAAGGCAAGCCCATGTGTGATACAAAGGGGGACCCGTTGGAGTATCGGTACAGCGTACGCTGGGATGTGTTGACTCCCGATAACCGGCCGGTGAGGCGGGGGAAGGTGCTCCTGCACGTCCGACCCCCCCGTCCTGGAGACCAGCGGTTCCACCACGGCTGAGCGTCACCTGTCACCTTCGCGAGGGCCCATGCTGACCAACAACCTGAAGCGTTTCTCCCGAGCGCGAGGCCTTGAACCGCACTGGACCCGGATGGTCCCCGTGTCGCATAACGTCCTCCAGATGCACCACGCGCACGCGGACGTGATCCTGCATGTGTCCGGCGTGGCCGGGGAGACGAGCCTGCTGCGCACCCTTGGTATGGCCTTTCGGAGCGTTGCCGCCCTGGGAGAGGTCGGAAGAGCGGTCACAGAGGCCCTGCACATGGCCTCTCGTGCGTGGCCCCTCTTCTTTGACTTCCGGACCAGGGATCGTATGCTTGAGGCGGCGAGAGCCTGTCTGCTGGAGCCGTCTCCCGCAGGCCGTCGCGTGTACGATGCGAAGCAGGCCTACCAGTACGTCTATCTGGCGATGCTGCGTGAGGCCGCCTTGGGGTGCTCTCCGTCGAGTGCTGTGACAAGTAGCCCGGACCCTCTCTACTGGCAGCCTCTTCCCGATGGGCGATGGGTCCCCCGTTACTTGACAAGCGGGGAGAGTATGTCCTATGTGGTGTTTCCTCAGAACGGCTTTCGCATCTCTACCAAAAGGACCTTTTCATGAGCCCCACACCCCTGGAACACCTGGACGTCCTCGAAGAGGCTCCCTTGACGTCCGAGCAGAATCGCCGCTACTTCTTCAACCTGTGGTGTTTGCTGTGGCGTGATCCGTCGCAGCTCCAGGCCTACCTCAAGCTCAAGTGGACCACGGGACGTAACAGCCCGATTACTGTCCTTGACGAGCTTGAGCTGAGGCTGGGGACGAACGCCAACCTTCTGGAGGGCGTTGACCCTCTTAACCCGTCCGAGGTCATGAAGGCCCTGGACTCTATCCTTTGATAGGACCTTCCAATGCCACAGATCATGACGTCCTATCTGGACCTCGTACGCCACGTCCTCGCTCACGGCGACCGCAAGGTCAACCGGACCGGGATTGACACCCTCTCGACGTTTGCGCAGCACTACAAGGTCGACATCTCCGAGAGCTTGCCTCTCCTGACGACCAAGGACATGTCGGGGGGCGTCTGGAAGTCCCTTATCTACGAGATGCTGTGGTACCTCTCGGGTGACCACCACATCCGCGATTTCGAGAAGCACTCCAAGATATGGTCGAGCTGGGCCGACGAGGATCGAAACCTGGAGACTGCCTATGGCCGCTTCTGGCGCAGGTTCCCTTTTCCCGACACGCACGACCGCTTGCCGGGGGAGGCGTGGCCGGATATGGAGGCCATGAGCAAGTACGTCCGGGAAGAGGAGCGCTCACCCGGCAGGTACGCGCTCAACTTCGACCAGATCGCCTACCTGTGTGATCTGCTCATACACCAGCCCAACTCCCGGCGCATGGTCATGACTGCGTGGCACCCCGCCAACGCCGCCGTCTCCTTGCTGCCTCCCTGTCACGCCTTCGTCGTGTTCAACGTCAGCCATCTCGACCCGGACACGGGACTCGGCCGACTCAACTGCCACCTGACTCAAAGGTCGGGGGACATCGGGCTTGGCATCCCGTTCAACCTCGCGGGCTACTCCACGCTCACCTACATCCTCGCACGCGCGACCGGGCACGCGCCTGGGACCTTCTCCCATACCATCGTCGACGCACACATCTACTGCGGAGACTCGGACGAGGACCCCTACTCACATGTGCCGGCCTTGCAGGAGCAGATCACACGTGACCCGCGCCCGAGCCCCACGTTGAACCTCAAGGGAGCGCCCGAAGCTCGAACGCTTGAGGCCGCGCTGGCCTTCGTGGACGGACTCGCCTTCGAGGACTTCGACTTGCAGGGGTACAACCCCCACCCTCGCCTTCGGATGAAGGTTGCGGTCTAAGGAGAAGCTCTCTCTTGACGTCGAAGGGCGATATGGGGGAAGGTAGCGGCTCTACTTTCTTCCTCAGACCTTCTCGCAAAGAGACGCCTCATGCCCAAACTCATCCACGTCGTCGCCTTCTCCGCAGACCACATCATCGGCCTCGACGGTAAGATCCCCTGGCGCCTCAAGGGAGACCTCGGCCGCTTCAAAAAGATTACGGCCGGGTCCCCGATGCTCATGGGCCGAAAGACCTTCGACTCTCTTCCGGGGATGCTTCCCGGTCGCGCGCACGTCATGCTGACGCGCCAGGACCTCCCGAAGACGCGCCAGACGTACAGCGTGGGGAAGTCCAAGGAGGTCTTCGAGATCCACAACACGCTGGACGAGGCTCTCGCGTCTCCCGTCCTCGCCAACGCCGAGAACGTGTATGTGATCGGGGGCGGCGACATCTACCGCATCACGCACGACCAGACCGAAGAGTTCTTCTTCACCTACGTCCCTCGTCGGATACTCCCTGATGCTGGGGGCGTAGACGTTGCCTCGTACCCAACCAAGCGCAACGACAACCTCGTCGTGCTTGATAGTGAGGAGGTCCACGACGTCAATGGCCTCTCGCACGTCTATATCAACGCGAGACGCCGCCGAGCCGGTGAACAGGACTTCGAGACTTATTACGAGTTCATCGAGCACTACGCGCCCAAGAGGGCCTTCTGATGGCACTTCGTATCCTGTTCCGGGTCGATCGGGACACTGAAGAGGAGTTTCAGACGGCCATCGACGTCCTGGGTGCCGATGCGGTCGTTCGCCATCGCACTGAGATCCAGGCGGGCGATACCGTGGTAGGTCGCTACAGTGTCCTCCCGTTCTTCAGTGAGCTGCACCGAGAGGTCGCCTTGCAAGGTGCGAATCTGGTTACGACTCCAGGCGAGCATGACTGGATTGCGTCGATGTCATGGTACGAGACCCTCAAGGACCTCACCCCCTGTCGGCGTGGCCCGATCAGGAGAGGGTCTCAGACCTCTCCCTTCTCGACTGCATGTTTCCGATGGCGCGCGTGCATGTGCTGTGTTCCAATACGACTTGGGACCAGCTCAACCAGGGTAAGTTGGTGGGTGCTCAGGGTCTGATCTACGGTGAAGTCTGGCGAAATGTGGGTGTGTACTGTCGCCAACAACGGATCTGGGAAATTACTGAAGAGTTATTGCCCGAGGCTCACCCCGCCTACGACCCGACGCTCTCCTTCGTCGAAGGCTACCCTCCGGGGCCTGGAGTTCAGGGCCTGTACCCGAACGCCGAGATTATTGCAGGGTAGATTTTTACGGTCACGCTCTATTGTGGTACATGGGGTGGGTCCCCAACACCAAAGGAGAGACCCATGACACCGCAAGAGAAAACCAAAAGCGAGCGTTACCAGATCTGCATGGCCGTGAGCCGTTGGAAGGTAGACCTGGAGACCTGTCGAATCCGCCTAGCCCTCCACGGGCTACGGGTCCTGGAGGATCTCATCACCAACTGCTTCGTACATGATAGAGCAGGTGTCGTATGCCTGACCACCAAGGGCAAGAACCTGATCCTCGACGGTTCAGACCTTCGCCGCCGCTACTAGGAGAGACCGTCATGCCGAAGTCCAAGCGCAGAGACAACAAGCGATCCAAGCGTGATCGCCTGGACGCTCAAGAGACTGAGGCTCGTGGTTTGGATGAAGTACGCCGCAACGGAGGTGAGAGTCCTCTACCTTGGTGGGTGAAGGACTTCGAGGGCGTCTTGTGGTGGGTCAAGGAACGTGACCGACGCGCGTGATCGCTCAGGGGGTCACTCGGAGTCAATCAGGGGCAGCAGGTGCGGACGCAGCTCCGGCTTGGCGTATGCCAGTCGGATCACGTCCTCACGCAGCTTCTGAGTCGCCTTACGGTAACGCATGTCGGAGTGGCTGGAGAAGCCGTCGTCCTTGGTCTTGGGTCCTCGGAGCTTTCGCTCGTCAACCAGCTCATCGAGCGCCTCGTACATGTTCAGGTCGAGGGGGTCTGAGCGGTCGTCGTAGACGTCCTGCATGGTGAAGCCGCCCTTGGGGGCATAACGCTCCATAACGAGTCTCTTGATGCGTTCGGTCTCTTGGCGGTTCAAGGGCATGGCTATGCGCTCCTTTCTGGTGGAGATCTCGTGATCGAGGGGTGGGCAGTCGTCACGCTTGGCGCGTTCGCTGTCCACGAGGCATCTCAGCTTGACAGACTCGAAGTTTTGTGCCATGATGTGAGGCCTCTTTGGGGTTTCTACTAGTCCAGATACAAGCTCATTATCCGTCACTTGAGGTAGGCTATGGCCGACATGTCCCAGCAAATCAGCGCACTCTACCTCGACTACGCGGTCGCAGTGGTCACGGGTCGCGCCCTTCCCGACGCGAGAGATGGGCTCAAGCCTGTACAGCGACGCATCCTCTACGCGATGTCTCGGGACCTCAAGCTCAAGCCGGGGAGCAAGCACCGCAAGTCCGCCGCCATCGTGGGCCGCGTCCTGGGAGCCTATCATCCGCACGGTGACCAGTCGGTCTATGATGCGATGGTTCGCATGGCTCAGGACTTCTCAATGCGCTACATGCTCGTGGACGGGCAAGGCAACTTTGGTAGCATTGACGGGGACAACGCGGCGAGCATGCGCTACTGTCTGACGGGGGATGCTCGGGTACCTTGCGGGCGAGGTACGCTACCTATCGGTGAACTGGCGCAAGGTGCAGACGTTCCTCACCGCGAGCAGGTGTTTGACGGGGACGGAGAGCGTGTGGAGACGAGCAGGTATTTCGACTGTGGTGAGCATCCCGTTTTGCGTCTGCGTACTGCTTCGGGATACACTTTGACAGGTTCGTTGAATCATCCCGTGCAGTGCTTGGAGGTTGGAGAGGGTGGGCCCCGTAAGGTCTGGAAGACGCTGGAGGAGATCCGTGTCGGGGACACCGCGCTCATCTATCGGGGACCTCTCCACCGCGCGGAGGCACTCGCTGAAGAGCCCGGCTTGGGTTTTCTGGCAGGCGCCCTGGTGGCAGAGGGCTCGTTTGGGGCCGGACGCGTCACGTTCAACAACACCGACAAAGTGTACTTTGATGAAGTAGTAGTACAGTGGGACCGTCATATTGGAGGACAACGTTACATTTCACAACGGGAGCTGCCCTCCGGTAAGACTCTCTATGAGCTGGATGTCCCCAACGTGACTGCGTTCGCTTCCAGTGCGTTGTCTGACATGTTAGGCCTCAACTCGTACACCCAGCGCATACCGTCATGGGTGTGGGGGCAAGGTACGCAAACCCGACGAGCCTTCTTGGCGGCCTTGTATGAGGGTGATGGGTCCTATTCGATGCCTCGGGGCGCGAGTTCTACCATCTCGTTATCCTCTCGTAGTCAAGAGCTGATCCAGCAGGTGCAGACCCTCCTGTTGGAGTTCCAAATCGTCTCAAAGGCTTACGAGTACGATAATGGTGAACATAAGCTCAACATTGCGGCCCGTCGTGAGGTTCTGAGGTTCCTGGAGCGTGTAGGCTTTTGGCGAACGAAGCAGCAGCGCGCGTGCGCGCAAGAAGCTACACGAACCTCTCGGGGAGGGCCAAGCCGGGACGGACTGCCCGAGTCCTTGGTAGCCTGGGTGCGGGAACAAGAGGGCACTCGACCGTGGGTCAAGGGTTCAAATTTCCAGTGCGTTACCCGTCGGACAGATATGATCTACCGAGGACGCCTCAAGCAGGCGGTGTCGGAGGGTACGTGGCGTCAAATCGAACCTCACCTGGATGCTCATATCTATTACGATGCGGTTGAGCTTATAGAGCCTGCGGGTACTTCGAGGGTATACTCTCTTCGGGTTGATACTGAAGACCACGCGTTTCTGGCCAATGGCTTTGTCAACCATAACACGGAAGCACGTCTGGCACCGATGGCCGAGCGTCTCCTGGATGAGCTGGTCTACGATACCGTGGAGATGCAGGACAACTACGATTCCACGATGCAAGAGCCCGTGGTGATGCCTGCCGAGGTCCCAAACCTCCTCATGAATGGGGCGCAAGGTATCGCAGTGGGTATGGCCACGAACATCCCTCCCCACCATCTGGATGAGCTTCTGGGTGCCCTCATCGACCTGTGCGACCACCCCAACCTCTCAGTGGCGACCCTGGTAGAGCGGCACGTGAGCGGTCCGGACTTCCCCTCGGGAGGGTCGGTCGTGGAGGGCGCAGACGCGATCCGAGAGGTCTATGAGACGGGCTCGGGCACGTTCACGATGCGAGCCGTGTGGAACATCGAAGACGCGGGGCACGGCTGCAAGCGCATCGTGGTCACGGAGCTGCCCTATCAGGTCAACAAGGCCAAGCTCTTCGAGACGTGCGCGAACGCGGTAGTCAATGACGAGATCCCCCAGATAAAGGAGGTCCGAGACGAGTCTACCGATGACATCCGACTCGTCTTCGACATCAAGCGTGGGACCGAGCCGGAAGAGGCGCTGGCCTACCTGCTCAAGCACACAAGCCTTCAGTCACGGTTCCACGCCAACTTTACGGCGCTCTTCTCTCAGCCGGTCCACGGGGAGACACGGCTGGCGAGTGACCCCGACTGTGATCTTGTCAGCGTCCCCAAGCAGGCTGACCTCAAGACCTTCCTCAACGCCTTCCTGGACCATCGCCTCCGTACCGTAACGCGACGGCTGGCGCACGGCCTCCGTAAGCTCGAAGCACGTATCCACATCCTGGAGGGCTTCGAGGCTGCGTTCGCGGACGTGGACCGACTGGTAGTGCTCGTACGTAGCGCGACCTCCAAGGCAGACGCCAGGACCAGGGTAGGAGAGGCCTTTGGTCTTGATGAGATTCAGGCAGAGGCCGTCGTCGCGATGGCGCTGCATCGGCTGGCGAGCACGGAGGTCTCCGAGATCCTCACCGAGCTGGACAACAAGAGGCAAGAGGCGGCTCGCTTGAGAGGACTGCTCGACGATCCTTCTCGGGTTCGAGTGCTGGTCAAGACGGAGCTGACCGATGCGCGTCGGGCCTACCATGACGACCGCAGGACACACATCGAGCAAGAGCGCTCCAAGGCCTTTGAGTACAGCGAGGAGGCCTACATCAACTCCCAGAACGTCCACGTCATTCTGAGCCGTGATGGCTGGGTGCGTGCGCAGAAGTCCTACTCGGACATGAGCACCCTCAGGTGTCGTGAGGGCGATGAGATCGGGTGGTCTATCTCGGCCAACACGCGTGACGTGCTGGTGTTGTTCACCTCGACCGGGAGAGCCTACAGCGTCCGGGTCGACGAGCTGGAGGTCACCAAGGGCTACGGTAACCCGGTGTCCACGATGCTCAGCTTTGGGGACGGAGAGGTCGTGGTATCTGCCATCATCTGCCCCTTCGAGGAGGTCCCCACAGACGTACACATGGTGAGCCTGACCACCGATGGTAACGTCGTCCGATTCAGCCTTGAGGGGTACCACGAGCCCTCCAAGGTCACGGGTCGTCTCTTCCAGCGCGTCTCGGCAGACCATTCGGTGCTCAACGTCTGCAAGGTCAGCGGTCATGAGGAGGAACGCATCGTCGTGGTTACCCGTGACGGAAAGGGGATCAGCTTTCGTCCGGGAGAGTGTCGCATCTTTTCGGGAGCCGGCAAGGGCATCCGATCCATGCGCCTTGCAAAGGGAGATGAGGCCCTGGCGTTCATGCTCCTGGGGCCCGACCATCCCCACAACCTCACCGTTGAGACCAACCGGGGCGCGGAGAGGATGATTACACATCAGACCTACGACTCCCAGCGTCGAGGCGGCAAGGGGTTCACCCTCCTCAAGCGTGGCCACCTCACCGTCTGGCACCCTCCCGTCATTGAGGTCTGAGTTTTGGTTTTTACGTCTTCCGGGGCTTGTGGTACATTGACCTCACACACCACAAAGCCCTGGAGGCACCCATGCACATCGAACACACTCCGCTTGAGCCCGCCAACAAATTCATCGCGCGTCTTGGAGTCCCGAGGGGCTCGATGAGTCGCTTGGCGCAGACAAAGAAGCTCTGGAGAGGTTGGCTCATTCAACGCGAGCCGGTGAGGCCCGGCCATCGAATACACGAGTCGCAGGACTGGGAGTGGTGTGCTCTACGGATCGGCACCTACAACGCGGATGTGGGTCAGACGCAAATCGAGGTCCCGAAGGCGTGGTTTGTCCACCTCTCACACCTCAAGCAGGCTCGCTCCATCTTCGAGACGGTCCGAGAGCTGGAGGATGACATTGACACCCTCCGAGGAGATCGTGGGTTCATTCGTATGCTGGAGCAGGAGCGCGGTGAGGCCTTTCACCTGTCTCAGCAGGCGGTCAAGGGTCTCATGAGTGACCCGCTCTTTGGCAACCTCCCCGTGGCTTCGACCCGAGAGCTGCTCAGCCTCTTCGATAACGTCCACCTCGTCCCGATGTATGAGGAGCGCGCCCCTGTTGTCCAGGTGGCCACAGACAATCCGTTCAAGGGCCTCAAGAGGGCGCTCATCATCGGCGGCGACGTCCGAGACCATGTGGCCCAACGGGTCTCGGAGGAGCTTGGGATTGAGGAGGTCGTGTGGTGGGAGACGTTTGAGAAGCTAAACTTGAGGGCGAACTCGGGCACGCTTGAACAAGTGAAGAACGGCAAGTATGATATCGTTTTCGTGCTGCTACGGTTCTGCCGTCACAACCAGCACTACGCTTTTAGAGACGCCTGCCGGGAGTCCGGCACTGCTCTTGGCGTCCTCCAGCGTGGGTATGGTGTGGCTCAGTTCGACGCCGCCGCTCGATACGCACTAGGTCTTGAACACTACGTCCACGGATGACTCACCTCCGGAGCCCTGAAATGATTGCACCGCATGAAGTAGCTCACGACACCTACAAGATCGTCGAGGGCACCATTGATGCCCACCTCAAGTCTCACGACTGGAAGAAGCACGCCTCGTGCAACGTCCCGATTCAGGCTTCCTGGCGAGGCGAGCTGATGCAGGTGCTTCTGGAGGCGTACCGGCGCAACGAGTGGCATGTCATGCTGGTGGAGAACTGGTCGGAGTTGGACCAGGACGAGGGCCGCATGCTCGCTCAGACTTGTGGGAGTAGCCTTGACCGGTACCGTGGGATGTCTTCGTACATCTTCACGCTACCCAAGAGTCTTGCGGTCTAGGCCGAGCGCGGGCTCCTTGGACTCTTGTACCTTCCTGATGTTCGGACCTCCCCATGCTGATCACTGCTCTGGATAGCCTGCCGCTCGAAGACGTCAAGACTTACCGGGACCTCCTGGCAGTCTGTGCGGGCCTCTCCTCGCCGCCTACGAGGCTTGAAGGCGTTCGGGTTACCCACGCGCTGGCCATGCTCAAGCTTGCCCTTACGCTGGCAGGAAAGGCCCTCCAGGGACGACCTCTCGTGATCGTGTCCGTAGACCTTGGGCTGGAGGCGTGGGCGTCGTCCAACTCGGGCATCTCTTTCGAGGTCGACGACATCTCTCAAGGCTATTGTGGGACGGTCTTTGGACTCCCGGCACTATGTCACCCTTCCATTCCTCCAGGGGTCTGTATTCTCCTGGGTCGAGACCGGAGCCTTACGGGCGCCCTTCGCCTGTACTATTACGCGCATACCAAGGGAGCCTATCCGCTCGCCACGCTCATCCCCGTCATGTAGGAGCTGCTCCGTGAAACTCACCCTGACCCGCTACCGACTCTCATTGCCACTCAAAGATGGCCTCTTCGTGGCCGCGCGCAGTCCTCTGGAGGCTGTGCGTCTCTTCCTCCCGCACGCCGACCTCAAAGAGGGACGCTCAGGGCCAAAGTGGGTGCGCTTCGAGATCCTTGGAGGGAGCCTGCCGCCGACATGGCCGCGCCCCAACCCGAACGGGATCACGGGAGAGGGGGGAACCATTGTGGAGGTGGAAGACCACGGCCCGATCCTGGTTGCTCTTGACCCCGAGGAGGTCTCATGAGCTGGAGGAAGGATCTGACCCTGATGCTCCGAACCGGCGAGGATGTCGACCTGGACGCGGAGGGCTACGCCTTGATTGACGACTTGGTGGAGGCGCTCAATCAGTACCGGGCTGACGAGGTATCTACTCAGGACGTTGAGTCGTACCTCTCGGGAGGCCTGTTTGAGCAAGAGAGCGCGCGCGTACGGGCTGTTTCGGGCCACACACGCGACGCTGTGGCCTACGACGAGGTGGAAGTCCGGGCTACGCTTTACATCGCCAGGACGAAGAGCCAGCACGCCTTGGCGCTTGAGTATGGACTGCCGGAACATGAGGGCTACACTGAGGTCTACTCCACGCGAGAGCATGCGATCAAATCTTGCCGCGTCAAGAGGCCCTACCTCTTCTCCCTGGAGCCTGAGGTCTGTTACTCCTTTTGTGGGCGCATCTATGTAGTGGAGGTGGACCCTGAGGACCTTACGGACCTTGGTGTGATCGCTCCTCCCCAATAAAGTCTTGGTGCCCTGGGTTATTGGACCCTCGCGAGGAGAGCGCCCGATGGACTCGGAACAGGACCTTGAGTATTACCACTTCGAGTTCGAGTGTGATGAGTGTGGCCATGAATGGCGCGCACCGTCCAGCGATTCGGAATTTGAGGCCTCATGCCCGGCCTGTGAGAGTGAAGACACCAACAGGGATCTCCTGAGGGTGATCACAGACCCTCGCCTCCTCGCCGCGCTTGTGGACGGCTCCGAGGACTTGGTTTGGCCGGGGGTACTCGACGCTGACGCGACGTGGACCTCTCCCTGGGTAGAAGACCCGGACGACGACCATGACGACTCTAACGACTGGGAGGGGTGATGAGCCTCAACGATAAGATCGAGGACGTATTCGTGGAGTGGCTTGATGGGATCAGCCCCGAGACCGACAGTGATCTGGTGGACTTCGAGTCCTTCGATCACGGGCTCATGAGCGTCTTCGTCTGGCGTCATGAGGACTTTGACCCTATACTCCTCATGACACTCGAAAACCTGCTCCAACATCGGGTGCATTCTCGCCTGCTCGTTGCCAGCCTGCGAAAACGGCCCACATTTTGAGACGTATTCTTTATGGGTTGTGGGAGTTGTGGTATAGCAGAAGGGAGAGTCCAAGGTCCCAGGAGGCGCCATGCACCAGCTTGACCCAGACAACCTGCCACCCAATCACATTATCGAGGAGTGGCTTGAGCGAGAGAAGCTCCGCCGAGAGGCGCCGCGTCCACGACTTGAACTACCTCTTGGCCCTCCGGCGCCGTATGCGCCACCCGCTACAGGCGGGCACGGACGGGATCAAGTAGACAAGGACTCTGCCGACCGTGGCGTTGAGACCTTCTCGATGGTCTAGAGCAGCTCCATCTGGGACCCTCTCAAGGTCTCCAGATCCGGCAGCAGACCTCCCGCGACTTCTTCGGGCGCAAGGCTCATGGTGTTGATGCGCTTGAAGCTGAACTTCACCTGAGGATACAGCACCGGGAGGCGAGATTCGACATCGGCCATGACGATCTCGTAACGCTTCTTGAGCAGGCTCAGATGTCCGAGTCTCTCCTCCTTCCCCATCATCTCGACTTCATCCGGTCGTCCTTCCTGACGTTGCGTGATCCGCGTGTTCGCCACGCTCACGGGACAGTACAGCAAGGCGAAGACGGCCTCGATTCGGGGTCCTCCGACGACCTTACCCAGTCGAGAGTCTCCCAGGAACGCCTCAGCTCCCAGAGCAAAGAGGCTCTCATAGCGGATGGGGTCCTTGAGCACGCCCTCCGTGAAGCCCTGGTACACGAGCGTCGACATGAAGGCGCGGTCAAAGACCAGCGGGCCCTTGTGGCCTCTCATGTTGTGCACATGCGTACGGAAGTCTTGGAGGTGGAAGAGCGACCGCGCGAGCTGGTCTTGCTTGTCTTCTTTCGTGGGGAGGTTCGTGGGGAAGTTGTGCGTCCGAGCTGCGTGTTGCCACTCAGACGACTGGTACTCCAACTCGTCGACCACGGAAGTCTTCCCGGTCCCGTCCATACCTTCGATCACCAGCATCCTCATACAGCACCTCTTTGAGGGTTAAGAAGGTGTGATCGTGGCACAAATACTCACATCCTGTCAAACTCAGGGGCCGTAATACTTGGACCCGAAGCAGAAGGTTCCGTCGTACTGCACGTGAATGGGGTTGAGCTGCACGACCTCTTCGCGAATAGTCACGCCCTCCGTGTTGACCTCGGCGGGTCGCTGGTACGCCACACAGAAGCCGTTTTGCCAGTTCGGGTTGAACATGTAGTCGCACTGCTCAAGATCATACAGGCCGCCGTTCTCAAGCGCCTGCTTGTTGCGGCGACGGTCCTTGTGGTGGTACCAGCCCATGCGGTGCGTGTGGCCCGTGATCAGGTAGTCGGAGCCCGACTTGGCCAGCTCGAAACGGGCGGAGTATGCCGACTGACCACGAGTGACCTCTCCGTGGTACACGTCGAGCTTGCCGATCGAGAGCATCGCGCCGTACTCGTAGTAGTGAATGCCGAGGCGGTCGAACTCCATGAGGCTCTCCAAAGAAAAGGAGCGCAGCCCATACAGACCGTGCTCCCTCTTGATGAGACGCCTCAAGCGCTCCTCGTGGTTACCCTCCGTGAAGTGCATCACGGCCGTGGGGCAAGAGCGCCGAAGTGCGTCCAGGACCTCTACCCCTTGATCAATCTCCTCCTGGAGTGAGGGGAAGCCTCGGGACTTGGGGAAGGTCGAGATGCCGTAGCAGTCGAGAAAGTCTCCGTTGATGACGATGATCTCGGGCTGAAGGTCGCGGCACAGCTCCAGCCAACCCTTGACGCCCTGTTTGTTGTGGAAGGGGATGTGGACGTCATTGACGACCACGATGGTCTTCCATCCATCGGGAGCACCTCCCAGGCGGCGACGCAGAGCTTCTTCTTCGCTCGCTGCGAGATAGCTCGTGGGAGCGTCGAGGCCGTTTCGCGTGAAGGCTGCCGCGAGAGCGTTGGGGCTCTCTTTGAGCTGGTCCAACGCTACTTCGTAGGTGGAGGTGTGCAGGAGAGCGTCAAGAGCCTCCGTGATGCGGTCGGCTGTCCACTTCTTGTTCGTGCTCATGTTCATCATACCTGTGTAGGGGTACCACTCTACCGTTGCGGTGCGTGTTGAGTGCGGTACACTAGGCGGAAGACCTGACATGACCCACTCTACTCATTGTCAGGAGTTACAAAAGCATAATCTAATCCAGGCACATAGGCTACCCCCATGACCGACCGCCACATTCGCATCGTCACCGGCATGCAAGGCACGCGTGAGGACGCCATCTGCTTTGAGACCGGTGCGTCTGCGTCAGAGGTACGTGATCTGGGTGCCTTCGTCTTCGAGCATCACGGACAGGATCACCACAGCCTCTTCTCTCCGTCTGCTCTTCGGCTCTTTCACGAGAGGCTCATGCTGGGCCAAGCGATGCCTCCCCTGCTCCTCTTGACGAGGTGGTGGCGTATTGACCAGCTCCTGGCAGCGGCGCTCTTCATCGAGCCGGCTCTCCTGTTGCACCCGGCTACCACCTCTCTTGTGAGTTCCTTTGACCTCGTGGAGCGTCTAGGGTCTCTCGCCCTCCCTCACATCGCGTGGGAGCACAAGGAGCTGCTGAGGCTGTTGAGGCATAGGACCGCAGGACGTTCTACGCGCGCAACGGAGCAGGAGGAGGCGCTCGCGCTCGTGGTGTCCTGTGCTCGGGACATCATCGCATGGGTGGTCGAGGGCACCTTGAACGTGGAGCCCGAGATTCCGCCTGTCCTGGAAGCCCTCGCGACAGGTGAAGGCTTCCTTGCTTTCACCTCGCCTCAGTGGGCGTGGGACGTGGCATGGTCAAGCGGCGCTGTGTGGGGCGTGTGGTTTGGTCCCAAGAGGACCGAGGTGCGCCTCAAGTCTGCGCTCGTGGGCCTTCCGCATGACGTCCTTGAGGCTCGTTTGGGTCCCAGCTTCGTATATGAGGACGGCTCAAGCCCCGGCTGGGTACTTGACCGAGGGCTGACTGAGGTGGAGCAGCAAGAAGTGCTCGAACGCCTCGTCAAATGAGCCTGAGGAGGTGGGGCGTACTCCAACGATCTTGTGGCGCTTCAGGGGTGGTACACGGACAGGGTATGGAAGATACCCCATACGAGGAACCCGCACAGAAGCATGAAGCCCCCACCAAGGAGGCAAACGAAAGGAGTCGACGTGTTGTGGTGTTCCATGTCGACTCCCTTCTGTCTACCCTACCTTGACCTCTTGAAACCTGTCAAGCCTCTTTGGTAAGCGCGACGCGGGCTTGGTGGTAGCCCTTGAGGATCAGCTCGTTGGCCGTCTCTCGTGTCATGTTGAAGTCGAGAGAGCCTTCTGCGCGGAGGTTGACCATGCGCGCGAACATCGCATCCTCGATGTGCTCACGGGAGATGGCATCCATCATGATGTCTAGCACGGTGAAGGCGTACTCCTTGAGCGTCTTGGGAGGCGTTGGGGTCGCGACGGGCCGGATTTGGAAACCGAACACACCCTCACCGGTCCCGTAGATGTCCAGGGGGAAGTTCGACGCCACGCCGCCGTCGATGTGGCGTTCGTCGTTGAGGCGTGCAGGACGAAACACGAAGGGGATCGAGATCGAAGCACGAACGGCCTCCGCCATACCGACGGTAGGAGTCTCCTCGGTGGAGTAGATCACGTGTCGACCCTCCTGGTTGAGGCCTTCGAGATTGACCGTCCCGATGTTGCACGGGATCGTGGCATCTCCCAGGGTAGGGGCAAAGATCGTACGCATCCTGCGTAGAATCTTGTCTCCCTTGATGAGTCCCCAGTCGCACCAGGGCTTCCAGGACCAGTCAATCAGATCGTTGGGTCCGGGGAGCATGTCGAGCAAGAGGTTGTTTAGCTCCTCTCCCGGTGCGTGTCCGGACGCCACACAGGCGGCGACGATGGCACCGCCAGAGATGCCGGTGATGTGTTCGATCTCGTACCCGTGTTCCGAGAGGTACCAGAGGGCACCGGCATGGAGGGGGTAGAGTAGGCCAGCGCCAGATAGTACGACTTTGATCTTCATGGGGTCACTCCTCTTCGCTCGGGACGAGCAAAAAGCCGGGCTCATCAAGAGTGTCTCCCGGCTTGTGGGGCGGACGCGGTAGACGTCCAGAAGGTACCTCCATTTCTGCCGGGTTGGCTTCTACATAGCTCTCGCGCATCATCCGGGCCATCTCGGCCAAGGAGGGCATCTCACGCGTCGAACGCGTGTCGGTGTCCCACACCTTGTGCACAGAGGGGCCCGCCTGGATGGTGTCCTTCACGTCTCGGTTCTGCCACATCTCGGTGGACTCCTGGAGGCTCCCCTCGACGAACCGTGTCACATCGTCAGCGCGCACGAACCCCTTCGTGCGGGACTCCGGGTTCATGTCCACATGTGTGTGCGCCACTTGGGCACGCTGCTGAGCCTTCTGTCGCCGCTTGCGTTGCCACGGCGCGGGGATGAGGATCTGACATGGGGGGGCGGGTTTCTTCCTGTTATACATACGTAATACCCCCTCGGAGTCGTTGAGGTGCCGTAAGCTCTAACAGAGCGTCAAACAAACGCATTATCCCGTGGGCACTCCACCCTCCACGGAGTAGCAGTAGAAGGTCGCGGTGCAGAACTCCCCTTCAAATGGGTTATCATTCAGGAGGTTGATCACGACCTCCATTCCGTAGTCGCCATACAGGGGGATCGAGGACTGATAGTTCCAGGGGAACGTGATGATGTCGTTGGCTGAGTCCCTCCACAGAGGCTTTCGAGTTGTGCCTGGGATGAGGGGGTACACGCCGTTGGACTCGTTGGCGTAGTCAAACAGGGTCTTGTACCGAACAGCCGTCTTGATGGGGATGCGGTCGTGGGGTCCGAAGACGGAGGCAGGCCCAGAAGGTGTGCCAATGAGCTGGGGCGCAAAGGCTGCG